>Ga0335075_10006513_pt1 | contig 18021 bp, 15 predicted proteins | sample Lox_Sample_24_FD_206723 | JGI IMG/M metagenome (GOLD analysis project Ga0335075, IMG submission 206723) | Soil microbial communities from Loxahatchee National Wildlife Refuge, Florida, United States - Lox_Sample_2.4 | ecosystem: Environmental > Terrestrial > Soil > Wetlands | place: USA...
CAGCTGCCCATCACCATCCCCACCGGACGGTGGCCGGTGCGCAGCAGCGTCCAGAAGTCCTGGCCCGAGAGGTCGCTCGCGAACGGGCGGCCGTTGGGCGCGCGGTGCAGCTGGCCCTCGCGGTGCTTCACCGCGGTGCCGATCGCGATGAACTCCGCCATGTCCTGGCCCCACTCGTAGCGGCCGATGTCCAGGCGCACGCCCACCACCCCGTCCGCGCCGAGCTGGTCGGCCTCCTCCTCCATGCGCGTCATCGCCAGCTGGCGCGCGCCGTACATCGCCTCCGAGAGCACCGTCATCTCCTGGCTTTTCTTCCACCCCGCCATCTGGATGCCGATGTGGTAGATCGAGCTGCCCACCACCAGCCCCAGCGGCTCGAAGCCGGCCTCCTTCACCAGCAGGAACTCGTTCACGCTCAAATCCGAGGTGAACAGTCCCTGGCGGTTCTGCTGCAGGCGGGCGCGGCCCGCCTCCGGCACGCCCTCCAGGGAGGCCGGGTCGTACGGGGTCTCGCGCTCGTTCATGCGGTCTCGCTCCTTTTCAGATGGACAGGTCGATCGTCGGTTTGGGGGGTTGCACGAAGCTCGCCTCGCGCTGGCGGATGGCCGTGCCGATCACGTCGAAGGTCACCATCAGCCCGCGCAGCTCGCGCATGCCGACGCCGCCGCCGAGCGTGTGCGGGCGCACGCTGTGGCCGATGCGCACGCCGATCACGCCCGACGCGCCGAGCGCGGAGGCCTGGCCGTCGATCTGCCCCATCACCGCCTCGCGCGCGCTGTACACCGCCTGCGTGAACTCGCGCAGCTCGAAGTTCTGGGCGCCCGTCGCGATCGTGCCCACGCCGATCCCGCCGGCGCCCAGCATGCCGCCGAACACGTAGCTGGTGAAGAACACCGAGCTCCAGGCCACGATGCCCAGCGGCTCGAAGCCGCCTTCCAGCAGCATCGCGTACTCCGCCACCGACAGCTCCGTCAGGATCGGGTGTTCCGCGCGCGCGCCCTCGCGGCGCACCGCCGTGCCCATCGCCACGTGCTCCAGCGCCACCGTGCCCGTTTCCAGCTCGCTCTCGCCGGCGCGGGTGCGCACGCCCACCACCGCATCCGCGCCCACCGCCCGCGCCTCCAGCGCCAGGCGCGTGAGCGCGCGGCCGCGCACCTCGTTGAGCGCCTGCGACAGCGTGTCCAGCTCGGTCAGGATCGCCCCTCCGAAGCCCGTCGCGCCCCACGCCCCCTGGTAGCCCATCTGGTAGATCGAGCTGCCCATCACCTGCGACAGCGGCGTCAGCGCCAGCCGGCGGCACAGCGCGAAGTCGCCCACCGACAGGTCCGAGGTGAACGTGCCGGCGTGCGCGCGCAGCTCGCTCAGCCGGCTCTGCGCCGACAGCGGCAGCCCCCCGCGCTCCACGCTCGCGAGCGAGCGCTCCTGCGTCTGCTGCTCGGACTCGGCGTCGCTCATGCTCGCCGCGAGCCTTCCCGGACGGCGGGCGCGCCGGCCGCGGCGGGCGCAGTGGGTGCGGTGAGCACAGTGGGTGCGGTGAGCACAGTGGGAGCGGTGAGCACAGTGGGAGCGGCGGGTGCGGCGGTGCCGGTTGCGTCGGCGCGCATCAGCGCAGCAGCTCCTCGAGCGCCGCGCGCGCGTGCGCGCTGCGCTCGGCCTCGGCCCGCAGGTCCCCCGTCAGCGCCGCGATCCACTCGTCGGGGCTCAGCGGCTCGCGCTTGATCGAGATGCCGCCCACCTGGCGCTCGCGAAAGCCCTCCACGCGACCGTCCTCGCAACCCAGCAGGTACGCCGCCGAGCCGAGCTCCACCCGCACCGCGCGCACCCGCTTGGGGCCGCGGCCGAGCAGCCCGCCGCCGCGTCGCTCCACACGCGCCTGGCCCGGCAGCGCCTGCTCCAGCTTCGCCGCCAGCACCTCCACCGAGCTCGCCACGTCCGCGCCGTCGATGCGCAGGCCCGCCGCCGCCAGGTCGAAGGTGTCCTCCCCGCTCACACTTGCAGGGTACCCGCAGGCCCGCCACGCTGGCGAACCGTGCCGCCGTTCTCTACATTCAACGCATGAGCGACCGATTCCGGCGGCGCACGGTCACGGGCCCTACGTGAGCGCACACGAGGCCGCGAGCGCGCGCGCGCTCGCGGGGGGGCCGCAGCGCCATCGCGAGAAGGCGCGCGAGCAGGGCAAGCTGGCGGTGCGCGAGCGCGTAGCGCTGCTGCTGGACGACGGCTCCTTCGCCGAGGAGGCGCTGCTGGCCAACTGGCAGCACGACGGGCTAGGCGCCGACGGGGTGGTCACCGGCGTGGGCGAGATCGACGGGCGGCCCGTCGCGCTGATGGCCAACGACCCCACCGTCAAGGCCGGCTCGTGGGGGCCGAAGACGGTGGAGAAGATCCTGCGCATCCAGGAGCGAGCGCTAGCGCTCGAGCTGCCGATGGTCTACCTCGTCGACTCCGCCGGCGCGCGCATCACCGAGCAGGTGCAGATGTTCCCCGGCCGCCGCGGCGCCGGGCGCATCTTCCACAACCAGGTCAAGCTCTCCGGCGTGGTGCCGCAGGTGTGCGTGCTGTTCGGCCCCTCCGCCGCCGGCGGCGCCTACATCCCCGCCTTCTGCGACGTCGTCATCATGCGCGACGGCAACGCCTCCATGTACCTCGGCTCGCCGCGCATGGCCGAGATGGTGATCGGCGAGCGCGTCACGCTGGAGCAGATGGGCGGAGCGCGCATGCACACCGGCGTCTCCGGCTGCGCCCACCAGCTCGTCGCGAGCGACGCCGAGGGCATCCAGCTCGCACGCACGTATCTCTCTTATCTTCCGAGCAACTGGAGGCAACGCCCGCCGGCCGCTGAGCCCGCGCCGCCGGCCGACGCCCCCGGCCGCGTGCCCGTCGGCGAGCTGATCCCCGCCGACGAGAACAAGCCGTTCGACGTCAAGCTGCTGATCGAGGCGCTCGTCGACGCCCCGCGAGGAAGCACCGGCGAGAGCTCGTTCCTGGAGATCCAGCCGCGCTGGGCCAAGGAGCTGGTCGTCGGCTTCGCACGCCTGGACGGCCGCGCGATCGGCATCGTCGCCAACCAGCCCAAGCACAAGGGCGGCGTGCTGTTCTCCGACTCCGCCGACAAGGCCGCGCGCTTCATCTGGACCTGCAACGCCTTCAACGTGGCGCTGCTGTTCCTCGCCGACGTGCCCGGCTTCATGATCGGCACGCAGGTCGAGCGAGACGGCATCATCCGCCACGGCGCCAAGATGATCTCCGCCGTCAGCGAGGCCACCGTGCCCAAGATCTCCGTGATCGTGCGCAAGGCCTACGGCGCCGGGCTCTACGCCATGGCCGGCCCCGCCTTCGACCCCGACTGCTGCATCGCGCTGCCCGGCGCCTCCATCGCCGTCATGGGCCCCCAGGCCGCCGTCAACGCCGTCTACTACAACCAGCTGCAGGCGATCGAGGACGACGGCGCGCGCGCCGCGCGCACGGAGGAGCTGCGCGAGCAGTACGCGCGCGACATCGACGTGCTGCGCCTCGCCTCCGAGCTGGTGCTCGACGCCGTCGTCGCGCCCGAGCAGCTGCGCGCCGAGCTCGTGCGGCGCTTCGCGCACGCCGCCGGCAAGCAGCGCCAGTGGCCCGCCAAGCGCAACCCCGTCACGCCCGTCTAGATTGCCGCCCATGGACGGCGTCGAGTCAGTCCCCGCCGCGACTCCCACGGACGACGCCGAGCTTGCGTTCGCCGGCATCGCCCGTCAGGCCGAGCTGGTCGCCGCGGGCGAGGTGTCCTCGCGCGAGCTCGTCGAGTTGTGCCTGCGGCGCATCGAGCGCCTCGACCGCCCCACCGGCGCCCTTGGGCTGAACGCCTTTCGCGTGGTGCTCGGCGAGCGCGCGCTGCTCGAGGCCGACCAGGCCGACGCCCGCCGCGGCGCCGGCGGCGAGGCCGGCCGGCGGCCGCTGCTGGGCGTGCCGATCGCCGTCAAGGACAACCTCGACGTCGCCGGCGAGCTCACCTGCGAAGGCACCAACGCCGTCGAGCAGCCCGCGCGCGCCGACGCCGAGGTGGTGCGCCGGCTGCGCGAGGCCGGCGCCATCATCATCGGCAAGACCAACGTGCCCGAGCTGTGCACGTGGCCGTTCACCGAGACCGCCACCTTCGGCGTCACCCGCAACCCCTGGGACCTCCAGCGCGCGCCCGGCGGCTCCAGCGGCGGCAGCGCCGCCGCCGTCGCAGCAGGGCTCGTCGGCGCCGCGCTGGGCTCCGACGGCGCCGGCTCGATCCGCATCCCCTCCGCCTGGTGCGGGCTGTTCGGGCTCAAGCCCGCGCGCGGGCGCGTGCCGCTCGCACCGCACCCGCGCCACTGGCACGGCCTGTCCGTGATCGGGCTGCTGTCGCGGCGCGTCGCCGACACCGCGCTCTTCCACGATGTCGTCTCCGGGCCCAGCGAGGTCGACCTCGACAACGCGCCCGCGCCGCCGGTGCCGTTCGCGCAGGCCGCCGCCACCCCCGCCGGCAGGCTGCGCATCGCCTACAGCACGCGCACCCCGCCCGGCATCGTCAGCCACCTCGACGCCGACGCCGAGCGCGCGCTGCACCAAACCGTCGAGCTGCTGCGCTCGCTCGGCCACGAGCTCGTCGAGCGCGACCCCGAATACGGGCCCGCCGCCGGGCTCACGCTCACCGCGCACTACCTGCGCGGCATCCACGACGACGCCGCCGAGCTCGCCGCTCCCCGCCGCCTCGAAGGCCGCACGCGCGGCATGGCCCGTCTCGGCGCGCTCGTCACGCCCGCGCTGCTCGAGCGCGCCCAGCGCGCCGCCGTCGAGCTCACCCTACGGCTCGGGCGGCTGTTCGAGGAGCACCACGCGCTGCTCACGCCCGCCACCGCCGCGCCGCCGCCGCCGATCGGGCGGCTGCAGGGCCGCAGCGCGCTCGTCACGCTCAACACCGTCGCCGGCTGGGTGCCCTACAACGGCATCTGGAACCTCACCGGGCAGCCCGCCGCCTCGGTTCCCGCCGGCCTCGGCGCCGACGGCCTGCCGCGCGCCGTGCAGCTCGTGGGCCGCGCCGGCGACGAGCCCACGCTGCTCGCGCTCGCCGCGCAGCTCGAGGCCGAGCGGCCGTGGGCCCACCAGCGCCCGCCCGGCTGCTCGTGAGCGAGCCCGGCGGAGCGGGCGGCCCGCCCTCCGGCGAGCCCGCCGACGCGTGTGCCCGCGAGCCCGCGCCCGCAGCGCTGCTCGAGCTGGCGATCGAGGCCGCCACCGGCGCCGGCGCGCTGCTGGCCGAGCGCGCCCGCGCCGGCGCCGAGCGCTCCGTGTCCGCCAAGAGCACCCCCACCGACCTCGTCAGCGCCGCCGACCTCGCCTCCGAGCGCGCCATCCGCGAGCTGATCTCCGCGCGTCGCCCGCACGACGGCTTCCTCGGCGAGGAGGGCGACCACGTCCAGGGCTCCAGCGGCCTCAGCTGGGTCGTCGACCCGCTCGACGGCACCGTCAACTTCCTCTTCGGCATCCCGCAGTGGTCCGTCAGCGTCGCCGTGCGCGACGCGCAGCGCACGCTCGCCGGCGCCGTCTACGACCCCAACCGCCACGAGCTCTTCACCGCCACCGCCGACGGGCCCGCGCAGCTCGCAGGGCCCGCCGGCACGGTCGCGCTCGCAGGCCGCGCCGGCGGCGATGCGCTCGGCGGCGGCACGGGCGGGACCGGGGGGGCGAGGGCCGCGGGGGAGGGGGCAGACGCCGGTGTCACCGGCGCCGCTGGCGACCCCGACCTGCTCGCCGCCGCGATGGTCGCCACCGGCTTCGCCTATGACGCGCGCGTGCGCGCCGCCCAGGGCGAGGTGCTCGCGCGCCTGCTGCCGCGGGTCAGAGACGTGCGCCGCTTCGGCAGCGCTGCGCTCGACCTCGCCTGGACCGCCGCCGGCCGCTACGACGCCTACTTCGAGCGTACCGTCAAGGCCTGGGACGTCGCCGCCGGCGTGCTCGTCTGCGAACGCGCCGGCCTGCGCGTGCTCGAGCTGCGCGAGCGCGAGCACCTGCCGTGGGGCGTGCTGGCCGCGCCCGCCGGGCTCGCCGAGCAGCTGGCGGGGCTGGTGGACGGGTGGTAGGGGCGTGCCGGCCAGCCGATGGGCGGCGCTTGGCAGGTGCGGCGGGTGGGAGTCGAACCCACACGCCCTTGCGGACAGGGCCTTTTGAGGGCCCCGCGTCTACCGTTCCGCCACCGCCGCACACGAGTCCGCCACAGCGAGCATAACCGCGTCGCTCAGGCTGGGTGCGCCGGAGGCAGTTCGCCGGCGTCGCGCGCGAAGCTGGGGTCGCGGCGCTCGAGCTCCACGTTCCAGCCCTGCTGGAAGCCGCGCAGCGCGAACGCTACGAGCAGGATCTGCACGGGCACGATCAGCAGCGTCAGCAGCCCCAGCAGCCCTGCGTCGAGCGCCGGCTGGGCGAACCCGGACTTGTCGCGGTCGAACCAGCCGGGGCCGGCCACCAGCGCGAAGATGCCCAGCAGCACCGCGAGCGCGGCCGAGATCGGCAGCACGCCGCGGTTCCAGCGCGTGGCGTAGAAGGCGAACAGCACGTACACCACGATGTAGCCGATCTGCACCGGCACCGCGCCCTCCAGCAGGTTCCAGCCGCCCACCGTCACGATCGTGACCAGCGCCGCGCTGGCCAGCAGCAGCACCACCACGGTCGCGCGCGTGGCCTGCACCACGGGCTTGTCGCGGTTGGGATGCGTGATGATCACGCCCGGTCTCTGCTGCGCCGGCGACGACATGTGTGCAGGACGATACAAGCTCGCGCGGCCGTTTGGCGCGCCTGCAACGCGCAGGCTACGCTTGGGGCAGCGCGCGGGCGTGGTGGAATTGGCAGACACGCCGGCCTTAGGAGCCGGTGGGCTCAGGCCCTTGGGGGTTCAAGTCCCTCCGCCCGCATTGGCGCCACGAGCGGCCCCAGGCGCCGGATCGGGTGCTCCGAGCGCCTCGGGCGGCGTGCGTCTAGGGCGCCTTTGCGAGCGTCTGGCGCCGTATGTACCAGGCAGCCTGGATCGGGTTGAGGAAGTGCGGCGGCTCCTCGACCTGCAGGCGGTTGTCGTACTGGGCGTTGTAGCTGTAGCCGTGTTCGACGGTGGTGCCGTTGATCACGCCGGTCATGCCGTTGCTGTACTTGCCGGCGAGCGCGCCATAGACGTTGAGGTGCCCCAGGGGCGCGCCGCAGTCGAAGTCGTCGACGAGGATCGCGTGGTTGAGGGCGAGCATGGCTGCGTAGATGATCGGGTTCGAGAGGTCCTTCGCGGCGCTGTTTTTCGTGTTGCCGCATTTTGTGTAGTGCATTTCCCGCGTGCCTTCCAGCGGGTGGTAGATGCGTATGAAGTTGTTGGCGACCAGGCCCAGCAGCGCGTTGGTCGTGGGCGTGGCGTTGGCGGTGTCTTCCGGGCTCGTCGGCGTCAGCAGGCTGCCGTTGATGATGACGTTGTTTTCCGAGGCGATCGTCAGCGATTCCGTATATTTCCCGTTCACGTAGACGTCGGCGCATTCGGTGTCTTCGGTGTAGTTGGGGGCGAACGGCGAGTATTCCGAGCAGAGCGGGCCGGCGTCGGCCTTTCCCGCGGACACGTAGATGACGCCGTTTTTGGGGTATGCGACGTTGTGGGTCGTGGTCACTTCGACTTTTCCGGTGACGATGTTGTACGCGTACTGGTTGATCGTCATAACCGCGTTTTCGAGCACGATTTCCGTCTTGCCAAAGAAGTGGTAGCCCGGTTCCACGATGTGAATGAGTTCTTCGTCCCCCGGGGGCGGCGGGATCGTCGGAACGTCCTTGGGAGGCACGTGCGTGCCCAGGAACTTGGGTTTGGGGGTGCCACAGGAGCTGAGCTCGCCCGAATAGCTTTCTTCGGATTCGCTGCCGCGATTGCCGAATTCGATGAGATCGCCGGCGGAGCGTCCGAATACGGGTTCACCGCAGACGCCCACGTGGTCTTCGACGTGCATCGGGCCGTTCACCGATTCGCCGGTCCCGAAGTAGTTGTTGAACGTCTGGCATTGCTTGCCGGTCTTTTTTTCTATTTCCACGCGCAGCTTGTAGAAGGTGCCGCATTCGCTCCAATAGCTGGAGGGCGGGCCGTTGACCGAGGGATCGGCTACTTCGTAGATGGTGTACCACACATAGCTGACGAAGTTCGCGTTGCGGAACGTCGCCACGATTTCACTCACGGCGTTCCCGGAGAAGCCCACGGACTTGATGCGGAACGTGCCCGTGGCTGAGCCTTTCTCTTCGACCATCGTTTCCACGAGGTGGTTGCGATCGCACTGCTTGTCGCCTGCGCGTTCGTCGCTTTCCGCAGGGATCAGCTCGATCGCGTAGCGCTCTTCGCTGGCGCTGCCTTCGCTTTCGGGCAGTTCGACGGTGTGGAGTTCGGAGGGCTTCAGCGCTTCGGTCCCGGCCGGCGTCTTGTAGTACTGGTTCAACGCTTTGTTTTCGGGTGTCGGTTCGGTGCAGTAGTCGAGGTAGTTGCCGTCCTCGGTGAGGTGATACTCGTAGTCCTGGACGCCGGCCTCGGCCGCGTAGTAGGCCTTCTTCTGGGCCGTGTCGGTGGCGGTCAGGTGCACCTCGCCGTTGGCCGACGTGAACGCGACGATCACGAGCAGCGACGTCACGGTCATGACGCCGAGCAGCACGATCATGGTGATGCCGTCCTCGCGCGCGAAGCACGAGAGCAGACGACGGGCGAGGTGGCGGGCGCGGGAGGTCATGTCTTTTCGCTGCAGGGCAGGTTGCCGGCCGCTTCAGACGCTGGAGCCAGGCGAAAGACCACAGAGTCTTCGAGCGGCACCGGCCGGTCTTTGTTGAAGCTGATCGCTTCTTTGCCTTCGGGCGCGAGCGTGAAGGCGACTGTCACCTTGGCGATGTACAGCGCTTCTGCGCTCGTCAGTGGTTCGGCCGGCGTGAAGCTGTTGTTGATTTCGCCATAGGGAAGGGTGAGGTCGCCGGCCGGCAACGTGTCGCCGGCCTGGTAATAACGGTAGTACCGGAAGACGGGCTTCGCTTCGCTTCCGTACACGGTTTCCTTCACCCCCGTCAGCAGCTTCGTCGTTTTGGCGGTCGTGGACCACGTGTAGTTGGGGGCGCTGCCACCGGTGCTCGGATAGGACTTTTCGATCAGCGTGCCTTCGCTCGAGCCGCTTGGGGCGGTGAAGATGATTTCGTGCTTTTCGACGGTGGACAGCGCGGCGCTTTCGCCCGCCTGGCTGACGAAGACCAGGGTGCTCTTGGTGCTCTTTTCGAGGATCGGGGAGACGCTGGGCGCCACACAGGCGGAGTGCAGCTCCGACACGATCCGGCCGAGCGCGATGCGGGCGTTCTGGTCGACGCCGACGCGCGCGGTGATGTGCGAGACGTCTTCGGTGGTGAAGATCAGGAACGAGAAGGCAGCGCCGGTTACGACGGTGCCTACGAGCATCGCGACGAGCAGTTCGATGAGCGTGAAGCCGTCGTTCGCGAGCAGGGATCGCCTGAGGTGAGGACGTGCAGGGGTCATGGGCAGGTCGTCCCCGTGGTGGTGTTGGCGGCGCCGCTGCCGAGGTAGATGATCGCGGTTTTGCCTTCCTCGCCGCCGTTCGTCATCGTGGCTGCTTCGCTCGGGCCTTCCGGCGTGTTGTTTATGAAGGTGGTCGTGTACTTGCGGTTGGCGGCGACGCCGCTGCTGCCGCCGGTCACGCACAGTTTGTATTTGCCGTACGGCGCGGGATATGTGAGTTCGCCGGAGGGGCTGGCGGTTTCCGCTTCGCGTTTCGCGCCGCAGCCGGTGTCTTCGAGCGTGACCATGGCTTTGGCGACGCGGCTGCCGGGGGAGCTCGAGGATTTGCCGCTCAGGACCTTGATGCTGATCGGGGGCAGCGGGAGGGTCGGTTCGGCGCTGCCGCCGGGGCTGACTTCCACCTGCGGGTCGCTGAGGCTGGAGTTGACGGCCTGGGGGTTGTCTTCCGTGCACGTGCCGGCATAGACGGTGTACCTCGAGCCGAACGGAAAGACCTTCGCCTGCGAGCTGACTTCTTTGGCGAACACGCCGACTTTGCCGAAGCTGCGGAAGGCGGGGTTCATGCTGCTGTTGGCGTTCGTGGCGATGAACGTGTCCCCGGCCACTTTTTCGTGACTGACGGTGTTTTCATAGTGGGCCGTGATCGTGCCGGCCTTGGCGAACTCGAAGGCCGTCTTCACGCTCGCCTCGGCGACGACGTAGAGGGGGGTGTTGGTGCTCGGGTCTTCGTCGGAGTTTTCATAGCCGTTGGGGTCGACGTATTCGCCCCTGTGGACGTTGAGCTGGTATTCGCCGGGCTGGACGGCGAGGATCGCGCAGCCGTCGCTGGAGGTTTCAGCCGACTCGTTGGAGGGGCCGGCGGCGCTGACGGCCATGTGGGGCACCGCTTCGCCGGCCTGGTTGGTGACCTGCACGATCAGGGCTGAGTCCGGCGGCGGGCTGATCAGGCTCGTCTCGACCACCGGCTTGCCTTTTCCGAGCTCCGTCCACGTGACCTTGGAGGTGGTCTGGATGTAGTCGGCCTGGGGCGTGGTGGAGCTGCAGCTGGCCGTGGCGGTGGCGTCGGAGATGTAGCGCGCGCTCGAGCTGATGAGGTACTTGGTGCCGTTCGCGTTGACTTCGTGTTGAAGCACTTCGTGCGTTTCGCTCAGTTCGGAGAGCTTGTTGATGGGGTCGCTGCGCAGCTGGTCCTCTTCCTGCTGGGCGAGCGCGTCCGCCTGCGAGCGCTCGCGGTCGATGGAGGTCGTGCGGTTGGCGCTGTTGAGCCCGGTGAGCGTGCCCACCACCACCAGCGCGAGCAGCAGCGCGCTGATGACCACCTCGATCAGAGTGTCGCCCCGCGCGGAAGCCGGAGAAGGCAGTCGTGGGGTAGAAGTATCGATCATCACAAAGCCCGCACGGGTACAGCGATCGTTTCGGCACCCGCCCGGCGCTGCTTGAGCTTTGGACTCGTCTGCTTAGTACGCGCTGCACGCTCTCGCGCGGGCTAGAATCCCCGTCCCGGCGAACCCTCGCCACGCAGCGCTCGAGAGCGCCTGGGCGGGGCTCGCGAGGGGGACTGGTGTATCGGTAACACGGTGGTCTCCAAAACCGCAACGCGAGGTTCGACTCCTCGGTCCCCCGTCCGCAGTATTGGCTCTGCAATGCCGAATCCGGGGTCCTAGCGCCGAATCGAGCCGCAGTGGCTTCTCCCGCGCTTTGGCGACCCCCGCCATCGCTCGACCTGCGCCTACGTCGCGGCGCTGAGCGGCTGGGACTTGTCGTGACGCCGGACGAGTTGACGGGTGCCGCCGCACCGGAGTCGGTACTCGGCCAAGACGAGCCGCCGCCGTCTGGATGAGACATGGATCCGCGTCACGGGCCCCTCGCGCGCAGGCGGCGCGGAGCGCCATCGCGACGGCGAGGTACGATGCTCGGGCCTCGTCAGTCGATGAGCGGGAGGGACAGGGATGGGGAGCAGGCGCAAGCGGATGGCAGGGCGGTACGCCCGGCGAGCGAAGATCTCGGGCGAGGGGGCCGTCACGATCTCGTTTGGGTTCAGCTCGATCGCGATCGCGATCATCGCTGGGGTGCTTGAGGAGCTGCCGTATGTGGGACTCCTGTTCGCGCTGGCGTTCTTCCACTTCCACAGGACCGTGCTCGTGACCGACCAGCACGTGTACGTGTATCGCGACCTCCCGTTCCATCAGCCGGGTGCGCAGCTCGGGCAGTACCCGCTCGGTCCGGACACCGTCACGCGCGTCCGCGGGAAGCTCACGTTCTCCGACGGCCAGGTCGTCTGGCACAGCCCGCTGTTCGCCTGGCGGGTCAGGCAGGTAGCGGAGGCCGTGCAGGCCGGCGGCGGCGTCTCGGCCTAGACGGTCGAGGCTGCGCCCACAGCAGCCCCGCCGAGCCCTCAGAACAGCCCGCCGAGCGCGCCCCCCGCGTGCTGGAGCAGGTCGAACAGCGGCTGGGGGATGATGCCGAAGAAGATCGTCGCGGCGCCTGCGAGCACGGCGACGAGCACCACCTCGTAGGGCGTGCCGGCGGCGGCCTCCGGAGGCGATCCGCTGGCAAGCCCGACGTTTGGCCGCAGCGCTTCGTCGTCGATCTCGGGTGAGCCCCCGGCTAGCGCCGGCAACGAGCCGCCGCCCGCCGGCGGGACGCCCGGCGGCGCGGGGGAGCCGCCTGCCAGCGCCTGTGCGCCCGGCGCCTCGCGCAGCCACATGGCGGCGATCACCGGCAGGTAGTAGCCGAGCGAGATCATCGAGCCGATCACGATCACCACGCCCAGCCACGCGTAGCCGCCGGCCACGGCCGCGTCGATCAGGTAGAACTTGCCGACGAACCCGGCCGTCGCGGGGATGCCCGCGAGCGCGAGCATCGAGATCGTCATCGGCCACGCCAGCCACGGGCGCTCGCGCCCCAGGCCGGCGAGCGTCTGCATGCCGTCTCCGAGGCCGGTTTCGCGCTCGCGCGCGACGACCACGGCGAACGCCGCCATGTTCATGAACAGGTACACCGCCAGGTACAGCACGGTCGCGGACACCCCCAGCTGGGTGGCGACGACCACGCCGGCGAGCACGTACCCGGCCTGAGCCACGGAGGAGTAGGCGAGCATCCGCTTCAGCGAGGACTGGCCCAGCGCGCCGACGTTGCCGACCACGATCGTGATCGCCGCCAGCACCGCCAGCGCGGGGCCCCAGCTCTGCTGCACGTTGATCAGCGCCACGTCGAAGAAGCGCAGGAACGCCCCGAACGCCGCCACCTTTGTGGTGACCGCCATGAACGCCGTCACCGGCGTGGGGGCGCCCTCGTACACGTCGGGCGTCCACTGGTGGAACGGCGCGATCGACGCCTTGAAGCACAGGCCCGCGACGCACAGGGCGACGCCCGTCAGCGTCAGCGGGTCGGTGGCGAGCGTGCCGCTGGAGAGAGCCGCCGCGATCGCGCTGAACTCGCTCGAGCCGGTGGCGCCGTAGATCAGCGCGAGCCCGTACAGCAGCGTGGCGGAGCCGACGGAGCCGACGATCAGGTACTTGAGCCCCGACTCCAGCGAGTGCTCGCGGCGCATTTCGGTCGCGCACAGCACGTACAGCGGGATCGACAGCAGCTCCAGCCCGACGAACAGCGCGACGATGTTCTGCGCGCTCGCCAGCACCGACATGCCGCCGACGGAGGTCAGCAGCAGCGCGTGAAACTCTCCGTGGGCCGCTTCGTGGGAGGCCGGCGAGCGCCACGCGAGCAGCACCGCGCACGCCGCGCCGGCGATCAGGATCAGGTTCAGCGCGAGCGACAGGTCGTCGATGCGCAGCTCCGCGGAGACGATCGACTTGCTCGCGTTCCACTGCCAGATCGTCAGCCCCAGCGCCGTGCCGAGCGCCGCCAGGCTGAGCGTCGGCACGACCTGCGCGCGCACCCAGCGGGCGCCCACCATGCCGACCATCAGCACCACGACCGCGCCGCCGAGCAGCGCGATCAGGGGTGAGAGGCCCGCGAAGTCGACGTGTGGGCCTCTCAGGTGCGTGGTGGCGATCGAGTTGGTCAAGACGGGCACGTAGGTCACGGTTCGACGCTCGCCGTGCTCGCGGGTGGCGGCGAGAGGGCGGCGTGCGCGGAGGCCACGGCCGCCTTCACCGAGCGTTCGCTGCGGTGCAGCGCGAGCTGCGGGTACAGCGCGAAGAACAGGATCACGGCCACGAGCGGCACGAGCACGGCGCCGTCGTACACGGTGATCTCGCGCGAGCGCACGCGCGCGCCGGCGCGGTTGTGCATCGCGCGGATGAACATGCGCAGGGCGTACACGCTGGCCATGATCACGCCGCTGAACGCGATCACGGAGATGACGAGCTTGGCTTTGAAGACGCCCAGCAGGATCAGGAACTCGCCCACGAAGTTGGACGAGCCGGGCATCGCCAGCGTGGCCAGCGTGACGATCAGCGCCAGCGACGCGAGCACGGGCGCGCGGAACGCGATGCCGCCCATGTCGCGGATGTCTTCCGAGCCGCCCGCGCGCGCGGCCAGCAGCGCGACGATGAACAGGATCGGCGCCATCACCAGCCCGTGGTTGACCATCTGCAGCAGCGCGCCCTGGGCGCCCTGGGGGTTCAGCGCGAAGATGCCGAGCGTGATGAAGCCGAGCTGCGCCACCGAGGAGTAGCCGAGGATCAGGCGCGCGTCGGTCTGCGTGAACGCCTGCATCGAGCCGTACACGATCGACAGCAGGCCGATCACCAGCATCAGCGTCTGGTAGTGCACGGCCGCGCGCGGGAACAGCGGCAGCACGATCGCCAGGAACCCGTACGCGCCGACCTTGGAGAGCACGCCGGAGAACACCATCAGCACCTCGATCGGCATCGCGCGGTAGCCGTCGGGCATCCACCCGTGCAGCGGGAAGGCGGGCATCTTCACGAGGAACGCGGCGGCGAACAGCAGGAAGATCCACTCCTGCGAGCCGGTGCTCAGCCCGCCGGCGAGGCTCGCGGCGTGCAGTTCGGAGAGCACGAAGGTGATGTGCCCGCCCGTGTTCTGCGCGGCCAACACCCCCGTGGCGACGGCTCCGGCGAGCATCAGCAGCGATCCCACGAGCGTGTAGATCACCAGCTTGATCGTCGCGCGCACGCGGTCGGGCCCCTGTCCCCAGCCGCCGATCAAGAAGTAGAACGGAACGAGCATCAGGTCGAAGAACGCGACGAACAGCGCGAGGTCCTGCGCGACGAACGCGCCGAGCACGGCCGACTCGGCGAGCATGAACTGGAAGTAGAACAGGCGCGGGCGCTCCCACGTGCGCAGGTTGGCGGCGAGCGTGGCCGCCGCGAACAGCAGCGTGGTGAGGCCCACGAGGAACACGTTCAGGCCGGTGATCGCGAGCTTGTAGTGGATGCCCAGCGCGGCGATCCACGCGACGTCGGTGACGTGCTGCAGCTGCGGGCCGCCGGGCTTGTAGTCGGCGATGTAGCCGATCGCCAGGCCCAGCGCGCCGAGCGAGCCGAGCATCGCCAGCGCGCCGGAGACGCTGCGCGTCCAGCCGCGGTGGGCGTCCTGCTCGCCGGCCTCCTGCGCCGCCGCCGGGGGCACCGCCATGCCGCTGCGGTGAAACAGGGTGGCCACGAGCGTGCCCAGCACGCCGAACGCCGCCGGCAGCCAGATCAACACGGAGAGCGGGGGCATCGTCTCAGGCGCTCACGTCTGCAGCAGGAAGTAGAAGCCCACGCCCGCGACGCCCACCACGAGCAGCGCGGCGTAGTAGCGCACGAAGCCGCTCTGCGCCGCGCGCACCGCCGCCGAGCCGGCGCGCACGATGCCGGTGGCGCCGCCGATCAGCGTCTCGTCGACGAACACGCGCTCGAAGGTGTCGCTCGCGAAGCGCCCGGCGGCGGCCATCGGGCGCACCACCAGCGCGGCGGCCAGCTCGTCGAAGTACCACTTGTTGACGAACAGCGCGTACAGCGCCTCGGCGCCGGGCACGCTCGCGAGGATCTGCGCGGCCACGCGGAAGCGTCCCTGCTCGTCGCGCCCGCCGACGACCCATATGCGGTACGCGAGCGCGATGCCCGCGAGGCCGATCAGCGTGCCGAGCGTCAGGCCGATCGCGAGCACGCTAGTCCGGCCCGCCGGTTCGTAGGCTTTGGCGCTCGCGAACGACGGGCGCAGGAAGTCGTCGATCACGAAGTCGGTTTTCGGTATCTGCACGAGCCCCGCGCCGACCGCGCCGAGCGCCAGCAGGCCCATCGCCACGCGCATCGGCCACGCGCGCTCGGCGATCGCGTGCTCCGGTCCCGGGAAGCCCACGTCCGCGTCCTCCTCCTCGCCCGTCGCCGGGTTGCGCGCCACCTCCGCGTGGTGCAGGTGGCCTTCTTCCAGCTCCCGCGCCTCGGTCACGGGCTCGCCGTGGAACGCGCGGAAGATCATGCGGAACGTGTAGATCGCCGTCAGCAGCGCGCCCGCGTAGCCGATCACGTACAGCGCCCAGTGCCAGCCGCCGCGTTCGCCGGTCTGCAGCAGGATCTCGTCCTTGGAGAAGAAGCCGGAGAAGGGGGGGATGCCCGACAGCGCCAGCCCGCCGACGATGAAGCACGCGTACGTGAACGGCATCGCCTTGCGAAAGCCGCCCATCTTCTCCAGCGACTGCTCGCCCGCCATCGCCCCGATCAGAGAGCCGGCGGCCATGAACAGCAGCGCCTTGAAGAACGCGTGCGTCATCAGGTGGAACAGCCCCGCCGCATACGCGCCCACGGACACGCCCATGATCATGTAGCCGATCTGCGACATCGTCGAGTACGCGATCACGCGCTTGATGTCCGTTTGCGCGAGGCCGATCGTGCCGGCGACGAACAGCGTCAGCGCGCCCACGACCGCGCCCACGTCCTGCGCAGCGGGCGCGCGTTCGAACAGCGGGTGCATGCGCGCGATCAAATACACGCCCGCTGTCACCATCGTCGCCGCGTGGATCAGCGAGCTGACCGGCGTCGGCCCCTCCATCGCGTCGGGCAGCCACGTGTGCAGCGGGATCTGCGCGGACTTCGCGAACGCCCCCACCAGCAGCAGCACGCAGCCCGCCACCAGGTCGCCGTGGCCCGAGCCGTGCGCGAACGCGCCCGCTTCGGCGGCGTGGAAGCTCTTCAGGAAGTCCAGCGTGCCGGTGTGCTTGAAGATGAAGAACGTCCCCAGCACCAGCCCCGCGTCGCCGACCACGTTGATCACGAACGCCTTGATCCCCGCGGAGGTGGCGGTCGTGCGCCTGTACCAGAAGGAGATCAGCAGGTAGGAGGCGGCGCCCACGAACGCCCAGCCGACGATCAGCAGCAGGAAGTTGCCGGCGAGCACCAGCAGCAGCATCGAGAACACGAAGAAGTTCAGGTAGGAGAAGTAGCGGACGAAGCCGCGGTCGCGCTCCATGTAGGAGATCGAGTACAGGTGGATCAGCGTGGACACGCCGCTGACGACTAGGACCATGAACACCGACAGCGGGTCCACGAGGATCGACATGCGCGCGTCGACGCCCGCGGTGACCGCGTAGTTCCACAGCGACGAGGTCAGCTCGCGGTGGGCCGGCGCGTGCCCCTGAAGCGAGACCAGCGCGCCGAGCGCGCACACGAACGACAGGAAGATCGCGCCCGTCCCGATCCACCCCGCGACCGTGCTCGTGTCGCGCGCGCCCAGCGAGCGAAACCCGAACGCCGTCACCAGCATCCCCGCGAGCGGGAACGCCAGCACCAGCCACCCCCACGCGGTCGTGCTCACCCTTGTAGCTCCCGCATCTCGTCAACGTCGATTGGCAGGTGGCGGCGGTAGATCGCGACGATCATGCCCAGGCCGATGCATACCTCACACGCCGCCACGGTCATCACCACGATCGCGAGTATCTGCCCGTCGCCGTTGCCCCACATGCGCGAGAACGCGATCAGCGCCAGGTTGCCGCCGTTGAGCATCAGCTCCAGGCACAGCAGCACCACCAGCGGGTTGCGCCGCGTCATCACCCCCAGCGCCCCCAGCGAGAACACGATCGCCGAAACCGCCAGATACCAGGCGATGCTCACCAGCCGCTCCTAGACTCGCCCGAAGACGATTGCCCCGACAGCGCAACCCCGCGCGGGCTGCCCACCCCCTCGGCGGTGGTGCCCGTGTCACGCGGTCGCAGCAGGTCGAGCGGCGTGATCGCAGCGCGGTCGTCCTCCTCCTCGAGCCCACCCCGCCGCCGGGCGAGCACCACGCCGCCGACGGCCGCGATCAGCAGCAAAAAGGAAGCAAGCTCGAACACCAGCAGAAACCGCGTCAACAGCAGCTTGCCGATATACGCGGGCGTCCCATACGTCCGCGGCCCAGGAACGTACCCCGCCCCATACCCGCTGGTCGCCTCCAACCCCGTCCCCAGCAGCGCGATCAACAACTCCACCAGCACCGCCCCCCCAAGAACCGCCCCGCCCACACGCAGCCCCGCCCCACCCGCAGGCCGCCCGTTCGCGCCCCCCCGCAGCCGCTCGCCGATGGTGGCCCCCTCGCCCCCCACATAAGCGACCACGAACACG
>Ga0335075_10006514_pt1 | contig 18020 bp, 16 predicted proteins | sample Lox_Sample_24_FD_206723 | JGI IMG/M metagenome (GOLD analysis project Ga0335075, IMG submission 206723) | Soil microbial communities from Loxahatchee National Wildlife Refuge, Florida, United States - Lox_Sample_2.4 | ecosystem: Environmental > Terrestrial > Soil > Wetlands | place: USA...
AGGAAGAGCTGGCCGACCCGCTGCGCCAACGTCAGCTGGCCGTAGACCTGGGTCACGCACGCGCTGGCGGGCGACGCGGTCGTCCCCCCGTCCTGCATGGTGCCGTCGGTCCCGGTCGCGCTGGCCGTCGGGTCCGGGCTGGCCGGGGCGCTGCTGTACGCACCCTCGCCCGCCCGTTCGGTCGGGGCGCTGCCCACCGCGCCGTTGGCGCTGCACGCGGCGATCGCGGCGACGCAGCCGACGGCGACCGTGCACGCTAGCCAGCGCGCGCGCCGGTGGCTGCGGCGACTGGCGCGGCTTCGATCTGCGGGCACAGCACGACTCTAGTGGCCTTTCTTTGGTCGCCCGTCCGCTAGCCACCGTCCGGTGCGGGAGCAGAAGATGATGTCGAACGGACGCGTGGCTCCGCCTGGCCCGCATCATGACTATCGGGAGGGCTGTCGATGCGCTTCGCCGTTTTCGATCACAACGACTCGTCCGGCCGCCCGCCGGCTGCCCAGCTGGCCGAGCGCCTGGCGCTGATCGAGGCCTACGAGCGGCTCGGCTACTACGCCTACCAGCTGGCCGAGCACCACAGCACCCCGCTCGGTATCGCCACCCCGCACCTGATGCTCGCCGCCGCGTCCCAGCGCACCTCGACGATCAGGCTGGGGACGCTGATCTCGATCCTGCCGCTGATCCACCCGATGCGGATGATCGAGGAGGCCGCCACCCTCGACCAGCTGACCGGCGGCAGGCTGGTGCTCGGCGTGGGCCGGGGGATCTCCCCGATCGAGACCGGCTTCCACGGAGTCCCGGGCGACGAGGCGCAGGGCCGGTTCGACGAGGCGTTCGAGATCCTCCGCCTCGGGCTGTCGTCCGAGGTGGTGGACTTCCACGGGAAGTACTACCACCTCGAGTCGGCGCCGGTGGTCACCCATCCGGTGCAGCAGCCGATGCCGCTCTGGTACGCCACCATGACGCTGGAGCGAGCCCAGTGGTGCGCGCGGCTGGGCATGCCGATGCTCGCGCTCGTCCCCTCCCGCCGGGTACGGCCGCTGACCGACGCGTACCGGGCGGAGTGGGCCGCCCTCGGCCGCTCGGACGAGGACCTGCCCGCTCTCGGCATCAGCAGGCAGATCGTCATCGCGGATGGTCATGAGCAGGCGATGTCGATTGCCAACCGCGCCTTCCTGCCATTCCGTGACAGCATCTCCCATTTGTGGCGCAAGTTCGGCGTGCCGATGCCGCCCGTGCTGGCGGCCGACACCTACGAGGGCATCGCCGCCACCGGCCACTGCTACGCCGGCGACCCGGCCGGCGCCCGCGAATGGGTCGCCGAGCATGCGGAGGCCGCCGGGGTGAACTACATGTCGCTGGAGTTCTGCTTCGGCGACATGACCGCCGCCGAGGCGCTCCGGTCGGCCGAGTTGTTCGCGACCGAGGTCATGACCGCGTTCACCTGACGTCGCACGGCCCGTCCACTGGGACTCCTCGGCAGCGTCTCGGCAGGCGCCGCCGAACCGGCGCCGCCGGTACCCGGCGTCGTTGCCGACGGCGCGGCGGCCGACGACCACTTCTTGCCCACTAGCTAGCGAAGACGTCCCCTCCGCCTGCGGTGTGGCGCAGATCGCCGTCGACGAAGGTGGCGAGGACCTCGAGGCCGGCGATGCGGTCGGGGGCCACGGCGGTCGGGTCTTCGGACAGAACCGTGAAATCGGCCAGCTTGCCTGGGCTGATCGAGCCCTTGATGCGCTCTTGCCTGGCGGCGTAGGCCGAGCCCCAGGTATAAGCGCGGAGGGCTTCGGCCGGGGTGATCGCCTCGGCGACGTTGAACGGGGCGCCGGAAGCGGTACGACGGTTGACCATGTCATGGATGCCGAGCAGCGGGGCGCCGGACGCGACCGGGCGGTCGGAACTGCCGGGCAGCACCAGGCCGGCGTCGAGCAGGGAGCGCTGGCGGTAGAGCCAGGTGGCGCGCTCCGCGCCGACGGCGGCGAGCATGCCGTCGCCGAGCTCGGAGGCGAACCTGCCCTGGCCGACGGCGACCACGCCGAGCTTGGCCGCCCGGGCGACCTGATCCGGGCGGGCGGCGGCGAAGTGCTCGATCCGGTGTCGCGGGCGGACCCGCGGATACTGGTCGGCGGCGTCGGCGAAGGCGTCGAGGGCCAGGTCGATCGCGCGGTCCCCGATCGCGTGGGCGGCGACCCGCCAGCCCGCCCGGTGCGCCTCGACGATCATTTCGGTCAGCTGGTCGGCGTCGGCCTGAAGGTAGCCGCTGTTGCCGGGGTCGCCTTCGAAGGGGGCGGACATGGCGGCGGTGCGGCCGACGAGCGAGCCGTCGGTGAAGATCTTCATCGGGCCGAGGCGCAGCCAGTCGTCGCCGAAACCGGTGCGCAGCCCCAGGTCGATGCCGGTTTCGATGCCGTCGGACGGGTGCGCGCCGAGGGGATGGAAGGCGTCGCTGATCACCATCAGCTCAACCCGGACGTGCAGCCTGCCCTGATCGCGGGCGTTGACGTAGGCGGCGAGCTCGACCGGGGACTGACCGATCCAGCCGCCGCCGACGCCGGCCTCGGTGACGGAGGTGATGCCCTCGGCCAGGTACCGGCGGCCGGCCGCGTCGACGGCGTCGGTCAGGGTGGCCAGCGGGTAGGGATGAGTGAGGTTCCCGACGAGCTCCTGGGCGCGTTCCTCAAGCAGGCCGGTCGGGCGGCCGGCCGCGTCGGTGGCGATCCGGCCGCCGTCGACCTGCGGGACGGTCTCGCCGATGCCGAGGTCGGCTAGCACGAGGCTGTTCACCACGCACATGTGGCTGGACGTGTGCTTGAGCCAGACCCGGTGGTTCGGCGCGATCGCGTCGAGCGCGTCGCGGTCCGGGTGGGCGCCGGTTCTGGTCTGGTCGTAGCCGGACCCGATGACCCACTCCCCCGCGGGGGTCGTGGCGGCCTTGGCCGCCACCCGCGCGTAGAGCTCATCCTGGCTGCCGGTCCGCAGGTCGACCTCGGTCAGCGACAGCCCGAACCCGATCATGTGGTTGTGCGCGTCATGGAACCCCGGAATGAGCGTCAGCCCGCGCAGGTCGATGACGTCTTTCGCGGTCACATCCGGCTCGCCGTCATAAACCCCGATGATGCGCCCGCCGGCCACCGCGACCGCGCTGGCCGCCGGCTGGCCCGGATCCATGGTGAGCACGTTGGCGTTGACCAGCAGCAGGTCGGGTTCGTACGGCATGGCTCAGGATCCTATTCCGCTGTCACCTCAGGGTCCGCTGGCCGCACCGGATGCGGGCAGAACCGTTGACCGGGGTGACTCTTCTTGGCAGGTGAACCCAGGGTCGGCCATATCCGTTTGCAAGGGTGGGAGCCTGCGATGCGATGGGTGGTGCCGACGGTGATCGACCGGGCCGAGGCCTGGGACGGCGATGCGGTCCTCGCTGCCCGGAACCGGCCCGCAGACGGCGAGCGAGCCGAGGCGTCGTCGTCGACCGACTCGCCGTCGGCCGATGATCGGCCAGCCGACGCCGCTCGGACCGACGCGGTGCTCGCCACCCCCGAGCAACGAGCCGCCGCCCAGCGCCGGTACCAGGACGCGGTCGATCACACCTATGACGTGGCGCGGATCGATGCGGGACAGGAGGCAGCGTCGCAGGAGTCCCAGGATTCCCGGTCGCGGGGTGCGGGCGCCAGCGAGGAGGACACGGACGCGCGAGACACGGACGAGGGAGCGCGGGACGCCGCCGCGCGAGACGCGGACGAGGAAGCGCGGGACGCGGACGCGGTGGGAGCTGAGGCGAGAAGCGACGAGGCGCGTGGGCCGGAGGCTCCGGACGCGGTGGATACCGGGGCACGGGACGCGTGGGCTGAGGCGCTCCCCGGGCTGCGGGCGGCCTGGGAGGAACACCAGCAGCGGTTCCCCGGGCGAAGCCGGTCGGCTTCGAGTTCCGAAGCCGACGGGGGCTGGATGGCTGACGGCGGCCGGAGGCTCACCCCGGAGCAGAACGCGGAGGCCGACAAGGCCTGCGAGGACATTCGCACCGAGGGCAGGGAGGTCATCCGGCCGGCGATGGAGCGGGTCGAGGCGGCTGACCCGGCCCGCCGACTAGCGGGGCTGGAGCACATGCTCAAGGGGGAAGACCGGCTGAAGGAGAAGATCGCGGATGTGTTGTTCGTAGAACCGAATCTCACGGCTAGGCAAGCGGCGGACAAGGTGACGGACGCAGTGCGATTTACCTTCACTTACACCCAGCAACGCTACGCTGAAGGTGTTCTCTCCGACGTTGAGCGGCTGAAATCAGAGGGGTTCGACCTCATCAAACTGAAGAACCTGTGGGAGCACGAGCAGTACAAGGGGATCAACAGCCAATGGCGCAGGCCAGAGACGGGACTACGCTTTGAGATGCAGTTCCACACGCCGGAGAGCCTGGAGGCCAAGGAGCTGACCCACCACGCGTACGAGCGACTCCGTGGCACACAGGTGGCCCAAGTGGAACGGGACGAGCTTGAGGATTACCAGAAGCGAGCAAACACACAGATCGTCACTCCCCCTGGCGCAACCGAGATCGAGGAGTTTCCGAGAAAACATGGCTGAGCAGATTACCTATTACGCGATCCTTGACGAGGGCAGCAGCCGAGACCGGCCGGTTGGCGTATTCCGACGTGTAAAGAGCGACGAAGGGCAGATCGACGAGGCGTTCTCGCGTAACCTGGCGTGGGAGTTTTCGCCTCTCCTTTATTCGGCCGAGCGTGGCGACACCATGTACGATTTCGTGCCGATTGGCGAGGACGAGGCAGAGCGGATCGTGGCGCGGATCCGGGGCCAGGCTGCGTCGCAGGAGTAACGGCGGGTCTACGACCGCGGGGGGTAACGGACGAGGAAGCCGCCGTCGGCGGTGAAGCCGGCCCGCTGGTAGAAGGGGATCGCGCGTTCGGTGGGCCGAAGGAGGACGCGGATGTAGCCCTGGCCATCGGCGTAGGCCAGGAGCGCGGCGAGCAGTTCGGCCCCGATGCCATGGTTTCTGTAGGGCGCGAGGACGAACGCGTTGGCGAGGTATCCCCAGGTGCCGGTTTCATGGCCGGGGCGGGGCATGCGCTCGAAGAGAGCGAGGTTCATCATGCCGACCGGCTGGCCCGAGAGCTCCGCCAGCCAGCTGATCCGGCGGGCGGATTCGCGTTCGTACCAGTCGAGAAACCGGGCTTCGAAGCCCGGGTCGGCGACGTCGCCTTGGTCTTCTGCGGTCCAGGTTTGGCGGAGGGCGGCGATCGCCTCGCCGTCCGTGCTGTCGGCGATCCGGATGACGGGGGTTGGCACGGTCCATCAGCGTACCGTGGCCGGAAATGTCGGACGATGTGCGGGTCACGAGGGTTCTCGACCGGATGATCGTTGCGTTCCGCCCTGGCGCCTTGGGGCGGAACGCTCGCGAGGAACGGTGGCTCAGCAGCAGCCGCCGCTCTCGCAGCACGAGCCGTCGCAGGTTAGGTCATCGCAGCACGAGCACATCCCGGTCACCTCCCCCCGAGTTCGATGCGGTGTCCTGACGATCGGCGGCGCACCAGGTGCCAGGAACGGGATCCGGGCACGGCCCGGACGAGGCGTTCAGGCCGGCCACCATCCCGGAGAGCTCGGCGCGGAGCGCGGTGAGCCGGGCGATCTCCCGGTTGATCTCGCCGATATGCTCCCGCAGCAGCGCCTCGGCCGGACCGCACGGGCAGGCGCCGGTGTCGCGGACCGCGAGCAGCACCCTGATCTCCGCCAGCCGGAGCCCGAGCCGCTGGGCTCCCCTGATGAACAGCATCCGGTCCAGGTCGGCCGGGCCGTAACGGCGGTGATCGCCGTCGGTCCGGTCCGGCTCCGGTAGCAGGCCGGACCGTTCGTAGTAGCGGATCGTGTCCGCCCTGACGCCGGTCCGCGCTGCCAGCTGCCCGACGGTCAGCGGTTTGATGACCCGATCGATCGTCATGTCTCGACGTTAAGCCCTGGACCGCACTCCAAGTTCAAGCCCCGAAGCCAGTCATTGGGTGTACGGACCGGTGCTATTTGACGGTAGCTACCAATGATTGTTAGCGCGGGGCGAGGCCTTGGAAGAGGGTGACGAGGAGGGCGCGGTAGGTGGCGGAGGGGTCCTCGGTTTGGATGAGGCCCTTGAGCTCTAGGGCGACCGCGCCGTGGATGGCGGACCAGATCTGCTGGGCGACCTCGAGCGGGTCGGCGGCGGCGATCACGCCGGCCGCGGCGGAGACCTCCACGATGCGGACCAGTGCGCTGAAGGCGGCCTGGGCGTGCTCCGCCACGGCCGGGTTGTCGAACTCGTGCGGGATCGCGTCCTCGAACATGATCGCGTAGAAGTGCGGGTTGGCCAGCGCGAACGCACGGTAGCGCCGTCCGGCGTCATAGAACCGGGCGGTCGCGTCGGGGCCTGCGGTGGCATCGCAGGCGGCCCGGAGTCGGTCGAACCCCCTGATCAGCAGGGCGTCGACGAGGCCGTCCTTGCCGCCGAGGCGGTTGTAGACGCCCATCGGGGCGATGCCCGCCTCGGTCGCGACGGCGCGGACGGTCAGCCCGCCGGGGCCCTCGCGGACCAAGACCGCCTCGGCCGCCGCCAGCAGCTCGCGCTCGACGTCGGCCGACGGCGTCCGGCCGCGCCGCGCCGCCGGTAGCGCCGCCGGCGGCGCTACCGGCCCGCAGACGGGACCTGGCACAGCATCCGCTTCATCCATGCAGAACATCTTCTCTCACCCGACCGGCAGGTCGGTCCGGTCTTGACTTTTATAGAACGTCGTTACATAGTTATAGCACGACGTACTACTACATCCCAATCGAGGAGCTTGGTCCCGATGGAAACCGTGAAAACCCGCAGCGACCGCCGGTGGTGGATCCTGGCGGTGCTCTGCCTCAGCGTGCTGCTGACGGTGGTCGACAACACGATCGTGAACGTGGCGCTGCCGTCGATCAGCCGCGATCTGCACGCCTCAACCGGCGACCTGCAGTGGGTGGTCGACGGCTACACCCTCTCCTTCGCCGGGCTGCTGCTGCTCGGCGGCAACCTCGGCGACCGGCTCGGCCGACGGCGGCTGCTCCAGCTCGGGCTGGCGCTGTTCGCGCTGTTCTCGGTCGGCGCGGCCCTCGCCCAGAACACCGGCGAGCTGATCGCCGCCCGGGCGGCGATGGGCGCCGCCGCCGCGCTGGTCTACCCGGCCACGCTGGCGATCCTGAACAGCGTGTTCACCAACCCGCGGGAGCGGGCGACCGCGATCGGCGTCTGGTCGGCGGTCTCCGGGCTCGCGGTCGCGATCGGCCCGGTGGTCGGCGGGGCGCTGCTGGTGCACTTCGACTGGTCGTCGGTGTTCTACGTGTCGGTGCCGGTCGCGTTCGTCGCGCTCATCGGCGGACGGCTGCTGCTGCCCGAGTCAAAGGACCCGGAGGCGGGCCGGTTCGACCCGTTCGGCGCGCTGCTGTCGATCGTCGGGATCGCGCTGCTGACCTGGTCGATCATCGAGGCGCCGTCGCACGGCTGGGGGTCGGGCGCCACCGTGGGCGGCATCGGCGGCGCGCTGGTGGTGCTGGCGGTCTTCGCCTGGTGGCAGGCGCGGCGGCCGGACCCGATGCTCGACGTGCGACTGTTCCGCAACCCCCGGTTCGCCGCGGCGAGCGGGGCGATCGCGCTGGCGTTCTTCGGGCTGTTCGGGTTCATCTTCATGATCACCCAGTACTTCCAGATCGTGCGCGGGTTCTCGCCGCTGCACGCCGGGCTGGCGACGCTGCCGTTCGCCTTCGTCACGGCCGCCTTCTCGCCGGTGGCGATGATGGTCATGAAGCGGATCGGGACCAAGGTCGTGGTCGCGACCGGGCTCTTCCTGATGAGCGCCGGGCTGCTCGACGCGGCGACCACTCCCACCGACGCTTCCTACTGGGGCCGGCTCGTGTTCGCGATGGCGCTGATGGCGGCCGGGCTCGCGTTCACCACCGGGCCGGCCACCGACGCGATCATGGGCGCGCTGCCTGCGGGCAAGGCCGGGGCCGGGTCCGCCGTCAACGACACGACCCGCGAGGTCGGCGGCACGCTCGGCGTCGCGATCGTCGGCTCGGTGCTCAACTCCGCCTACGGCGCGCACGTCCTGCACGGTCTGGTGTCGCTGGGCGCATCCGCTTCGACCGGGCGGCTGGCCGGGCAGTCGGTCGTCGCGGGGATGAACGTGGCCGCGCGGTTCCCGGCGCCGCTGCAGGCGGCCGCGCACAACGCGGTCAGCTCGGCGTTCATGGTGGGACTGCACCGCGGCTCGTTCGTGGCGGCCTGCACCGTGGCGCTGGCCGGGCTGGTGGCGCTGGCCTTCCTGCCGGCCCGGGCCGCGGTGGCCGGCGGCGTTGCGGCTGGCACCGCTGGTGCGGCTGGTCTGACTAGTGCGGCGGACGCGATGGGGGCGGCGGCCGAAGAAAATGCATCAGTCGCCCGAACGGACCCGGCCGACTCTAGCCGCTCCCCTGCTTCAGTCAAGGCGTCGCGGGCCTGACCGGCCTAGCGCAAGCGCTTCATGCTGTTATCTGATTAGCACGAGGGCTTGGCGAGGATAGTGGACTGCTGTGTGCACCCCGGTGTACACAGCCGTCCACTATCTTGCTGTCCTGCCCGGAAGAGAGCTAGGCAGCGGGCACCGCGCCGCGGTACTGCTTGGGTATGCGAGAAGTCCCGGACGACGAGCGCGCCGAACATCTGCGCCTGCTGCGCGAGCAAGCCGACCGGGACGCCGAGGCGCTGGCGCCACGGCCCGGCCACCCCGTCTACGGCCTGGCGGCGCCGTCTCTGACGCCGGCCGCCGTGACCCAGTACCAGCTGTCCGATGGGGAATGGTCGGCGATCATGCTGACCTTCGGGCCATGGGGTGATCCGCAGGCGGGGCCGTATGTGGCGGTGACGACGATGGCGACGGACGCCGCGACGATCGGGCAAACCGGGTCAGGCCCGATGCCCTCCGGCGGCCTGGAAGCGGAACTGCGGTCCATGATCGAAGACGAGCGTTACCGGTTCGGGGGGTCGCGCGCCAGGAGAACCGAGTGGGCAAAGCCGCTCGTCGTGAACCGAGAGACGCTGCCAGCCGGCCCGGCGCTGGTCTGCCGGAGCGAGACGGTCTGGGCCGCCCGGCTGCTGCCCGAAGATCCCCCGACAGACAGCGTCGCGGTGACGATCGTCGGTGTCGGGGTGGCGCCGGAGTCGGTCCGGCTTGAGCGGGTGCCTGACCTGCGGCCGATGATCGAGGCGCGGTTCGAGACGATCAGGGCGATGATCGAGTGCGGCCGAGGGAAGGCGCGTCCCCCGCTGACCGAGCCCGGCCTTGAGCTTGAGCCGGCCGAGGGGGCCGCCGCGCTCCGGGCGCTGGCCGAGTTCACGCTGACGTCCAACGCCGCGCGACGCGCGGCCTTTGCGGCCGGGCAGCGGCCCCGCCGCGACCCGAGCTGGGGCAGGATGCACAACGCGCTGTGGCAGCGGGCGGTCCGCGAGCATCAGCGGCTGCGCGGAACCGACCGACGGGCCGCCGACGACGCGGTGACCGTGGCCGTCAACCAGCTGGGCTTCCTGCAGGAGAGGGCTCCGTGGTTCACCGCCGATCTTCGGCTGCGGGCGGCCGCGCTCGACGAGACCGCCAGGCGCGCGATGCTCGGCGACACCGTGCCGAGCGAGCCCGCGCAGGACGCCTGGGCGCGCCACTGGTCCACCCCAATGACCCGCCTCGGCCGCGAGCCGCAATCGGTTGATCCGCGCGCCGCGATGGCGGCCCGCGAGGCGCTGACCGACGACTGCCTGCAGGCGTGGGCGGCCTGGACCGAGATCGTCTGAGAGACCGGCGAAACGCGGGCGTGGCCCGGGTTTCGCCCGGCTGAATCCTGGCGTCCGGCCCGAATCGATGTAATGCTGGATTATGTCCCAGAGCTCGGATGATGAGTACCGCGAGTGGGTGCGGCGGCTGCGGGACCAGTCCCGGCGGGACGCCGAGTCGCTCGTGCCGCGGCCGGACTACCCCGTTTACGGGCTGGCGGCGCCGATCCTGACGCCGGCTGTCCTGCTGCACAAGAGCAGCCATGGGTTTCCGGTGCTGGTGGCGCTGCGGTACGGGTCATGGGGGACGGCGGCGGGACCGCATGTGACCGTCACCAGCGCGGCGCCGAATCACGAGATCAGGGCGACGTCTTCCGTCCTCGGAGGGCCGGCGCCTGTCACCGACGGACGATCGGCCCGCGACCCCGAGCGGGACCTGCTCCGCGAGATCGACGCCGAGCGCAAACGCATCGCCGTTCACGCCGAGGTGGACCGGGAGGAGCCGGCTGAGCCGCCTCGCTACACCCGCGAGACGCTGCCGATGGGCGACGCGCTCGTCTGCCGCCACGGGACGATGTGGGCGGCCCGTCTCGTCGACGGCTCGCCGGAGGTCATCGTCACGATCAGCGGGCACGGGGCCGACCCGGACGTGGTCCGGCTTGAGCCGGTAACCGATCTTCGGCCGATGCTGGCGGCGCGGGGCGAGGTGTTCGCGCGACTGCGGGAACGCCGTCGCGCCGCGCCGCCGCCGGTGCTCGAGCCTGCCGAGGGGGTCGCGGCGCTGCGGGCACTGGCGGACTTCTCGCTGGCCGCGAACGCCCGCCTCAGGGCGGCCGAGCGGGCCGGCCGCGAACCAAGGACCCCCGTCGGCTCGGGCCCGGTGCACGCCGCGCTCTGGCAGCGGGCGGTCCAGGAGCGGCAGCGCCTCGCCGGGGGCAGCGCGCGGGCGGCCGACGACGCGGTGACAGCGGTCATCAATCACGTCGGTTACCTGAACGAACGGGCCGCGTGGTTTGGCGCCGACTCACGGCTGCGCGAGAGCGCGATTGACGAGACCCTCAGGCGGGCGCTGCTCGCAGAGCCCGTGCCGAGCGAGCCCGCGCAGCAGGCCTGGGACCGCTACTGGTCGGAGCACCTGGCCTGGCTGCGCGTAGACCCGCAAACGGCCGAGCGCCTGGCGCTGACCAGGGATCGCGATGCGCTGGCCGAAGACTGGCTGCTGGCCTGGGCGGCCTGGGCCGCGGCCGCCTAGCGACCGGCGTCCTTGGCCTCGAACAGGCGGAGGGCGTGCGCCCGGGCGGCGGCCTCGGTGCGGGTGGCGGCGCCGAGCTTGCCGAGGATGTTGGAGACGTGCACGCTCGCCGTCTTCGGCGAGATGAACAGCGCGGCCGCGATCTCACGGTTCGACTGGCCGGCCGTGACCAGGCGAAGCACCTCGATCTCGCGGCCGGTCAGGCTGAGACGTTCATGGTGGGGGCCGGCCACCGGGCCGGCTGCCTGCGACAGCAGGGCGGCGATCTGCTCCGACAGCGGGCGGGCGCCGAGGCCGTCCGCGATCGGGGCGGCGCGGCGCAGCCGGGCGGCGGCCGCCGAGCGGCCCGACGGGCCGGCCGAGAGCGCGACCTGAGCGGCGCCGAGCAGCGCGAGGGCGGCCGGATAGGGCTGGTCGATGGCCTCCCACGCGGCGACGGCGGCGTCGGCGGCGGCCAGCCGAGCGGCGGCGTCAGCGACGCCGGCGGTCTCACCGTCGGATCGCGGATCGATCGCCTCGTAGGACAGCTGCCAGGCGCGCTGCACCGGGCCGAATGCGTCCTGCTTCTCCGCCAGGGTCCGCAGCTTGCACAGCAGCGCGTCGGCGGCGTCACCGGGCGCCTGTCGGGCCACGGCGGCCGCGGTCACCAGCAGCGGCCAGACGTACCTGGGGCTGCTTCCTTCCACGTCGCAGCGCTGCAGCGTCTTGGTCGCAACGGCCACGGCGGCGGCCGGGCCATCGGTGGCCAGCGACAGCCCGATCTCGAGCATTGCCTGCGGCAGGTGCTTCTGGTCCTCGTACCTGACCCCGTTCACCACCTCCCGGCTGGCCGCCGTTCGCCTGGCGGCGGTGGCGAGGTCGCCGCGGGCGAGCGCGAGCCAGCCGCTCAAGATGCAGAGGCTGCCCCGGGTGGGGGATGGCGGGGCAAGGTCCAGGGCCCGTTCGGTGACGTCCGACGCCTCGTCCCAGCGGCCGAGGTACAGCAGCGGCTCGACCACGTTGATCGCGAGGAACGCCCCGCGGGTGCGGGCAAGCCCGTGCCTCTCGGCGTCGGCTACCCCCTGCATCGCGACCTCAGCAGCCCGCTGGTACTCGCCCACGCCGCACAGCAGATGCGATTCGTAGATCACCAGCTTGATGATTGGCTGGTACGCGCCGACCTGCCGCGCGATCTCGTGCGCCTGGGCGATCAGCCGGAACGGCTCGCTACCCGGCTCCGCCAGCCCGCCCGGCCCGGCCTCTATCATCGCCATCAGCGCGAGCGCCTGCGCCTCGGCCTCGCGGTCGCCCGTCTCGCGGGCGAGCCGCAGCGCCTCCTCGGCGCTTTCCTTCTCGCGGGGTCCGCCGTCGTGGCAGGCGTGATCCGAGGCGGAAAGCAGCAACCGGGTCCTGGCCGGCTTGGAGAGTTCCTCGGGTACGAGCGTCAGCGCCCGGTCCAGGTCCTCCATGCTTTCGGAGATCCCCAGCTCGCGGCGGAACTGGAACCGGTCGCTGAGCAGCAGGGCCACCCGCACCGGGTCGGTCCGCTCGTCGAGTTGCGCCAGGGCCGACTCGGTGAAGGCGAGACCGCGCTTGTGCTCCCCCGCGTCACGCGCGGCGATGGCCGATTCCTCGAGTACCCGCACGTGGTCGGCGCCGATGCGCTCGGCCGCGTCCGGCACCTGGTCCCATAGCTCAAGGACGCGGGCGAGCAGCACCAGCCGTTCGGCGTGCGCGACCGAGCGGCACGCCTCCACCGACGCCTGCCAGGCGCTGATCAGCGCCCAGGTCGAGTTGTGGGCCGAGTACCAGTGGTGCGCCTTCTCCATGTCCGCCCGCCCGTCGCCGACCAGCGCCGGGTCGGCGTCGATCGCGAGCGCGAACTTGGTGTGCACCTGGCTGTGCTCGCCCGGCAGCAGGTCCTCGTGCACGGCCTCCCGGATCAGCGCGTGCCGGAACGCGTACCCGTCGGCGGTGGTCACCAGGACGTTGCCGGTGACAGCGGGCCTGATCGCGGCGGTCAGCTCGTCCTCGGTCCGGCCGGTGACCCGGGCGAGCAGCGTGTGGCTGGTGGCGCCGCCTGCGGCGCTGGCGATCCGGAGCACCTCCTGGGTGTCCTCCGGCAGCCGCCGCACCGCCTGCTGGAGCAGGTCGGCCAGGGAGTCGGGGATCAGGGCGCAGCCATCGGGGCAGGCCAGCAGTTCCTCGGTGAAGAGCGGGTTGCCCTCCGCGCGCTCGTAGAGCGTGTCGGTCAGGGCGCGGTCGGGGAAGCCGCCGAGGACCGCCGCCGCGAGTTCCTCCGCCTGGCCCCGGCTCAGCCGCGGCAGCTCGGTCCGCTCGACCCAGTCGATCCTGGTCAGCTCGGCCAGCAGCGGCCGCAGCGGGTGCGTGCGGTGCAGCTCGTCGGAGCGGAACGTCACCGCGATGAGCACGTTGGCGAGCGCGCGCTGGTAGCCGATGAGGAAGGCGATCAGGTCACGGCTCGAACGGTCGGCCCAGTGCGCATCCTCGACCACCACGACGAGCGGCCGCGCCACCGCCAGGCGCTCGAGCAGGGTCAGGAACTCCTCGAAGAGCCGCGCGCGAGCCTCGCCCGCGTTGCCCAGCGCGCTGACGGCGTCGCCGGCTGTCTGGCCGCCGGCCAGCTCGGGAAGGAGCCGGGCCAGCTCCCGTATGGCCCGGTCGCTGCCCGGGAGCAGGCCGACGAGCTCGTCGGCCCCGATCTCCCGCACCAAATCGCGCAGCATCGCGGTGAACGGCCCGAACGGCAGGCCGTCGGCCCCCAGCTCCAGGCAGCCCCCGATCATCACCCGCGCGCCGGCCGCCCTCGCCTCGCCGGCGAACTCGCTGATCAGCCGGGACTTGCCCACCCCGGCCTCGCCCCCGATGAGCAGGGCGGCAGGACCACCCTGGCGGACCGCGGCGAATGCGGTCTGCAGGGCGGCCATCTCTGCCGCCCGCCCAACGAGAACGGGGCTACCTGCGCGTCTGTTCATCTCATGGTGAAGCATCTCACCGGGGTCTGACATTCCGGCTATGGCGGCGGTTTCTCGGTCTGGTCCGCCCGTGGAGTCCGGCATTTTCCTGCCCGCCTTGACGGCGCGCCGGCGGTTACCTGACCGCCTCTACGTGCTTGGCCTGGACCTGCTCAGGGATCGTCAGGAAGGTGCCGTCCACGTAGTCGGGGACCGGCCGCCGGACGATGGCCTCATCGCGGTTGCGCTGACGCCGGGCCAGACGCAGCCTGTGCGCCAGGCTCGCCCGCCTCGCTTCCTCGTGCCGCTCCGTGGTCCGCTGCCTGATCAGCTCGAGTGCTAGGTACTCGTTCACGATTTCTCCTTGGTTCCCGGGAGCCGCCCCTTGGCTTCCCCCACATCTCAAGGTTCGTTCTAAGACCCCCGGCACCGCATCGGACGATCGCCTTATGTTCGGCGCTAGACGCCTTAGACCGCTGCCTAGGCCGGCCGCCGATGCTCCTCGCGGCTCCGCTTCGAACATGGAAAAGATCAAATTCCTTATCTCGAACGGACCCTGCTTCCCCCGGCGCCGTCGGGGTCTCGACCTCCCCCCGGCGCCGGCCGAGACGCTAGGCTCGACGGCGGAAAGGCCCGCCGCACCGCCGAACTGGCCGCCCGGCTCGTTTCCCCCGCGGGCTCCACGGGCAGAAACGACCGCGACGGCCTGTAGTGACTTTGAGTCGTCGGTCGGGAACAAGACGTCAAGAGCGTCGTGAGTTCTTACATCCCGTGGCGTCGATTGGATCATGATGGGGCTGAGTGCGAGGTCTGGGAGAGCCCGAGCCCGGCAGGGCGGGGCCTGGGCCACCGTGGCATTGGCATTGGCGGCCGGGGCCGGGGTAGTGGCGCTGGCCGGTTGCAGCAGCAGCAGTAGCGGCCCGCCCCCTTACTGCGCCGCCCGGACCAACCTGGAGAATTCGATTAAAGGGCTGACCAGCCTGAAAGCCAGTAGTGGCGTCAGCGGCCTCAAATCGCAGGTCACCGCCATCGAGAACAATGCCAGCAAGCTGGTCGACGCGGCCAAGGGCGACTTCCCGAGCCAGACCAGCGCGATCACGTCGTCGGTGAACTCGCTCAAGAGCTCCGTCGCGGCACTGTCGTCGAGTCCCTCCGCCGCTCAGATCGCGACCGTTACCAAGGACGCGGGCAGCGTGGTGAGCTCGGTCGCGACCTTCATGTCAGCGAGCAGTTCGAAGTGCAGTTGACCTGCTGTCGGAGGAGGAACAGTGGCTGGCCGTGAAACGCTGGCGAGCCTGTCGGCTCTCCCGGTCAACCCCGGGCTGTGCGGCGACTGCCGCCACGCGCTGGTGAAGGAGACCCACCGGGGCACCGCCTACCTGCGCTGCGGGCGCGCCGCGTGGGATGACCGGCTGGTCAGGTACCCGCGGCTGCCGGTGACGGACTGCGAGGGCTTCGCCCCTCAGGATCAGTAGCCGGCGTCCGCCTCGCGGTCAGCCGAGGGAGTTGGTCTTGGCCCGCAGCAGGTCCACCACCGGCGCGTACATGCGGGCCTTGATCGTCCGGAGCGTGTCGCCGGCCTTGGCCACCTGAGACTGGGCGGTCTCCACGGCGGTCGCCCGCACCTCGTCCTCGGACACGGCGCGGTCGACGATGCCGGCCGCGAACGCGTCGCGGCCGCCGAAGCGGCGCGCCGTGACCATCGCCTCGTGGGCGGTCTGCGGGGCCAGGCGGCTCTGGATGAGGGCGGACATCCCGGGCGAGAAGGGCAGGTTGATGTCCGCTTCCGGCAGGCACCAGAATCCCCGGTCGGCCCGCATGACGCGGAAGTCCTGCGCCAGCGAGAACATCGCGCCGGCGGCGAACGTGTGCCCCTGCAGGGCGGCCACGGTGACCAGCGGCAGGGACAGCGTCCGGGCCAGCAGTTCCTGGACCGAGCCGAGGTAGTCCTGATGCTGCTCGGGATGCGCGAACAGCCAGTCCAGGTCCAGGCCGTTGGAGTAGAACTTCCCGGTCGCGGCGGTCACCAGGGCGCGGTGGCCTTCCGCCCTCTCCACCTCATCGAGGGCGCCGTTGACCTCGGCGATCCAGTCGGGGTGAAAGCGGTTCTCGCCTTCTCCGAGGTCAAGGACGAAGACGTTGTCCTGGCGGTCAAGCGTGGGCATCGCAAACCCCTTCAAGCGCGCGCAATCGAAGAACCGGCCACATCGCAGAGATGGTTACTAATCAGTAACTTATGGTGTGCGGCTTCTACCGTGCAAGGGGTCTCGCGGCCGGGCAGCGTTGAGTGTGCGGATGGAGCGGGTCATCTGGGGGTCGAACCGGTCGGACGGCCATTCCAGCTGCTCGTCACTGTTGTACCACCGGACGGACCGGAACTCACGCCGGTCGGGGCGGAGTTCTGCGCCGCGGCCGCGCCGGACGGCCCGGTCGGGCTCAGACGGCCGCGCCGGACGGCCCGGTCGGGCTCAGACGGCCGCGCCGGACGGCCGGGTCGGGCTCAAACGGCCGGGAGGAGGCGCTCGGCCGGCAGGCGGCCGCCCGGCAGCGACAACGGCTCCGCCGGGCGGTCGAGCAGCTGCAGGTAGCGCTCGCGCGCCATCGGCACGGCGCCCAGGGAGCGCAGCAGCGGGCCGTCCCACTGCGCGTCGATGAGCGCGCCGCCGGACGCCACCAGCCGGGCCGACATGTCGGCGACGGCGATCGCGGCCGCGCCCGGCTGCCGCCCGAACAGCGAGTCCCCGCTGATGATGCCGTCGATGCCGATCCCCATCGCGCCGCCGACGAGCTCGTCGCCCCGCCACACCTCGAAGCTGTGCGCCCACCCTGCGCCGTGCAGTTCGACCAGCGTCTCGAGCAGCGGGTCGGTGAGCCAGCGCGGCTCCCGGCCCTCCCGGCACCCCTCCGCGACCTCGCGGAACGCGACGTCGGCGCTCGTGGTGAGCGCGTCGCGGCGCAACCGCTTCCTGACGTTCCGGCCCAGGTGCACGTCGCCCGCGCCGATGACCGGCCGCGGATCGGGCGACCACCAGGCCACCCAGTAGGGATCGGCTCCCTCGTCGCCGACGATGCCGATCGTCCCCGCCGCCACCCGGTCCTCGTAGCGGAACTCGTTGAGGGTGCGCAGGTACTCGTCGGACACCGGCAGCGGGATGATGCCGCGGCGGTACGCGCCGAGGACGCTGGCCGGGCTCAGGTCGGCGCAGAACGCCACCGGTGCGTCGGCGGCACCGGGGTCGGGGTCGGGGTCGGGGTCCGCCTCGGCGGCGGCGGGGAACTCGAACGACTCCCAGTCGGGGTAGTGGCTAGTCGGCATGGGAGGGCAGGCGGCCGGCCGACGGGCTGCGCAGGTAGCCCGACTCCATCAGCCGGTCGATGTTGCGGTCGAGGAGCCGACCGTTCACGGGCGGGAAGGCGATGCCGCTGCCGAGCAGCGCGCGCTCGGTGTTGGCGCGGCTGTAGGACGGGAAGACGTGCGCGAGGTACATCTCCGCCACCGTGAGCCCGGACGCGCCGCCGCGGTCCACGAACAGCGGCATGAACGCCGCCATCGGCTGCGACGGGTCGAGGGCGGCCTGGCGAGCCAGCTCCATGACCCACTCGCCGAACGCGATGTCGTCGATCTGGTAGCCGCGGTCCCGCAGCCGGCCGACCAGGGAGCCGAGCAGGGCACGCTCGGGGCTGGCCAGGTGATAGGTGAGCCCGGTCGCCCGGGCGGTGACGGAGATGTGGCGGATGGCCGCCGCGCAGACGTCGGCGGGCACGTAGTCGAGCGGCAGGTCGATGTCGGGCGCCAATCCGGTATCGGTCATGAACCTGATCAGCGCGCACATCTCGGTCGAGGTGCTCCAGGCGCCGGTGTCGACGCTGCCGACGATGTCCAGCGGCCGGTAGATCGCGACCGGCAGGCCCGCGCGACCCGCGTTCCGCAGCAGCTCTTCCGCGACGTACTTCGTCTCCACGTAGCCCATGCGCAGCTGGTCCGGGTAGCCGAGGGCCGTCTCCTCGGTGACCTCGCGAACGCCCT
>Ga0335075_10006515_pt1 | contig 18018 bp, 16 predicted proteins | sample Lox_Sample_24_FD_206723 | JGI IMG/M metagenome (GOLD analysis project Ga0335075, IMG submission 206723) | Soil microbial communities from Loxahatchee National Wildlife Refuge, Florida, United States - Lox_Sample_2.4 | ecosystem: Environmental > Terrestrial > Soil > Wetlands | place: USA...
CCCAGCGGAACTCCGGCGGCGGCACCTTGTTCCAGGTCGGCCCGTCCTTGAACGTCACGGTGGGCGCGAGCAGTCGCCAGGCGTTCTTCGGATCCTTGGCGGCGTACCACAGGCTGCCCAGCCCCATCGGCACGTCCTCCACCATCCGCATCGGCGCCACTTCGCGCTGACCTTCGACGACGACGGTGTTCGCGTCGGCGTCGGCCGTCCGTAACGCCGTCTGAAAGTCGCGGGGCATCATGTACTTGCGGATGTCGCCGATGCGCAGGTCCAGCGGCTGGCTGGCCGTGGTCGTCGGCGTGGCGGGAGCGGGTTTGGCGGCTGCGGTGGTCGGACGGGGCGCCGGGCCGGCAGCGGCGGTGCGGGGCGGTTCGGCCGCGGAAACGACCGCGCACCCCACCAGGGCGAGAACCAGACCGGTAACTCGAATCATGCCGCCTCCTCCATCAAGGACCCGACGCCACGCGGCGAGTTTCACCGCTCTCGAAAAGCGAATCTGTCAGGCGATTTCCCGGACGGGCACTACAATACGCCCCCCATGAAGATCGTGATACTCGGCGCCGGCCAGGTCGGGCGCACCGCGGCGTACCACCTGTCCCGCGAGGAATCGAACGAAGTCACGGTCGTCGACACGAACGAAGAGGTGCTGCGCGACCTGCAGGACCGCCTCGACATCCGCACCGTCGCCGGCAATGCCGCCTACCCCTCCGTGCTCGAAGCCGCCGGCTGTGCGTCGGCCGACATCGTCGTGGCGCTGACCTCGAGCGACGAGGTCAACATGATGGCCTGCGAGATCGCGTACACGCTGTACCGCACGCGCACGAAGATCGCGCGCATCCGCTCGGCGGAGTACACGCGTCATCCGAAGCTGTTCTCCGACGAGGCGCTGTCGGTGGACGTGTGGATCAGCCCGGAGCAGCTGGTCACCGATTACATCGCGCAGCTGATCAAGTTCCCGGGTGCGTTGCAGGTGCTGGATTTCGCGGATGGCCGCGTGCGGCTGGTCGGCATTCGCGCGCGCAAGGGCGGCCTGCTGGTCGACCAGGCGCTGAGCAAGCTCAAGGAGCATCACCCGAACACCGAGGCGCGCGTCGTGGCTATCTACCGCGCCGGACGCAGCATCAAGCCGGATGGCCAGACGGTGATCGAGGAGAACGACGAAGTCTTCTTCCTCGCGGCGCGCGACGACATCCGCAAGTTCATGAGCGAGATACGCAAGGAAGAGGCGCCGGCGCGGCGCGTCGTGATCGCCGGCGGCGGCAACATCGGCCTGTCGCTGGCGCGCAGTCTCGAGGAGCAGAACCAGGTGAAGCTGATCGAGCGCGATCCGAAACGCGCGCGGCGCGTCTCGGAGCTGCTGCTGAACACCATCGTCCTGTCCGGCGATGCCGCGGACGAAGAGCTGCTGATCGAGGAGAACATCGACAGCTGCGACGTGTTCTGCGCGCTGACGAATTCGGAGGAAGCCAACATCCTCTCCGCGATGCTGGCGAAACGCCTGGGCGCGAAGAAGGTGATGGCGCTGATCAACAAGCCGTCGTATGCCGAGCTGATGGAGAGCGGCAGCATCGACATCGCGATCTCGCCGCAGACGATCACCATCGGTTCGCTGCTGGCGCACGTGCGGCGCGGTGACGTGGTGCGCGTGCACTCGTTGCGGCGCGGTGCGGCGGAGGCGCTCGAGGCGGTGGTGCACGGTACCGACAAGACCTCGCGCGTCGTGGGCCGGAAAGTCGGCGAGATCCCGCTGCCGGATGGCGCGGCGATCGGCGCGGTCGTGCGCGGCGAGGACGTGACCATCGCGCACCACGACACGCTGATCCACAACGACGATCACGTGATCGTGTTCCTGTCCGACCGGCGCCACGTCGAGCAGGTGGAACGCCTGTTCTCGGGGCCGGGCGGGCGTTAGTCCTCGGCGGGCGCCACCTTGTTAGCTGTCGCGCACGTGCTGGGACTGATGATGGCCTTCTTCGGCCTCATCTTCGTGCTGCCCATCGTCTGGTCGGTGGGCGTGAACGACGGCGCGGTGCTGGATTTCGTGGCAGCGGCGGGCATCAACGTGGTGTTCGGCGCGGCCGTGGCGCTGGCGACGAAGCGCTTCCGCCGCGAGCTCAAGCCGCGCGACGGGTTCCTGCTGGTGACGCTGGCGTGGACGTTGATGTCCGCGTCCGCCGCGGTGCCGTTCATGATCGCGCTGCCGGATCTCACGTTCACCGACGCCTATTTCGAGGCGATGTCGGGCCTCACTACCACGGGCTCGACGGTGCTGAGCCACCTCGACGACCTGCCGCAGTCGATCAACCTGTGGCGTCACCTGCTGCACTGGGTGGGCGGCGTCGGCATCATCGTGCTGGCCGTGGCGGTGCTGCCGTTGCTCGGCGTCGGCGGCATGCAGCTGTACAAGGCGGAGACGCCGGGCCCGGTGAAGGACGAGAAGCTGACGCCGCGCATCACGGAGACGGCGAAGTCGCTGTGGTTCACGTATCTAGCGCTGACCGTGGCCGGCGTGGTCGCGTTGCGAGTCGCGGGCATGAGCTGGTTCGATGCGATCTGCCATTGTTTCTCGGCGATCTCGCTGGGTGGCTTTTCGACGCACGACCTTTCGGTGGCCTGGTTCAACTCGCCGGCGATCGAGGGCGTGCTGATCATCATCATGCTGGTGGCCTGCCTGAACTTCTCGCGGCACTTCCTCGCGTTCCGCAGCCTGTCGTTGCGTCCGTACGCGACGGACTCCGAGGGCAAGGCGGTACTGATCGTGCTGGCGGGGTCGGTGGCGCTGGTCGCGGCGTTGCTGTGGATCGACGGCACGTACGCCGGCTTCGCCGAGGCGCTGCGGCACTCGGCGTTCAACGTGGTGTCGATCGCGACGACCACCGGGTTCGTGACGGAGAACTACGAACTGTGGCCGGCGTTCCTGCCGGTGTGGCTGCTGTTCCTGAGCTGCATCACGTCGAGCACCGGGTCGACGGGCGGCGGCATCAAGATGTTCCGCACGCTGCTGCTGGTGCGGCAGGCGCGGCGCGAGCTCAAACTACTGGTGCATCCGAGCGCGATGATCCCGATCCGGATCGGCGGCGTGGCGGTGTCGGACCGCGTCGCGTATTCGGTGCTGGCGTTCATCTTCCTGTATTTCGGCACGATCCTCGTGCTGACGTTCGCGATGCTGGCGACGGGGCTGGACCTGGTGACGTCGTTCTCGGCCATCGTGGGTTGCATGAACAGCGTGGGCCCGGGTCTGAACGGTGTCGGCCCGTCGACGACGTTCGCGGTGTTGTCGGATGCGCAGACGTGGATCTGCTCGTTCGCGATGCTGATCGGGCGCCTGGAAATCTTCAGCGTGCTGGTGTTGTTCACACGCACGTTCTGGCGGAAATAGGGACATTCTTCGTTTCCCCGCGCTCCGCGCGGCAAAAGGGGACTGGCCCGTTCAGGGCCTGTCCCCTTTTGCAAGGAAACGATGAATGTCCCTATTTCCGCTGCTACGAAGTGATTCTTCGCGCGCCGCACCGAGGACTGTCCCCTTTTGCTGGGAAACGGGGACTGTCCCCATTAGCCTCTTATATACGTCTCGAGATCCTGGATCGTCCGCTCCTGTTCTTCGATCACAGCGCGCACCAGATCCCCGATCGACAACACACCCACCACGCGATCGCCATTGACCACTGGCAGATGCCGTATGCGCATATCCGTCATCAACCGCATGCAGTCATGCGCATCCTGCTTCGGTGTCACGGTCACCACCTTGGCGCTCATGATCGCCTCGACCTTCGTCTCCTCCGACGACCGGCCCAACAGCACGACCTTGCGCGCGTAATCCCGCTCGGAAACGATGCCGACGAGCTTCTCGCCGGTCATCACGAGCAGCGCGCCCACGTGGTGCTGCGCCATCTTCTTGATGGCGGCGAGCACCGGTTCGTCCGGCGCGACGGAGAAGATGCCCTTGGGTTTCTGATCCAGCAGCTGCTGCACGGAGAACATGGCGACCTCCTGACTCGAGACTTTGCTAGGCGGACACCACCGTCAGGATGGCGCCCCGGGCTCCCGTCACGCGCACGCGCGCGCCGGCGGGAAGTTCCGGTCCTTCGACCTTCCACACGCCGTCACCGAGCCGGGCGCGTCCCTGCCCCTGCTCGATGGCTTCGACGAGAACCAGCTCGGCGCCGATGTACTGCGCGCCGCGCTGGTTCAGATTGGGTTGTTCGGTGACTTCCGGGTACTTGTTGCGGTACGACCGGTACAACAGCATCGCGACGATGCCGAGGATGGCGAAGCCCAGCCACTGGTACTGCCACGGCAGGTCGGAGAACACCGCCATGACCAGGCCGATGAACGCCGCCGACGCCGCGAACCAGATCGCGACCGCGCCGGGCAGGAACGTCTCGGCCGCGGCGAGCACCACCGCGATGACGATCCAGTGCCACCACAGCATGTTCGCGAACCCGCTCACGACTGCGTGATCTGCGGCCGCGCGCGCGGCACCGGCGGCGGCGCGTTCGGGCCGCCGGGTTGTTTGCTCATCGCGTCCTTGGCCAGCTCGGCGATGCCGCCCAGCGCGCCTAACAAGCCGGCGGACTCCACCGGCATCATGAACACCTTCTGGTTCGGCGAGCTGGCGAACTCCTTCAGCGCCTCGACGTATTTCTGCGCGACGAAGTAGTTGATCGCCTGCACGTCGCCCTGCGCGATGGCCTGCGACACCATCGCGGTGGCGCGCGCCTCGGCCTGCGCCAGGCGCTCGCGCGCTTCGGCTTCGCGGAACGCGGCTTCCTTGTTCGCCTCGGCGGCGAGCATCACGGACTGCTTCTCGCCCTCGGCCTTGAGGATGGCCGCCTGGCGAAAGCCCTCGGCCTCGAGGATGTTGGCGCGCTTGTCGCGCTCCGCCTTCATCTGCCGGCCCATCGATTCGACCAGGTTCGCCGGCGGCTGGATGTCCTTGATCTCGATGCGCGTGCATTTAACGCCCCAGGGTGACGTCGCGTCATCGACCACTTTCAGCAGCTTGTGGTTGATCTCGTCGCGCTTGGACAGCGATTCGTCGAGATCCATCGAGCCCACGACGGTGCGGATGTTCGTCATCGTAAGGTTGACCATTGCCAGCCGCAGGTTGGCGACCTCGTAGGCGGCCTTCGGCGCGTCGAGCACCTGGTAGAACACCACCGCGTCGATGGCGACCATGGCGTTGTCCTTGGTGATCACTTCCTGGCGCGGCACGTCGAGCACCTGCTCCATCATGTTGATCTTGTGCCCGATGTTGTCGATGAACGGGATCAACCAGTGCGGACCGGGCGCCATGGTGCGCGAGAAACGGCCCAGCCGTTCGCGCGTGTACTCGAAACCCTGAGGCACGATCACCAGCGTCTTGACGCCGATGACCACGATGGCGACGACGATCAGGAACACCGCCGTGAGCCCGCCGAATTCGAACATGTCGTATCCCCCAGGGTCGCCCGAAAGTGGCGCAGGGATCATACGCCCGGGTCGCCGAAAACGTACGACTCCGGCCGGCGACAGCGCACCGGCCGCCTAACTCTGCGATGATTCCGCCACCAGGGAAGCCAGCGAGATGCCAGCCGACAGAGCGGGCACGTGCTGGGCATAACGCTTACTATCAGGCCGCCGTGTCAGAAGGTCCCGTTCCGGAAATCAGGGTCGAACCCGACCACTTCGACGTCGTCACGAAGGACGTCGTGCTCGTCGCGCAACTCGATTCCACGTTCGCGTTATGTTTGTACGACGCGGTGCTCGAATCGGGTGCGCTCATCCATCTGCGCGTCGGTCCGCCGGGCCGCGTGCAGGATCCCGAGCTCACCGACACCACGCTCTCCACCGACCTCCTGTTGCTCGATCGCTGCCTCGGCGAAGTGCGCAAGGTCGAACCGCGCGCGCAGCACTGGCAGGCGAAGATCGTGGGCCAGGTTCAGGACATGCCGGGTGCGCGCGAGCGCTTCGACGGCGTGCAGAGTTTTCTCTCCGCGTTCCTCGCCGACACGAACGTGAAGCTGATTTCCGTGGACACACATTTGAACCACGTGCAGCTGCTGCGGTTCCGGCCGGCCATGGGTCACGTACGTAGCGAGCCCCTTGCCGCTTCCCGTCTCGGTAGCTGAGAATGCGGCGCACTATGCGCCGCCATTTAGCTCTTCTCCTGGCCCCCCTGGGTTTATTCGCCGCTGACGCCGCGCTCGCCGCGAAGGCGTCCAAATCCGCCAACGGACCGCTGATCAAGCTGTTCGACCAGACCTGGCAGGAAGACCTCGCGGACGACCCGGTCGGCGCGACCGCCGTCGGCGACCCGCGTTACAACGACAAGTGGCCCGACATGTCGCTGCTCGCGATCGACGCGCGCCAGAAGAAGAACTACGTCCGGCTGCAAGCGCTGGCCAAGATCAATCGCGACAAGCTCGAGAAGGCCGACCAGCTCAACTACGACCTGTTCACGCGCGAGATCAAGCAGCGCATCGGCGAGTACCAGTTCAAGCCGTGGATGTTCAACCTCGGCGCCATGCAGGGCCCGCAGCTGCTGGCCGAGACCACGGAGTTCGCGCCGTTCAAGACGGTCAAGGACTACGACAACTGGATCGCGCGCCTGAACACGTCCGGCGTGTACGTCGACCAGTGGATCGCGCTGTTCACGCAGGGCGTCACCGAGCACCTGACGCAGCCGCGCGTCACGGTCAACAAGGTGCTGGACCAGCTCAAGGGCCAGCTCGTGAGCGACCCGGAGGCGAGCCCGTTCTACGCGCCGTTCAAGACCATCCCCGACACCGTCCCGGCGGCGGAGAAGACCCGGCTGCAGGCGGCCGGCAAGCTCGCGGTGCAGAACGTGGCGCTGCCCGCCATGCAGCGGCTCGACAAGTTCTTCCGCGAGGTCTATCTACCCGGCTCGCGCGACACGGTCGGCATCTACGACATCCCCGGCGGCGACCAGTACTACCGCAACCGGATGGCGCTCTACACGACCATCGACAACCCCGACGCCGCGCGCATCCACAACATCGGCCTCGACGAAGTGAAGCGCATCCGCGCCGAGATGGAGAAGACGCTCGAGGGCATCAACTTCCTCGGCACGCTCGACCAGTTCCTCGGCTTCATCCGCAGCGATCCGCGGTTCTATTACAAGACGCCCGAAGAACTGATGGCGGCGTACACGAAGACGCTGAACGGCATCCAGCCGCAGCTGCCGAAGCTCTTCGGCCGCCTGCCGAAGACCGCGGTGGGCGTGCGCGCGATTCCCGACGCCAGCGCGCCGACCACGACGACGGCTTACTACCAGCCGCCGTCACTCGATGGCTCGCGCCCCGGCAATTTCTACGTGAATCTCTACAAGCCGGAGACGCGCCCGATCTGGGAGATCGAAGTGCTGACCGCGCACGAGTCCGTGCCGGGCCACCACCTGCAGATCTCACTGGCGAATGAAATGACGGGAGTTCCGGAGTTCCGCCGCACGGCCGGTTACACGGCGTACGTGGAAGGCTGGGCGCTGTACAGCGAACAGCTCGGCTACGACCTCGGTCTCTACAAGGACGACTTCTCGAAGATCGGCCAGTTGAACTACGACATGTGGCGCGCGGTGCGCCTCGTCGTCGATACCGGCATGCACTCGTTCAAGTGGACGCGCGACCAGGCGATCTACTTCTTCATGCAGAACACCGGCAAGAACCGGCTCGACATCGAGAACGAGGTCGACCGCTACATCGCCTGGCCGGGCCAGGCGCTGGCGTACAAGTTGGGTCAGCTCAAGATCCAGCAGCTGCGCGCCGAAGCCGAGAAGGCGCTGGGCGACCGCTTCGACATCCGCGCGTTCCACGACCAGATCCTCGGCCAGGGCGCGCTGCCCTTGTCGGTGCTGGAGACGGAAACGCGCGCCTGGATCGCGGCGCAGAGCGCGCGGCGGTAATCGTCGACGGAACCGCGGCGCATCACTCGTTCTCCAGGCGCTCTTCGAGCGCGTCGATGGCACGGATGAGGCGCTGGCAGCGGGTGTCGGCCGCGGCGCGTTGACGCTTCGCCTGCGCGATCACGTGCGGGTGGAGGTCGGTGCGCTTCTCCAGCAGCTCCAGTTCGAACCGCGCCTTCGACGCCGCGCGGCTCGCGGTCGCGTACTGGCGCTGCAGGGTCTCGAGCTGTTCGTCCAGGGCGCACTCCGCGACGTCGAAATCGTGCTGGAACTCGGCCGGCACGTACGAGTTGCGGGTATCCAGATAAGACGCTGAGGGTTCTATCACGACTCTTCTCCCTGCGGGCTGCGGTTGCCGCGTGGTCGAGATCATGGAGAAACGGCATGTTCGCCCGATGTCGGCGCGGTGAAGGAAACGTGTCGGAAGCGCGAAGGTTGCGTTTGTCGGAGGCCGGCTGACAAAACCATGAGCGCCGTCGGCGGGTCGCGACGGTGTCGCCGCAGAATCGCGGGGTTACGCGCGTTCAGCGCGCCGGTTTCGAGGTCAGCGCGAGATCCCGTGAATAGACGACGTTCATGACGTTGTCGTACCAGCCCGTGACCTCGGGCTTCACCAGGTGCTTGTTCACGTAGAAATATAGCGGCAGCAGCGCATGGTCGGCCAGCGCGACGCGTTCGGCCGACTCGAGCAGCGCGCGGCGCTTCGCGGTGTCCTTCTCGCGCGCGGCGTTCAGCAGGATGCCGTCGTACGTCGCGCTGCGGTAGTGAGGCAGGTTGATGCCGAAGTCGCTCTTGAGGAACTGCAGGAACGTATACGCGTCGTTGTAGTCGCCGCTCCACGAGAGACGGAACATGTCGATGTCGCGGCGGTTGATCGCATCGAGCATCGATTTGAATTCGACGGCCGCCAGGGACGCTTCGACGCCGAGCGCCTCCTTCCACATCGACGACACGGCCACGGCCACCTTCGTGTGGACTTCGCCCGTGTTGAAACGCAGCTCGAAGGTCAGTGGTTTCGCGGCGGAGTAGCCCGCGGCGGCGAGCAGTTGCCTGGCCTCGGCGATGCGCTCGGCCATCGGCCGCTGCGCGTAGTCGAACGTCTGCGGCGTGTAGTCGAAGATGCCCTGCGGCACCCAGCCGTTCGCCGGCAGCTCGCCGAGGCGCAACACGGCGGTCGCCAGCCGCTCGCGGTCGATGACCATCGACAGCGCGCGGCGCACGCGCACGTCCTGGAACGGTTTCCGGTCGAGGTTGAAGGCGTAGTAATAGGTGTTGAGCTGCGGCGTGACGTGCAGCTCGGATGCGAGGTTCTCGCGAATCCAGTCGAACTGGCCGCGCGGCACCACGGCCGTCGAGTGCAGCTCGCCGGCGCGGTAGGCGCGCAACTCGGCGTTCTCGTCGGCGATCTGGATGTATTTCACGCCATCGAGCCGGTTGGCCGCGTTCTCGCGATAACGCGTGTTGCGCGCGGCACGCACGAAGCTGCCCTGCAGGAACTCGGTGAGCACGAAGGCGCCGTTCGACACCTGGTTGCCCGGCCGCGCGAACTTCTCGCCGAACGCCGCGAGCGATGGGCCGTGCAGCGGCGACGTGGCGGGGTGCGCCAGCAGCCCGGGTAGATAGGGCGCCGGCGACGACAGCGTCACCACCACGGTGCGCGCATCCGGCGCCGCGATGCCCAGCGACTCCACCGGCTGTTTGCCGGCGATGATCTCCGGCGCGTTGACGAAGACGTCGATGACCTGCGCGTATTGCGAGGCGGTCGCCGGGTTCGCGAGCCGGCGCATGCCGGCGACGAAGTCCGCGGCGGTCAGCGGATCGCCGTTGGACCAGACGAGGTCGGGATGCAGCTCGAAGGTGTAGACGAGACCGTCGTCGCTGACGGTCCACCCGGCCGCGGCGGCCGGCGCCGGTGCGCCGGCGCGGTCGAGACGCGTCAGGCCTTCGAAGAGATCGCGCAGCACGACCATCGATTCGGTGGAGCGCGCGCGATGCGGATCGAGGGAGTCCGGATCGGGGCCATTGCCGCGCAGGTAGATGGACCCGCCACCGGCACCGGCCGCGTCGCGGCCGCGACAACCAACCAGTGCCACGGCGGGCGCGGCGAGCAGGACCTGGCGACGGGTGACCGCCATCAGGCGGCGCGGCTCGATTTCTTAAGGAACACGAGCAGGATCGACACCGCGGCCGGCGTGATGCCCGGCACGCGCGCGGCCTGGCCGACCGTCGCCGGGCGCACGGCCGCCAATTTCTGCCGGACTTCGTTGGAGAGGCCGGCGACGCTCGAGTAATCGAGATCCGCGGGCAGGCGCGTCTCCTCGTTGCGGCGCTGGCGCGCGATCTCTTCTTCCTGGCGCTCGATGTAGCCGGCGTATTTCGCGGCGACTTCGAGCTGCGCGCGGATCTGCGGCGCGAGCCGGTCGTCGGCCGGCGCGGGCATCGGCCCCGTCAGCTCGGCCACCTGGTCGTAATCGACTTCCGGGCGACGCAGCAGGTCGAACGCGCTGACGACGTCGCGCGTGACGGAATCCCCGAGCACGCGCTCGCGCCAGGCCGCGGGGATGTCGGCGGCCTTGATGCGTGTCGACTGGAAACGCGCGAGCTCGGCGGCGGCGCCGTCGCGCTTGGCGCAGAAGAACGCCCAGCGCTCGTCGTCGACGAGACCCAGCTCGCGGCCGACGGGTGTCAGGCGCAGGTCGGCGTTGTCCTCGCGCAGCAGCAGGCGATGCTCGGCGCGGCTGGTGAACATGCGGTACGGCTCGCGCGTGCCGGCGGTGACGAGATCGTCGATCAACACGCCGACGTAGCTCTGCGCGCGCGTCGGCACGAAAGCCTCGCGTTCGTGCGCCGACCGCGCGGCGTTGATGCCGGCGATCAGGCCCTGCGCGCCCGCTTCTTCATAACCGGTGGTGCCGTTGATCTGGCCGGCGAAGAACAGCCCGGCGAGCGGCTTCGTCTCGAGCGACGGACGCAGGTCGCGCGGGTCGAAGAAGTCGTATTCGATCGCGTAGCCCGGCCGCGTGATGTGCGCGTTCTCGAAGCCGCCGATCGTGCGCACGAACTCGGCCTGCACGTCGTAGGGCAGCGAGGTCGAGATGCCGTTCGGGTAGATCTCGTGCGTGTTCAGGCCTTCGGGCTCGATGAACACCTGGTGCGAGGTCTTGTCGGCGAAACGAACGACCTTGTCCTCGACGCTCGGGCAGTAGCGCGGGCCGACGCCTTCGATCTTGCCGGTGAACATCGGCGAGCGATCCGTGGCCGCGCGGATGATCTCGTGCGTGCGTTCGGTGGTCGCGGTGATGTGGCACGGCAGCTGCGCGGGGTGATCGCTCTCGCGGCCGAGATAGCTGAACACGGGGCGCGGCGAATCCGAGAACTGCGCGGTGAGTGTCGAGTAGTCGATGCTGCGGCCGTCGATGCGCGGCGGCGTGCCGGTCTTCAGGCGCGCCGTGCGGAACGGCAACGCGCGCAGCCGCTCGGCGAGCTTGTTCGACGGCGGATCGCCGGCGCGACCGCCCGCGTAATTGTCGAGGCCCACGTGGATGCGGCCGCCGAGAAACGTACCGACCGTCAGCACCACGGCGCGCGCGCGGAATTCGATGCCCGTGATCGTGACCACACCCTGCACGCGATCGTTCTCGACGACGAGATCGCCGCACTCCTGCTGGAAGAGCGTCAAACACGGCTGGTTCTCGAGCGCGCGGCGCACGAACGCCTTGTAGAGCTGGCGATCCGCCTGCACGCGCGTCGCGCGCACCGCGGGACCCTTGCTGGCATTCAACGTGCGCGACTGGATCGCGGCCGCGTCGGCCGCGCGCGCCATCAGTCCGCCGAGCGCATCGATCTCCTTCACCAGGTGGCCCTTGCCGATGCCGCCGATGGCCGGATTGCAGCTCATCTGGCCCAGCGTCTCGATCGACTGCGTCAGCAGCAGCGTGCGCGCGCCCATGCGCGCGGCCGCGAGCGCCGCCTCGGTGCCGGCGTGCCCGCCGCCGACCACGATTACGTCAAAGGATGCTGGAGCTGCCACAAACCACGCCGGATCAAGGAGTTAACGGGGCCAGAAAGGTGCGGAATCCTAGCGCGCCCGGGGTGTCAACGCCACCGCGCCCGGGCCGTTGTTCGAGCAAGAGCCCGCAATGGGCCACTCAGGAGATCCCATGAAGAAGTCAGTGGTTTTCGTCGCCCTCGCCGTGATGGTCAGCGGCGCCGCGTTCGCCGGCACGCACACGCCGCGCTTCGATGCACGCCAGGCGCACCAGCGCGAGCGCATCGCGAACGGCGTGCAGAATGGCGACCTCACGATGCGCGAGACGCGTCGTCTCGCGGCCGGCCAGGTGCATCTGAATCGGGCCGAGCGTCGCGCCAAGTCGGACGGCGTGGTGACGACGCGCGAACGCGCCCATCTGCAGCACGAAGAGAATCAGCAGTCGCGCCGAATCTATCGGCAGAAGCACGACGCCCAGGATCGCAACTAACTCGCGGTGGGCATGGCGGGGGCGCGTTCCGGTCGGGACGCGCCCTCGTCGTTTCGAGGTCTTCACATCCGGGAATGCGCTCACACGGTCGCGGCACGGCGCTCGTGTATCCTGCCGGCCGCATGTTGCGCCTTCCCGCACTCGCCGTGTTGTTGGGTCTCGCCGCGCCGCTGGCGCAGGGTGCGCCGTCGCGGCTCGAGCTCGAGCCCTGCCGGCTCGAACATCCGGCGCGCATGCTCGCGGTGCCGGCCGAATGCGGCACGGTCCGGATCGCCGAGAATCCGCGCGAACCCGCCGGCCGCCAGATCGAGTTGTTCGTCGCGCGCGTGCCGGCGATCAGTCTCAACAAGGCCGCCGATCCGCTGTTCCTCATCGCCGGCGGACCGGGTACGTCGGCGGTGGATCTGTACACGTCGTCCGCGGGACCGTTCGACCGCGTGCGCCGCAACCGCGACATCATCCTGCTCGATCAGCGCGGCACCGGGCGCTCGCATCGTCTCGACTGCCGGTACGACAACCGCGACCTGATAACCAGCTTCAGTGACATCGACGTCGGACCGTCGAACGTAAAATGCCGCGACGAATTGTCGAAGGATTCGGACCTGCGGCAGTACACGACCAGCATCGCGGTCGGCGATCTCGACACGGTGCGCCGCCTGCTCGGCTACGACCGCATCAATCTCTATGGCGGGTCGTACGGCACGCGCGTCGCGCAGCACTACGCGCGGCGGTATCCGCAGTCGACGCGCAGCGTGATCCTCGACGGCGTGATCGATCCGGCGACGGTGCTCGGGCCGGCGATCGCGCTCGATGCGGAACATGCGCTGGAGCGCATCCTCGAGCGTTGCCGCAAGGATGGCCCGTGTCAGCGCGCGTTCGCGGATCCCGTCGCCGACTACCACGCCCTGCGCGCGAAACTGACCGCGACTCCGCCGCGCGTGACCATCAACGATTCCAGCGGCAAACCGCTCGAGTTCGCGTTCACCGAGCGGCACCTGTCGGCGGTGCTGCGCCTGGCGAGCTACAACGACGACCAGGCCGCGCTGCTGCCGCTGTCGCTGCATCTCGCGGAGCACGAGGGCAACTACACGCCGCTCGCGAACCAGTTCCGCGTGTTCGCGCGTTCGCTCGACGAGGCGTTCGCGTACGGCATGCACAACGCGGTCGCCTGCAGCGAAGACACGCCGCTGATCGATTCGGCGAAGCTCGACCGTGCCGCGTTGAACGCGACGCACATGGGTGCCTCGCAGGTGGAAGAACTGATAGAAGCCTGCAAGGAGTGGCCGAAGGGCGTCGTCGATCCGGACCTGCACGCCACCTTCAGGAGTGATGCGGCGGCACTGCTGCTCTCGGGCGCGGACGATCCGGTGACGCCGCCCGAATACGCGACGCTCGCGCAGAAAGCCTTCGCCGACAGCAAACACGTGATCATCGCCGGCCACGGACACGGCCAGCTCGGCGCGCCCTGCGTGGACCGCATCATCGCCAGCTTCCTCGATGCCGGCACGGCGCGCGGCCTCGATACCGCGTGCACGCTGAAGCTGGCACCGATGCCGTTCTTCACCACCCTGTCGGGACCGGCGCCCTGACATGAGAGAGCCGGGATGTTAGAGGCACGCGGTCTCTCGAAATCGTTCGGCTCCGTGGCCGCGGTGCGCGGTGTCAGCTTCGTCGCGCGTGACGGGCAGATCACCGGGTTGTTGGGCGCGAACGGCGCCGGCAAATCGACGACGCTGCGCATGCTGTACACCGTGTTGAAGCCCGACTCGGGCGACGCGTTCATCGACGGCACCAGCGTGCTGGCGGATCCAACCACGGCGCGGCGTTCGCTCGGCGTGTTGTCGCACGGCGCCGGCGTCTACAACCACCTGACCGCGCGCGAGAACATCGCGTACTTCGGCGAGTTGCACGGCATGCCCGCCGCGCAACGCGCGGCGCGCGCCGCGGAGCTGATCGAGCTGCTCGAGATGCAGCCGTTCGCGGACCGCCTGGCGAAAGGCTTTTCGCAGGGCCAGCGATTGAAGACCGCGTTGGCGCGCGCGCTCGTGCATCGCCCGAAGAACCTGTTGCTCGACGAGCCGACCAACGGCCTCGACGTCATGGCGGTGCGCGGGCTGCGCAAGCTGCTGGTGCAGCTGCGCGAAGCGGGGCACTGCGTGCTGTTCTCGAGCCACGTGATGCAGGAAGTCGAACAGCTCTGCGACGAGGTCGTCGTCGTCGCCGGCGGCCAGGTGGTCGCGGCCGGCGCGCTGGCCGACATCCGCGCGCGCGCCGGCAACCAGCAGCTCGAAGACGCGTTCGTCCACCTGATGGGCGACGAGGTGAAGAAGTGAACCTGCGCGGCATCTGGGCGGTGTTCCGCAAGGAGTTCCGCGAGAACCTGCGCGACCGGCGCACGCTGCTGTCCGCGCTGGTCTTCGGCCCGGTGCTCGGTCCCGTGCTGGTCGCGGCGCTGGTGCAGTTCGGCATCTCGCGCGCGGAGACGCAGTCGGACGAGAACCTGAGCGTGGCCGTGGCGCATGCGGAACGCGCGCCGAACCTGCTCGCCTATCTCAATGCGCGCGGCATCGACATCGTGAAGGTGGAGTTCGACGAGGCGCAGGCACGCGCGGCGGTGGCCGCGCAGACGCACAAGATCATCCTCGAGATCCCGGAGGATTTCGGCGCACGCCTGCAGGACGGCCAACCCGCGCCCGTGGTGTTGTATTCGGATGGCTCGCGCGGCTTCGAGCGGCGCGGCGTGGCGCGCGTGCGCCAGCTCGTTTCGCAGTACGGCATCGAGATCGCGCAGCTGCGGTTCCTGGCGCGCGGCATCGACCCGATCTCCGTGTTGCCGATCTCCGTGCAGGAGATCGACGTGTCGACGCCCACCGGTCGCTCGGTGCTAGTGTTGAACATGATGACGTATCTGGTGCTGCTGTCGATGCTGTTCGGCGGCCTGTACCTGGCGATCGACGCGACCGCGGGCGAGCGCGAGCGCGGCTCGCTCGAAGTGCTGCTGACCGCGCCCGTGCCGCGCGAGAACCTCATCTACGGCAAGATCGGCGCGGCCGCGGCGTACATGCTGATCTCGCTTTGCTTGACGGTGACGATGTTCGCGGTGGCGATCAGCTTCGTCGGCCTGGAGCAGCTCGGCATCACGGCGAATCTCGGGCCGAAGGCAGCGCTGACGATGATCGCGTGCTGCACGCCGCTGGTGTTGTTCGGCGCGGCGTATCTCAGCATCGTGTCCGGCTTCGCGAAGAGTTACCGCGAGGCGCAGACCTATCTCGGTCTGGTGATCACGATCCCGACATTGCCGCTGATGTTCGCGGGGCTGCTGGGACTGCAGGCGAAGACCTCGCTGATGTTCGTGCCTTTCCTCAGCCAGCACCTGCTGCTGACGACGGTGGTCCGCGCGGAGGAGATCGTGCCGCTGCACGTGGCGATCTCGGTGATCAGCACGGTGATCTACGGCGCGGCGCTGACCTGGATCGCCGGACGGCTGTACCGGCGGGAAGGCCTGCTCGGCTGAGCCGCGGTAGCTAGGCGAGCTTCTTGCGGATCGGGTGCACGCCCGGCGGCAGCGAGTCCGTGCGGTGCTGCGCCAGCAGCGCGCGATAGCGCATGATCTCCGTCGACGTGTATTCGCGCGCCTCGATCTCGTAGCGGTTGTCCCAGTAGCCGCGGCGGAAGCATTCCGTGAGATAGCGCGGGATCGTGAGATCGCCCGTGGCCCATTGCCGCAGCACGTGGAAATACTCGTGCAGGACCAGCGGCCCGTCCGCGAAGAATTCCTTGCCGCTGCCGCGTAGATAGATGCGGTTCGGCCGCGTCGTCGCGATCGCGCGCCAGTGCCAGCGCACGTAGATCGAATACTGGATCACCTTGACGTGCCGCACCGGCTGGCCGAAGAGGCTTTCGAGCGCGAGCTCGACGTCGCGGGGCGGATAGCAACGATTACCGAACCACATGTCACTTCCCTATGCAGAACGATCCGAAGATGCGGCCCAACAGGTCGTCGGCGCTGAACACGCCGGTGATCTCGTCGAGCGACCGTTGCGCCGCGCGCAACTCCTCCGCGACGAGCTCTCCCGCTCGTCGCTGCGTCAGCTGCTCCGCCGCGCGCTCGACATGTTGCCGCGCGCGGGCCAGGGCTTCCAGATGTCGTCGACGCGCGGAGATGCTGCCGTTTCCGGCCGTCTGGAAGCTCACGCTGTCCTTCAGGTGAGCCCGCAGCAGCTCGAGACCCTGCCCGGTCGCGGCCGACACGTGCACGCTCGGCGGGCCCGAAACCGTATCGGCTACGGGTAACCCCGATCCGAGATCGATCTTGTTGAACACCAGCGTCACCGGCACCTCCGCCGGCAGACGCGAACGTTCTTCCTCGTACGCGCGCCCGCCGGGATCGTTGCCGCAATCGACGACGAACAACACGCGATCGGCGCGCGCCATCTCGGCGGCGGCGCGCTTGACGCCTTCGCGCTCGACGACGTCGTCGGAGTCCCGCAGGCCGGCGGTGTCGAGCACGTGCAGCGGCAGGCCGTCGATGTCGATGCGTTCGCGCAGCACGTCGCGCGTGGTGCCCGGGATCTCGGTGACGATCGCCGCGTCGTAGCCGGCGAGGCGGTTGAGCAGGCTCGACTTGCCGGCGTTCGGACGGCCGGCGAGCACGACGGTGAGACCGTCGCGCAGCAGCCGGCCCTGGCCGGCGGCGGCGGTGACGCCGTCGAAGTGTCCGCGCACGGACGTGAGTCGCTGATCGAGCTCCGCATCGGCGAGAAAATCCACCTCTTCCTCGGGGAAGTCGATGGCCGCTTCCACGTAGGTGCGCAGGTCGATCAGCGCGTCGGTGAGTCCCTGCACCATGCTCGAGAATTCGCCCTGCAACGAGCGCATCGCCGCGCGCGCCGCGTCGCGCGAGCCGGCATCGATCAGGTCCGCGACGGCTTCGGCCTGCGCGAGATCGATCTTGTCGTTGAGGAACGCACGCTCGGTGAATTCGCCGGGCCGCGCGCGGCGTGCGCCGAGCTCGAGCACGCGGTCGACGAGACGCTCCATGACCATCGGCCCGCCGTGACCCTGCAGCTCGAGCACGTGCTCGCCGGTGTACGACTGCGGACCGGGGAAGAACAGCGCGAGGCCGACGTCGATGGGTTCGCCGTCGCGATCCACGAAGCGCGCGAGCGTGGCGTGTCGTGCGGCGGGTAGTTCGCCCACCAGCGTCGCGGCGATCTCCGGCGTCTTCGGACCCGAGACGCGCACCACGCCGACGCCGCCGCGCCCGGGCGGCGTCGCCGCCGCCACGATGGTGTCCGGATGCGTCACCGCGCCGAGTCTACGCCGGCGAATGCACGCTGCGACGCGGCACTCAGCGGCGGCGCGACGCGTCCTCGGCGGCGATCTTCCGGTTGATGTTCCACTGCTGGAGGATCGACAGGCCGGTGTTCGTGACCCAGTACAGGACCAGGCCCGCGGGGAAGAACGCGAACATCACCGAGAACACGACCGGCATGAACTGGAACAGCTTTGCCTGCATCGGATCCGGCGGCGGCGGGTTCAGCTTCTGCTGGAACCACATCGCGAGACCGTTCAGTGCCGGCAGGATGAAGAACGGATCGCGCGACGAGAGATCGTTGATCCAGCCGAGGAACGGCGCTT
>Ga0335075_10006516_pt1 | contig 18016 bp, 17 predicted proteins | sample Lox_Sample_24_FD_206723 | JGI IMG/M metagenome (GOLD analysis project Ga0335075, IMG submission 206723) | Soil microbial communities from Loxahatchee National Wildlife Refuge, Florida, United States - Lox_Sample_2.4 | ecosystem: Environmental > Terrestrial > Soil > Wetlands | place: USA...
GCGGTGATCTGGCTAAGCTCGGTGAGGGCAAAATGCCGGGGAACGTACATGCCTTAAGGGTAGGGGCAGCGGGCGCTGGCCAGCACCCGCTGCTCAAGCTCGTCCGCCGGTCAGCTCGCCCACTGAGCTGTCCACTCACCGGCTACCTGGCCGGAGATAACGTTCAGCCGGTTCCAGGCGTTGATCGACGCGATGGCGGTCACCACGGCCGCCAGGGCGCGCTCGTCGAAGTGCTTCGCCGCCTCCTGGAAAACGTCCTCGGGGAAGCCGGCGGACTGATCGGCCAGCCGGGTCCCCGCCTCGGTCAGCGCCAGCGCTGCCCGCTCGGCGTCCGTGAAGTACGGAGCGTCACGCCACGCGGCGAGGGTGAACAGCCGCTCGTCAGTCTCGCCGGCCTTCCTGGCGCCGCGGGTGTGCATGTCGAGACACACCGCGCAGCCGTTGATCTGGCTCGCCCGCAGCGCAACGAGATCGACCACGGAGCGCGGCACTCCGGCCGCGATCGCTGCCTCGTGGGATGCCTTCCCCAGCGCCTGGAGGGCGTCGAGAACGCCCGGCACGCTCAGCGCTGGACTCTTCATTCTGGCTTCCATGTCAGCTCCTTTGATGTGTCAGGCCGTCGTCCACGGCCGCAGCTTGTCGGGGTTGCGCACTGCCCAGATTCGCGTGATCCGGTCGTCCGCGATGTCGAAGGCGAACACCGTCACGATGACGCCGTCCTGCAGTCCGACCAGTCCGGGCTGGCCGTTCACGGTCCGCTCCAGGAGGTTAAGGCTGGCCACATTTCTGGCGATCTCCATGAAGTACCGCCCGATCCGCTCCCGGCCCTCGATCGGGAGCAGCGCAGCCGGGACCAGGCCGCCGCCATCGGCGATCGCGACGGCGTCAGGATCGAGCAGGCCGAGGATGGCGTCGATATCACCCGCATCCCAGGCCCGTTTGAAATCTCTGATCACGCTGGCGTGTCCCGCCATCGCGGGAGCGGCCGGAGGCCGCGCCACGTCGAGGCGGTGCCGGGCTGAGGAAGCCAGCTTGCGGCAGGCCGCCGGGGAACGGCCGGTAATCTCGGCCACCTCCTCGAACGAGTAACGGAAGATGTCGTGCAGGACGAAGGCGACCCGCTCGGCCGGGGTCATCGAATCGAGCACGACCAGGAACGCCATGCTCACAGACTCATCGAGGGTCACGCGATCGGCCGGATCAGCCACGCCGCCACCGGGCGCCCCGCTGATCCAGGTGGCCGGATCGGGTAGCGGCTCGGGGATCCACTCGCCCACGTAGCGCTCCCGCCGGACCCGTGCCGAGCCGAGCTGATCCAGGCAGATGCGGCTGGCAACTGTGGTCAGCCAGGCGGCGGGCGCCTCGATCGCTGCCTGCTGCCGCTCGGACATGGCATACCAGCGGGCGTAGGTCTCCTGCACCGCGTCCTCCGCCTCGGTCAGAGAGCCCAGCAGCCGGTAGGCGAGATTGACCAGGTGACGCCGCTCGCCCATGATCACATCCAGGCCGGGGCCGGGCTGGCCGTCTGGAGGCCCTGATCGGGTGGTCATGGTGCCGCCCCTCTCTTGTCGCCGCTGTCCTCACTCATCTCGACGAGACAGCGCACCCGAGTGTGAGGCCACCGCAGGCTCACATTTCCGGCAGGTAGGTCGTCGGATTACTGAGACACCCAGCCTGTTGGGAGAAACCTGAGAAAGGGGGCCCGGAATGTCGCAGACGAGAGCTCCGGGGGTCGGGGCACCAGGACCGGAAGTGGGCCGCATGGCGGCCGACCCACGGCGGTGGCTGATCCTCGGGACCATTGGCCTCGCCCAGCTCATGATCGTGCTCGATCTGACCGTGGTGAACATCGCGCTGCCGTCCGCGCAGCATTCGCTGCACTTCGCCACCGTGGACAGGCAGTGGGTGGTCACGGCGTACGCGCTCGCGTTCGGCAGCCTGCTGCTGCTGGGCGGCCGGCTCGCCGACCTGCTCGGCCGGAAGGTCACCTTCATGGTCGGCCTGGCCGGCTTCGCCGCCGTATCCGCCGTCGGCGGCGCGTCCACCAGCCTCGGCATGCTGGTGACGGCCCGCGCCTGCCAGGGTGCTTTCGCAGCGATCATGGCACCGTCTGCACTGTCGATCCTGACGAACACGTTCCAGGACCCGAAGGACCGCGGCAAGGCGTTCGGCGTGTACGGCGCGATCGCCGGCGCCGGGAGCGCTGTTGGCCTGCTGCTGGGCGGGGCGCTGACCGAGTTCCTGTCCTGGCGGTGGACGCTGTTCGTCAACCTGATCTTCGCCGGCATCGCGCTGGCCGGCGCGGCCATGCTGCTGAAGCGGGAGCCTGCCCGCGGCGGTCAGCGGCTCGACCTGCCAGGTGCCGTGCTGGTCGGCGGCGCGATGTTCTGCCTGGTGTACGGGTTCGCCAACGCCGCCACGCACAGCTGGCACGCGCTGTCGACCTACGGCTTCCTCGCCGCTGGCGCCGCGGCCCTGGCGGCGTTTGCCGCCTGGCAGGCGCGGGCGAAGGCGCCGCTGCTGCCGCCGCAGATCGTGCTGGACCGCAACCGGGCAGGCGCCTACCTGGGAATGCTGATCGCCGGCGCCGGCATGTTCGGGATCTTCCTGTTCGTCGCTTACTACCTGCAGACGACGCTGCGGTACTCGCCCGTCATGACCGGTTTCGCCTTCCTGCCGATGGTCGCCGTGCTCATGCTGTCGGCCAACATCGGGCAGATCGTGCTGATGCCGCGAACTGGTCCCAAGCCGCTGATGGGGCTCGGCATGCTGATCGCAGCGGCCGGCCTAGTCTGGCTGACCGGGATCGGCGTCCATTCCGGGTATGTGTCTGCCATCCTCGGGCCGCTGCTGGTCACGGCTGCAGGCCTCGGGCAGGTCATCGCTCCTGCGGTGAACACCGGCACGTTTGGCGTCGCGCCCCACGACGCGGGCGTGGCCTCGGCGACCGTCAACACCGGGCAGCAGCTCGGCGGCTCCATCGGCACGGCGGTGCTCAACACGCTCGTCGCCGGCGCCACCGCCAGCTTCCTGACATCGCACCTGAACCCGGCGACCGTCGACGCCGGCCGCCCGACTGCCGCGCTGGTTCAGCAGGCGGCCGTGCACGGCTATACGACCGGCTTCTGGTGGACCGCCGGAATCTTCGCCCTCGGTGCCGTTGTCTGCGGGACACTCCTGCGGCCTGGCCCGCTGTACCCGCGGCAGGCCCGCACCGGTTCGCCGGCGCAGGCCGCTAACGCTCAGGAAACGACGCTCACCAGGTCGCCGATCGCGAGGTGATTGAAGGCAACGTGGGCGGTCGGGATCGGCAGCTCGACGCAACCCAGGCTCTGCGGGAATCCGTACGAGGCCCGGACGAAGCCGTGCACAGCGTCGCCGCCGTTGAAGTAGTTGATCCAGTAGACCGGGTCGTCGTAGGTGCTGCCGTCCGGGTTGGTCCCGCTCATGTAGTTGAACGCATACCGGACGTAGATGGGATAGGTGCCGAGTGCGGTCGGCTCCCCCGGAATGCCGGTATTGGTCGCCGCGGTGAGTACCGTCCGGCCGTTCTCCCACAGGGTCAGCGTCTCGGGCAGGCTCTCCGACACATGCACGTACGAGTATGGCTGCGGGTCCATCTTGTTCGCGGCCGCGGCAGCCAGGAGCGACTTCCACGCGACATCGGCAAGCTGGTTCACGGTCTGGCCGTCGGCGATGTAGCCGTCGTAGGAGCTATCCGTCTCGGCCAGGAAGGCCATCAGCGCGCCCTTGACTATGACCGTGGGCGAGCCGGGCTGCCACTGGGCCGCCAGTGCGGCCGGGACGGACTGGTATCGCCAGGAGAAGCTGCCCGGCAGCGGCGTGCCAAGGGTCGCCATCTCGCCGGCCAGCGTGGTCGGCTGGCGGACACCTGCCGCCGGGGTGAAGTTCAGCGGCAGGTAGTGCAGCTGGGCAAGGATCTGCTGCAGGCGCAGCACCGAGGCCTGGGTGATCGCGAAGTGGTAAGACGCAGAGGTCAGAACGACTGAGCCAGCCGAGGTGCCGCCCACGACGGTTACCGGGTGGCTGAACGAGACCGCTACGGCAGCGCCAGGCCCGAAGCCGGGGCTCCGCGGCGTGAAGACCAGCGTGTCCGCATTCGGCTCGGTCCAGGCACCCGCCTTGGCTGGCGAGATTCGCGGCCGCGAGTTCCCGAGAGCCTTGGACACTGGCTCGTCAAAGGTCAGGGTGATCGAGCTGTCGAGCCCGGCGTGGACGGTGCCAGGGGCCGGGTCGGCGGCTGCGACAGGCACGCCGTTCTGCGGCGCCTTGAGCCAGTCCACGGTGGTCGGGTGGTCGGCTAGCCGCTCCCACGGCCAGGCCGCAGCCGACACCTGAAGCGAGCCGCCCATCTGGTGGTCTGGCACGGCCAGCTGGGCCGTTGCCGAGGGCTGGCTGAGCCGGATGACACGAACGGGCTCGCTGCCCGCCCGGTAGTCGATGACGCTGACCGGGCGGTTGAAGCCAACCGTGACACGTCCGGGATGCGCGGCCACGGTCACCGGTGCCGACGGGCCCGCGGCAGGCGCCTGCACTGTCGCCGTCGTCGATGTCCCGGACCCCAGCAGCCACCGCAGCCAGGACGGCGGGGCAGCGGTAACGCGCACGGCCACCGTGCGGTCCTGCGGCACGGCAGCGGTCGGCTGGTAGTCCGTGCTCTGCCCGGTGCGCATCAGGGCGAGCGGCTGGCCGTCGCTGGTCGCGTGGATGCTGGTCAGCCCGGTTCCGAGACCGCCCAGGTTCACCTGGACGAGCGACACCCCGGACGACACCGAGACTGACGGGCGCCCGAGGAGCGCTACCAGCGCAACCCCGATGCCCACGATCACGATCGCGGCCCCCGCGCCGATGCCGGCCCGGAACCGCCAGCTCCGGTCCTTCAGCAAGCCCGTCAGCGCGCTGCCCCCAGCGCCCGCGCCAGGTCCCCGGTCCTGATCGCCAGGCCCAGCCGACGTCTTCACGTCAGCCGACGTCTTCGGCTCAGGCGACGTCTGCAGATCAGCCGACTCCTGGTGGTCAGCCGGCTCCTGCGGATCAGTGGACTTCTTGTCTTCAGCCGACGATGTCATTAGCCGCCCTTTCGAGCCGCGCTCCGCCCCCGTTAATTCCCCCGGTACGTATTATCACGGCCGAGAAGGATCGTTGGTTGCACCCCTCGCCAAGCTTTTGCGTCGCCGCAACCATCGGGAAACTTGGTTGCCGCCCGGCAGCCCCGCGCCGCTATCCTGAGGGGCAACGCGCTGACGGAGACAAGTAGCGCCGGTCCACGCGAGCACCGTCCTGGTGATCGACAGAGAGCTGCCCTGAGCTGAGAAGGCGGCCTCGCGCCCGGCCGCGAAGACACTCCTGAGCAGCGGGGAGGAACGATCGCTGCAGCCAGCGGCGAGCCCAATGCCCCGTCGGCCAGCCCCCGTTATCGGGCCGAATGAGGCCATTGTCCGCTCGCCATAGGCGGGCGGCCAGCGGCGAAAGTGCGGTGGCACCGCGAGTTCCCTTATCGCCCGCACTCCCAAGGGGTCACGCCTGCGGCTGGCCCGGGGACGACTTCCCGAGCCCCCCGCGCTCCCCAAGGGGGTTCCGGTGATGTCCCGAGTTCTGTCCGCCGACCTGCGGAAGCACGTCGGCGAGCGAGTCACGATCGCCGGCTGGCTGCACCGCCGCCGCGAGCTCAAGTCCGTGACGTTCCTGATCCTGCGCGACCGCACCGGGCTAGCTCAGGTAATCCTGCCGTCCGGATCGGCCGCGGAGTTCGGCGAGGAGACCGTGCTTCAGGCCGAGGGCCTGGTGGTCGCGAGCCCGCAGGCGCCCGGCGGCGCCGAGCTCACCGGGCCGGAGCTGACCGTACTGTCCGGGCCGGCCGAGCCGCCGCCGTTTGACTTGTACCGGCCCGCGCTGACAGCCACGCTGCCCACAATCCTTGACAACGCGCCAACCACGCTGCGGCACCCGCAGCTGCGTGCCGGGTTTGAGATCGCCGCCGCTAGCGCCGCGGGCTTCCGCGCGGCGCTCGACGCTCTCGAGTTCACCGAGATCTTCACGCCGAAGATCGTCGGGTCAGCGACAGAGGGCGGCGCGAACGTCTTCGCGATCGACTATTTCGGCCGGCCCGCCTACCTGGCCCAGTCGCCGCAGTTCTACAAGCAGGCCATGGTCGGCGTGTTCGAGCGGGTCTACGAGATCGCGCCGGCCTTTCGGGCCGAGCCGCACGACACCGGCCGGCACCTTGCCGAGTTCACCAGCCTGGACGCCGAACTTGGCTTCATCACCGACCACTTCGACGTCATGCGCGTGTGCCGCGACGCGGTCGCCGGGATGGCCACTTTTGCACGGGAACGAAGTGGCGAGGCGCTGCAGCTCCTCGGCGCGACGCCGCCGTCTGTCCCGGCCGAGATCCCGCACATCCACTTCACCGAGGCGATGGCGATGATCTCCGCGGCCACCGGTGAGGACGTCACCGGCGAGCCGGACCTGGCGCCTGCGCACGAGCGCTGGCTGGGTGAGTGGGCCGAGCGCGAGCACGGCAGCGAGCTGCTGTTCGTCACTGGTTATCCCCTGGCCAGCAAGCCGTTCTATACCCACCCCGACCCGAAGCGGCCACGTTTCTCCAACGGTTTTGACCTGCTCTTCCGCGGGACTGAAATCGTGACCGGGGGGCAGCGACTGCACCGCTACGCCGACTACCTGGCGGTCCTAGCCGAGCGCGGCATGGAGGCAGCGCAGTTCGACGGGTTCCTCGAGGTCTTCAGGCACGGGATGCCGCCGCACGGCGGGTTCGCACTCGGGCTGTCGCGGTGGACCGCGCTGCTCACCGGCGCGGCGAACGTCCGGCAGGTCACGCTGTTCCCGCGCGACCTGCACCGGCTCAGCCCCTGAGCTTTTTGATCGGGTCACCTCGGCGGCCAGCGCCGCACAGACGGGGCGCTGGGCGCAGAGCCTGGCCGACGAGTAGGAGCTTGCCCGTCACGTCACGCCTCCGTGAGCACCGGAGCGATCGGGCGACGTTCTTCGAAGCGCGCCGGGATCGCGGCCAGGGCGAGCACCGCCAGCACGGTGCCGGCCACCGCGGCGACAAGCCACCAGGCCGGCGGCAGGACGGTCGTCGCCGAGCCGCCACCGTTCGCCAGCGCGAACAGGCCGATGCCAAGCGGGATGCCGAGAACGGCTCCCGGCAGCGCCGGAATTGCCTGGGCCATCGCCAGGCCGGCGCGGAGCTGCCGCGGGCTCGCACCGAGCGCACGGGTCAGCGCCGACGAAGTCCGGCTCTCCAGCACGGCTGCCCAGGCGGTGACGAGAGCGTTGAGCGCGGCCAGGGTAATCAGCGCGACGGTCAGCACGACGAGCATCTGCTCGTCACGGTCGACCACCGGGTTGCTCACTCCGGTCCCACTGCCGACCAGCAGCTTGTCGGCGCTGGCATGGAAGGCCAGCACGGCGACGATGCCGGTAACCGTGACCGCGACGCTGGCCGCGGTCAGCACGGCACGGCGTGGCCGGCGAGCGATGACGCGCACGCTGAGCAGCAGCGGCACCGACAGCCGTCGCGAAATCGCGATGAGCCGGGGCCGGCGCCGCGGTGGCCGGACCTGCTCTGCCAGAGCGGTGACCGTACTGACTCTGGCCCCGCGGATGCCGGGAGCAAGCGTCGACGCCAGCGCGACAACGAGCGCAACCGCGATCACGAGCCCGGCATCCGTGGCCGTCAGAGATGGCGCGCCAGGGGTGCCCACGAGCGCTGCACCCGGACTGGTAATCAGCGGGGCAGCGAGCCAGCCGGCCGCCAGGCCAATGACGGCCGCGCTGACCGCCAGGATCACGTTCTCCGCCAGCAGGGCCAGCGCGACCATTCCGGGCGTGGCTCCGACGGCCTTCAGCAGCCCGACCCTGCGAGCCTGCTCTGACATCCGTCCGCCGACCAGCACGGCGACACTGGCAATCGCGAGCAGGGCTAGCAGCCATGCGCCAGGCGTCAGGACCTGCTGCTCGTCCTGCACGAGGAGACCGTCGTTGTAGGCGATGCTCTGCCAGGAGACGAGGGCGGCGGGGCCCGGTCCAGGGCCGCCGGGGCCGTTCGCCGGGCCTGCGTGCGCGGATTGGTAGGAGCTGACGAACTGCTGAGCCGTAGCCGGATCCCGCAGCTTGAGGTCGAGCAGGTACGACAGGGCCGCTGCGGACGAGGCCAGCGCACGGGCATCGGACTCGGTGACCCACGCGAGGCCGATGTTGTCGGTCGACAGCGTCACCTGCTTCTTGCCGACAAACACCCAGACGCGACTGCCGTTGCTGTTCATCGGGTAGTCGAAGACGCAGTTGCCGCCGGGCGGGAAGCACAGGTTCGGGTACGGCGCGCTCGCTGCGGTCACCGCGATGCCGGCCACCGTGTAGGGACGGCCGTTCAGCGTGACCCGGTCGCCGACACGAGCGCCGAGCGATTCGGCGAACGTGCGCTCCAGCACGATGCCATCCGGCCGGACCCAGCTTCCGGCGGTCAGTTCCGGCTGGTCGAGCACGGCCGGCGCGCGGGCACGGCCTTCGGCCTCGACCTGGGCCGCGACCTTGCCTAGCTGCAGGATTGCGGACGCTACCGGATAGAGCCCGGCGTGTTCGGTGACGCCGCCAGCGTTGATCAGCGTCCTGGCCTCGGCCTCGATCTGTCGTACTTGCGACGCCGGCCGGCTAGGTCCGTGTGGCGTTGAGACGAAGCCGCCCGGACTGAAGGCAGCCACCACATCCGGGCCCCTAGTGGCCGCCCGGGTCTGCTGATACGGCTTACTGGTAACGCCGTGCAACGCGAGCGCCAGGCTGAGCACCGTGGTCGCCGCGGTGATCGCAACCAGCATCAGGAGTGCCTGGCCCGGTCGGCGCCGTACGTCACGAATCGCCAGGCGGCCGATCAGAAGAGCGCGAGTCATCGGACCATGCCTCCGTTACCTAGCCCTCGAGGTTGACGAGCGCGCTGAGGTCGCCGCCGACGCCGCGCTGACCGCTGACCCCGCCGGTCAGCCGCGTCTCGTCGATGAAGGCACCGTCGCGCATGCTGATGAGGCGGTCTGCAGTGGCCGCGATGCGCGAGTCGTGCGTGACGATGACCAGCGTCTGGCCCGCCCCGTGCAGTTGCTCAAACAGCCGGAGCACGTCGAGTGTCGCCTCGCTGTCGAGGTTTCCGGTTGGCTCGTCGGCGAGCACGATGAGCGGTTCGTTCGCGAGAGCTCTGGCAATAGCGACCCGCTGGCGCTGCCCGCCGGACAACTGGGATGGCAGATGCCGGGCCCGGTCGGCTAGCCCGACGCGCTCGAGCAGCTCGGCAGCGCGACGGCGCGCGGTGCGTGGCGCGCGGCCGGCCAGCAGCATCGGCAGCTCGACGTTCTCCAGTGCGGTCAGCTCGTCCATCAGGTGGAATGCCTGGAACACGAAGCCCACGTCGTCGCGCCGGATCGCGGCCATGCCGCGCTCGCTCATCTGGTCGATCCGCTGGCCGGCCAGCCAGATCTCACCGGCAGTGGCCCGGTCCAGTCCGCCAAGCAGGTGCAGCAGCGTGGACTTGCCGCAGCCGCTCGGTCCCATCACCGCGACTGTCTCGCCACGCAGAACCTCTAGGTCGACGCGGTCGACGGCACGGACGAGACCGTCATCCTTCCCGTACTCCTTGCCCAGCCCGCGGGCTGCCAGCATCACCGTCTCGACGGTCTGCATGTTCTCTCCCCGGTCGCTACCTGGTTTCATCGCCTGGACCCTTGATCCTGGGAGCGGCGCCGGGTCCAGGCGCGCTCGCATGCCTCCAGCCAGCGCAGGTCTGCCTGCAGCCGGAGCACGATGCCCTCGAGAAGAAGCGCGGGCTCAGAGCCGTCCGGCTCGGCCATCGCGGCGCGCTCCGCGTCCCTCAGCCGGCGCAGCAGTTCCCGACGCTGAGCGTCCACGATGGCGATCGGGTCCGCGAGTCTGGCCGCCGCGGCAGCCAGCAGCTTGAGGTGGAACTCCGCCAGGTCCGGCTTCGGCCAGCTCACCTCGGCGAGCCAGTCGGCCACCCGCCGGTGGCCAGCGGCGGTCAGCCCGTACACCTTCCGGTCGGGCCGGTCCGGGTCGCTGACCGCCCGCTCGGCGGTGACCTGCCCTGCCTTCTCCAGACGGGTCAGCGTGACATACACCTGACCGTCGTTCATGGCGTCGCCGAGCGGGCCAAGCGCCTGGCGCAGCCGCGCGCGCAGCTGATAGCCGTGCGCAGGCTCCTTGGCCAGCAGTGCGAGCACAACTTCCTGCTGCATGGGCTGGCACCTCTAACGGCTAGCGGGATAACGGTTAGCTAGACGATAACGGTTATCCCTCGGATTGCCAACCCGAATTCTTGTGGTGAGCCGCGAGGTGCCCGGCCGAGACTACGGGATCTCGACGACCACCTTGCCCACCGCGCCAGCCTCGACCGCGTCCTGAGCGGCTGCGATGTCGTCCAGCGGGAACCGGACGATGGGCAGAGCGGTCAGCGCTCCGGCCGTCAGCGCCGCGGTGATGCCGGCGACCGCCTCGTCCATGGCCTCGGCCGGTACCCCGTAGAGCAGCATGAAGCGCAGCGTGACGTTGGCGGTCATGCACCGTCGCACTGGCAGCACCGGGTCAGCAGGCTCCGCTGCGTAAGCCGCGATGACGGTCTGCGGGCCGGACAGCACCAGGTCAGTGTCGAGGTTCGCGCCGAGGGCTACCTCCACGATCCGGTCGAACTGCGGCGAGAATGCGCGGAGCTGATCGATGGCACCGGCGTGCCGGTAGTTCACCACGGCACCGGCGCCGGCCTGCTCGGCAAGCTGGCCTTTCTGCGGCGAGCTGACCGTCGCGGCGACGCGCGCACCGAAGTACTTGGCCAGCTCGATGGCGAAGTGCCCGACAGCGCCAGCGCCGCCCGCGACGAGGACGTTCTTGTGCTCGACCGGGCCATCGGCGAACAGGCAGCGGTAGGCGGTCATGGCCGGCACGCCAAGGCACGCACCAAGCTCCGGCGATGCCCCGTCCGGTAGCCGCACGGCCTGCCGGGCCGGCAGCACGCTCCACTGAGCCGCCGTGCCGAAGCGGCTGCCGGATGCTGCCAGCCAGGTCCACACCCGCTCACCCACCCGGGCCGGGTTGACGCCGGCACCCACTGCGTCGATCTCTCCGGCTCCGTCGGAGTGCGGGATCTGGAAGCCGTCGATCGGCCGGGGCGTGGCACCGCTCCGCGACTTCCAGTCCGTCGGGTTCACGCCGGACAGTTCCATCCGGACGCGAACCTGACCGGGACCCGGTTCGGGTCGCTCAATCTCGATCACCCGCAGTACGTCCGCCGCCGGACCGTGCTCCTCGTAGCGTGCTGCTTTCATCGGGCTAGCTCCTCAGCCGAAGACGGGCATAATCTTGTCGATCTCAGCCAGCTCGTCGTTGGTCGGCACGAATGCGCCGGCGGCGGCGTTCGCTCGCACCTGCTCGGCCGACGTAGCACCTGCGATGACGCAGGAGCAGCCCGGCAGCGCCGCCAGCCCGCCGATCGCCACCTCGAGCATGGACCTGCCGTGGTGCTGCGACCAGTCGGCGAGCGCCTCGACCTTGTCCAGCTTCTCCTCGGTGATGTAGCCACTCCGCTCAGCCAGCCTGGTACCGGCGGCCGGCGGCGCGCCGCGCCGGACCTTCCCGGTGAGGAGCCCGTTGGCAAGCGGGAAATACGGCAGGACGCCGAGGCCGAGCTTCACCGCTGTCGGCACGATCTCCAGCTCGGCGTGGCGCTCAAGCAGCGACCAGTGGTTCTGCGCCGAGATGAAGGGCACGGCAGTCAGGTCCCGGCCCACGGCTGCCGCCTCGGTCATCATGACCGGTGAGAAATTCGAGTGACCGATGTAGCGAACGAGCCCCGCCCGGACTAGCTCGCTGAGTGCGGCCAGCGTTTCCTCGATAGGCGTTACCGGATCTGGGTTGTGAATCTGGTATAGGTCAATGTAATCGGTGCGCAAACGGCGCAGTGAATGCTCAACGGCACGCCTGATGTAGCTGCGGCCGCCCTTCGCGCCAGCGGCGGGACCATACAGGTCAGAGCCATGCGAACCGAACTTGGTGGCGAGCACTACCTGATCCCTGCGACCCGCCAGCACCTCGCCGAGAATCTCCTCTGAGCGTCCGGCGCCGCCGTAGGATTCTGCGGTGTCCAGCAGCGTGATGCCGACGTCGATGGCCGCGTCCACAACCTTGCTGGTCTGCGCGACGTCCAGGCGCCTGCCGAAGTTATTGCAGCCCAGCCCCACGACCGAGACCATCAGCCCGGATTTGCCCAGTGACCTGTAGCGCATGCGCCCTGCTTTCGGCCCGTCCGACGTTCACGTCCCTGCGATCGTATCGAGTCCTCCGCCGGGCCGGCCGGCCTGGACCGGGCCCGCACCTGGCAGGCTGCAGCCCGCGGCGGCGCCGCGCGCCGCGCAAGGTAGGCGTCAAAGGGGCCAAGTATGGATTGCCGTCCGTAATTGCGCTTAACACTGCAGAATCACGCCAGAAAAAACGATGCAAGTCTGTCATGGCGTTTTGCTTCGCCAAATCCTCAGGTCGGCTTGTAGGATCTGCTCGGCCCGTCGCAAGGGAGCGAATATGACTGACGACATCATGTCCGTTGATGAGGGATCTGGTGCGCTCGAATCCGCTCCCTCCCTTATCAGCCCGCTGGTCTCGAGCACGACCAGCGTGAACGCGCCGACTGTGCTGCGCGTCCTGCTCGGCACTCAGCTGCGGCGGCTGCGCGAGTCGCGCGGCATCTCGGCGCAGGACGCAGCCAGGGCCATCCGCGCCTCGGAGTCAAAGATCAGCCGGATCGAGCTTGGCCGCAATGCCGTGCGCGAGGTCGACATCGCCGACCTGCTGAGCCTTTACGAGGTGGATGACGACGAGCGCAGGCAGCTGCTGACTCTCGCCGGCCAGGCTAACCAGCAAGGCTGGTGGCACCAGTACCAGGACGTTCTGCCGGCCTGGTTCCAGGCCTACCTCGGGCTGGAGGAGTCCGCCGACTACATCAGGAGCTTCGACACGCAGTTCGTGCCCGGCCTGCTCCAGACCGGCGAGTACGCCGCCGCGGTCCTCCGCCTCGGCCCGTTCACACTGGAGGAAACCGACCGGATGGTCTACCTGCGCACCGAGCGGCAGCGCCGGTTCGCAGCGGGCGGGCTCCGGCTCTGGGCCATCATCGACGAAGTCGCGCTGCGCCGGCCCGTCGGCGGCCGCGCCGTCATGCGGAGACAACTGCAGCACCTGCTGGAATTGTCCGGCCAGCCGCGGCTGACCATCCAGCTCTCTCCGTGCCTCACCGGCGCCTCCTATGCGGCGCCAGGCAGCTTCAACATCCTGACGTTCGTGACCGACGACCTGCCCGACATCGTCTATGTCGAGCAGCTCACCAGTGCTATCTACCTGGATAAGCGGGTAGACGTCGAACGGTACACCGCGGCCATGGATCAGATCAGCGCCGCCGCTACCACGCCCGAGGAGACAACTGACTTCATCCGCTCACTACTAGCAGAACTGGGGGAATCTGAATGAGCAGCATCTCCGGCGCCATAAACGCCCGTGACATTCCGTCTGGATGGATCAAGAGCAGCTACAGCGGGCCCACGGGCGGCAACTGCGTGGAGGTCGCATTCCTCGACGACGGACAGGTAGCCATGCGCAACTCCCGCTACCCGGACGGCCCGGCGCTCGTCTTCACGCAGGCCGAGTGGACAGCGTTCGCTGGCGGCATGCGCGACGGGCAGTTTGCCCGCCACGGCTGATACGGCCCGCCTGACAGGGCTCGGGGGGCTGGCCTGCTGGCCAGCCCCCCGAGTTTTTTGGTCCCTCGCGCCTAGAGTGCTGGCAGGTCGAAGTCGCCGGCCTTCACGCCGGTGACGAACGCGGCCCACTCTTCGCCGTCGAAGAGATGAGCTGGCTTAGCGGTGTCCTTGGAGTCCCTCACTGCGACCATGCCGCCCGGCAGGTGGGCTACCTGGACGCAGGCGGAGCTGTTGCAGGCGCGGCTCGAGATCCACGCTGCCTTGGAAGTGTCGTATTCGGACATTCGGGTTTCCTTTCAGGTGGATTCTCGTAATACCGCATAACTGGATCGGATTAGGCGAGCTGAGCTAGCCGGCGGAAGGGCAGCCGCGCGCAGGACATCAAATGCCTCAGCACGCGCCCGGACTTCGCGCTCTCGCTCCTCAATATATGCCTGCCCCGTTACCCCTTCGGTGTACACCACATCGGGGTCAAGGCGTTCGGGAAATTCAATAATGGCAAATGAGCCACCCAGGCCGACATGCAGGCCGCTGCCGAACGCCAGAACCTGAAGAGTGACGTTGGGCCACTGAGACGCCTCGTAAAGATGCTCGAGCTGATCTCGCGTCACATGCGAGGACCCCACCATCCGCCGCAGCACGGCCTCGTCCAGGATGATCCACAGTTCCATCGGGTCCGGGCGCGTGAGCACAACCTGCCGCTGCATCCGGAGGCTGACCAGCCGGTCGATCTCCTCCGGGGTCTGCCGCCTGCGCACTGTCGACATGACCGCGCGGGCGTAGTCCTCAGTCTGCAGCAGGCCATGTACCACCTGTGCTTCGTAGACGCGCAGCGACGCGGCCTCGGCTTCCAGACCCACGTAGATGCCGAATCCGGTTGGCAGCACGCCATCCCAGACTTCCCACCAGCCCTTGCGGTGTCCCTCCCTGGCCATGTCGATAAGCACCTGGCGCTGAGATTGATCGCGCACGCCGTACAGTTCGAGCATGCCGGTCAGGTAGGACGTCCGCGTGGGCGCCTTCCCGGTCTCGATGCGGGACAGGGTAGAGGGAGCAAGGCCGAGCCGATCGGCCACTTCCTCAAGCTTGATGGACTGCGACTCGCGCAGCCGCCTCAGCTCACTGCCAAGCCTGCGGCGGCGAACGGTCGGGCCGACTGACACGGGCACTCGCCTCCCCCAGAGGACTCCCCCAGCCCTGGCGGAGGGAGGCCTCCAGCACACCTTGCACTCAGATCACGGTATTTACTGCAGAAGGGCCGCACCGACTTGTAGATCACGGTACACGAGCACGCACTTTCATGAGATCTCAGCTGAAATTCCGCGCGCATAATTCTGTCCATGCACTTGCATGCCATGCATCGTCACAGCATCATTGAGGCCACAACGGTGCCGGGCTCATGTCATCGCAGCACGCGATAGCGAAGTACGCGGCACTGCCGGAAATGGCGGAAATCCTTCTCCGGCGTGCTAGTCCGATTGAGCATAATTCGGTTGAATGCGGTGCACAGGTCAATGCGGCCCGGGAGGGAGCGAGCGGGATGGCAGCCAGCCCCTCCTGGGTAAGCGCGGCAACGCCGGAGCAGCCGGCCACCACGCCGGCGGCGATCCTCGGTCGTCTCACCGTGCCTGGCCGGCCAGAGTACGTGCACGAGACGCGCAGCTTCGTGGCGAAGGCTCTGGGCGAATTACACCCCAGCCTCGATGACGCAGTACTGCTCACCTCGGAGCTCGTGACGAATGCCGTCATGCACACCAGCTCGCGCGGCCCGGGCGGCACTGTCACGGTCGTCGTCGCCGAGGCCGTCGGCGGTGTGCGAATTGAAGTGGCGGACAGCGGATCCGAGCTCTGCGCGCCGGTCGTGCGCGGCGAGGTCTACTCCGCGGACGGCCACGGCCTGCTGCTGGTGCAGAACCTGTCCGACCAGTGGGGCTACCTGCGCGACGAGGACGGCACGACCGTCTGGTTCTGGCTCGCTGCGAGTTAGCCCGGCGCGGACAGCACGTACACCCGGCTGCTGAGCTTCCCGATCATGCGATAGATGTGCCACAGGCAGTCGCCGAGCTTGATGTCGTAGTTCTCCTTGCCGAATCGCGCGATATACCGCTGAGGGTCGCGCAGCAGGCGTGCGGCGTGCAGCAAGCCAGAGTGGCTGCCGGGCCATTGCTCCTGGTAGTACTCGCCCCACTCGCTGCCAAGAACGACGCAGAGGTCGATGTGCAGTCCGGCGTTACTCATCGCAGCCTCAGCGTTCTCGGGCCGCATTGCCGTAGCCGAGCAGCCCAGTACTGGCAGGAGGAAGGCTGCCTCACTCGGCTGCAGCAGCCGGGTCGTGAACGTCTGGTAGACAAGCGCGCGGCCGCCCGGCTTCAGCACGCGGCGGAACTCACGGTAAGCGCCGTCCAGGTCCTCGACCAGCGACAGGACATCGCGGCTCCAGATGAGGTCAGCTGATCCGCTGGGCAGCGGGAGATTCTCCGCGGCGCCTGCTGCAAAGGTGACACGGCAGCCAGGCGGCACGTTCAGCCGAGCGTTCCGCACGCAGCGCCGGACCGGATCTACTCCGGTGACCCGGAAGCCGAAGCGGGCAGCGAGCTCAATCGCATGCTCGCCCTCACCGCACCCGGCGTCCACGGCAACCGCTCCGGCTGGCAGCCCCATCTCCGTCACGTATCCGAAGAGCGAGTCAGGGCCAGCTGGGTTGAGAGATTCGTCAAGCTGCTCGTTGAACTGCTGCTCGATGAGATCGTAAGCGTCCTGACTTAGCATCCGGGCTTCGGCGTCAGTCACGTGCCGATCCTCCCGCGGTTGTGCAGCTGCCGCCACGGGTAAGGCTGCGATCGGTCAAGAACGCGGCGGGAGCGCTTCCCGCACCCTCGAGAGGAACTCAGCCTGCTCCCTCGCGGTGGTGATCCTCATGCGCTGGAACTTGCCGCCTGTCTTGACATCAACGTAAAGGTCCCCAGCGTCCTCGTGGAAGTGAAGGAACGCCCCGGATCCCCGCGAGAAGTAGCCCCGCTTCCGCTCCCGCAAGCAGGGCAGCCGGCGCAACTCGACGAGCACCGCCTCGAGGCGATCGAGGTCCTCCTCCGTTGCATGCCGCACGAGTCGAGCATGAGGCCACGCTGAGGCACAGCGCAAGGAACCGGGTGGTCGGCAGGGTCCGGGTTGCGTCAAATCAGCTTCACTCGGTCGCCGGGCGTAGCTCAATGTCGCCCAGCGTGGCGTCTACCTGGGACGATGCTTGCTGGACGTCGCCCAACGTCGCTCAGTGTCTGTGCACGTTGGCTCCCACCTGGCTCCCCCCAATTCAGCTCCGGCTAAGAACCTCTAGGGGCTCGGCCGCGCCGTCGAACAGAAAATCGGAAGCCCCTGGTACAGGCGTCGAATCCCTGCAATGAACAGTCAGACGCCTCGGCCCGACCCGCGCAGCAAGTCTCGACTCTCGGAGCCCGCAGGCTTCCATGGCATCGCCAGGACCGCTGCTCACGAGTCTGCCTGAACAAATATGGTACTATTCTGTTCAGCAGATGGGGCCGAGGTGGCGATCACCAGCGAGTACGAGCACGCCGAGCGGATAGTCGGCGAGGTTGCCCTGCTGTCCGACATGGCAGCCGGCCGGCTGGACGAAGGCCGGATGCGGGAAGCGGCGCACACACTCCTGGAGCACCGCCGCAATGACCTGCCCAGCGTCTCGGTAGCCGTGGCCGCCCGCCTGCTAGATGTCTCGCGCACCACCGTCGAGGCCTGGCGCAGCAAGGGTGTCCTCACGCCCGCCGTCCGACGCCGCCGGCACGAGGTGACCGTCGAGAGCCTCATCCGCGTGCAGGCGCTCCTTGCCGAGCTGCGGCGCCTGGGCCGGATCCGCGAACTGCGCGACTATATCTGGTGGTCAGCCCAAGACGCCGCGGACTACGCCGACGGCCAGGTCGCAGAAGCGCTGCGGCAGCTGCAGGCTGGCGAGCTCGCCGACGAATACGCGCCATCCGACGAAGACCTGCAACGAGCGCGCGATGAGCTCGGCGTGCCCACACCGCAGGAGGACACCTGAGCGTCGCCACGATCCCTTCTGCTGCTTTTCGCCGAGCACACCCGGACCGAAAACCTCTACCGCCTGCTCTACGAAGTCCTGGACATCCCCGAACCCGACGAACCTCGGACCAAGCCTGGCTGCTGCGATCCGGCGGGCCAGCCGCCCGTCGACCCAGATCTCATCAACCAGTTCGAACAAG
>Ga0335075_10006517_pt1 | contig 18016 bp, 21 predicted proteins | sample Lox_Sample_24_FD_206723 | JGI IMG/M metagenome (GOLD analysis project Ga0335075, IMG submission 206723) | Soil microbial communities from Loxahatchee National Wildlife Refuge, Florida, United States - Lox_Sample_2.4 | ecosystem: Environmental > Terrestrial > Soil > Wetlands | place: USA...
CACGGCTCACGCGGAAACGACGATCTGACCGCTGCAATGGCGCGTCGTACAAAATGTGAGAAGGCGACTCGGTGCCCATGGTAGCTTCGGCAGGCGTCGAGCCAATCGATTGCATGGACGGCGATGACGGATGTCGGGGCCGTTGAGACTTCGACATTGGGCGCGGAGGATATTCGTACGTGATATCCTTGCTCCACACGAGGCTTCTCTGCATCCTCTTTCCACCTCTTCCTTGCATCGGCAGAATGAGGATGGCGAAGAATTTGTTGATGGCAAAGTACACAACGTAGAAGGACGAGCGCAACGGTGAGATGAACCGCCTGAACTTTCTCGTTCGTTGCAGACCCTTCCGCGCATTGTCCGGGTTCTCAGTGCTGAGGTGCGATTGGAGGCACCACTCCAGCACCACGTACACCATGCTCAGGCCCATTATCGTGCAGGAGAGCACCGTACCGGTCTTCCAGTACCGAAGCACGAACGCCGAAGGGGCTTGGTTGACGAGATTCAGGTCCATGTATCCTCCGATCCGCCCATAAACCGAGCACTGGCAACGGCAGTTGTTGTAGCTGCCAAAGGTTTGCGCTAGGGAGATGTAGGTCAGCCACATCATGTTGAAGAATTCGATCGGCCGGAAGACTAAGCGTTCGGTCCACTCTCGGAGGCTAAAGTCACGATATTTCCGTAGCTTTCGCTTTAGACGCTCGCGAATTTTGAATTCTTTTCTGGAACGTTTCTTACGCGGATAGCAGTAAGACAGAAGTGGCGGGAGCGTGTCGATGAGCCGGTCTTCGCAGTCGTCACGCAGCCGGCAGAGGGTGGACTTGGTGCGCTGTAGAAACCCTTCTGACACGGCGCCTAGCTGCTGGAAGGTTTGGCTAGGCCGGAGCCTGTTCGGTTGCATGTCGGGATCGCGATGGCGGAGTCGTTCTTCTTCGCGTTCGGGAGATGAAAGCCACCATACGACGAACTCGAAGATTAGGAGGAAGAAAGATATGACGCAGAAAATCAGATAACCAAGGCTGCGGCAGCCGAGGCCAACCGTCGGCGTGTAATAAGAGAGGATGAAGGCGCCAAGGGCGGAGCCGCCAACTATGATGACGGAACTGACCATCTGCCAAAGCTGCCGAAAGTCAAAGAAAAAGAGGCCGCGATCTACGGAGCCCAGCACGAGTTCGGTACGGGCTTCGGGTTCGTTGCAGAGCCAATTGCGTCCGCGTTCGGCAACGAAGCAGTTTTCAATGTCCGAGAGGATGGGTTGGGCGGCTCCGTAGTGCCATCGAACACGCCCTTGGCCACCGAAGCCCATGAAAAAGTTTCCTGCCAGATTCTCTGCATACTCGCTGATCCGTTGGACACGTCTTTCCATCTCTTCGGCTTTGGTTGGCGAGTGGATCGTGGCGATGAACTCGGCAACGATGGCCTCGTCTTTGAGCGAGAAGGCCACCGTGTCGATAACCTCGTTGATGCGTCGGCGGACGTCTTCCGCCGCCACCGGGTTGCGGTCGATAATGCAGCACATGATGAGTATTGGCAACCAACCCAGCAAGAGACCGAGCGCAAGATCGTGGGCTTCCGCGTTTTGTCCGAGCTGTCCAAACGCGCCTTGGATCGAGATTCCCAAAGAGAAAAGGAACCAGCCGGTGGAGATGAAAACGGGTACGACGCCACGCCGGCGTCGTTCGCGCAGCATACAAGCAAGCTCACCGCGCACTTCCTTTAGCTTCGCATCGGTGCCCCGGAGTCTGAGGTCTTTGCTGAACAGGACTATTCGCAGCAACCCTTCGGCCTCCTTTGTCAAGCTTGCCATGGGCTTTATCGTATACTGGTTCATATTCATGAGGATGTATAAGCTGTCGCGAATGGAGCCGAGGTCGCTGTCTTCGAATCGGCTACGGTCATCGTACCGGACGGCCATGTCGACCATCATGGCGCATTTCCCCGACACTGCAATGTTCCAGAGTATACAGGAGAGCGAAGCCATCGGGCTGCCGACCCAGCGCGCAATGGCAAACATGGTTCGCCAAAAGGCATTGCTCTCGAAAGGGGCTTGGAGAAGAACACCGATGACGGGTAGTATCCAGGTGGTGATGGTGCTTGAGGCTGCAGACCAGTCGTACCAATCGTTGCCATGGCCGCAAACGTGGTAGCAGCCAGCTTCGGAGATCTGACTAGACCGGTTGACGTCTATGTCTTTGACGGGGCCGGTCCAACCCCACTTGGAGATGAGGGTCTCATTGCCGATGTATGTGTTCGCGCATTCGGTGAAGTTTACCATCTTGCCATGGCCGGCAATTGAGGCAAGTGGTGGCGCAGGCTGACGGGGAACGCACGCACGAGGTTCGTATGGTCGAGCTGGCGCGTTTGGGATATCGGGAGGGATCTCGTATGGAGGTAACGTCCGGATACTTGTCAGGCTGAAGGCTGAAACGACCCAGGAAAATGCGACGATGGTCAAAGCCTCGCGACTCTTTCGCAGTTGACTCTCGACTTGGCTTTACTCAGTGAATCGTTTCAATGGGCGGGCGTGCGGCTGAGAATATTAATAAAGCAAGCGGGCGACCGGCTCGGCTAGAGGCAGCCATTGGCCTAATATGCGCCATGATGGAGACGTCCCTGACTGGCTCCTTCCGATGAAGGAAATAATGAGGCGAGGTTTAACGAGATACAATATACAATAAGTCAAAGTGAAGAGTTAACGAGGAGAGCGGCGGACTGGCTGGGGGTTGGGAGACAAACACCTGGACGGGACCAACTCCGATGCGGTGCTGGAGATCGCGGGACACCCCCTCAACCGACTTTCACCAGGGAGATACCGTATCGTCCCACCGGAACACCCTCAATTGTCGCTGCGGAAAACACTCCATTCCTTTGCGAAACAAGTCAAAGCCTCAAACCTCTGCCGCATCCAGCTCTTTGCGGAAGCTGGAGCCGGCCTAACCGCCAAAATGCTTTGGCCTCTAAAGCGGACTTCTTCGCGCACTTTCCTTTTCCGCAAGCCAAAACGGCGCCGCTGTTCGAAGAATCCAACTTTGATAGCCCCCGCAATCGAACAGACAAAAGCCAACGTTTCCAAGCAATCCCCCATCACCCTCTTCTCTCTACCGCCCGAAGTCCGCAACATGATCTACTCGTACGTCTTCGACGACGATGGCGAGATTACGCTCGTGAGCATTCACGATGACCTCCAGTCTTGGGTTTGCTTGCCCGATGCACCGCGTAACGAGCTCAAGTTCTTCCCCCGCCGCCTGGTGCAGATCCCAGAACCGCTCAAAGCCGAAGCCCTCGCTTTTGCCTTCCGGAATACCGTCTTTGTCGTCTCGTCGATGCAGGACGTTCTCACCCTATACTCGCTCATCGGCGAAATCGGTCTGCGACACCTCAAATCCCTGGTGATTGAGTGGCGGGCCACGGCTGACGTGCACCGTTCGCTGGCCGACGAAGATGAGATTGCGATGCAAGCCTTTGAGTTGCTGTCTCGCTTTCAGGCCCTGAAGCACTTGACCTTGGTCTTCAACGGCTTTGCATTTACGCTAGCGTATGCGAGGTGCAAGCATCGCCGCATCTACCATGACACATCCACAGGCATCAAAGGGCTACAGGCACCCGTTAGGTAAGAGTAACGTGTGGTATAGAAACAGATTTCTTCTAACAAGGAGTAGAGAGCCGGATTTCTCAGGTTACGCCATCAGGCGGTGTTTTATCCCACCAAACCACGACGGCCCTATCGGCTCGGTAGTCCAAGTACGGGATGGCCCCGACGCTCTGGGTCTGTGGAAGGTTGATCGGTGGGATGCTTATGCCATGCCTTTGAGAGCCGAAATTGCTCGGTGTGATCCACTCCTCGTAGCTTTAAGGAACTCGGTAAAAGGTCTGGAATGCTTGGAGCTGAGGAGTCCTTCCGAATGGGGTGAGACCTTTACCGACGATGTGGAGGATTGGCTCATGGAAAAGATGTGCAAGAATGACTTGGTCGAAAATCCGGCGGAAGATTATGTGCCCCTGGAATTACGGTTCAGATTCAACTTCGACCACGATGACTCTGAGGAGCTGGACCCTCGTTTGTAGGGATTTTTAAAGGCCTTAATCAAAGGTGTTCAGGTTACATGGAGGGAGGTGTTATCTTCAATCTCGCATGAGTTCAGCCCGGACCAAGAGAGTTTAGAGGGGTTTTTGGTTTTTGGTTTTTGTATTACGATTAACGCTAACTCGCCGGCTTTGCGATCTTTGCTACCTAGCTCACACATATCTCGGGATTTGACCTTAGTTGAAGGTTGCATGGTACTGCTACGGTAGGCTATGCCAATAGTATATTGTAACTCTTAATTTCCGCTAACAACGTGCACTTGTTTGGCTTGTCAGGACATATTTAAGTTTCAATTGTTTCGGAGACTAAACTTGGTTCTATTGACTTAACATGAAGATGGATCCCTGGATGTCGTGACATGGAGATGAGGCTCCAATTTCCATTTTTCCCGATCATATGTCGTACGTTCCCCCACGTCTTTCTCCACAACCAAAAACCACTTTCGCTTATGCAGGCTCCCTTGAGGACTAGCAATCAAATTTTGAATCGTCATCTGCTGATATTCTAGTGTGACGTTCTGCCAACGTGTCCTTCGTCCAGCTCCTCTTGGTCGGACCGATTCCTCCGAAAAAAAAAAAAAAAAAAAAAAAAAACAAAAAACTTGGACTTGGTGTTGCGCTAAATCCATAGATTATCTTAAATTGGTAAGGAATATTTAGTTAGAGGTAATTCAAACGACTTTTGAAGAGACCTTGGTTAGGATTGGCCTGAACTTCTCGACGCCAGATGATTCCTCATAAGAACTTAGGAGATGTCATCCTGTTTTTTTCCTGATGACATCTGCTTCAGAAGCAAATACAAACCCATGCACCCTCAGCGCCCCCAGAACACTTGCATAACTCCTTGTAACGATGTATGAAAAGAGGCAGGCCACCCCATCTGACGAATGGTGAACACTGCAAGGGACCGGTCAGTCAAGGCTGTTTGCGAGCCCTGGTCCGCATCATTCTCCACTTCAGCTCGAACTTTTCATGTACACTGGACAGCACGCATGTGGCTATGTAGAATCTCCACTCTTTCTCTTTCTCTTTCCAATCAATCGAACCGAGGTGCTCGGCTTTACGGGTCTTTTGTTCTTGGCCTCTTTGCGGCCCAGCCAGGCTCATTTGCGCCCAGTCCATTTGTCTCGTACAAAAGGCCGATTCCACCCCAACTTTCATACTGCATAGGGAAAAGGGCTTGCTTCTACTCGTGCTTGCAAACGAATACCGCGTTCAAACGCCCATGGAATTCATTACAGAATTCTTTTGCCTGCTGCTTAAACAAATCCATTAGTTTCCTTATTCCTTACTGACCAAAGTCAAACAAATCCATTTCCTTATTCGTTACTGACCAAAGTCAATCAAATACCTGAGACCTTCCTCCGCCGCTGCCGCCGCTAAACAAAAAAAAAAAATGGCTCCTGCCCAGATTCTGACCAACGGAGCAGCTACAAACGACATCAAGACCACCAATGGCGCATCAACACCCGACTTCGACGTCAATACAATTATCGAGGTCCGCCGCTCCCCCAAGGCTTTCGCCTCCTTCGCCCAATCCCGTGTCAACTTACCCGCAGGTGCTCTCTTCGCGCACATCACCACCGCCACTCCCGCAAAGAAGGCCTACAGCTCCGTACAAACAGGACCGGACACGCATATCGAGCTCAACTCCGATCTACTCTATTGCAACCACAGCTGCGATCCCTCACTCGTCTTTGACATGGCCAAGATGGAGGTCCGGGTTGTGGAGGAGAGAGACTTGAGAGTTGGGGATTTGCTGACGTTCTTTTATCCGAGCACGGAGTGGAATATGGCGCAACCGTTTGAGTGTATCTGCGGAGCAGGGCCTGGGAAGTGTCTGGGTTTGATTAGTGGAGCAAAGGATATAGATGAGCAGGTGTTGAGGGGATATTGGTTGAATGAACATGTTGAGAGGATGCTGGAGGAGAGGGCCGGTGCGGGCGGAGGGGGAAATTAAGGGGGAGAAGAATGGGGAGGGATTCGTTGACGACTTTGAGGTAGGATGAACTTGATTCAACATCGAGCAGAAGCAGATCGGCGTTCTACCCTTTTCAACAAAGGAATGCTCACAATTTGCTGTCATTTTTTTTTTAACATGAGATTAGCAATCGATGATGATTTCCTTGCCAAAGGCAAATCAACACTGATTTCGGTTATACTGAGTTGACGATGTCCATGGTTTCTCACGGTCTTGGTCCTTTATCAAGACAAGACATCCCACCTATAACATAAGCCGTTGAAGTCTCCCACGTTTGATGACTCGGAAGCATCTCCCAACTTTCCACTTGCAGCAAACCCAGCCAAAATATTAAACATTGCACCCTCCCTACATCCAAGACACATGAGCGCAAAAATATCGTTCTGGCTGAGGCATTTTCCAACGATAGGCACGAATCCTCTTTCCGCCAGTGTGTGCACACAGCCATGCCATTCGTAGACCGTATACACTAGTCGCTGCAAATACCTGCTCTTGCAGGCCACGCAAAGGACAGTTCCTTGTGACCAAAACTTCTCCGACCCTTTGGGCCCCGAAGCGGAGACTCGAAGACGCGTCAGATGAATACATTTATTGCTTGTTCCGGGCCGGAAGTCCGCCAACGCAGGAATAGCGCAAACATAAACCACCAGACGGATTTCCTCTCAACAACTTCAATGTGTAACTACAAGATAAACGCAGGTTCAGGCTAATCTACCGCCGAATCTGACGGATTTTTCCATTTCCACCAGTACTTACATTAGAGTACGGAGTAGCCTACAGGTAATGCCATGACCGAAGGTAGCCAGCATCAAATTCCGGATGTTGTGCCATGATAACACTTGCCCGTAGCTATCCATAATAACCCGGACGACTCATCGCGAATATAAAATATCAATCACTCACAGTGCGTTCTCTTCATCAGCCTTATCTTCAACCTCACATCTTGTCATCAATCCATTAAAGAAACCTTCGAATATTTCGTCAGATTTCTTAAAAGGTGAGGCCGATAATAACAATGGCTACTTGTTTCGGTGACTCAAGTAGTGACATTAGCTATTATCGCCGCCCTTCTAATACCATGTCCACCTCAGCCGCCGCCGAAGCCTCCGCCCCTACAACTTCCAATGAAACCACTCCTACACCATCCCCCCAGCTTTTAGAAGGGCTTGAGCACGAAATTCAGGCGTATTCCGGAATCGCTGGACTACGAAAAGCTGTCAATGCGCTTTCCAAGAAGTTGTATGAGCGTGAAACAACAGATCAATATCTTGTTTTTCGGCCGTCACGGAGGACGACCTTACCAAAATTGAGGATCAGCGCCATACAATCGGGAGGAGCATACGACTAACTCACTACACGGATATCTCACACAACGACTGATGGGTCGGGCCCTCTAGATAGGGGTGCCATATCGAGACATTACCGATCTCGGCGGATCAAAATATAGGGGAACTTCGACGTCCAAGGAACCCGACTCATGCTTTAAGCCTGGTACTATCCTCGGCATCTGCTTCCGCCCACAATATATCGTCCATTGAATTGAGGCTAACAATATGTCCAGAAGCTCCAAACAAAACCATGCAAAATGACTTTTCCAGCTGCCACCGTTGCTGCTGCTGCCGCCGCCGCTACTGCTCCTGCCAATGCTCCAGTTGTTCCTGTTCCCGCTGCTGCTACTGCCACCACCGCCTTCGTTGCTACTACTCCTGCTAATGCTAATGATCCAGCTGTTGCTGTTCCTGCCGCTGCCATTCCTTGTCTCGCCGTTCTTGCGATTCTTTCCGCTGTAGCTGCCGTTCCAGCCAGCATTCCACTAGCCGCTCAGGTTTCTCATCTTGAAAATAGTCATCTACGGTTAGTGGACGCCGCTTATTAAAAGGGTGCGGTTCCAAGCCTTTGGATATGTATGCGGCAGCTTTGACCTCCCTTTCGCCAGACCGCTGCACGCATTGCTGTAGATGCGTCCCCGCTAACTCTCGGAATGGAAGCCGCTTGCGGAGTCCTTGACTATGGAGATGGCCCTTCTGGGTCCATCGGCGTTCAGCTTTCTTATTAGTGGCGTGGCAGACATCGCACGTCTTAAACTAGCCAAACTGCGAGGGCTGGCGCGGCTGGCTGCAACTGGAGCTGTAGCGTGTGGTTTGCTGGGGTTGCTCTGCCTGCTGCGGAAGATGTTGGATCCGCTGCGGAGGGCACTGAGCCTGCTGTAGCTTCTGTTGGGTGCGTCTGCGGCGAAACTGACAGTAAACACAGGTAGCAAGATGGAAGCCATCAGAGCCAAAGGGATACTCGGAAATCAACCTGAGACAGCGTCAGAGGGAGCAAAGCAAGCGGTTTGGGGGAAGATCTATCAGCGTGCGAGGTATGAAGTGATCGCCGCGGCAAAGTTCGCGTTGTTGTCGTGCAGTAGCAGGTGGGGGATGCTATGCCATGTACACTGGAGGTCGCACAACATGTGGAGGTGGCGGAGGACATGCGACGTGCGTGCTGGAGGTCGGGGAGGTCGTATTCCATGTGGTGGAGGTGAAGGATGATATGGGACGTGTGTTGGAGGTGGCGGAGGGCTTAGGACGTGGTGGATGCTGTGCGATGTACGATGGAGGTAGAAGGCATTCTCCATGTGTGGTAGAGTTAGTTGACGCGTCGTTACGCCGTGCATATCTACACTGGTTATGCACTAAACAAAAATAAAAGGTCCAGGATTTTAAAATGGCAAACAATTTTACCCCCTAGGGCTGTTGGGTCTTAGGAGGGTTCTCCATGGATTACTCGCTTATAACAGCTGAATTGAACTGCGGTGTACACTTACGGTCCGAGACGCATAGAGGTGCCAACTTCGCACGGTTTCAGATGTCATAAGCGGACCCGGTACGGAGTACTCTGTGCTAAGGCAGACAAACGGCCGCGCAGCAAGTCGTCATGGGATGGTAATGCGGTCATGCGGAGCACGGGAAGGGGGCGAATGTTCGAGCGATTGAGATAACGAAAGGAAGGGAAGCGAGAGAACGGTCGAGGGAGGATTTGGGGGAAGGAATTGAATGGGGTTCTTATAGAGGAGGAGGTCAAAAGCAGCGATACCCGAATCGGGGGGGACTAAACTTGAAGGAGATTTCACGGCTTTGATCCTCGCAGTGTAATATCGTTGACCGTAAATCCCTCCTCGGGTTTAGTCGCACCATAGTTTGCCTTTTTTTTTTTTTTAAATGGCTTGGTCGGATATGTGTTGTCCACCGTAATAGGTTCAAAGTTCGGGGCTGTGCTGCTGCAATCATCCGGTCTCATGTGGTGGCAGACCGATAGGCATAACTTTACTGACCGAGCAGCCCTGCAGATTCCAACTCTTCGCGGCTGTTGACGATCCTCTGCACTTTCAAAGAGCTTTCCGATATCCCTTTATCACTTACAGACCTAATACATTCTAACTCAATCTCAATCATCAAGCTCACCCTCCATGGATCCCATCACAGCATTCGGCGTCGCGACCGGCGCAATGCAGCTTGTCGACTTTGGCGCAGGATCGCTACTATGCTTTATCAAGATCCTAAAGGCCTTAAAAGAAGCACCAGAGCGCCTCAAAATCCTTCTAGACGACCTCGAGCACTTTGCTCGATTTGTGGAATACCTTCGTCCCCAACTCGAGGACACCAACTCTGCGCTGTATGGCTTGTTAAGTGCCTCACCGGGGCAGCCTGACGCTCTAAATAGTATTCTCGGCTCAGCAGACTCAGCTATGCTCGATCTCAAATGTGTCCTTCAGTCGTTGATACAGAATCAAACCCATCAAAGTCTCCGGGCGAAGGCTTGGAGAGCTATCATTTCGCTTCGGAATGAGAAAGCCATATTGCAGAAGACCCATAGGTTGGAGAAACTGAAACATGAAATAATCAGGGAGCTTGAGTTGTGCAACATAGGGACCCAAGTAATACAAAAGTAAGATAAAAGCTGCTATGAAGCATTAATTTGTGGGTGGACTGAGTACGTAAAGAGAACTGCTTCTAGGTCTTCGATCCTCCGTGGACCAGGTCCAGTCTGACCTCCGGCCAGTCCATCTTCTCCTGGATCGCGTGTCTGAGATGCCATATCGGCTCTCGGAACTCCAGAGCGTCATGGAACGCGAAAGTCGACTAACTCGGCAGGCCTTGCTCTCGGCTCGAGACTTCCTAATCAGCCGTATGACAGGTCGTCTCACGGACACAGAACCGTCAGCCCTCATGCGGCTTCATGAGGATGATAAACATGACCTTGCTAGATTAGTCTCGAAACAATTTCTGCAATACCCTGCCGACCTTAGGGACGCATCTAAAAATCTAATATCTGTCAGCCAAAATTTTCGGACTAAACGACTATCTAAATATTTTGATTCCAACTGCTTGAAATGTCATTGCTTTCCATATCAGCGAATGTCCGTATCAACAGTAGGCATGTTTGGCCTAGTTTTCAAATCCAACTCAGATCACCAGCCGAATTGCCCGTTCTATCTGACAAACAAAAGGTCCTGGACTTATGGCTTGGCCGTGAAGCTTCTCCCATTTCTGAACAAGACTGTGGAGCTTATGGTTTCAATAACATCCGGCTCCGGCGGTGCTTCTATTGCCCCTAACTTACGATTTTACGGGACAGTTAAACGATCAGAGTCGCCTATGTTTCGCCTTTTTGACGAATTCTATCAATCATGTGCAGTTATCGTATATTCCGGTCCAAAAAATATGAGATTCTACGAATTGGCTGATGACTTCATCCCATTCTGGGACCATTCATCATTTCTAATTTTCGACTGGGACGTGCAGAAAGCCGAGAGATTTCTAATCTTGGCTTTGGAACGCCTAGATGCACTTTTTGCCTCTGATTATACAAAAGCGGTGGACAAGGATGAGTCGGGACATTCGATTTTTCATGTAAGAATCACATCCATGACAAATGAAGCATTCACTCATTTGGGTTTGCGTTGTAGGAAATTGTGATTTTAGCAATTTCCCTAGGTCCGCACCGCAAAAGGTTCACCCAGTATTTGGAGAATATAATGGCTCTTGCAAGTCGATATGGAGCGGATAAATCCGCCACGGCGAGGTTAGAAGATCGATTAATTGTGCCATTCTACTCTAATAAGGGTCCTTCTTGGTCGTAAGTGTTGAGTTTAGAACACCACCTGTTTATACGATTTGTTTCTATGTGCCATTTATATCAATAAGAGTATTTGCTAATTTCCTACAAGGTACCGAAGGTATTTCAATGTCGCCGAGGTATTGACTGTTGCTTTGGCCGAAAGTGTTGAAATGGCGAACCTACATTCTATCTATTTAGATTCGACGACGTTGTATAATTCTCTCACGTATTTCGACTTAGACAAGCCTCAAGCTCCTTACCGCCACTTCCGCAAGTTTTCTCAAAAACTGCTGCTCCTATATCACCCGGACCTAGCAGAAGGTTTGTCGCAAGATCTAATTTGTTCTCCTCCACTAACGTTATTTCTTAGATTTCCCCTTCGATCCTCTGCATATCGCTATCGTTCATCGTTGCTTAGATGAAGTTAAACTACTCCTGAACCAAGGTCACGATCCTAATGGACCGCTTGAAAATGAATCATGCTGCCCACTCGAGCTTGCTCTGGGGTGGCCTAGCGGAATGGAGCTTCTTATTAGCGCAGGCGCAAATTGCTTTGAGGCACTCAAACTAGCGATTGAACTAGAGGATGTCGCTTCCGTTGAGATGCTGATGGCTGGGGATTGCCCCATTTTCCATGAGAGGGACGAAAGTACCTACGACCCATTACGGCCTAATGATATCGTTGGTTTAGTAGCACAGCAGGCGAATGAAACAATAAACGCCATCTTTATCAGAGGCCTCAAGGATCGCCGACAGCGGTTAGCAAACTTAGCCTTGAATCATCTTTCCGATGAGGAGCGTGGTCTACTGAACATGAAGGACGATCGGATCCTAGACGCGGCTGCTTTAGATACATACTGCCTGCTCGTGGAAAAGGGGGTTGCGATTCCCAAGGCCTGCTACCCGGGAATAATAAGAACTGTGTACCACTTCCGCCTTGGCTATGGCTTCCTGGTCGATGTATCCTTTTATGACTCGCTTTTCTCTGCTGGATTCCGAGATCTAGACGAGCAGACTAATGACTTCGATACCCCATTGCTGCAACATTCTACGATGCTCAATACATCCGACCATGAATTACTCTATCTAATATCGTGGTTCCTACAGAGAGGCGTTAACCCGAACTTTTGTACAAAGGACTCGTTTCCTAACATTTTATTCTATCTTGGAGCACACTGCCATTGGGTACCGGCGTTGAAGGATGAAGAACTTGTCCTTTTTATCGACCTGACCGAACGTGCGGCTGCAATTTGCGATCCTCTTATCACGGACAAATGCAATTGCTATTGCTCGTCCAATGGCTGCCTGCCGTCAAATAAATTCGCAAGGTGCGACGCCCAAGGATTTTATCACGATTTCTGCAGACGGTTTCATCGGCCTGAGCTAGATAGATTGCTCGAGTGGTGGATGCAGTCCACCGGCCTGAATGATGCTCAAAGGGAAGTATATTATCACGAAGCTTGCCAACTCGAAATATTTGATCGCCTAGGCATGGCACATACTTGTTGCGTGAACCAGAAACGGCCGTGCGAGGGAAGACGAATCGTCATTCCAGAAGGCGAACGTGTCCAGCTACAACAAGAGGACGCAGAACTACTGGAGCAGCTTGGGCTCATTATGCACATGTACCGCGAATGCCGTAGCAATTTTGTGGGCAGCCAACTGAAATTTTGGAATTGGTGGTGGGACTATGTGAGTGCTATACTGCCCGACTTTCTACCACATGAACGCTGCAGGTTTCGTTGTGAGAGTCAATTCCGGCCTGCGGAAAACCTAGGAGATATTGCGGCATGGGCGCACGATCACGGCCTGCGTATCCAAGAAATCCTGACACGAAATGGCTACGCAGGACTCGACTTCGCTGACGTCATCCACCAGCATTTCACCAAAGTCCTCGACACAGAGCATGCGCTGGAAGTCCCTTTGGCCGATGATGGAACAGCCAATTTGGGGAAAAGCAAGAATTCAAGTCATGAATCAAAGTCCAACGTCTTTGAAATGGAGAGCTGTTAGCAATTAACCAACAGCAGGCTCTGCACATCGACAATTAGAGGCAACGATAAAAGTGAGAATGGTTTAATCCTTCAATTCAGATTGAGGACAAAATACGCCTTAACGAGATGATGTAAATTGTCTTGGGTAAACTTCTGACTAGAATCCTCCAGGTTTAGCCTCTGGGGAGCTAAGAGGAATTATGGCTGTTCTCCCAGGAGAGGATGTCGAGGGGAAAGGGTTTGCAGCGAACCACCAAAACGCTTGAATGAACCGAACCTTTAAACATTGGAAAACAATGAATCAAAACGAGGCATTTTTGTTGTGGTACTTGTCGCTTGCCACTTACCTATCATCTTTGTAATATAAAGTCAAAGCTTAGGATCATAATTACAGAACTGCTTCAAGGCGAGGACGCAGCCTTAAGCGGGCAGCCTTCGGTCTGGCTGGAGAACCCTTCAGTTCATGATGTGGCGATTACAACGGCTTCAGATAATGACTGAAAGAATGCTTTACGTCTCGTGTACAGCATAAGACGCCAATGGCGCCATTGTGTAGGCTAGGGAATGAACTCGAAGACGAGAGTCTAAAATTGTACTGCTTTTCATTGTTTTGGTAGACGACTGGCTCTCATATGGCTACGGGATACTAGCTCTATAAATATATACATGATACACGGTGGGTCCTGATACACGGTGGGTCCACGGACATGAGCTCGGAGATGAGGCACGGCACAGCATACCCGCACAACATTCATTCTTGACCCAGGGGACAGAGTCATCTTGCACTCTTGTTCCGATTGGAGGAGTCTTCATGCAAGTCACAGCCTTCTCCCCATGCGTCACTCAATGTCGAAGGTAATATCAAGGAGGAATATATGAATTGCGGAATCTCGCTACGAAAGGAGAGGGGAAATCTATCTGATCTATGTCAGTTTTATATAATTATCTTTCCGGACACCACTTATCCACGTCCAAAGAGTGAAAGCTCAGATGCACGGGTCACCCGTGACACCAACCTCGAAGCCGGCCGATCATGTTTCATTTGTTCAGTGAGCGCAAGTGTGTGATTTCTTTACAATTCCGTGCAAAGAACCCAAATCCTACAAATTTGTGCTACCATTTCCTCTTTCATCTCGTACCGTTTACCGCTACATACCCATTTACTTTGGTCCAAACAACATGCCGTCCCGTATGACCCATTCTAAAGCCATCGTACAGCAAAACAACATGCCGTCCCGTATGACCCATTCTGAAGCCATCGCACAGTAAAACAAAATACCAAAGGATGCGGGTACACCAAAGCGGTACCTCTTTCTGAGCCGTGCTGTCCACGATTTAGAGTCCTCGTTGCTAATTCTTCCATGATCTGTGTAACATTCTCTGGTTTTCCATCTGTGAAATGTGACTTCGTCAGTTGATGTGTGGTGTACTTCTCCATGTGTGGTATGATTGCTCGCTAGTGCTCTTCCCCACGTGACGCAACAAAATCGGTCCGTGCAAGTTTCCTTTCCCTAAGGATGATAACAAAAGATATCTCTCCTCATTCATTTTCGCAGCTGCGAAACGGGACGTCCCTAGAGTCATCTGAACATTCAAGCTCGGCAGTTCGGTCATCGGGCTGCCTCGAACCCTATTGGGCTGATTCTGTCTCCAATTCTTCCGATATGTTCTCGGATCCAATATGGAACCTCGTAAGCTCTGAATTGACAACAAACACCTGGAATCACTAGAGATTGTCATGCTAACACTGGTATAGCCTACGAAAAAGCCTTACTACCTTTGGATATGCGTGAGTGGATTGTTCAAACCGCAAGCACATTGAATCGACGCCTAACCAGACGCCCGAACAGTGCAATTGTCGCCAGGGAGGCATTCCGTTACGTCTTGAGTTGTGCCCGGGGTGCTGCCGCCATCGTCGTTGCCGGCACTGTAAAGTCGCAAAGATCCTAAGCAAACCAGGAATCATACCAGAGAAAGTTGGGTGGGATAAACAATGGGTCGATATTGTCGACGATTACAAAAGAGGTAGAATGACATCAGTGGAAAGAGGCACCAGGCTGCTCCATATAGGTTGTGGAAGGCAACAGGCCGTGAAGAAGATAACTCGTGATCCGGACGCAGCGAAGACGAGACCGAAACCAGAAACGAGCCCTTATCCGTGATCGAAGCTGGAAAAAGGTACCTCTTCAACTTTCCTCTCAACCAAATAGCGCAGCTCCTGCAACAATAGCGAGTAGTAGCCAGCTGTTAAGAGAAGCTTCAAACTCGACTCGCTGTCGAAGCTACTTCCTCAACATCGGAGGATTTGGCATAAAGCTAATACGTACTTGTCCAATAGTCAATGTGAGCCCAGAGGATGAAGCTGTTGCCAAGATCCGGAAAGGTCGTGGGAAGACTTATGGGATATTGGCTGGATTATTAATTATTTGACTGCGGAAAGGATCGGTGAGGAGATATACCCGGCGACGACACTGTCACGGAATAGACCTCGCAGAGGTCTATCCGAGTTTAGGCCTTGGAGTAGTCCAGCGGCAAAGGCCCGCCAAGCGACTAGTCATTGACCTATGCTTTTTCTCCCTTTCTTCCCTTTCCATAACGTAGAAACCTCTTCTCTTCAAGTTACTACTCTTTGTAGATAGCAATCAAGACCTTCAGCAGTTATCAGACACAGTTCAGGAGAGCGATTGAACCCGAATTGAAGTGGCTGGGACAGTGATCGAGAGAGTTCCACGTTCCAACATAACGAGGAAATACTTGGTAGTGACAAAGGTGGACGCTTTTGTGGGCAACATCCATACCTGAGCCGAGACGGTTGGATTAGACTGACTGGGACTTGAGGTGTGTTTGCAACGAAGTGCTCCACCAAAGGCACACCAGTACAGGAGGCCGCTTCGGCGAATAAATGCCTTTGTGATCAATGACGGCTAATGAGGTGGTCCAGGCGTCGGCAGCTGTCAAATCCGTTGAAGGCAATCAACGCCCCATATCGCCCGTCAGGCATGTCAGTGTGTGTTCGCTGGTAGCAGGGCTCCGAATAAGACAAATCAAGCCTGATTGAATAAATTGTCGCGAACCAACATAAGATACGTGCACGCTAGCAGAGACTATTGTAAGGATCGTGCACGCTCCACTGCCTAGCAACGGACGGTTCAAGCCGGCTTGATTTGACTTATTTGGAGCCCTGGCTGGTAGTACTGAACTCGCTCAAAGACGTTGTGTGCACGTCAGTTGCCGCAAAGTTGGTCGTCAGAGTCTCTGCAGACGGGGATTGTTGCATGGAGAGGGAGATGGTCGCATGGAGAAAAGTCCTGATGACGCTCAGGACAACGATGTTCCGAATGGCAGCCAAGCGGATTGGTAGGACTAATGGGCAATCATAAATGGGTGCTCGGAAGGAATCAGCAGGCGCTCATCCACTTCCTGGTGCTGTATAAAAGGAGCGATGAGGTAGGGGTTGGCGAAATCATATTGAAATATTTTGAGGAAATGATGTTCAGGTTCCAAATAAGTGAAACTATGAGGCGCCATGCATAAGGAGGAAGTGCCCATCGCAGCTAGGCGAAGCCGTACGGCTCGCGATGGGCGCCGCAAGAGGATTGGACAAAGGACAAACATCTTTTTTGTTCCACCCACCGTATACTATGTTCAAGGAGGAGCATCATTCCATCATATCAACTTATAAGCTCTCGTTCTTCCGCGCTACCTGGACAATTAGATTGTGTGTATATCCCCTTGCCTACGTGATATTTTAGAGGCAAGGAGGTCTTTTTCATAACGAGATCTTGCGCGTTAGTAAGCGAAACATCAAATCTCCGGGAGAGGGGCCTGGTATCCCTTTCCTGCATGGTGTAACGGTGTCACGCAACGAAGCGGAGGCAGGTCTGAAATGCATACAGCAAATCACAGAGAAAGCTGTACATTACATCCACGCAACATCTCCAACACTTGGTAGGATATTTAAACTTCACAATCCGTGGGTAGTTAGCTTCCTTCTCTAGCCAATCTTAGATCAATCCACGCTTTAACTGCGGTCTTGTCTCGTACACCCCCGTTATTATATGCAGGCCCCCGTGATATCATCCATAAACACCCATGTCACGGCTGCGAAGAGAAGAGAAGAGACAATGCTACAATTCAACACATCTACAGCGAGCCCTAGCAGCTCCCAGAGCGACATAAGCTCGGAAACCGAGTCTCTAAAGTCCCAATTCGATCTACGCTCGGGGTGGCTAGAGAAGAATGCACCGGAAACTGTCCGCCGGCTTGTCGGCCCCCCCAGCATGCCGAAGCTCCCTCACCTAAAAGCCCCCCGCTCATGGGCAGAATTCGCCGCACTCCCGTCGTCCGCCCCGAGCCTACCGTCATAATACATACGCATCACTGCCCTCTGAGTCCACGCGCTTTACCATACTATCCGCCCCGCCAGCGACTCCGAACTCAAGAGTAAGGAAACAACAAACAAGGAAACAATTGACCGGATACGGAAAGCAATTCCTGGAGCGGTAGCAGCAAGAACCCTCCCGAGCGGCGACATTAGGCTCACTTTGGAGAGCCCCACACAGAAAGAGAGAGCGGCCCGGACGGCAGACACAAACCAGAGAGAGCTCAAAGCCAAGGTAATCAGAGAAGATTACCCAATTGAAGTCCTGGGAGTACCAACAACGCTACTGGTAGCTACAGGCAAGGGAGCCGACAATTCTGCCCTAATAAAAGAAATCATATTACATGTCAACAGCCGCATGATCACAGGCTTCGACGTCTCCCGCATCGCGTGGATCCACGGAAGGCGCTCAGTGGAGCTAGGGATGAATGGACAGGTCCCAATGATAGCCTCGCTTATTGTCTATGCACCAAA
>Ga0335075_10006519_pt1 | contig 18009 bp, 22 predicted proteins | sample Lox_Sample_24_FD_206723 | JGI IMG/M metagenome (GOLD analysis project Ga0335075, IMG submission 206723) | Soil microbial communities from Loxahatchee National Wildlife Refuge, Florida, United States - Lox_Sample_2.4 | ecosystem: Environmental > Terrestrial > Soil > Wetlands | place: USA...
AAGGTCGAGTAGTGCCCGAGCTCGGTGGCGATCGCTTCCGCCTGGTTCACCATGCCGGTGCGGATCGATCCCGTGTCGACCTCGACCAGGCCGACGACATCGGGGCCCTCCCCGCGGAGGAATTCCGTGATGCCGGCGAGGACTTTGCGGTTGCTGCGCAGGTAGCCGGCTCCCGGTAGCGGGAGGTGAAACGCCGGGCCGGTGCCGGTGGCATAGCGGATGTTGTAGACGACGAGACGCAACGCGGGGCAGTCCTGCACGGCGGCAAGCCAGAAGGAGGGATTGTATTGCATATCGGCCGCGGCCGTGGGACGGCGCCCCGGGCGGCGGCGCCCGGTGGCGACAGTCCCGAGCAGGCTTCGCGCCAGCCGGCTCTTGTGCGAAACTTGAGCTCATGTCGCAGGCCAATCCGATCCGGCTCTTCGTCACGCACGCCTGGGAGCCCGGCGATGATTACCTGCGGGTATTCGAGTACCTGGAAAGCGCGCGGAATTTCTTCTACCGGAACTTCAGCGCGCCCGAGAAGCGCCCCCCCGGGGACAAGGAGGCCGCCAAGGAGGAGTTGCGCCGCCAGATCGCCCCGGTCGAGGCCGTCATCGGCCTCTCGAGCCTCTTCGACGGCAACCAGGACCTCGTCACGTTCCAGCTGCTCTACGCGCAGGCGAGTCAGAAGGCGGTGGTGCTGCTGAAGCCCTTCGGCTCGCAGAAGCCGGTACCGAAGGCGCTCGCCGACCTCGCCGATGAAGTGGTCGAGTGGGACGAGCGAGCGCTGGTCGATGCCATCCGCCGCCAGGCGCGGCACGAGGACACGACCCGGTGGGACACGATCGAGTTCAAGCTCGAGTGAGCCCTGCTCCGTTCACTGGCCCCAGCAGATGGCGGTATTGTCGCTGCTGGAGCTGTTCTGCGCCGCCTGATAGCCAGTGGAGTCGACCTCGAACGTCGCGCATGACGTGTCGCTGGCTTGGGAGGTACCTGCCACCGGCGTGGCGGTGAAGGAGAACGACGGCGCGGCGATGTTGGCCGCCTGAGGGTCCGGGGCCGCGGCGGGTACGCTGACGGTGACCGTATAGTAGCCGCTGCCGACGGTCACGCTTGCCGGGTTGCCCGACGTCGCATAGCCCAGGTTCACGAACGACGTCGTGAAAGCATTCTGCACGCTGAAGTAGCGTTGCTCGCGGCCCGCAAGATCGAGCAGCGCGGTCTTCGCATCCGTCCGCCGCGACTCCTGGATCTCGTGCTGGTAGGTCGGAATCGCGATTGCCAGCAGGATGGTCGCGATGACGACCACGATCATCAGCTCGATCAGCGTAAAGCCCGCCGCTGGCCTTGGAGTCTTTGCCATCATGGGTCTGCCTCGCAACATCAGCGTTTCTCGATCCAGGTCAGGCGTTGGCCCGTCTCACCGTGATAGTTCACAGGCGTCTCACACACCATGCCGGTACAGGTGAACGGACCGCTCGTCGGCGTGCTTTCGTTGTTCATGACCGCGGTCGACTGCGTGAGTACGAACGCGCCGCCTCCGGCGAGCACGACGAACGGCGAGCCCGACGGGTCAGTGGACTCACCCGAGGCATTCGCGTCGGTCGCGGCAAAGTCCGGGAACAGCCCCGGCACGACACCGCCCGTCGTGCCCGACACGGCGTAGGTGTTGCCTGTCTCGACCGAGGGGTTGCAATTCAACGGTGAATTGTTGGGCGGTATGGTCGTGTTGAAGTAAAGCGTGCCCTGATAGAGCAGCGGGTTGAAGAGCAGTTGCTCCTTCGTGCCCGGCAGCGTCAGGTACCAGCCATACTGGGGATTCGAGCTGCAGGTCGAGCCGTCGCCCCAGCACACGGTGTTGGACGTGTCGTCGAAGACGCCGGACACGGAGGAGGCGGAGAGTGTCTGTTGTTCCAAGTTGGAAAGCCCGATACTCGACGGGCCGCTGGTCAGGTAGGCGTATTTGTCGGATGACATGGCATTCCAGCTCGACATGTTCCAGTCCCAGATCCCATAGACCGTCTGGGTGCCCGTCGCGTATACGGGGGCGGCGCTGATGGTCTGCGGTATCTTGCGGCCGGTGCCGAAGTTCAGGATGACCCGCGGGCTCCCTGAGGTCGGGAGCGTGGCACCGGCCACCACCTTGGTCGTGATCGGATGACCGCTCGGATCCGTGAACACGGCCGGGGAGGTGACGCCCCAGTTGGACGGATTGCTGCTCGTGAGGTCGAACCGCCACACGTGGCCCGTGAGGTCGCCCGCGTAGACATAATCGATGACGTTGTCGCCGTCGAGGTCGGCCGGTGAGGGATAGGCGATGCCGTCGCTGGTGCCGCTCTGACCGGCGCTCAGGTAGTAGAAGGTCCGGGCACCGCTCGTCGCATTGATGGTCATGATGAAGATGCCGGCGTCCCCGCTCGTGCTGCCATAGCCGTTGCCGAAGATCACCCCCCACATGCCGTTGTGCAGGCGACGGATGACCGGCACGCCGTACGTGTTGCCGAGGCTATTGCCGCAGCTCGAGACATTCGCGCAGGAGATGGTCGACGGGGTCCACTCGCCGATCACCGTGGTCGCGGCGTTGGTCTCGCTGAAATTCGCGGGATTGGTGGCGTCGAGCGCGTATAAAGCCGCACCGCCCGCGCCGAGTCCCCCGACCACCCAGGTATGCCAGGTGCCGCCGAAGAAGAGGTCGTCCTCATCCGGCGTCGCGTCCACGAAGAAGTTGTGGGCGTATTGTGGGTTCGCGAAGTCGAGTTGCGGCGTCGACGAATTGTGGATCGTCTGCAGCACGGCGCCCGGCATGTAGCTGAACACTTCCTTGCCGTCGTTCGGGGTGTTCGAGTTGGACACGAAGTTGTGGTTGACGTCGTAGGAGCCTGCCTCGAAACCGTGCAGGAAGCCGTCGTTTGCTCCGACGTAAACCACGTTCAGCCGCGTCGCCTCCGCCGTCTCGAACGCGCCGTACGTCTGCGAGCCGTTCTCCGGAGCAGGATTGGACGGATACAGGCGATCCGTCCACACGTTGGCATAGGGCGAATCCGGATAGCCGACCCAGGTGGGGCTCGAATCGACGATGTCGCCGAGCACGCTCACGCGCGCGCGGAAAAGGCCGACTCCGGACGAGTTGATCTCGTTGGTGCGCACGCCGCGCAGGTACTGCAGCCGGTTGCTGTTATAGGGCGTGGCGTCGCCCGCATCGAGGGTGTTCTGCTCGGTCGTGTTGAGCGAGCTCCACTCGAAGGGGATGCCCTGGCTGCCGTTCCACGTCAGCATCACGCGGCTGGTGGGCGCCTGGGCCGTGATCGGGCCGGTCGCGCCGGTTTGCTGACAGCTCTGGCCGGACGCGACGCCGGTGAGGTTGCAGGATGCGTCCCAGTTGGCAGCGCCGGGGAGGGCAACGGTCACCACTCCGGCCGAATAGTAGATTTCGTTGGCCGTGACATCGCCCGCCCACGTGGTCGGATCGTAGAAGGCGAGGAATGCCTGCGTTCCGGTGGCGATCTTGGACGCTTCTTTCTGGTTCACGCCGACCGAAGTATCGGCTCCGGCCGGTGGGCCTGCCTCGAAGCAGGCGATCTCGTGAACGTTGTTGCTGCCGCCGGTCGATCCCGCGAAGCCGAACCGGACCACCGACGGCACGGGGCCGATCAGGCTGACGATGTTCTGCGCGGAGAGCACCGGCTGATAGGCGCCACCATTGTAGCTGTAGGAGACGCTGAGGATGCCGTTTTGGGTGATCTTCACGCTGTAGGTTATCGGTATGGCCTGGCCGCGCTTGGTGGCGCTTTCGTTCGCAATGGGGTCGCCACTGGGGAGAATGGTGTAGGCGTTGGTGATGTAGCTGTAGTCGGGGACGCTGATGGCACTCGCTCCGTGGGTAAGTGCGCCGCCGCCGCTCGCGATTTGCGTGCCGTTGTAATTCTCCAGATACCCGCTCGTGCAAGTGTAATGGACCGCCAGAGCAGCCTCGGTGCAGGGTACGCTCGTGCCCTGGAACGAGCAGCTGCCGCTGACTGTCGTGGTAGCCCAGCTGGTGGGGAGATTGTACTTGCTCTGCAACCAGGTCCAATTGACGCTGCCGCTGCCCCGCAGACCGATGCGCTCGGCATACGGCGTGTTCGCGACGCCTGACGCCGTATTGTCGCCGGAGTTCAGGTAGTTGCCGTACTCGTCGATTCCGAGGCCCAGATAGCCCGCGTACACGCCGTCGAACGCGCGCACTGTCGTTCCGCCAGGATGATCGTTGATGTCGTCGTTTCCGAGCTCATCGGTGCAGGTGTATCCGAGACTGCCGCCGAAGGCTCCAACGTCGAACGAGCCGCTGTAGGGCGGTGTCTGGGTTCCGTCCAGAATAAAGAAGCTCATGCCGTCCGCGCCGTCGTTGCCGTTCGCAGCGCCCGACTGGCCGTTGCCACCTGAGTTTCCCTCGTACGAGAAGGTCTTGAACGTGACCTGAATGCCGTTGCCGGCGGCGAACGCGGGCGAAATGATGCCGCCTGCCTGGGCAAAACCATATTGGAAATTGTTACTGCCGCTTGGGATGCTACAGCCCGTACTGCCGCCGCAGCCGTTGGTCAGGCGAAGCGTGCCCTTGCCCACGGCGTCCGGAAGTGTGCCGGTGCTGCCGCCCACCCATTCCTGGGTCCCATGTGCGGAGTAGTACGCCAGGCTGGTGCACGCGGGGATGGTTCCGGCGCCGCTACCGGCGGTGAGGCACGCGCCATCGAGCGCGGTCCAGCCGTTGGTGTCCGACGCTCCCGAGAAGTTGTCGTTGAACGACGTGGCCTGCGCCAGGCCCAGCCTGGGCGCGAGGAACGCAATGGCAATGGCCATCGCTGCGATGAGGTGCTTACTGGTCATTTTTGGATGTCCAATGGCGTCTCGCCAGACTGGGTAATCACGAGATAAGTGCTCTCGACTTCGGCAAGCGTGTTGGCGTTGCCGCCATAGCCGTATGCGTCAACCTGGTACAGGTGCCCGGCGTTTGTCGCCCCGAGGTCCGTTATGTAGAAGACGGGGTACCCGTAATAGGTCCCCTGGCTGGGGGTCGCGTTCGATCCCTCCGGACCGGTGATGGTCTGCGATTGAGCGAAGGGCGTGTACGACACGCCCACCTGCGCGCCGCTGATCGTCCACGGCACGGTGGCGTAATTGGTCAGAGCGTTCGAACACACCTGGCCCACGTCCGCCGTCACCAGCGTGTTGCAGGTGACCGAAGGCGTAACCGCGCCATTGATCAGCCACCACTCCGCATACTGCTCCGCGCTGACGGCGGAGTTCAATGCGCGCTGCTTCTCGCGGGTGTTACCGGCGATCTGCTCCTGGTCGCCGAAGCCGTGAAACATCGCGACGGCGATGAGTGTCATGACCAGCAGCAACAGCAGGCCCGTGATCAGGGCGACTCCGCGCTGGGCGGCAGAAGACGGCCTCACTGGGTACCTCCTGCCGCATTCATGATTGGAATGATTATGGTCAAGGGTATGTACGCGGGGGTGCCTGCGGTCTGCACGGGGTTCACGAAGTTCAGGGTGACTTTGACGGAGCAGACGTTCGCCCAATCGGAGGCTCCCATCTGACTCACGGTCTTGTAGGTGTCGAGGCAGGTACCGGCCACCTCGGTTTGCGTGGTGACGCCATACTCGAGCACCATGCCCTTCGGGTTTCCGCCGGTGCCGTTGGTCAGGCCGGTCACGAGGGGAGTTGGTCCTGAGGCGCCGGAGTGCGCGCTCCAGAAAGTGCATTCGAGGGCCGCGGTGGTCGCGCCCGTCGACACCACGGAGAAGGTGTTCTCCCAGGTGTCGTAAGGGGAGAGCGAGTTCGTTCCACCCATGCAGTTGTAGAGGTCGGCGGTGTTGTCCGGGGCGTAGCGCACGGTGACCGAATCGCCCGTCGCGGTGGTGCTCCCGGTGACGACGGGCGACCCGGCGCTCGAGAAGCTCGGAGATGCGGGCAGGGTGCTCGCGGCCGAATAGGTCAGCGGGTTGGGGAAGTAGCCTGCGGACTCGATGACGTCGGTCATCAAGGTCATGGCGAGACGCGCGTTGTCCTGAAGCTGCGCCAGCCCCTGTTGCTCGGTGTAGGTGGTCTTGACGTTCTGAAGGATGACTGCCATACCCCCTATCAGGAAGAGCGAGATCGTCAGGGCGACCATCAGCTCCACCATGGAGAGGCCCGTCTGGCGGCTCCTGCCGTGCGTGATGCGTTTTTCGACCTGGTCTATCATGGCTCGACGTACAGCGTATAAGTGGGGTTCTGGAACGCGGCGGATGTGCCGGCCGTTTCGCTGGTCGGCGTGCTCGAGGACAGGCCCTGTGCGGAGTTCATCGCTACACCCTGCTCGCTCCACTGGATCTGGATCGAGCATGCCAACGGAGTGGCCGCGTTGCAGGTAATCGTGGCCACGTCGTTGGGCAACGTCTGACTCAAGCTCGTCGCCCAGGTGCTGAGGTCATAAGCGGCGAGGGCCACATCGCCGCACGGGGCGGCACCGCCGACTTCGCAGTCCGGACTGCCGCCCACGGGCGGATTGGCGACCGTGCTTCCGGAGATGTTGACTACGAGGCTCGAGGCAGCCCCGCTTCCCCAGAAGCCCCGATTCAGATGCATCGTGTTGGCGAGACTCGACGCCTCGAGTGCCGCGATCGCGCGGCGGCTGGAGGTGGCCGTGGTGGCAAGTGCCATCGCTTCCATCTTGGCGATTCCCAGCAGGCCTACCGCGAAGACTATGAGGGCGATCAGCACCTCGACGAGGCTGAAGCCCGCGAGTCGCGTCGAGCGGTGGAATTGCGAACGTCGGCTCACTGACAGCTTCCTCCATAGGGCACGGTGGTCAACGCGCCGACGAGCGAGATCTGAAGACAGCGCGTGTAGGTGGAACTCGCGGTGCTGTTGTGGAGCTCCAGGTATACCCCGGCCGATGCCAGGCCGAGCGCGAATCCGTCCCTGCTGAACTGCACTTCGTTGGTAGTGTTGTCGCCGGGCACGAAGGTGTCGGTGCCGATGAAGGCGCCGTGGTAGCGCAGAATCGCCTCACCCGCTTCGAGCGTCCCGTTGTTGTCGGGATCCGAGTAGACGATCCATCCGGTTTGCCACCTCGCGGCACCGGAGCAGGAAGTGCCGTTGGTCGAGCTGCAGACGACCACATCGTTACCTTCCTTGACGGCCTCCGCCCGGGCATACTGCATGACCCCGAGGAGGTCGTTGACCTCGCCGGACATCCGGTTGTCGGTCGTGACGTACTGGTAGGAAGGGATGGCGATCGCCATGAGAATGGATGCGATCGCTATCGTCATGATGAGCTCGATCAGCGTGAACCCCGTCCGGCGCCAGGGGCAAAACCGACTGAGTGATGTCAGGTGTGGCACGGGTTGTATTGCTGCAATGCCTCTTGGTGCGGCAGACTGTACTTGATCGAAAGCGCGGCATACTGGGCGATGCGACACTATCCGGGGGCCTTCCGACCGGCGGTGGATTCGGGGGGATGGGCGGAACCGCTGATCGGGAACGTGATGGCAGCCCTTGACAGTGGTGCAGGCGATGTGATCGGCGGCTGCAGGCTGGCGGGTCGCGCCATGCGCGCGAGGGGCGCATCGGTGCATTACGTCACAGGCGCGCGGCGCGCGCCTCGCTACCCTCCCGGAATGTGCGAGCGATATGTCGTGCCGGATCAGGACCTCGCGGAGCGCGAGCTCGCCCCGGAGCGCAAATGGTGGCGGTTCGCAGCGAGCTTCAATGTCGCGCCGTCGCGCTACGTGCCCGCAGTGCGCCTGCACGATGGCTGCTCCGAGGCAGTGATGATGCGCTGGGGGCTCATCCCGTCCTGGGCGAAGGGCGACCTATCCGCCGGTCACTGGCTCCGCCTGTCGTGCGGCCAACTCGAGCGCAGTCGGCTCTTCCGCGGACCCTGGCTGAACGGTCAGCGCTGTATCCTTCCGTTCGCCGGCTTCTATACCTGGCGATTGACCGGGGCCGGATACCGGCAGCCCTATTTCGTGCGAGCCGAGGGCCGGCCGGTGGTTGCCGTCGCCGCCCTATGGGACCGCACTGAGGACGACGACGGCGACGTCATTGAGGGGTGCGCGATCCTTACGGTGCCTGCGAACGCGCAGCTCGCATCGATCCAGACGGCAACGCAAGAGGTGCCGGCAATCCTCGACCCGGAGGAGTGCGACGCCTGGCTTCGCGGGACTCCCGCCGAGGCGCGCTCGCTGCTGCGCACGGCGCCGGAAGGTCTGCTCAGGAGCCACGCGGTGAGCCCGCGAATCAATTCCTTGGCCTGCGATGATGCGGCCCTGGTGCAGGCGGTTCGGGCGGTGGCGTAACTTCCTGGCCGATTTGTCGATTCAGTGTCCGCCCCCTCGTATATATAGAGTGCAGGCAGGGCAGTGGGCCACAAGACCGCCGCAGGAGAACCGATGACCCAGTATTTGGTCGCCATTCACCATCCCGAAGGCTACGACGCGTCCAGGGAAAGCGAAGCGATGGGCCGCGATATCGATGAGCTCAACCAGGAAATGGCTGCGGCGGGCGTTACGGTTTTCGTTGGCGGCCTGGCCCCGCCGAGCAGTGCCAGGTCGCTGCGGACGGAGCCCGATGGTCGGGTGCTCATCACTGACGGACCCTACCTGGAGAGCAAGGAGCACATCGGCGGCTTTTGGGTGCTGGAAGCCGCCACGGTGGATGAGGCGCTGGCGTGGGGGCGCAAGGCCGCCATCGCGTGCCGGGCGCCGGTCGAGGTGCGTCCGTTTCTTTCACCTCCTCCCTGAGCTTGACTTGAGGGGGCGGCCTGCCTGGAGGAGGGCGATCCAGTGGCTCAGATTCTGTCCTCGCATCGGAAAATGGTTCGGCCGCGTTGGCCGCGGAAATTGCGATGTTCTGTCGCATTACTTTGCCTGGTGACGCTCGTAGGCTGCGCGTATGCGAGGCGAGGCGGTGCAGATGCCCAGTCCTTTCGGGCCGAGCGAAATCGCCAGGCCGACGTTCTCATCGCACGCGCAACGCCAAGCGATCTGACCGTAGCCGCTCTGTTGCTGGCGCCGGACAACCCCAACGCCGCCCGGCAATCGCTCGATTTGGTCAACCGGGCGCAAACGCTTGCGCCGCGGCGTCCGGAGCTCGTCTGGGTTCATCTCGTTATGTGTGAGCGATTCAAGTGTGAGGCGAGGGCGCAGATCGCGGCCCGTCTGCAAGCTCTTGACCCAGACAACGGGTTCGCGTGGGCTCTGGATCTCGAGAGGCTGCCACCATCTGATACCGATGCCGTCACGGCGGTGATTGCGCGGATGGGCGCAGCCCGGAAAATGACGATCTACTGGAATCAGCTCGAGGTCATGATGGTGGACGCTCTGGCTGTGGCGAGCCCATCACACGATCTCGTCACGCGAGACGTCTATGCCATCGGCATTTTGGCCGCCGAGTCCATCCCGCCGCTCCAGGCGATCTCCCGGGCTTGTGGGCCCGAGCAGCTTGATCTCCGGGGCCGTCGCGCGGCATGCGAGGCCATGGTCGCACACATGGAGCACTCGGACACGATACTCACTCAGAGTCTGGCCCTCAGCGTGCAAGAGCGCTGGTGGCCGGCCGGCAGCCCGCAACGTACCGTCTTGCGCGCGAAGCATCGGCAACTCGACTATCTCCTGACTATGTCCAGTCGCCTCCGGTGGTGGCGACTGAACCATGACATGGCCGTCCGCATTGAAGCTGCGCGAAGTACTGCACGGGAAGAAGACGCAGAGCGCGCGGTAGTAAAGTCGATGGGCTTGCCTCTGGAGCCTCCAGGGGATTGGAAGGATCCGGTACATCCTGGGTAAGAGCCCCGCCACAGGGGGCTTCCCTTGAATGTCTCGATCTCAAGAGATAGCGTGCGGATGCCGCGAGGGTGGCACTGCGAGGGCTACGCATGTTCAAGATCCTGGGCATCGATCACGTCGTGCTGCGCATCACCGATCGGGAGCGGTCCCTTGGGTTCTATCGGGACGTCCTCGGCCTGAGCCTCGAACGCGAGCAGGCGGATATCCGCCTCATTCAGCTTCGCGCCGGCCGCTCGCTCATTGATCTCGTGCACGGTGAACCCGGTAGCGCCGGAGCGCCCAACGTCGATCACTTCGCGCTCGAGATCGAGCCATTCGACGAGCAGCAGCTGCGCGAGCATTTCACATCCCACGGTGTGCCGATCCTTGAATCCGGACTGCGGTATGGGGCTGGAGGTGAGGGGCCGTCGATCTACATCCGCGATCCCGACGGTAACAAGGTCGAGCTCAAAGCCGTAACGGCTGCCCAGCGCTGAGCCCCCCGGGGAAGCGTGTCGAGAAGCCGGGGTCTTGAGCAGTACGGACGTCGGCAACTCGCAAGGCCGAGTATGCATACTGGCGATTATATACTTGACAAACCCATAGTTCGGGCGGACAATGGTGGCCAATCAGAAGGAAAACGGCCATGTTCGACGCCCCACAGTTCCACGACGAAAACGAAGCCCGCAAGCATCTTGAGGCGATCCGCTGGCCTGACGGCCCTGTGTGCCCGCACTGCGGCACCATAGGCGATCACTATCGCCTGGAAGGCAAAGGCGGAAAGGAAGGCACCAAGGCGCGTCCGGGCTTGCTCAAATGCAAGGACTGCCGTGAGCAGTTCTCCGTGACGGTGGGCACCGTTTTCGAGCGCTCCAAGATCCCGCTCACCAAGTGGCTACTCGCGACACACCTGATGTGCTCGTCCAAGAAAGGCATCAGCTCGCACCAGATCGCCCGCACGCTCGGCGTGACGTACAAAACTGCATGGTTCATGACGCACCGTATTCGCGAGGCGATGGCGCCCGCGAAGGATGCTGGCGCGATTGGCGGTCCCGGCAAGACAGTCGAGGCGGACGAAACCTACCTTGCGAAGTCCCCAAAGACGCGCAAACCGAAGGATCTGCCGCTGAATGCCAGCCCGCTCCCGGCGTGATGAGCCTCATGGAACGCGGCGGAAACGTGCGCTCGATGACACTGACCGAGAAAACCGTCCGCGAACACCTGACCATTACCTCGCCGAGTTCGATTTCCGTATGAACAATCGCGCGAAGCTACGTATTGGCGACATGGAGCGCACCGCAATTGCGCTCAAGAGCATCGAAGGCAAGCGACTAACGTATCGGGGGCCTTACCAAGCCTAGGAAAATCCATGCAAAACAAGTTGCCAATCGTCAACGTCGCAACCGTATGCGAAAAGATTCTCAGAGAAACAGATAATGTCGCCTCTTTAATTAGAGTCATCGACGTGTTTCATCTGCCCCAGGAAGCGGTCCAGCTTCAACCGGAAGGCTCTATCCCGGTATCCGCGCTTATCGTTGTTAGAGGCGGGGACTATAGAGGCGAAGGCGAAATTGCCGTATCCGTTCATACGCCTGATGGAAAGCAGCAAGATTTTCCAGAGAAATGGCCGATGCTATTTAGCGACGCTGTTCCCGCGAACAGTCTTGTTTTAAATTTTGGAATGGCCTTTAAGCACGTGGGAACTTCATGGATCGATGTCCTGTGGAATGGGGAACTTCTAACAAAATTCCCGATTACGCTGGCACTGCAATCCGCGGCGTTACCTGCACCCACTGCATAGAAGTAGCGCTTCTGGGCATCGTCCGGGTGAAGTCGGCGCTTTGGAAAATGACATCATTTTGTAGCGCCTCAGAAAATCTCTGGCGCAATTCATCGATCGTCAATTGCGAATTTGAATATTCAGCAAGTGACAGCTCTATGTCTGAAACCAAATCGAAAGTAGCTTCGTCAGCGTCCACATGCATATTCCAGGTATTGCGGACGAGCCAGTTCTCGAAATCGGCAAGCGAAGTCGAACGCTTCAGGTAAGAAATAATTTCTCGACGAACTTCCGCTTGAGAGATCATGACACCGACTCCGCAGTACATTACTGAATGGGAAATGCGCCGCCGATTCAATTGTGGCGGTTATTATAAACGCCTAAAGAAAGGAGAGCTTATCGGTCGAGAAGATAAACGCAAGGGCAATGCGTCACCGAAATCTGGACAGCTGCCAAAGACCAAAAGCTTTACGGTCAGATATTACGATCGCGCCAATCAGCATATCGCTACGGTGCATCAATTCGTGAGGCCAGATGGGACGATAGGCGCCTCTGGTCTGCCAGATCCAAAGGCGCTTACCGAGAACGGCGTGCTGTACCATTGCTACAAGTCCGACGTTAAGTTAAGCCTCTTGCGTAAAGTCCTGGCAAGCCTTAATGCAATCGTGGGAAGGATATGCAGATGGTTGGAGCCGTTTCGCTTTAACGATCCGATAGGCTAGAGAAGCTTAAATCATGGCTGATGAAAAGACGCCCCCCGCAGCACACGATATGAACGAGGTCCTGCGTAGGATGCTGGCTACGCCCCCGAAGCCGCACCCCAAAGCCGCGCCAAAGAAAAAAAAGTCGAAGAAGCGCGCCAAGTAGCGGCGCGCCCCAATGTCCGGCGTGTCACGCAGGCCAAGGGTTGATAGTGCCAGGCACTGGGTTTCTCAAGTATACAACCGCCAGCGTACTTCGCATAATGTATATTATGTAATATTCAGATCGCATGCGCAGGCTCTGGCGGTCCTGTGCGGGTCGCCGTTCCGCTCCGAAAATGACCGCACAAGCAGACGGTGCACAATTTCCCTATCAGCGCCATGGCGGAAGGCGGTCCCAGTCGATGACTACGCCAGGAATCGCGCCGATTGTCGTTCGGCCTTTCAGCTCGACGATGGTGGGTCGTCCGTAGCGTCCATCCTGAAGGCGATAGATGCTCAATAGCCGCTCGATGGGATCGACGAGCCACACTTCCCGAACCCCGGCGCGCTCATAGACTGGCAGCTTGGTCACTTTCTCGTGGCTGGCCGTCGCGGGCGAAAGAACTTCCGCCACCCAATCCGGGGCGCCGCGCATGCCCCGCTCATCGAGTTTGCTCAGGTCGCCGACGACGAGGACGTCCGGCTGCACCACTGAATCGATCAGCTCGTCGGATTCTCCGCCCCTCGGCAGGCGAACGTCAAAGGGCGCAACATAGATACCGAAGGCCTTACCTTCGAGAGCCAGTCTGACCTGGAGATAAATCTCTCCCACCAGTTCCTGATGGAATCGCGATGGCGCCGGCGGCTCTCTCACGTAGGCCGTGCCATTGATCAGCTCGGCATAATTCCCCTCGGGCCATGTGAGGTATTCGCCGTAAGTGTGGTGCAGTGCGTCTCGTTGAGTGACTGCCATGGCAGGTGTTCTCCGCTTTGTACCACGCGTGATTTACCATCAATCGACGACCCAGGTCAACGGCCAGATCGGACTTCTCAACAACATACGGACGCGCTGCGTCACCGAGCGCACAACGTTAGATTGATACGTCCGTTACGACGCTACAGACATCGCTGAATGCCGACCTGGGTGCGAGCGTCCGACAACGTGAACTGGACCTGGTCGCCTCGACGCGGTACTCGGCGACCTCGAGATCCACTGCCGCCTGAAGTCGGGACATTCCTCCTCCCATGAGACGCCCATGCTCGAGCGCGAAGCCCTTCCAGGCTCCCGCCCCGGTGACATCAATGATCAGTCCTCACACTTGATGACTTGATGTCACTCAGTGAAATCATATGGCGCTCATGGCTGGCGCCCATCTATTTCGGATCCAGGATCAGCAATTGCACCGTCCACGGGGAAGCTCACGCATGGATGCTGCCCGGCCAAGACGGGTACTTGCCGCATAGTTTGGCCTGGCTCTCGCGCTGTTCAGCCACCAGCGCCTGGATCTGCGGCCAGCGCTTGGAGAGGAACTCCTCGTCCTTGATCAGCTCGACAGGAACGGCGGAAAGCACATCGAATCCGTATTCGTAGTAGACGCGCCCGAGTTTCTTGTTGAGTGCGATCCGACGGACCTCCTCGACGAAGGGAAAGACGTCGCGCTCTTCTAGGGTGCTATGTGCCTGGGAAATGAAGGCTCGAACGACAGTGATCGCGAGCCGTCCCTGCGCCACGCCTTGTGAATGACGTTTCTCAGGTATGTCGGCCAGGTTGTGTAGCCTACTCGCCAGCAAATCGAGAGGATGGATGATCTTCACGCCCCTTGAGAGGCCAGGCAGCCTCATCTCAACAGCGCGAGTTTTCACCTGATCGGTATTGACCCCGACGATGGCCGACAGGAAGTCGATTTCCTTGTAGCCCTCGTCTTTCACCGTCAGGCTCAATTTCGCCATCTGGGGCGTTGCATCACCTGGGTCAACTTGGTGCAGCTTCCAGATGCCGCCGCTCCTGTTGAGTGCCTGTCCCAATGTTTTAAGCCCGCTCCCGACTACCCTGCACGAATGACCGGAGCTCTGTCAGGCAGCATTTCCGTAACCGTGCCCGGCGATGGATCTTGCGCCGGTTCGTGGTCGGGCTTGCACAAGCAGCCGCAGTCGTTCGATCTTTCGACAGATTGGGACCTGATCTACGGACCGGGGTACTATTCGGCGCACGTCCTGGGCGATAAGTTTTTCGTGCGCACGACGCTCAAGTGCAGCGGCGGGACAATCATTCGCATGGAGGCGGCCAACGAATATAACAAACAAGGCGGCACGCACGGAGTCGCCGAGGATGGGCACGGCAACGTGTTTAAGGTCAGTGTATACAACTGATCGGTCGACGGATACCCTCCAAGGACCGGTATTGGGCCGACATCGCCCCAATCGAGGAACTCCAGCTGAAGCGATGCGCCGCGCGATCCGCCTAGTCTGGCACCAGTACCCTCTTCCCCGTCTCGGCCGACTGTTCGATTGCGTGCACGGTCTTGTGAAGAGAGATCGCGTGACCGAAATCGGGCGCCGTACGCGTGCCGTGACGGAGATCCTGCGCCATCAATCTGTAGAGGCACCCAACATTGCGCACCGCAACGGCATCCTCGAGACCGAAATAGTACGATGACGGAATCTCGAGCTCGCAGTACCCCTCCTCGCTCCGGCGCGCCCCCTCCACTCGCAACGGCGAGATGTTGATCACGGGGATCTGCTCGTTCCGGGCGGTGATGCGCAGGTCCCCATCGGTGCCGTTGATCTCCCACAGCAGCCGGGTACCCCGCCCGCCCTCCTGGGCTGGCAGCCGCCGCCCACGCAAACGCGGGCGTCAACATCTGTGATACAGGTTGGGACCGCCGCAGGGGCCCGGGGCAGAATGCGCCGTCGGTCGTACGGAAAGGGAGCAGATCTGGTGAGAGCAGGTCTAAGGTGTCTCGTCCCCTTGCTCGTGTTGCTCGGGTCGGCCGCCGGCAGCGCGCACGCTGACGAGGCGGATCTCATCAACGCGGCCATTCCTCTGTCCGGATCCGCGCAAACAGCCCTCCTGCAAATGAGGCGTCTGGTCCGCGATAGCAGTTTGCGAACCGGCATCGAGGCGCAGCTGGCCCTCAGGATGCGCCTGCGGGCACTCGCGTGTGGGCAAAGCCTCGAAATCCCACCGGGCCTGTCGAGCGGGCAGATCCATGACCGCTACGGTGGCGACCCGTGCTTTGCAAGGCAGGATGACGACATCGCAAACTGGCTGGGCCTGCGTACGGTCGGCGCCCTGCTGGCGCTTCCGGCGCTCAGACCCGTGCCGACCTTAGCGGCGCAAAGCGTCGCGGACGCAGTGGCACCGATTCAGCGCACCTATTTTGCGGCGCGGGCCGGAGTTGCCGTCGTCAGCTCGTACCGGGACGTCGAGGTACTCGACCTCGCGCTCGGCGTACCCATCAATACGCGATTCGAATCGACGGGAGCGGTCCTCGTGTCGATCTCTCCTAACGGGCGCATCTACACCGCCAGGCAGCGCGGGGAGCTTCGCTTCTACGACTCCGAGGACGGCACGCTCGTTGCGGACTCCGAGTGGTGTCTCAACGGAATGGACTGCGGCTTCCATTGGCTCGATGATCGCACCGCATTGATCGAAGACGCCACTACCCGCGCACCGGCGCTCTACGACTTCCGATCAGGAGCCACCGGGCCGTTCGATGGCGAGTTCCAGCCGATCAGCCGCGTCGCCCCGGTACCCGGCACGAACTCCACCTTCGTAGCGTTCAGAGACTCAGGCATTACCGAATTCAAGCTGTTCTACGGAGCGGACGGCAGGCCACACGCCCAGGTGATACAGGTCGAGCAGTACCCGCTCAATCTGACTCCCATGGAAACCGGTGGCCTCGTTGCAGGCGGGCGTCGATACGTCAACACGTCGAGCGGCAAACTGGTCATCACGGACCTCACCGAGCTTCGAACCGAATCGATAGATCTCGGGAGCTTCTTCGTGCAGCGCGCACTGCCGACTTCCGACCCCGACGGGATCATCATCGTCGGATTCGTACGAGGCGGACCGCCGGGATTGCAATTCTACGAGTACGCGCTCCGGGAAAGGACCCTGAGAGCGCTCGACGCCAGCACACTGCCGAGTACCCAGTTGGTGTATGACTCGCCGCAGAACGCGCTCTTCGTTGTAGCAGGCGCAGCGCTCAATCGGGTTGGCAGCATGCCGCTCGGCAATTCCGTGTCGAGCGCATCTTTTTCGCAAAGCATGCCCGAGTCCCAGCCCGTGGCGCCGCGGCCCGGAGTCTATGCGATGCGCCCCGGCGTCGCGACGATCACTACCTCGGGCGGCATGATCACCGGCATCTTTGCGCCGCCACCGCCCAAGCCCGTGCCGGGCCCCATCAGCCACCTGGCCCAGAGCGCCGATGTCCAGGGTATCGGGATTTTTGGGTCCGATACCGTAGATAGCGGCGTTGTCGGGCAGTACGCCGGCACTATTGCCGGGACAAACGTCCAGATCTATCGGCCAGCGGAGCGAGGGCAGACGAGCTCTCTTGGCGCTAGCACGGTGCAAGTCACGATCCAAGCCCGCCAGCGCCCGCTCATTCTGGTGTTGTCATCGTACTCGGGCGTCGAATGGCATCTCAATGTCAAGCGTGACGCGCATCTTGCTGCGGTCCTGATTACCGGTCCCCACGGCTCCTCAGTACAGGGTCAGGGCGACGTTCCGGTCGTTGTCATCGGCAGCATCTACAGTTACGTGGCGGGCTCACCTAGCTATGGGGCTCTGCAGAATGAGGTCTATACCTCGACCGGCAAGCGCATGAGCCTGTTTCAGTGCGGCATGCGAGCCACCCAATTTACCGTCTATTGAACGACCGCGCTCCGCCCTTCCCCTTCGACGGCGGATCGTCAGACCCGCGATCCGCGCCGTAGCCCCGGCACTGGAGGCGTTCAGACGCGAGCGAACGCCGCTCCCCTCTCAGGCGGGGAAATTGAGCCGTTGCTCGATAGCCTTGAAAGCGGATTCGTTGCGGATCGGTTCAAGTTGCCGATCCTCCTTGAGCCAAACCAAGTCTGGAATCCGCAATCGCTCAGCCGAGGTAAGCCACCGCAGCGCCGCTGCCGGCTCTCCCCATTGCGCGTAGATCTCAGCATAGTGGTAGGCACCGGAATCTCCGTCCAAGGCTCGAAGTGCCTCGAGCTCCCGATCGGCCTCCCTACGCCCTCCCAGGGAGTGGTAGGCCAGCGCCAAGCAACCGTGCCGATCGTCCTCATCCATCGGTGTCGACTGCGAGGCGCATATTTTCAGAGCTTCCCGCGGATGTCCCATTCCGAGCTAACTCGCCGGTTGCCAATCCTCGAGCCCGGCGCGCCAGAACACGAACGCGATCCAATCCGCGGCGAGCTCATCGCCTTGCGACTTGGTACTGCCGATGCCGTGGCCGGCCTCCGTATCGACGCGCAAGAGGACCGGATTGGGCGTGCCCGACGCCTGCAATGCGGCCGCGAATTTTGCGGGCTCCCAGGGTGAGACGCGCGGATCGTTGAGGCCTGTGGAAATCATGATCGCCGGATAGACCGTGCCCTTGTTCACGTGTTGGATCGAATCCATGGCATAGAGATTTCTGAAGCCCTGCTCGGTCTTTATGGTGCCGAATTCCGGAATGTTCGGCGGCCCGTTGGGTGAGAACTCGAAACGTAGCGTGTTGGCCAACGGGACGATGTCGATCACCCCCGCAAACAGGTCTGGCGCCTCCTCCATGGC
>Ga0335075_10006520_pt1 | contig 18008 bp, 15 predicted proteins | sample Lox_Sample_24_FD_206723 | JGI IMG/M metagenome (GOLD analysis project Ga0335075, IMG submission 206723) | Soil microbial communities from Loxahatchee National Wildlife Refuge, Florida, United States - Lox_Sample_2.4 | ecosystem: Environmental > Terrestrial > Soil > Wetlands | place: USA...
CGGCCTGGGCGCCGAACACCCGGTAAGGCGTGTCGTCGACCAGGCCCAGCGCCGTGAGCTCACGGAACGCCTTGTCGATCTTGACGAGCTGCGCGCCGGATGCCACGGGAACGACCACCTGCCCCGGCAGCCGCCACCCGAGCTGCTCGGCGATCTCAAAGCCGATGGTCTTCGAGCCCTCGGCGTAGTAAGGCCGGACGTTGACGTTGACGAACGCCCAGTCCTCCCGGTCATCGGCGAGCTCGGAGGCGAGCCGGTTCACGTCGTCGTACGTGCCGTCGACGAGGACCATGGTGCCGCCGTACACCGCGGTAGCGATGATCTTCTGGGGCTCGAGGTTGGCCGGGATCAGCACAACGGACCGGATGCCGGCCCGGGCGGCGGCCGAGGCCACCGCGTTGGCCAGGTTCCCGGTTGACGGGCAGGCAAGGACCTTGTGGCCCATCTCGAGCGCGGCGGCGAGCGCCACGGCGACCACCCGGTCCTTGAATGAGTGCGTGGGGTTGGCCCGCTCGTCCTTCAACCAGAGCGTGCGCATGCCCAGCGCGTTCGCGAGCCGGTCGGCGCGGACCAGGCGGGTGAAGCCGGGCTCGGTGTTCGGCCTGGCCGCCACGTCCGAGGGAACGGGCAGCAGGCTGGCGTAGCGCCAGATGTTCGGCGGCCCCGCCTGGATGTCCTCCCGGGTCAGTGGCGGGTAGTCGTAACCGACCTCGAGCGGGCCGAAACACTCGGTGCAGGCGTGGTGCACCCCGAGTTCGCAGGTCTGGCCGCACTCACGGCAGGAAAGGCGGCTGGCGTTGCCGAAGCGGGACGCCTGGATCGAGGCTGGTGCGGGTGAACTCACGTAGCGAGGCCTTTCTCCTCATCTTTCCCGGCGGCCGGCTGGCCGCGGGGCCGGAGTTGGCACCTGTCACGGTTGGCCTCGCAAGGCGGCGCGGGGCCGACGCTGCGGATTGCAGCGGCCGCCGCGGGCGTGGCGCGGCACGGGAACACCGTGATGGTTGCCGGGGCTTCACAGGGCCGATCCCTCCACCCCTCTGGATGAGCGCTATTAAGTTGTCCGAGAGAACTGTAACCCGGATTTGCCGTAGCGTCCGCACCGGGTGGCCGTGCGCCCAGGTCGCAGGCATGAGCGGCATGCTTACCCCGGCCGGGTCCGGCCTTCGGCGGCCTGGCGGCCGGACGTCCTTCGGCTGCGGGGGCTTGGCACCGCTGGGTGACCGTGCCCGGACACGCTGCGCCCGGGCGGTGCAGCCGGTTCCCGTCCCCGCCCGATAGCCTCCAGCCATGGGCGGAGGACCAGCGGGAGAGGAAGCGCCTTCTGGAGGGGCGGCACCAGCCGACGGGCCGCCCCGGGCCGGCCGACCACAATCAGCCGACCCTCCGCAACCAGCCGAGGGGCCACCCGGTGCCGGGCCGCCCCGGCCAGCCGACCCAGCACAGCCGGCCGACGGGCGCGTGCTGATCGCGTCCAACCGCGGCCCGGTGTCGTTCAAGATCGATGACGAGGGCCGCCTCAAGGCCAGCCGGGGCGGCGGCGGCCTGGTATCCGGGCTCTCCGACGTGGCCGACCACCCGAACTCCGTGTGGGTCTGCGCCGCGCTCAGCGACGCCGACCGGGCGGCGGCCCGCGAATCAGAGGGCGGCAGGCTCGGCCTGGACGGGGCCCCGGGCGGTTCCGGCGTGCGCATGCTCGACATCCCGCCGACGACCTTCTACCGTGCCTACAACTCGGTGGCGAACTCCACGCTGTGGTTCGTGTACCACATGCTGTACGACACGCCGAACCAGCCACAGTTCGGGGCGGCGTTCAGGCGCGAGTGGGAGTCGTTCCGCGCGTACAACCGCGCGTTCGCCGAGGCGCTGGCCGAGGAGGCGGGACCGCCGGCAGCGGCGGCGCCGATCCGGGCGGCTGTGCAGGACTACCACCTGACCCTGGTTCCCCGGATGCTGGCCGACCTGCGCCCGGACATCAGGATCGCGCACTTCGCGCACACCCCGTGGGCCCCGCCCGACTACTACCGCATGCTGCCGGACCGGGTCGGGCGGGAGGTCCTGGAGGGTGTACTCGGGGCCGACCACGCCGGTTTCCTATGCCAGCGGTGGGCCGACGCGTTCCTCGACTGCTGCACGGCGGTGCTCGGGCCTGCGGGCGCAGCGGTCAACCGGGAGCTGCAGCAGGTCGAGTACCGGGGCCACGTCACCGGGATCGGCGTGCACCCGCTCGGCGTCGACGCCGACGCGCTGCTCGGCCGGGCCGCCGAGGCGGACGTGCGATCCAGGGCCGCCGCCCTTGCCGCGGCGGCGGGCGGGCGGAAGCTGATCGTCAGGATCGACCGGACCGAGCTCTCCAAGAACATCGTCCGCGGTCTCGCGGCGTACCGGGAACTGCTGGCCACCCATCCGGAGTGGCACGGGCGTGTCATCCACGTGGCCTTCGCCTACCCGTCGCGGCACGACCTGCCCGAGTACCGCGAGTACACGGCCAGCGTGCAGCGGCTGGCGGCGGAGATCACCGAGGAGTTCGGCACCGAGGGCTGGAACCCGCTGATCCTCCAGGTCGACGACGACTATGCCCGCTCGCTCGCCGCCTACCGGCTGGCCGATGTGCTGCTGGTCAACCCGATCCGCGACGGCATGAACCTTGTCGCCAAGGAAGGGCCGATCCTGTCTGAGCGCGGCTGCGCCCTGGTGCTCTCCCGTGAGGCGGGCGCGGCCGCGGAGCTGGGCGCCGATGCCCTGCTCGTCAACCCGTTTGACGTGTCAGAGACCGCTGAGGCGCTGCACGAGGCCCTCGTCATGACAGATCAAGAGCGCCTGCGCCGGGCTGCCTCGCTGGCACGAGCCGCATCGGCCATGCCGCCGACCCGCTGGTTCGCCGACCAGCTCGCCGCCCTGGAGCCGCAGCCCCAGCGCTCGTGAATCACCGGCCGACTCGGCGCGCGGCCGCCCCGAGTCCGGGACGTGTCGTGCCTCGCGGGGCTGATGTGACCGGCGAGGCTGATGTGGCGAGGCCGGCGAACCGCGCGACCCCGGGTGACCCCCACAAAAGGTCCCTCGCCCTTCCCCTCTGGGCCGCCGGCAGCATCGTTGGCGTTTTGCTGTCGCCCTGGCCGCATCGTTGGCGTTTTGCTGTCGTTGCGCTCGGAGCCGGTCAAGCCCCGGAGCTGATCTCGCGGGCCGGGCCCCGTGGCCAACGGGTTCTCATGTGATCGGCGAGGCTCATGCGAGCGGCCGACGAGGCCGATGTAACCGGCGAGGCTGATGTGGCGAGGCCGGCGAACCGCCTGACCCCGGGTGACCCCCACAAAAGGTCCCTCGCCCTTCCCCTCTGCGCCGCCGGCAGCATCGTTGGCGTTTTGCTGTCGCCCTGGCCGCATCGTTGGCGTTTTGCTGTCGTTGCGCTCGGAGCCGATCAAGCCCGGAGCTGATCTCGCGGGCCGGGCCCCGTGGCCAACGGGTTCTCATGTGATCGGCGAGGCTCATGCGGCTCCGGCGAGGCTCATGTGAGCGGCCGGCGAGGCTCATCTGAGCGGCGAGGCTCATCTGAGCGGCCGGCGAACCGCGCGGCCGGGCTCAGACCCCGTCGCGCGTCCCGAGCCGGCCGCTGGCGCTCAGCGGACGTGGGGGGGACGGGTCACGGCGATGCGGACATCGCGGCGGCCAGCGCGTTCAGCAGCGCGACGACGCCGTCCGGGCCGTCGACGACCAGGTCGGCGAGCTCGGCCAGGGCGCTGACCTCCGTGGAGCCGCTGCAGACGGCCAGGCCAGGGATGCCCTCCGCGCGCAGTTCCGCGACCGCACGGAAGGCCGGCTCGTCGCCCAGGTCATCCCCGCAGTACATGACCGCGGCCGCGGCGCGCTGCCGCACCAGCCCCCGGAGCGCCTGGCCTTTGTCCGAGCCAGGCGGGCGCAGCTCGATCACCATCCGGCCTGGTTCAACCGCGAGACCAGTCCGCTCGGCGAGCCCGGCCAAGGGGTGGCGCAAACGTTCAAGAGCTTGCCCTGGGTTGGCGGTGCGGCGGGTGTGCACGGCAAGCGCGTCCTGTTTGTCCTCGGTCCAGGTGCCTTCGGGCGCGCCGGCGCCGGCCAGCACCGCGGGCAGCTGTTCCCTGGCCGCCGCCACGCCGGCCGGTACCGGCGGCGACGTGAGCGTGCCCGCCTCCCACCGCTGCCTGCCGTACTGGCCGAGAACGATCAGGCCTGGCACCCGGTCCAGCCCGCCGAGCTCGACCACGGCGGGAGCCGCGCGGCCGGTGATCACGGCCAGCGTCCCCACCAGCGGGGCCAGCCCGCACAGGGCGTCCACGGCGCCCGCGTGGGCCCGGGCGGCAGCCGGGTCGTCCACGATCGGGGACAGCGTGCCGTCGAAGTCGAGCGCGACCAGGGCCCGGCGGGGGTCCCGCAGCAGCGCGGCCAGGCCGGCCCGGCCAGCCGCGGACTCCGGCGACGGCAGCTGCTGGGTCACTCTGGCCGCGCCGAGCGGATCCCGTGCCTGCGGCTGCGCTGCCTGCGCAGCCGCGCGACGAGCACCGGGTCGAACTCGCTCGCCTCGGGCCGGTCGATCAGCGCGTTCAGGAGCTGGTAATAGCGGGTCACCGGCATGCCGAACACCTCAAGGATCTCGCGTTCCTTCGCGCCGGGGAACCGCCACCAGTTCTGCTCGAAGGCCAGGATCCGCTTGTCGAGCTCGGATAACCCAGCCATCTGGCCTCCAACGCCTCAGGTTAAGGAACTCCATCGTAGGCGTCCTCTATGCGGCGCGCCTCCGGCGTCGTACGCTCACCCTTCGTGGCTTCCTTTGACTGCATTACCTTCATAACGGACTACGGCCTGGAGGATGGGTTCGTCGCGGCATGCCACGGTGTCGCGGCCGGGATCGCCCCCGCGGCCAGGGTCATTGACATCACCCACCTTGTACAGCCCGGCGACGTGCGCCGGGGAGCCGCGGTGCTCGCCCAGACGATCCCCTACCTGCCCCCCGCGGTGCACGTGGCGGTGGTGGATCCGGGAGTCGGCACCGCCCGGCGGGCGGTTGCGGTCAAGGCCGGCGACAGCGTCCTCGTCGGGCCGGACAACGGCCTGCTGTCGTGGGCGGTCGACGCCAAGGGTGGCGCGGACAAGGCGTTTCAGCTGACCAACGGCGACCTTTGGCTGCACCCGGTTTCGCCGACGTTCCACGGCCGGGACATCTTCATGCCGGTGGCCGCGCACCTTGCCGCCGGGAAGGACCTGGAACTGGCCGGGGACGAGATCGACCTGGCCGACCTGGTGACGCTGCCCGCGCCGACGAGCCGGGTGCGTGACGGCGAGGCCGAGGGCGAGGTCATGTCGGTGGACAGGTTCGGCAACGTGCAGCTGTCGATCATCGCCGCCGACGTGGGCCGGCTGGGCGTGGGATTCGGGTCCCCGCTGGTGGTCCGGGCCGGGAGACGGCAGATCACCGTGCCGTTCCTGGAGACGTTCGGGGCCGTGGCGCCCGGCGAGATCGTCGCGTTCACCGACAGCGCAGGGCTGATCTCGCTCGCCGTGAACGCCGGCGACGCCGCGCAGCAGCTCGGCCTGCCGCCCGGGGCGCACGTCCGGCTTTCCGCCGCGCACCCATCCTGAGCCCGCTCTTCCCCGGGACCCCGGCGCAAATCAGCCGGTTCAGCCGTCGCGCATCGGCACAGACGGTACGTAACCGGCTCGGCGGTGGCAGAATGCGGGTAACCACACGATGCCGTAACCGCACGGAAGGCATGGACGGCGTGTCGCTGAGGTTCCCCCGCCCGGTGATCGTGACCGCAGCTATCGGCGTGGCAGCTGCCTGGGCCGCGTTCGGCAGCGTCCCGGCTTTCGCCGATCAGGTGCGCCAGAACGAGTGGTGGCTTGGCGCGCTGCACATCACCCAGGCGCATACGACGACCGAGGGCGCGGGCGTGACGATCGCGCTCCTCGACACCGGCGTGGATCCGGCCCAGCCGGACATCACGGGCTCGGTCATCACCGGGCCCGACTTCACCGGCTCCAAGGAGAAGCTGGGCAGCCAGTTCTACGGCATCCACGGGACCGCCATGGCCAGCCTGATCGTGGGGCACGGGCACGGGCCGGGCGACGCCGACGGCATCCTCGGCGTGGCTCCCGCCGCCAAGCTGCTGTCGGTGCGGGTGAGCCTGGACAGCGGCGACCCGCTGCTGGCCGATGCCGGGATCGTCGGCAACCTGCCAAACGCGATCGCCCAAGGGATCCGGTATGCGGTCAACGACGGCGCCCAGGTGATCGACTTGCCGCTGGACCCCGGGCAGTCACCCTCTGCGCTGGTCGCCAGCACGGCCCCGGCGCCCGCGCCCAACACGCCGCTGACGCCCACCGAGTCGGCCGCGCAGGCCGCGGCGGGCGGCAGCGCCGCGGAGAAATCGGCCGTGGCCTACGCGCTCAGCAAGGGCGTGGTGCTGGTTGCGCCCGGCGGTGACAACGGCGTGGGAACGGACGACCCGAACTTCCCGGCCGACTACCCCGGGGTAATCTCTGTGGGCGCGTTCAACAGCGGCTTCATCAAGGCCCCGTTCTCCAGCCATCAGCTGTACATCACGCTGACCGCGGCCGGCAGCGGCATGACCGCCGCCACCCCGACCGGCTACACCATGGTCAGCAGCACCAGCGCGGCCAGCGCTGTTGTCGCCGGCATCGCCGCGCTGATCAAGTCGGAGTACCCCGCATTCACGCCCGCGCAGGTCACCCAGGCACTGACGAGCAGCACGGTGTTCAATGCCAAGACCGACGGCTCGGGCCACGGCACCGCGGACGCGGCAAAGGCGCTGGCCGCTGCGAAGAAGATTGCCCGGCCGGTGAGCCGGGCAGGCACCGGGTCCGTTGCCGCCGCGCAGCCGGCGACGCCGCCGGTTCCCTACATCGACCTGGCCCTGGCGCCGAAGATCGAGCGGGACGCGCTGATTTCCGGCGCCCTGCTCGTCGTGCTGCTCGTCCCGGTCACTTTCTACGCGCTGATCAGCGGGCGCCGCAGGAAGACCAGGCAGGCTGGGCTGCCCCAGCCGACCGCGGCCGTGCGGATACCGTACGGCGCGCACAGCGGCGACAGCCAGGCCGATCACATGATGCAGTACTTCAAGGCCGTGCCTTCCGAGCCGCGGAGCGCCAGCGAACCCGAGCCAGTGGCGGTCCGTGGGTCGAGTTCAGCACGCGGCAACGGCAGCAGCTTTGGCGGAGCGTTCGGCGGCCCGGGTCCGCGTGGCGGCCCGGGCGCGCATGGCGGGCCGGGCGCGCCGGGTGTGCCGGGTGTGCCGGGTGTGCCGGGCGGGCAGAACGGGCCGGGCGGCCAGGGCGACGACGCCGCTCGCGCCGGACAGTTCGCCAGGTCCCCGATCGCGCCGCTGCGGCGGGCGGTGGCCCGTCCGCCTAAGGTGTCCGGCTCGCCACCGTGGGAACCGGCGTCCAAGCCGGACACGGAGCTGCCATGGGCCAGCAGCCCGGCCTCGCTGCCCAGGCGCATGCCCGTCCCGATGCCAGCGCCGCCGGCCAGCACCGCTCGCGCGGACGGCGACGCAACCGGCGCCAGCGACGCTGCCGCCCCCAGCGGGGCTCCCGCCGCCAGCGGGGCTCCCGCCGCCAGCGACGCTGCCGCCGCCAGCGGGGCTCCGGCCGCCAGCGGCGCTGCCGCCGCCAGCGGGGCTCCGGCCGCCAGCGGCGCTGCCGCGGCCGCCGCGTGGGCCGGTGCCGCCCGGCCTGGCGACGAGACCGACGGCGGCGCAGCCGATGGCGGGGCGGCTGGCGACGCGATCTGGGGCGAGGCCGAGCGGCCTCGGGTACCTGCCGCAGAGTACGGCGCGGCCGACGGCGATGGCGCCACCAAGCCGGGCATCAGGCCGATCTACGTCTGGAATCCGGGCGCGAGCACGGAGACGTTCCCGTCCGTTCCGTCGACGCGGCGGGCTGACGCCGAAGCCGCCGAGCCGCCGCCCGAGGACTAACGCACGGCAGCCGGCCCGGCTCTGGAAACCCCGGCCCACCGGTGCTCCGGAGCCATCCGCCGGAAGCTTGGTCATTTTCCGCCCTGAGACACCGCGGTCCGTGCGCAAATCCCGCCCCAGCGACGCCACCACGCTCGCGCAAAAAGGGAACAGGCGGCCTGCTGCCTTACTCCGCGCCGCCGTCGACGCGGCAGGTGGCACCTTTTCACCGTTATCTTGCACGACGATCCTGCCACCGCCGCCCCGGCTGGCTTCCTAGCGGGCCGAAACAGGGCACCGCCCGGCGCGGTGTCGCCGAGCGGGCACACACGTAGCCTGACGCGGCGCTAGCCGCTGACGTGCCCGGGTGCCACTCCTTTGCGCGCGGCAGCGAGCTGATCTTTCCGGACCGACGCGTACATCGGGACGTACTCCTGGCCGGACAACGCCTGGATCGACCTCATCACCTCGTCGGTGATCGCGCGCCGCTGCTGGGAAGCCGAGGGCAGGTCCTTGTAGGCCTCGAAGGTCAGCGGCTTGCCGACCTTGATCCGGACCTTGGCGACCCGGGGCACCTTGTGCCCGGGCGGCAGCGCGCGATCGGTCCCGGACATGGCGACCGGGATCACCGGCACCCCCGAGTTGAGCGCCAGCCAGCCGATGCCGGGGCGTCCCCGGTACAGCCGCCCGTCCGGCGACCTGGTTCCCTCCGGGTAGATGCCGAACAGCTCACCCTGCCGCAGCAGGCCGAGCGCCGCTTCGAGCATTTCCAGCCCGGCGCGGGCTTCCGCCCTGTCCACCGACAGCTGCTTGGTGGCACGCATGTAGGCGCCGGTGATCCGGTCGATCGGCCTGGTTCCGGTGAAGTACTCGGACTTGGCCGCGAAAGTGACCGGCCGCTCCACCATCAGCGGCAGGAAGATCGAGTCGAGGATCGACAAGTGGTTGGACGCCAGGATGGCGCCGCCCGAAGACGGGATGTGCTCGCTCCCGCTGATCTCCGGCCGCCACAGCGTGTACAGGACCGGCCCGGCCAGCGTCCGCGAAATCTGATACTGCACACTGGCCTCCCCAGCGATTGCGCCCGTCAGCGGCAGTCACAGGTTAGCCCGCATCCGGAGATGCGTGACCTCCCCAGGCGAGCGTGCCGGCGGTCACGGCGTCATCGGACAGGATGATGCCTTCGTAGCCGCTCTCCGCGATCCCCCCGCAGACGTCCCGGTGCCTGGCGATGCCGCGGCGATCTCGTTGCGGTGGCCGGCCCCCGCTTTCCCTCGGCCTCGCGGGCAGCCTCGGCCGAGTCCGAGTCCGAGTCCGAGGCCGCAGCCGCGGTTGCGCAGGTGCCCGATGAGCCCGGCGATCCACTCGACGTTCTGCTGGATGGCCACCGGCATGTCGGAGAGCACCGGCGGGCCCTGCGGCCCGGTGATCATGAACAGGTCCGGGCAGCCGTGCGGTGATCAGGAAGCGCGCCGGCGCGGAACTCCCGTCGGGCAGGCGGATATCCCAGAAATTGCGGTCCTCATCATATGCAGCGGCCTCGACCGCCCGGCTGAATTTGATATTCCCGCGGAGGTCCATTCTGCCGGTGACATACTCGAGATAGCGGAGGATCTCGGCTGGGCGGCATAACGCTCGGTCGGGTTCCGCTCGCTGAGTATTTCTTCCGACATGTGGTCGGTGAGCGTGCAGTAAACGCTCTCGCTGTCGCGGCGGGCGCCGGGCTGCCGGTTCCAGTACCAGGTCCCGCCCACGTCCCCGCCAGGCTCGTGGCGCACGACGGACAGCCCGAGCTTGCGCAGCGAGCAGCGGATGTAGCGGCCAGCGAGGCCAGCACCAACCACGATCGCGTCGAACTCGCTGTTGCCCATTCCGCCACCGCCGCCCCGGCCATGCGTACCTTAACTTTCGGCCGATTAGCGAGCGCGGCATTAAGCGCCTGGGCAGCATCGAGCTGTTAGCGGCGTTGCCGGAAGGCCCGCTTCGGAGTCTTTTAATAACCGCCGCTACCCCTTATGGTGACTCTAAGATCCGTCCCGCGGCTGGGTCAATGGTGAGGTGAAGCCGTGGCAGTTGACGAGGCGACGAGCGCCCTGCTCGCCCAGATGGCCGAGAGCGGCCTCAAGCAGCTGCACGAGATGACGCCACAGGAAGCCCGCGGCTTCGGCGGGTCGCTGCGGCAGTTCACGGGGACGGCCCCGAGGTCGGACCGGTGACCGAGGATGCCGTGCCGGCCGGCGGCGGGACGATCCCGGTGCGCGTCTACCAGCCCGCAGGCGCCGCCGACGGCCTTGGCTACGTGGCCGGCACCGTCGACAGGCACATAGCGCGGCTGTCACCAGAAGGATCTTGAACGGTTGACCGGCGGGCTGGCCTGGCCCGTGCGCGGACTCACCGAAGGGAAGGAACGATGGACCTGCTCGGCCGCCTCGACCCGGAACTCGCGACCGTCCTCCCGGCCCTGCCGGCGCTTGACCTCACCGACATCCCGGCCGCCCGGACGGTCATGATGGACATGCTGGCCGCGGCGAACGCGGGCGCCCAGCCGAGCGCGGATGTGGTCAGGACGGACTACATGGCGCCCGGTCTCAACGGGGCGCCGGACGTGCGGGTCCGCCACTACCGGCCGGTCGGCCAGTCCGGCGTGGTCCCGTGCCTGTACTGGATTCACGGCGGCGGCCACGTGCTCGGGCAGATCGAGCAGGACGATCCCATGATGGATCGCATCGTGGAGACGGTGGGCTGCGCGGTCGTCTCGGTGGACTGGCGGCGGTCGCCCGAGCACCCGTTCCCGGCGGGGATGGACGACTGCTACGCGGGGCTGACCTGGACCCACCGCAGCGCCGGCGACCTGGATGTGGACCCGGAACGCATCGCGATAGGCGGCGCCAGCTCGGGCGGCGGATCGGCTGCCGGGCTGGCCCTGCTCGCCCGCGACCGTGGCGAGGTGCCGGTCTGCTTCCAGTTGCTGGTCTACCCGATGCTGGATGACCGGAACGTGACCCCGTCGAGTCACGCGGTGACCGAGCCGAAGGTGTGGAACAGGGAGTCCAACCTGATCGGCTGGCGGGCCTACGTCGGCGACGCGGTCGGCACCGACCAGGTCTCGCCCTACGCCGCGCCCACCCGGGCCACCGACCTCACCGGCCTGCCACCCGCCTACCTGCCCGTCGGCGACCTGGACCTGTTCGTCGACGAGGACATCGAGTACGCGCAGCGGCTGCTGCAGGCGGACGTTGCGGCCGAACTGCACGTCTACCCGGGCGGCATCCACGGCTTCGACCTGCTTGCACCGGAATCGGCCCTGGCGCAGCGCTTCATCGCCGACCGCGACGACGCCCTGCGGCGCGCGTTCCAGGTGTGACGTGGGCGCGCCGCAGCCGGGCCACGCGGCCTTACGCAACCGGCCCGGCTTGCGGCTCGCCCGGCGAAGGCCCGGCTTGCGGCTCGCCCGGCGAAGGCCCGGCATGCGGCTCGCCCGGCGAAGGCCCGGCATGCGGCTGGCCCGCCGCTGGCCGGTCACCTGACTGCCGCGGCGGCCTCCCGGACGGCCTGGTCGATGTCTTCCGGCCGCACGTCGAGCTGCCTGGCGGCGTGCTTTTCGGCTTTGAGCGAAGCCTTGTCCATGGCCTGCTCAAGCTTGTTCTCCCCGACCACCACCAGCGCGGCCTGGCCGGCGTCGATGAGCTCCCCGAACTCCTTCACGTCGGCCCGGGACATGCCGCGCCACAGGTGACCGCTGATCCCGCCGACGGCCGCGCCGACCAGGGCGGTGCCGATGACCGCGGGCGGAAACAGGATGCCGACCAGCGCGCCGGCGGCCGCGCCACCCCATGCCCCGTGCCGGGTGGCCATCTCGTCCTTGCTGACATGCACCTTGCCCAGGTTGTCCTTGGTCACCACCGAGGCGTCATACGTCCCGACCGCCCCGGCGGAGTGCAGGTCTTTGACCACCTGGTAATCGTCGCGGGCCTGCGCCTTGTCTGGGTAGGTCCCCACGTAGATGAAGACTGAGTCCGGCTTTGCCATGGCCTGTCCTCCCGATCCGGCGGATGTCGTGCGGACTAGCCACCAAGCTGCCCGCCTGGCTGCCCCGGCGCATCACCCGGACTGGGGGATAGCCGGCGACGGCTGCCCGGCGCCGGCCGTCTCGCGCTGGCTGGCGGGCCCTGCCTATCGAACTGGATCGCCAGGGGGGCGAGGAGCGGCGCGTTGGCGGGCTTGGCTTGGCGGTTGACCACAGCTTGGCCGCAAACGTCGGATACGCGCCGGAATCAATGTTCCGCACGCCGGGCTGGGAGCCGACGCGATTGTTGTGGCGGGCCACCTTGCGCCGCCAGGCTTGGCCGCTGGGGTGCTTGCTGACGGGTGCTGGTAGCTCCGAGTGGGCCGGCGGGTGAGCGCTCACAGGTTCACTGCAACCTGCGCGGCCTTAAGTTCACGGCCGCGGCGCGAGGCCGTCGAAGACGATGGTGAGCACCTGGGCTCTCCCCTCCTCGTCGAGGTGCCCGTCGGCGGCGGCCCGGGAGACACCGGCCAGCAAGGCGTAGACCTCGGGCAGTTCGACATCGTCGCGGATGACGCCAGCTTGCTGGGCTCGCCGCAGCAGCGAGCCGAAGGCGCGGCGCAGCTCGTCTGACGCTTGGGCAGCTTCCCCGCCACCGTCACCGCCCGCGTCGAGCAGGGCTTCGGCTATGCCAATCTTCGCCGGCGCGTCGGCGACCAGATAGCGGAAGAAGTCGGCGAATGCCTTGCCCGGGTCGGCGGCGTCAAGCAGTGTTTCGGCCTGCTCGCGCAGGCGATCGAACCGCCTGACAAGAACGGCCTCCAGCAGGGCGGCCTTCGTGGGGAAGTGACGGAAGACCGTGGCGATGCCCACCCCCGCCAAACGGGCCACCTCCTCGGTCGATGCGGACTCCCCGCCCTTGCCGAAGACCTCCTCGGCGACGTCCAGGATGCGGACGCGGTTGGCTCGCGCGTCGGCGCGCTGTACCGGCACACCGCCGCCGGTTTCCCGCCTGCCCGGAGGGTTGCTCATCGCTCCCTGAACCCCTGGATTGACGTCCGGAGTGATGACTCCGTATATCCGGAGTTATCACTCCGGATATTACCCCGGCGCGGCCGTGCGCCCGCACCGGATGACAGGAGATCCCCCATGGCCCAGTCCCTTAGCCCGTCAGAGGTCTTCCTCGCGCTCGTGAACGGCGTTGCGGAAGGCCGCTGGGAGGAGCTGCCCAGCCTCTATGCCGAGCAGACCGACGTCGTGCACCCGTTCGACCCGCTTCGCGAGGCCGCGCTACGGACCCGTGACGAGCTTCGTGAGCACTTCACGCCCGCCGGCACGGCCCCTACGGAGCACCGCCGGGTGGCCAACATCACCATTCACCAGACGACCGATCCCGAGGTGATCGTCGCCGAGTTCGAATATCAGGGAACCGTTGCCGACACCGGGGAGCCCTTCGCGTTGCCTGGCATCGTCGTGCTCCGGGTCCGCAACGGCGAGATTGTCAGCTCGCGAGACTACTTCGACCATCTCACCGCAGCCCGGGTGCGGGGCCAGCTCGACGCGCTCATCGCAGCCGTTCGCTCTAAGCGCCGGTCACGCAGCTGGCCCGCACCGATGGCCGCGGCCAGGAGGATTTTCCATCATCCCGGTGCATCAGGTGTGTCATCCGCGTGCCATGCACCGAGATCATGGAAGTTGTGGTTGCCGGACCGTGCGCAGGACCGCGACAGCACGCCCGGGGACCCGCAAACGCGCGGCGCTCCCCCGAAGCCGGTTGCTTGAGTGGCACTAGCGACCCGCATCGCCGGTCAGATATCAGAGGCCGCGGTCAGTCCCTCAAGGACGGCTTCCTCTACGCTCCGCGGGGCGAGGCAGTCGCCAATGCCGACGGCGGGAACGCCGTGCGCCTCCAGCTCGGCCAGTAGCTCCCCGGCGGGCTCCTGGCCGCAGGCGAGCACCAGGCCGGCCGTGCCGTCTAGCACGACGGGCTCCTCCGTGAGGACCTGCTGCAGGTAGACGGTGTCGTCGTCGGCGCCGTAGGGACGCACCAGCGGCAGCACGGTGACGTGCTCACGGGCGAGCGCGGCGAGCTGGCGGTCCCGCACGTACTGCTGCAGTCCTTCTCCGGCGGCGTAGCCGCGGACTGCGAGGGTGACCCGGTGCCCGGCCGCGGCCAGCAGCCGGGCGGTGCCGATGCCGACCCAGTCGCTGCGCCAGTCGGCGACGACGATGTGGCCCGGTGGCGCGATGGCAGGGTCGCTGATGACCTGCCACGCGTCGGCGAGCCACGGGCTGTCCAGGATCTCCAGCGGCGGCCGGTAGGGACGCGCCCCGGTCGCCACGACCACGACGTCCGGATCCTCCTCCCGCACGGCGGCAAGGTCGACCGGGCAGTACAGGGTGATCTTGGCTCCGGCCCGGATCGCTTCGCGGTACAGGTTGTCGACGGCGCCGCCGAACTCCGCGCGGCCCGGGAGGCGCTGGGCGAGCAGGATCTGCCCGCCCACGCGCCGGGAAGCCTCGGCGAGCCGGACCCGGTGCCCTCGCTCGGCGGCAACTGCGGCGGCCTTCATCCCGGCCGGCCCGCCGCCGACCACGAGCACGCGCTTCGCGCTGGCGGCCCGGGTTCGCCGACCGTACCGCAGTTCCCGGCCGGTCTCGGGATGCTGGATGCAGGAGATGGGGTAACCGGCGTGGAAGTGGCCGATGCAGGCCTGGTTGCACGCGATGCAGGCGCGGATTTCCTCGCTTCTGCCGTCCCGCGCCAGGCTGGGCATGTCCGGGTCGCAGATGAGAGCCCGGGTCATCACACAGGCGTCGGCCTGGCCGGACGCGATGATCTGCTCGGCCTCCTGCGGCTGGTTGATCCGCCCGGCCACGAGAACGGGAACGCCGACCGCCGCCTTGAGCCCGGCGGCGGTGCCGGCCAGGTACCCGTTCCTGACGCTCATCTCGGGAACGATGTGGTCCGAGCCCGCCAGCGTGGCCGACGTGCCGGTCGTGACGCTGAGGTAGTCGACAAGCCCTTCCGCCGCGAGCGTGACGGCAGCCTGATGGGCAATCTGCGCGGGCAGCCCGGACGGCTCGCGCTCGTCGAGGGAGATCCGCATCCCGACCACCAGGCCGGCGCCGCCGTGCTTGCGGACCGACGTCAGCACCTCCCGCAGAAAACGCAGCCGGCCCTCGGGGCTGCCGCCGTAGCCGTCCGTCCGCCGGTTGGTGGCCGGGTTGAGGAACTGGGCAGGCAGGTAGCCGTGGCTGGCGACGACTTCGACGCCGTCCAGGCCGGCCCGGGCGAGCCGGCCGGCGGCCAGGCCGTACCCGTGCACGATCTCGGCGACCTCCGCGGTGCGCAGCGGGCGCGGCATCACGCGGAAGCGCTCGGTCGGCACGGCCGACGGGGCGACGGCGACCGGTGCGGTGCCATCGGCGGACTCCATGACCTCGCGGCCGGGGTGAAAGAGCTGGCCGAACAGCACGGTTCCATGGGGCCTGACGGCGCCGGCCAGCGCCCGGTAACCGGGAATGCACGAGTCGTCGACGGCCATCAGGACGTGGCTGGTGTAGCGGGCCGTCTCGTGCACGCCGGCGACCTGGACGACGATGAGCCCGGTGCCGCCGCGGGCCCGCGCCTCGTGGTAGGCGATGAGCCGGCCGGTGATCGCTCCGTCGGCCACCATGACCGTGTCGTGCCCGGACGACACGATCCGGTTCGCGATCGTGAGGTTCCCGATGCGCAGCGGGCTGAACAGGTGCGGGAACGCGGTGCCGGTCACTCCGAGCCTTCCGGCCCGCCGATCGCGGGCCTGGCCGCCGCCAGGTCCGGGAGCCAGCCGCACACGACAGACCGGTCCGCGCTCCGCAGGCGCAACTTAATCATAATGCCGTACTATTTATAAGTACTGCGTTGCTGTCAAGACATGGACCTGAGGTGTCATCGCTAACCGGGCAGAAGCGTCTCGGCAGGCCCGCCCTCACCGCAGACGAGCTGCGCCAGCGCAAGCAGTCGATCCTTGACGTCACGCTGGCCGTGGTCGCGGAGCAGGGCGCCGACGCGCTGCGATTGCGGGACGTGGCAACGGCCGCTGGCGTGTCCATCGGCGCGCTGCAGCACTACTTCGACTCACGTGACCAGCTCGTCCACGAGGCGTTCGACCAGCACGCCCGGTACGTCGTCGAGACGATCGAGCGGGCCGACGACCCGGGGGCCGAGCCCTGGCCGCGGCTAGCGGCGGTGTTCGACGCCGTGGCGGGCGGGCCCGACTTCGCGCAGCGGTGCGTGCTGTGGATCGAGTTCGCCGCCGCCGCGCAGCACGACAGCCAGCTCCGGGATCTGATGGACGGCGCCTATGAGGCCTGGCGCATGCTGCGCACCGTGGTCGATGCCGGAATCCAGGCGAAGGCCTTCCGCCCCGCGCTCCCTGCCGACGCCATCGTCGCGTGCCTGCTCGCGCTGATCGACGGCTTCGAGCTCGCCGTCACGATAGAAGCCCGCGGCGCGGAGCCGGCCGCAGTCCTCGGGCAGCTGAAGGGCACCGCCCGGGCCCTGCTCGGCTGCTAACCGGGTCCTGCTCGGCTGCTGAGTGGTCCCGCCGCCCGGCCGCGCTGTCCGGCGGGCCGTGCCGCCGCGCTGTCCGGCGGGCCGTCCCGCCGCGCTGTCCGGCGGGCCGTGCCGCACCACTGTGGCATCTGGCGATGCGTTCCACCTCCGGGACCATTTAGTTCGTGAACAGAAGGTTTACTGCTGGCCGTCCGTCCCGGCGACCGGGAGAATTCTGCCGTGACGGTCGCCGGCGGCCAGGTGCGGCGGGCACTGCTGCGCCGCGGGTTCGCGCTGGAGTACATGACCCTGGCGTGGAACGTCATCGGGATCGTGGTGCTGGCCATTGCGGCGATCTCGGCGCGGTCGGTGGCGCTGGCGGGGTTCGCCCTCGATTCGCTGATCGAGATCGGCGCCTCCACCGTGGTGATCTGGGAACTGTCGGGCACCGGCGAGGAACGCCAGCGCCGGGGCCTGCGGCTGATCGGCCACGCGTTTGCCGCCCTGGCGGTCTACCTGCTGGCCCAGTCCACCGTGGTGCTGGCCGCCGGCTATCGCCCGCATCACTCGGCGCCCGGGATCATCTGGACCGCGATCACCGCGATGGTGATGTTCGCGCTGGCCGCCGGCAAGGCCCGCACCGGCCGGGCGCTGGGCAACCCGGTGCTGCGGACCGAGGGCCGGGTCACGCTGATCGACGGGATCCTGGCCACGGCGGTGCTGCTGGCTCTGGTCCTGAACGCCCTCCTTGGCTGGTGCTGGGCCGACCCCGCTGCGGGATACGTGCTGGTCTGCTACGCCGCGCGCGAGGTCCGCGGCATCTTCTTCCCGGCGCATCACCGATCCGGGTGAACGACGGGCTCGCCCGGAGTGGCGGGGGCGTCACGGTGGTGGGCGCGGGCTGGAAGCGCTGCTAGCGCGATGACACAGCCAGCGAGGGCTACGGCGGCGGTAGTGCGCAGCCCGAGGCTGGCGCCGCTGAGGAACGCTGATCGTGCCGCGTGTGCGAGCAGCGTGCCGAGAGTGCCGCCCAGGCGCGCGGCAACGTCGAGGGCACCGCCGATTGACCCGAGGATCGTGCTGTGGGCCGCGTGCGGGATGCGGTACGGAGCCAAGGCGGCGGTCATGCGGCCCTGATAGCGGGTGGCGAGCAGGCTGCCGATCACGGCCACTCCTAGTGCCCCGCCCACCTGCATGAACGTGCCGTTGGTCGCCGATCCCACGCCGGTATCCCCGCGTGGCAGCGAGCCCATGGCCGATCCGATCGCCGCCGGGATAGCCAGGCCGGCCCCGGCACCGAGCAGGACCATGCCGAACACGATGTCGCCATAGCCCGAGGTAGCGGAGAGGCCGGAATCCACCCAGAGCCCGGCGGCGATGGCCAGCAGGCCGACGACCACCGTGAACTTGGTGCCTGCGAGGCGGACGGCGACGGCGGCGCCGGGAGAGACGATGACAACCGCGCCGACGGCGGGCAGGATGCGGAGCCCGGCTTGCAGAGGCGTGTAACCCA
>Ga0335075_10006521_pt1 | contig 18007 bp, 13 predicted proteins | sample Lox_Sample_24_FD_206723 | JGI IMG/M metagenome (GOLD analysis project Ga0335075, IMG submission 206723) | Soil microbial communities from Loxahatchee National Wildlife Refuge, Florida, United States - Lox_Sample_2.4 | ecosystem: Environmental > Terrestrial > Soil > Wetlands | place: USA...
ACCTCCCCGCACCTGCATTCCTTTGGATGCGCGAGCACTTTGCCGCGAATGACGAGCACGCAAGATCAAGCTTGTTGGCGCCGGTTCCGGTCCACGCGTGTCTCTCGAACCCTGTTTTTGGAGACGGCGACGGTCGGCCCGGGTCCAAGCAATTTCTTCCAGTTCGCCTTCGTTTCTACAATCTTGCACCGACCATCGCGCGGCACGACGCCCCTGGCTCGGTGGTTGTTGGACCTGAAACCTCAGCAACATGTAGGTTTAGGTGCAGCGGCGTTACAATACGTTCATGGCAATCCATGTGCATAGTGTGAAGCGGGGGTAGCCAGGCGCAAGCTTGGCGGGACCAGAGAGGACGACCGTACAATCTTCCGCGGCGTCTGTTTCAGAAAGCTAGTAGAAAATTTGCCGGAGCATACAAACATCGAGCGGCCCGGTTCCTGATAACGCTTAGGGTCGATACTTTACCCAAGCCGCAGACTTTGGTATAAAGCGCGCAAGCAACGGAGGTGTTCTGATGAGTTCGGCAATGGTATCCAAGACGGCTCATGATCCACGAATCGGAGGCGGAATGAAACCCTTGCGTATTCTCGTGGCCGACGACCACGACCTGATGCGCCGCGGTTTGAAATCGTTGCTGGAATCCCATCCCGGCTGGACGATTTGCGCGGAGGCCCACACGGGTCGAGAAGCGGTCACCAAGGCGGAAGAACTGAAACCTGACATCGTGATTTTGGACATCACGATGCCCGAGTTGAATGGAGTGGAAGCGGCCAGGCGCATCTTGAAGGCCTCTCCGAACACGGAGATTCTCGTGCTTTCCGTCCACTATTCAGATCAGCTCATTCGCGACATTCTCGAAGCCGGCGTTCGTGGATACATTGTGAAATCCGACTCCGATCGCGACCTCGTGATCGCCGTCGAAGCCCTCGCGAATCACAAACCTTTTTTCACACCGCGTGCCACGGAACTGATCCTGAGCAATTTCAACAGCAAGGGGACGCCGGGTGAAATCCCTGATGTGATCAGCGAGCGCTTGACTTCCCGCGAGCGTGAAATCGTGCAACTTCTCTCCGAAGGGAAGACGAGCAAGGAAGTCGCCTCTGTTCTAGGCATCAGCGTAAAGACCGCGGAAACCCATCGTGCAAACATCATGCGTAAGCTTGAAATTCATTCGGTGAGCGAGCTGGTTCGTTATGCCGTGCGAAATCAGATCATCGAGCCGTAGGACCGCGGGCATCTGGAGCGAAGTTCGGCGACGGGTTACACGAACTTCGACACCTAAGTAAGAGATGGACAGTATTCCGAGACGCGTAGCCGGTAACCGATACTCTTGTTGCGGAACGTGATCCGCAAAGCTGGGAGAGAAACAGGAAGTCGGGTGCCTTGAAAAAACAAGGCGCGAGGGCTGGGCCGATCTTCCTGTTTTCTCTCCCGGATTTTTATTCATCAAGTTTTCGCCTCTGTCTTCGTCCCTTGAATTTTGAGCGTTGATCAGACGGAATTCCTGTCGGATTCGTGCTTAACCCCCTTAAATTCGGATACTTCGCAGTATTTTGCTTTGACCCTTGTCATGTCGTAATGAGTCGAGAGGCTCAGAGGATGACGCGTCCGCTCCACTGCCGGTGGCAGTTCTCCCCGATCGAGATTCTTCTCGTCTTCAACTCGATGGTTTGTTTTTTGTATCATTGGTTCACTCCATAGCTCGTCTTATTATTTAAACCCATGCAGATCTTAGGCGCCCGGCCAGTCAGTGACACGGAATGTCGCTTTGTTGTATGGGCGCCGTTTGCGCGAAGGCTTGAGGTGCAGCTTGAGGCTGCTGCGCATCGACTCGCACCTCTGCGGGAAGAGGTGGACGGCTATTTCTGCGGCACGGTTCGAGATGTTCCGCCCGGCAGCAGATATTTCTATCGCTTGGACGAAGCCACCTGCCGGCCTGATCCGGCCTCACGTTTCCAGCCTGAAGGGGTCCATGGTCCCTCCGAGGTAGTCAGCTGGAAATTCGATTGGGAAGACTCGGCGTGGAAGGGCCTGCCGCTCGATCGCCTGGTCATCTACGAACTTCACGTCGGAACCTTTACTTCCGAAGGCACGTTCGACGCTCTCATTCCTCGTCTCAAGCCGCTAAAAGAACTTGGAGTGAACACAATCGAGCTGATGCCCGTGGCGCAATTTCCAGGAGGTCGCAATTGGGGTTACGACGGCGTGTATCCATTCGCCGTGCAAAATTCTTATGGGGGCCCGGGCGGGTTGCGCCGTCTGGTAAACGCGGCGCACGGGCTGGGGCTTTGTGTCGCGCTCGATGTTGTCTACAACCATCTGGGGCCGGAAGGCAACTATCTGAGAAATTTTGGTCCGTACTTCACCGACCGCTACAAGACACCCTGGGGTGAGGCCATCAACTTCGATGGGCTTTTTAGCGATCACGTACGCCGATTCTTCATTTCGAACGCGCTGTCCTGGATTTCAGACTTTCACATCGACACGTTGCGCCTTGATGCGATCCACGCGATTGTGGACACCTCGGCAGTGCCATTCCTGGAAGAGCTCGCCGAAAAAATTCAATCGCTCGCCGCTACGCTAGGCCGCTCTGTCCACGTGATCGCCGAGTCTGATCTGAACGATTCGCGTGTGGTTCGTCCGCGCCCGCTGGGTGGTATTGGGTGCAGCGCTCAGTGGACAGACGATTTTCACCACTCTCTGCACGCGTTGCTGACGCGCGAGAAGCACGGCTACTACGAGAGCTTTGGTTCGATCGAGAACCTTGCCAGAGCCTATACCTCTGGATTCGTCTACTCCGGCCAGCATTCGGCGTATCGACAGCGAAGATACGGCAATTCCTCGCTCGATGTTCCCGCTCGCCGGTTTGTCGTCTTTGCGCAGAATCACGATCAAGTGGGAAACCGTGCACGGGGAGACCGGCTTTCGACAATCGTAAGCTTTGAAAGGCTGAAGCTCGCAACGGGTGCCGTTCTCTTGTCTCCCTTTATTCCTCTGTTTTTCATGGGCGAAGAATACGGTGAGACCGCCCCTTTTCAATATTTCGTCAGCCACACCGACCAGCCGCTGATCGAAGCCGTTCGCAAGGGCCGGAGGGAGGAGTTTTCGCGTTTCGCTTGGGACCAGGATATTCCGGATCCACAATCTCTGGAAACCTTCGACCGCTCGCGTCTGAATTGGAGTCTTCGCGACACGGGCAAGCATCAAACGCTGTGGGGTTTTCACCGGGAGTTACTCAGCCTCAGGCGTTCCATCGCAGCTCTTTCTAACCTGAGCAAAGACTGCACGAAAGTGTCAACTTGCGGCGACGCTTGCTTGGTTCTCAGGCGGGTCCACGCGAGCGGTTGCGTCGTGGCGGTATTCAATTTTGGTGAAGACGTTAGAAAAGTACGCTTTCCGGAAGATGTCAACTGCTGGCGAAAAATATTCGATTCCGCCGACGCCTGCTGGGGAGGGCCCGGCAGCGCGGCTCCCGAGCTTGTCGAGGTGAACGCATCCGAAACGGTCAACATCGCCGCCGTTTCATTTTGCATATTCTTGCCTTCGGTGGACGGAGGCCCGATTGACGCCACCCACTGATCGCTATCTGTGCGTCCATGCGCACTTCTACCAGCCACCGCGGGAAAATCCGTGGCTCGAATCCGTCGAGGTTCAGGATTCGGCATATCCCTACCACGACTGGAACGAGCGCATTACCGCTGAATGTTACGCTCCGAATGCCGCCTCTCGAATCCTGAATGGAGACGGCCGCATACGCACGATTGTCAACAATTATCTCAAGATCAGCTTCAACTTTGGCCCGACGTTACTCTCATGGATGGAGGAGAGAGCGCCTGCACTTTACGCAGCATTGCAGGAGACCGACCGTGAGACAGTTGCACAGCATTCCGGACACGGCTCTGCTCTCGCACAGGCGTATAACCACATGATCTTGCCTCTCGCCAACCTCCGTGACCGCGAGACGCAGGTTGTTTGGGGGATACGCGATTTCGAGCATCGCTTTGGGCGCTCCCCAGAAGGCATGTGGCTGCCGGAAGGTGCTGTCGATCTGCCGACGCTCGATGTGCTCGCGAAGCATGGAATCCGGTTCACGATCCTTTCGCCGTTTTCTGCGAAGCGGGTGCGGCGCCTCGGGGGCACGAAATGGAAGGACGTCAGCGGCGGGCAAATCGACCCGTCGCGTGCGTATCAATTGTCTCTTCCATCGGGCCGCTCGATCAGCCTTTTCTTCTACGACGGTCCCGCGTCGCGCGCCGTCGCCTTTGAAGGCATTCTGGCAAGCGGGGAGGCGTTTGCGAATCGCCTGCTGGGTACGTACTCGGATTCGCGGAATTGGACGCAGCTGGCTCATATTGCGACCGATGGGGAAACGTACGGTCACCACAAGAGCCATGGGGACATGGCGCTCGCGTATGCTCTGCACTATATCGAGTCGAACGGTCTTGCCCGTCTCACGAACTACGGCGAATTCCTGGAACGCTTTCCTCCCACACACGAGGCCGAAATCTTTGAGAACAGTTCATGGAGTTGTTCGCACGGAGTCGAGCGATGGCGTTCGGATTGCGGTTGCAATTCGGGCGGCCATTCGGACTGGAATCAGAGCTGGCGCGCGCCGCTGCGACAGGCACTCGATTGGCTCCGCGACAGAGCGTCACCTCTGTTTGAGGAACAAGGATCAAAGCTGTTCGGGGATCCGTGGAAGGCACGCGACGATTACATCAGCGTGATTCTCAATCGATCCCGGGAGAATGTTTCCGAGTTCCTGCGGCGTCGCATGACGTCCCAGCAGCCATGTCCCGAGCGGGAGATACTTGCTCTTCGCCTGCTCGAACTGCAGCGGCATTTGATGCTGATGTACACGAGTTGCGGCTGGTTCTTCGACGAGCTGTCGGGGATCGAAACGGTGCAAGTGATTCAGTATGCCGGGCGTGCCGTGCAGATCGCGGACAGCCTGAACGATTCCCGGAATCTTGAAGGTGAGTTTCTCGAATGCCTCTCCCGCGCAAAAAGCAACATCCCGGAGCACGGCGACGGCAAAGTAATCTACGAGAAGTTCGTCAAGCCGGCCAAGCTCGATCTGAAACGCGTGGGCGCCCATTACGCCGTCAGTTCGCTGTTTGATGATTTTGGCGAGGAGACGCGCGTGTATTGCTATGAAGTGTCGCGAAAGGATCTTCGCTCCCTCGTTTCCGGAAAGACGAAGCTAGTCGCCGGACGCGCCGCGGTTCGGTCTCGCATAACCTGGGAGTCCGCCGATCTCTCATTCGGTGTGATGCACCTGGGCGATCACCTTATTTCCGGGGGCGTTCGCGACTTCGCGGGCAACAGCGAATACGAGCGGACTGTCGACGAAATCAAAGCCGTATTCGACACAGGCGACTTCACGGAGCTCATACGCGTAGTCGATCACACTTACGGCGCGGAAAAGAATATGCTACATGTGCTCTTCCGTGACGAGCAGCGCAGAATCGTGCGTCAGATCCTCGCGACCCCGATCGGTGAGGCAGAACTTGCTTATCGTCAGCTCTATGAGAACCGTGTGCCTCTCATGCATTTTCTTGTCGCTCTCAATTATCCTCGCCCCAAAGTGCTTCAAGCAGCTGCGGAGTTCACGTTGAACGAAGATCTCCGTTCTTCACTTGATGCCGAAGACCGCAATACTGAAAGAACGCGCACTATTCTCGAGGAAATTCGCCGAATGGACGTTCCCGTCGACGCGACGACTGCGGAATTCGCGATGCGCCGGAAACTCGAAGACCTGGCCGCCAGATTCCGCGAGGATCCGGCGCGGATGGATCTTCTGGTGCAGTTGCTCGGCTCTGTGGAACTGGCGCTCTCTCTGCCATTTCAAGTTCAGTTCTGGAGAATTCAGAACGAATACTTCGACGTCCTGAAGAGCTTCTATCCGGAGGCGCGCAGATCTCCGAAAGCTGCGGAGAAATGGCTTGCTCTCTTCACGGATCTCGGAAGTAAGCTGTCATTCCATATTGAGCCGACATAGTTTCGAGCCGCGATGCGAGTTCCTTCCGCAACCTACCGCGTTCAATTTCATCTGAATTTCCGATTCGCCGACGCGGAGAAAATCGTTCCATATCTGCATGAGATGGGCATCACGCATCTCTATGCGTCGCCGTGGGGGCGTGCTCGCCGCGGTAGCATGCACGGCTACGACGTTGCCGATCCGCTCCACATCAATTCCGAGATCGGCACAGAAGAAGAGTTCAACAGTTTTGTCAAGCGCTTGCACAAATATGGTATGGGCTTGATTCTCGATATCGTTCCGAACCATATGGCCGCCAGCGACGAAAATCCCTGGTGGATGGACGTTCTGGAAAATGGAATCGAGTCTTCGTATGCAGCTTATTTCGATATCGATTGGGATGCTCCCGGCGCGAAGTGGCGCGACGTGCAGAAAAATCAGGTCGTGCTTCCGGTGCTTAACGATCAGTACGATCGAGTGCTTTTCCGCCAGGGGATCGCCATCCGTCTTGACGAGCGTGGTTTTTACGTTCACGCTGAGGGCAATCGCGTTCCGATCAGCCCGCGCACATATTTTGAAATCCTTTCGCCGTGCAATGCTTTTCTTAGTGAATCGACGTTGGTTAGCTCCAATCTGCTTCACGAGTTTGAATCCTTGCTCGAAATTGGTCGCGCCCTCGCGCTTCCGGCCAACGAGACGATGGGTGTGGAGAAGACACGCCCCGTTCTCCGCGCTGAATTGAAGTCGCGCCTTTGGGATTTGTGCCTCCGTGAAAAAGCCATTCGGGAGGCCGTCGACAGAAGGCTTCTCCAATTGAACGGCATCGCAGGTGATCCCCAATCGTTCGCCGCACTTGACGCTCTTCTCGTCCAGCAATCGTATCGCTTGGCCCACTGGCGAACAGCCGCTGGAGAAATCAATTACCGGCGTTTTTTTGGCCTCAACCATCTGGTTGCCGTCAGAGTGGAAGATCCCCGCGTTTTCGAGGCGACTCACGCCATGATCTTTCACCTTGTCGAGGAAAATAAGGTCGATGGCCTGCGGGTCGACCATATCGACGGGCTGTTCGATCCGCTCGAATATTTGGATCGTCTTCAGAACGCGCGTAAGGTTCAGCCAAACGACGATAGTGAGTCCCTCGGGATATATACAATCGTTGAGAAGATTACGTCCGGCGATGAAGAATTACCGAAGACGTGGCGCGTCGCTGGAACCACCGGCTACGATTTCCTGAATGTCGCGAACACGTTGTTCATCGACCCGCACGGATGGCATGAATTGGAAAGCGTCTACCGCGATTTCACCGGCATTCATTCCACGTTTGCCGATACCTGGTACATCCGCAAGCGCCAGGTGATGGAAGAACTCTTCGGCTCGGACATTCGTGTCCTTTCGTCTCGACTCGGACGTCTTGCCGCTTTGGATCCACGGGGCCGTGATTTACCGATGCGGCTTGAAGGAAATCACCGCTCGCCTGCCGGTTTATCGAACGTACATTCGCGATCTCGAGCTTCCGGAGCGTGACAAACCACCTCTGACGGACGCAATTCGATTGACGCATCGCCACCCCGTGACGAGCGAAGTATCTGAGGCGGTATTCGATTTTTTTCGCCGTGTGTTTCTTCTTGAACCGCCCTGCGAGCCCGTTTCGTATCGCGCCGAGTGGCTCGATTTCCTGATGCGCTGGCAGCAGTTCAGCGGTGCCGTCATGGCCAAGGGGCTCGAGGACACCGCGTTCTTCGTTCACCATGGCCTGCTCTCGCTCAATGAAGTTGGCTGCAACCCATTTCGCAGAGGCATCCGTTTTGGTGTGGCTGCATTCCATGAATCCAATCGCAGAAGACAGAAAGAATATCCATTTAGTCTCAACGCGACGTCCACCCACGACACGAAATGGAGCGAGGACGTTCGCGCCCGCATCAACGTCCTGTCGGAGATTCCGCAGGAATGGCGGCGGCGGTTAGCGCACTGGTCGAAACTGAATCATTCAAAGAAAACGGAAGTTGCGGGCAGGCTGGCGCCAAGCCCGAACGAAGAAGTCTTACTCTATCAGGCACTCTTGGGAATTTGGCCGTTCACAGAACCAAATCTGGACGAAATTCGCGAGCGCATCGACGGCTTCCTCTTAAAGGCCGTGCGCGAGGCCAAAACCCATTCCAATTGGTTCTCCCCGAACGAGCCGTACGAAGCTGCTATTCGCGAATTTCTCGCAGCCGTAGTGCGGCCTGAGCCAAATGCTTTCCTGCGGGACTTCTTGCAATTCTTCGAAGAGATTGCTTCGCGCGGCGCGTGCAACGCTTGGTCGCAAGTGCTTGTAAAGATGACTTCCCCGGGTATTCCGGATTTCTACCAGGGCAACGGCTTGTGGCAATTCCGGCTAACGGATCCAGATAATCGCAATGTTGTCGACTACCGGGAACGCGGTGAAACGATGGAAAGCCTTCTAGGGGTGACGGTGAGGAATGAAGGCCTTTGCCCGCGGCAACTCCTGGAGAACTGGAGAGATGGTTCGCTCAAGCTCTACCTCGCGCAAAAGGTCCTCAACTTTCGCAGGGCGCACAAGCAACTTTTCATGCAGGGAAAGTACTTGCCGCTCCGCGCGACCGGACCGCACAAGGAGCGCCTGTGCTCCTACGTTCGCCAGTGGGAAGGCGAATGGGCGATTACGGTCGTTTCTCGGCTGGCAGCGACCCTTTCCGAGCCCGGTGTTTTTCCCGTGGGCGAAGCGGTGTGGGCTGGTAATTCGATCGTCTTGCCACAGCGCGCCCCGTCCGGATGGACGAATCTCCTTACCGGCGAATCAATTACTGCCTTACGTCATTCAATTCCTCTCACGAAGATCCTCTCGGATTTGCCCTTTGCCTTCCTTGTAGCGGAAAAATAGAGGTCGTAAGCCTACCAGTGCCGGCTGAACTTAAGTGCTGCTGCCTCTTGTATCGCAAAAGGAGTTGCTTCCCCCCGTGATCTAAGCCGATTTGTGACCGGCCCGTTTTCTGTTCGCACACTCAATCGCAGGCACGAGCGAGTTCCAGATCTCCGACTTCGGAATGTAGCCCTCCGCCCCAGCTTGTTCGACCAAACGGGCCATCTCGGGCGTGTCGTATTGCGTGACAATCAGGATTTCCGTTTTGGGGAATTCTCGATGGATTCTCGAGGCCGCCTCGATGCCGTTCATCCGCGGCATGCTTACGTCCATCAAAATTAAGTCAGGGCGCAGCTCCTTCGCCCTCTCGACAGCCTGCACTCCGTCCGCCGCTTCTCCGCAAACGTCCCATTCCCTGTGACTGAGCACCAGCGAACGGAGCGAGCGTCGAATTCCGGCATGATCGTCCGCGATCAAAACACGCAATGTCGCCATTTCCTAGAATATGCGCAGTCTCACCTGATCATGCCATACGCCGGAACTGGCATTTTCATCTAGGTCCGCGTGTATCGTCGCCGAGATACCCTCATCGCGGAGCCGGTCGACAACGACTTTGTGACAAGTGGCTCTTCTTTGAGAGCGTTAAGCTAAGGCTTTTACCGTACCGACCCTGAGCCGCAGTTAGACCATTTGGTTTTTTGAGGCAAGTAGAACATCCCGGTCAGTTCTGGCGCGCAGCGACCGCTTTCCTAATGCCCACGCGAAAAGCAGAATCGCCGAAAATAACGAAATCGCGCCACCGAGAGTCCTATCCCACGTCTTCTGGAAGGTGAGATCGATTTCATGTGTTCCTGCCGGGATTAGAAGCCACACTGTTCCTGTCGGCGTAGCCCGGGTCGCGGTGTATTTTCCATCGACGCGGGCGCTCCATGCGGGATATGTGAGAAGCCGGAGAGCGAGATTCACCGAGTGCGCGCTTTCTTCGGAGAACACGCGCCGTTCGGCCGTCCATCGTTCCACGTGGATTCGAACACCGTTTGCGGGAACAAGCCTCTGCCGCGCCGGATCGAATTCCGTGGTCACAGCGATCGAATCCACAGGAGGCTGCTCCATGGCGGGATTGACACCGTACAGTGCGTATCGATCCGATTGTCGAGGCACGAACTCATCGGTTCCGTTGTATCCGACTCCCCATCGCACCCATTCTGCTATGTCGTTGGCACTGTCGCTATCCCACCAGGTAGTTCGCGCAATCGCAATCCCTGTCCCGCCTATCAGTAGCAAGATGCAGGTCCATACAATCGATCGTCTCCGCCCCGCCGCGCACGCCATCGCGGCAAAAAGGGCAAATATCGGCGCTATCGCATCCAACCACCGCCACGGAAATTGCACGAATTTCATCTCGGGTAGCAAACGCCACAAAAAACTGCTTGGCCGGATCATCATGAATACGGAAGCGCATCCCAGTGCCATCAAGATGCGGAACGATGTCCGCATATCGCGCCTTCGTGCCACGAACACGGCGAGAACGACGCATACGAGAATCATTCCGAGCGCAATCGAGGAGATTCTTGAGTTGAACAGGCGGAAGTCCGGGTCGCCCGCCTCGGAAAACAAAAAACTCTGCGTAAATCGGTAACTTCCATGGATTGTGAGCGCGAGGTTCGCCCATTTTTCTTCGTACCCTGCGGGCAGAATGTAAAAAGCCGCCAGCCCGAATCCGCAAATCATTCCTGTGGCGCCGCTCAAGAGTGTGTTTTGCTTGTTTTCAACAGCGTAGCTCACAATCAGGAGTAACGTCGCCGAATAAGTGGCGACCACTGCGCCAGGTGCATCGCACATCCAAACGGCCGCAAAAACCGCGGCGAAGAATGGGACTTGTGCCCATCCGCCATGTGTAATTCTAAGCACGGCAAGAATCATCAGAGGGAACAGAGCAACTGTGAGGAGTTCGGCGAAGTCGCTTCTGTAGTAAACGAGAGCGAGACTGTACGGATTTACGGCGAAGAAAACGGCTGCCGCGGCCGCTTCATTCTTCGACAGCCACTCGCGCGCGAGCGTCCACATTGCCATCCCGCTTCCCACCACCGCAAGCCAGATGTACGCCGACGCAACGGCCCTCCAGGGTAGTATGAGCCCGAGGGCGGCCCCGATGATCCGTGAGGCTGGCGGGTAGAAAATAAAGCGCGGTTCACCATATCCCCAGTTCGCCCATTCAGCCCAGCGCGGGAATAAAATGCCCTCGTGCCATTGCCGCACCATTTCTACCCACGACGCCACGTGAAACTGAAAATCGTGCCCCGCAGCGTCACCGAAGAACCACATCGGTGCGATAACCGCAGTCGCTGCCAGAGCGACCAAAACCAACGGGCGCACCCAATTAGCCGATCGGACCATACTCGTTTGAGGCTCAGCTGTTCCCACGATTTTGTTCGGCATCGCCGCTCTTCAAGTTGCCTATTCGAGCATTACGGCCTCGTTGAGCATACAAAACGTCGCGTGCGCACGCCACGGCCACTCTCAGGATCCTCTATAGGCGAGCTTCCGAGCCAAAGCTGCTCGACGCCCGCCTCACTAAAATCATCGGAGCGTCTCACTTGCACATCGCACGTCCTCGCGGATAAAGTGGATCGCCTGCATGGAGATGCTTACATTTTGGCTCCAACCCGTGTTCCGTCTGTCAGATGCTTTCGCTTGCCCGCCATCACCGTGAACCGCAATGAATGCTGAAGAGAAACGTCTTGAGGAGAGCGCCAGCCGCCAAGTCCACTGGGAGCGCTGGGGTCCATATCTTTCGGAACGGCAGTGGGGTACCGTCCGCGAAGACTACAGCGCAAACGGCGATGCCTGGAATTATTTCACTCACGATCATTCGCGTTCACGCGCCTACCGCTGGGGTGAGGACGGCATTGCCGGGATCTGCGATCGGCATCAGCACATCTGCTTCGCCCTCGCTTTCTGGAATGAGAAAGACCCGATCCTCAAAGAGCGCCTCTTCGGACTGACGAATCGCGAAGGCAATCACGGCGAGGACGTGAAGGAGTATTACTACTATCTTGACGCGACTCCAACCAGTTCGTATCTGAAGTACCTGTACAAATATCCGCACGCGGCGTATCCCTACGCTCGACTCCGCGCTGAAAATGCAAAGCGTACGCGCTCTGATCCTGAATACGAACTGGTCGATACCGGGATTTTCGCCGAAAGCCGCTATTTCGACGTCTTCATCGAATATGCGAAGGGGTCGTCCGAGGACGTCCTGATCCGCATAACCGCCTGGAATCGCGGCCCGGAGCCCGCCCGCCTTCGCCTGCTCCCCACGATCTGGTTTCGCAATCGATGGGATTGGGGCGACCCCTATGACATGCCTTACGTGCGCCGCATAAATTCGGCGGCGGGCATGTCGCTCTTCGAATTGTCCGACTATCACTATGGCCAGCGGTTTCTCGCGATCGAAGGAACGCCCGAACTGCTTTTCACAGAAAATGAAACGCATTGCGAGGCCCTTTATCAGCAGCCAAGCAAAACACCTTACGTGAAGGACGCGTTTCATCGCTACATCATTGATAAAGAGCGTGCTGCCATCAATCCCGCCATGACGGGCACCAAGGCCGCTGCTCATTTCTCCTCCGAGATCGCGCCCGGAAAAGACTGGACCGTTCGCCTCCGGTTCGTTGACCACGACCCTCGCAAGTCCAGCGAAGATACAGGAAAGCTGTTCGGCGCCGCGTTCCATCAGATTTTTGACGATCGCCAGAAAGAAGCAGATGAGTTTTATGCCACGCGAATGTCTGGTGCAAACGCGGATGAAAAACTCGTTCATCGGCAGGCCTTCGCCGGACTTATCTGGAATAAGCAGAGCTACCATTACGACGTTCGCCGTTGGCTCAACGGCGATCCGACTCAGCCCAAACCCGATCCCGCGCGGCTCTCCGGTCGCAATCACGATTGGATCTATCTCTACAATTCCGATGTCGTCTCCATGCCCGACAAATGGGAGTATCCCTGGTATGCCGCGTGGGATCTCGGATTCCATTGCGTGGCAATGGCGCTGATCGACCCCGAATTCGCCAAGCAGCAACTCGTGCTGTTCCTGCGTGAATGGTACATGAGTCCGAGCGGCCAGCTTCCCGCCTATGAATGGAATTTTTCTGATGTGAACCCGCCGGTGCACGCCTGGGCCGCCTGGCGCGTGTACCGCATCGCAGCTCGGATTACGGGCCAGCCAGACCGCAAGTTTCTCGTGAAAGTGTTTCATAAGCTTCTGCTGAACTTCACATGGTGGGTGAATCGCAAGGACCCGCAGGGCATGAACGTTTTCCAGGGGGGATTCCTCGGACTCGACAACATCGGAGTCTTTGATCGCTCGAGTCCGCTCGGGCCCAACGAATTCATGGAGCAATCCGATGGAACGAGCTGGATGGCAATGTATTGTCTCGATATGCTGGCGATCGCCGTCGAGCTTGCGCGCGAAGATCCCGCTTACGAGGATGTCGCGAGCAAATTCTTCGAGCACTTCGTCCACATCTCCGAAGCCATGAACAACCTCGGCGGGCAAGGCATCGGTTTGTGGAACGAAGATGATGGCTTCTACTATGACGTGCTGCACACTGGCGACTCGCGTCACATCCCGCTCAAAGTGCGTTCGATGGTCGGCCTTATTCCGCTGTTTGCCGTTGAGACCTTCGAGCCCGAGGACCTCGAGAGGTTGGGACAATTTCGGAAGCGGGCGCAGTGGTTCCTGGATCATAATCCTGGAGTTGCGAATCACGTAATCCGGACCGAGACGTCGCCTGGAGTTCCGGATCATGTAATCCGACGCGAAAATTCGCCCGGAGCTGCGGATCGTGTCGGCCAAACGCAGAAATCATCAGGAGCTGCGGATGGTCCCAGCCCGACTGAGAAGTCGTCTGGCGGCGAACGCTGGCTGCTCACGATCGCAAATCGCGAGAAGCTCGAGCGCATCTATCGCTACGTTTTCGACGAGAACGAGTTTCTTTCGCCGCACGGGATACGGTCTCTGTCGAAAGTACATCAACAACATCCATATACGCTCGACTTCGACGGGCGGCATTCGGTCGATTACGAGCCCGCGGAATCCACGACCGATCTGTTCGGGGGCAACTCGAACTGGCGCGGGCCTATCTGGTTTCCGCTCAATTTTCTGCTGATCGAGTCGATGCAGCGAATCCATTTCTATTATCGCGATGATTTCAAAGTCGAGGTTCCAACCGGTTCGGGGAAGCAGTTGAACCTGTGGGACGCCTCCAGCGAGCTTTCACGGCGGCTCTCGCGCATTTTCCTGCGCGACGGTGACCGTCGTCCGGTCTACGGAGAGCAGGAAACGTTTCAGAAAGATCCGTACTGGCGCGATCTGATCTGTTTCTATGAATATTTCCATGGGGAGACAGGCGCAGGTTTGGGCGCCAGTCACCAGACCGGGTGGACGGCACTGGTTGCCAAACTTCTCGAACAGAGCGGCGATTAAGGCGGCACACGGCGAAAGTCAGGCGAACAGAAGTGGTGCGCGGATGATTATCCAGGATAATCATCGGAAAGGCTAAAGCGCCTCCATTGGGCGCGAAAAAGCAGCCGATTGCGACCGGAGTTGCTGGGGCGGGAACCGGTTCCGGGTAGGCAGGGGTTGCGGCAGATCGTCCGTAGCGCCGTGCCAGCGAATGCATAGCCGAGGGCGCCACTCGGCACTGCTCCATTCGCCAGACCAGTCGGGGCAGGCAGCGCTGGGCTGTGCCACACAAGGGTCGAACTAAGCCTCGACGAGCTCGACCAGCAGCTTGCCGCCCGGAATCGTCATGAGGAAGAAGTTCACTCGCGTCCGATTCGCTCCGGGGCGCGTTGCGGGATAGATCGGCTCGACCGCGAACTGCGTCCGAAGGAGCTGCGTCGCGCGGTCAACGTCGTCGACGTTCACCTCGACCTGCTGAATTCCTTCGCCGAACTTTTTCAGGTAGCGGGCAATGGCTCCGGGGCCGGCTGGTTCGCGGCTCGTCAAGATGTCGAGCCGAACTTCGCCAGGGAAATCCAGCTCGAATTCCCTTGCGTCCTGGTCGGGAGGTACGTCCGCGAGGGGAGGCGTTCCATTCGCGGCGCGAATCGCATCGAACCGCGCAGGGTCGACAGCGACTCCGACCGTAATCCGAGGCGCTCCAGTAGAGGAAATGCTCGCGGCCAGCGCGGGATTGGCCTGCCATTGTTGGAGCAGCGGGGCAACAAGTCGGGCACCGTTGTTAAAGATAGTGGTAGCGGCGTTCTTGCGAACGGGCACGTCAGGATCGCTTAATGCAGCGATGAGGGCGGCGAGATGTTCAGGCATCGTTCAAAAAGGCCAGCGGCTAGAGAGGCTGAGTGTGAGTACGAGCCGATTTCGCAGCGCGGAGATCGCGCTGTTCCCCCTCTGCCCTTCGTTCCTCAGGGTAAAAAGTCGGGGGCTTCCGCCGGAACCGAAACAGGTAATCCCGCAATCCCTTTGTGCCCCGGGGTAAGAAGTCGGGGCTCACATCACGAACCCCAATCGCGAAGCAGATCCCTCACCCCCATTCGCGCAAGGACCGCGCGACTGGGTTCGGGGTGACAGCACAGGCAGCAATGATCAATCCGCCGGCTGGACAGCGTTGACGTTCGACAGTGCCAATTGCGTCGTTTGTCCGGGGCTTACGGTAACAGCCACGTCCCACTGGGATCGGATGTCGCCGACGTCCGCGCGCAGGTCGAGCGTGCTCAGCCAGTACGTGCCGGGCGTAACCTGGTCGAAGCCGGCCTGGCCCTGCAGAGTAGTTTCGGTCCGCGCGACGAAATATCTGGACTGCGCGAGGTCCATCGCTCGGCGCTGCACCTCCGGCGCGCGCTTCCCGACCAGTTCCTGCCATTTGACGTTGGGATCGATGTTTTCCAGGCCCAGGTCCATACCCTCCTTGCTTCCCGTGTCTTGCGCCGCGTAGCGTTCTATGGCTTGGTGATATTCGTCCAAGAGACTTTTGTATTTTTCCGGGTTCTTCGTCTTGTCCGCCGGCTTGTATTTTGGTCTTGGAAATTCCGGCATCATCGAGCCATCGCTATGCGTGGTGTAGGCGTCAAGAAATTCAGGAACGGCGATGATATCCTCCGGCTTGACTTTCTTCAGGAAGTCGTCGCCCGAGAGATGGACCCACTGGTTTTTCTTCATCCATGCTTTCAGTTCTTTCGAGACGTCGAGCTTATCGACGAAAGCGTTCATGTCCGGCGCAGGGTATGCGGCTTCCGCTTCTTTCACGATCTGCGCGTAACTTTCGGTGAGCAGGTAGACCGGGAATCCGCGGACCGGTTCATCGATTCCGCTGGCAGGTGTTGCGCGCACGGTGAAAGAAATTGCACCGGTCGGCCCGGTTTGGGCCACGGCATGTGGAGCGAGGGCACAGGCAGCAAGCGTACCCAGCGCCAAAGAAGCAAACAGTCGCAGCGCGACTGCGCGGTTTACGAATCTCATGCGGGTCATGCTAGCAGAAGGGAACTACCGCGAACACAAACTCCAGCTAGCCATGTTTCCACCCTTGCAAACGCGGTGCGAACCGCTTGTAGGATGGCTTTACAGACACAGGGCAGGGCGTGTCCTCTGGGAGCCTTCTATCGCCGTGCAACAGCCCCCGATCTGCCACAACATACTACCGACTGGTCCCGCAAACTATTCATGTTGGATCCGCATCTGCATATCCAATGCGAGGGCAGTCCGACGATCTCAGGTACTACATTGACCACCGCGCACGCACCAGTATCGTCACGCCGTCCCGGCCGCCGCAGTAGGTTCCCTGGAGAAGCGCAGCAATGGAGCTAGCTAACCGGATGGCACTCGCCGTCGGAGTCCTTTGTGCCGCGCAAACTTGTTTCGCCGGGCCACACCCAAACATACCCCAGATGGTGCATGACTCGACCTTGATCGTGATCGCCAACGTCGGGCAGGTCAAGTATGTAGGCCCGACCCAGACCGTCCTCAACGGCCGCGTATTCTCGGGCGGGAAGTACGAGGCCGAAGCGGTTGCTCTATATTCGCTCAAGGGGAGTAGCCCGGGACAATTCACCATTGAATTTGCCGCGCCGGATGGCTTCCAGGACTACCGCTCTGTCGAGCTAGGCACCCGCATGATCTTCCTAAAGAACACAGCGTCCGTCTACGTGCCCACCACCCCGTACTACCCGGACTTCCCGGCCGTGCCGTCACCGCCGCCAGAGCTGCAGGGAAGAACTGTCGTTGAGCAGGTGTTTGCCGAACTCGGGGCTGTTGTGGCTTCCGCTGATGCCTCTTCGGCGGATCGGGAATACGTGCTGATGTTTTCCTTCGCGATTCCCAAGGACAACAAGTTATTTCTGCGCGACCTGGTCATTGGAGCCCAGAATAGCCCCGACCCCAGCGTCCATTGGTGGATCGAGGCTGAGCTTATCAACAGAAATGATGTTTCCCAATTCCCGGAGGTGTGCAACGCAGTATCCTCTGGCACCCTGCCGGCAGACCAACAGAGTATGGTCCTGTACGCGATCGGCACTCGCCTGACGAACCCGAAGGCCCTGCCCGAATTGACAAGATTGGTGAGCGCACCAGAGCCGCAGGTTAGGGCAGCCGCCGTGGAAGCCGTCGGGCACGTCAGTTCGTCCTCCTCGCTCAACCTTTTGGCTCAAGCGCTCCACGACCCGGACTCGCAGGTGCGATATTACGCGATACGTGGCCTTGACGACATAACTGGCCAGCCTGGCTGGGGACCGGGGCCCAGCGAATACGAGGAGCACGGGGACAAGTATCTGCAACACTGGCTGGACTGGGCGAGCGACAATTTGCCGCAACCCAAACACTGAAAGTCGGGTCGCCAGTCTTCGGATAGTCGGATAGGAATAACGGCGCACACGGGTACGCGCTTTCGGTTCAACCGCATCGACCACCGTTGGCGGGTGGCTTTCTGCCGAGCAAGCTTGGCGTTCAGGACTTGAGGGTAACGAGGCTGCCGAGAGCTGGGTCGGAATAGGAGTCGCCGCCGGTTTCGACGTGACCTGCGAGGCGATATTTGAGAGCCGGGTCGTGGGCGACGGCAACGATCAAATCGTACCAGCCGTGGAATTGATCGAGCGCGAATCTGGCCGTAAACGATTTGTGGTGCGGCACGAGGCCAGTCGTCGCGTTT
>Ga0335075_10006523_pt1 | contig 18005 bp, 19 predicted proteins | sample Lox_Sample_24_FD_206723 | JGI IMG/M metagenome (GOLD analysis project Ga0335075, IMG submission 206723) | Soil microbial communities from Loxahatchee National Wildlife Refuge, Florida, United States - Lox_Sample_2.4 | ecosystem: Environmental > Terrestrial > Soil > Wetlands | place: USA...
TCGGCCGAAAGCCGGTTAGCGACAACGGATCCAGCGCTTCCCGCACCGATGATCAGCACATCGCTGTGCAGCGCAGCTGAGGTCAGGAGTCAGACTCGAATCTGTGGCTTGAGCGGCCCGATATTGCGTTCCCGCACTACGCCGTACCACAGCCCGAGGCCGTAGGCGAGGTCGTCGATACGTTTGAGCAGCAGGTAGGTGACCACGCCGATCGGCCTGGTGTCGTCGTCGGCTGCGGATTGCCTGCGACTGGCCCAGTCCACCACCCCGTCGGCGACGGCGGCGATCAACACCACCCGGCGGCACGGCCGGAACGCGATGGCCGCCAGCAAAGCGACCGGCCAGTAGTGCCGGCAAATCGCCGAGGCCAGTTGCAGGGCTGCCGACCACAGACCGCGGGCGGCCACCGCAAGCACATCCGAGATCTGCGTGTCGGCGTCCTGCATGGTCTTCGCAATCCGGCGACCGGTCAGCGCCGCGACGAACAGCGACGCCAGATACCCGAAGCTGGAGCCGATCGCCATCAGGATCCACGCCGTCAGCGCCCAACCCGAGATCATCAGCGGCGCAATCTTATCCGGGTGGCGAACCGACAACGGGGCGGCGGAACCGCCGTAAAACGCTTTGCGCGCAATCCAATCCCGCAATTCGGTCCGATGATCGTGTGCCACTTGGGCAATCGGCTCGTAGCGCAGCCGGGCGCCGGCTTCGACGAGTCGCCAGCACAGATCGACGTCTTCGCCCGAACGCATGGTCTCGTCGAACCCACCGATCTCATGCAAAGGCGCAGTGCGGCAGATGATTGCGGCGCTGGGCACGTAGGAAACGCTGGTGTATGGGATCACCGGCGCTTCGCGCTGTCCGAGGTCCAGCGACGACCGTACCGCCTCGTAGCGGCCCACGATGTGGTCGGTCTGCGCCAGGCCCACGATGCGCGGGGCGACCAAAGCCACTGTGGGATCGCAGAAATGGCCGAGGAGAGCCTCGAGCCAGCCGCGGCGCGGGACGACGTCGGAGTCCAGGAACGCGACGAAGCCTGTCTTGCACGCGGCGAGACCGGTATTGCGGGCTGCGGCAGGGCCTTTGCTCTGCGGGTGGCGCAGGATTTCGATGCCGGAGTGCAGACCGTCGAAATCTTCCAGCTGGATCGGTGTCGACGAGCCGTCGTCGACGATGATGATCCGCAAGTCGCGCAGCGTCGTGACCAGGCGCCGCAAGCCATAAGCGTTGTCCCGCACCGGGATTACGACGGTCACGTCTCGATGCGACGGCCCACCCGCAGGTCGCGGGTGGGCCACTGTCGCGTCGAGTAGCGTGCGGGCCAGTTCGGCACTGACCGCGTCGCTGACCTTGAGCCGCCCGTCGGCGAGCATGTCCTGCGCGGCCGGGGCCAACCTTAGCAGCCGGGTGGGCGACCCACCCAACAGAGCGGCCCCCTGGCCGAGCACCCTGACCCGTCGGTCGACCTGCACAGCAAACCCGTCCGGCAACCGCGTCTGGGTCATGCGAGCATCCCGTCCGCCGCCGGTGCCCACCGGCTGATCCGGCGCAAGCAGTCGTCGACCATTTCGGTCATTATCCGCTCCCCCTCCGCGGCTGTCGCTGTGGTCGGGTCACCCAGTACCCCGACCTCGCTCACCGCGGCGACTCCCCCGCGTCGCATTGACGGCAGCAGCTCGGACAACGGTGCACCGTTGCCCGCACGCCACCGGTCGGTGAGCACAGTAGTTGGCGAAATGTGCAGCAATACAGAAGTTTCTGTGTGACCGGCGTGCGCGTCGCCGTCCGCCACCGCGCAGGGGCACCACGCGACGTCGCGGCCCTCGTAGCGCAGTCGGCTCACCGCGCGGCCGAGTGCCGTGACGTTTCCGCCATGCCCGTTGACGAAGAGCAGTCGCCGCGCCCAGCAGGTCGCCGACCGCCCGTACTCGAGCAGCAGCGTGGTCAGCGCGTCGGTGCCGATGGAGATCGTTCCGGGGAAGCTCTGGTGCTCGCCACTGTCGCCGTATGCGACCGCCGGCGCCACCGACCACTGCAGCTGCGGATCGCCGGGTGCCGCACCGCTGAGCCGGGCCGTAACCCCGCGGGCGACGGCGGTCGCGATGCGGGTGTCGGTGTCCAGCGGCAGATGGGGGCCGTGCTGCTCGGTCGATCCAACCGGTATCGTCAGCGCCAACGGGGTGCTTTGGATTTGGCTCGACGTCGAGCACCCAAGTTCGGCGAGAAGAGCCACCCGCCGATGGTAAGCCGAATTCACCTGCAGTGCATCGATTGTTGGCGTCCCGGAAAAAATTTTTGCCGCCGAACGTTCACTAAAAACGGTCACCGCAGCCCCGTCCGCCCCGTCAGTATCAGAATGCTCGCTGGTCTCTGACCCTAGCGCGGCGTCCGGGTCGGCGGGGGCGCTTCGCCGCCGGAGTTGGCCGTCCCGAGCACGCGGGCGAAGCCGGACGGGATCAGCACGTCGTCGCGGTTGAGGTCGTGCACGGATGCCCGCCCGAGCCCCATCAACGCGGAGTCGATGCCGCCGCGAAGAATGTCGAGCACGTTCTCGACGCCCGGTTGGCCGGCGGCCGCCAGCCCCCACAGGTAGGCGCGACCGATCATCACCGCACGCGCGCCCAGGGCCAGGGCCTTGACGACGTCGCTGCCGCGGCGGATGCCGCCGTCCAGCAAAACCTCGACCTGGTCGCCGACCGCGTCGACGACCGACGGCAGAGCGCGAATCGACGCCGGGGTGCCGTCCAGGTTGTTGCCGCCGTGGTTGGACACCGAGATTGCCGAAACACCGGCATCCACAGCCCTTTTGGCGTCGTCAATCCGCATGACGCCCTTGAGCATGAACGGGCCGCCCCACAGCTCGCGCAGCCAGGCGATGTCCTCCCAGCTCGGCGGCGGCGTCGTCATCCACTCCCCGTACGCTGCGAAGAACGGTGGCCCGGCTTCGCCACGGGGAGCCAGATTGGGCACCCGCAGGTCCGGTGGACGCAGCGTCTTGCCGAACCGCCACAGCCACCCGGGGCGAGTGATGACCTCCGGCGACATCCGCAGCATGGTCCGCAGGTTCATCTGCTCGGGGATCTTCGGGCTGCCCCAGTCCCGCCCGTGCGAGAACGACCAGTCGGTGGTGACGATCAGGCCGACCGCGCCGGCCTGCCGGGCCCGCTCGACGCGCGCGGCGATCGCCTCGCGACCGCCCGACCAGTACACCTGGAAGAACAGCTTCGGATTGGCGGCGATCACCTCTTCGACCGGCTTGCTGGCGAACGACGACAAACCCATCGCCGTGCCGCGCGCGGCCGCAGCGCGCGCCACGGCGACCTCACCGTCCGGGTCCACGGCCTGCACGCCGGTGGGCGAGATCACTACCGGCAGCGAAATATCCTGCCCCATAACGGTTGTCGACAAGTCACGCTTCTCGACCGCGCCGACCACGTGCGGCGCGAAACCCAGCTCGCTGAAGGCCTCGACATTGTCGGAAACGGTCAGCCCTTTTTCGCTGGCGGCCACCAGCGCGGAGTACGACGACTTGGGTAGCCGCTTTTTCGCGCGTTGCTGCGCGATGGCGACCGTCTCGAACCAGAGGTCACGGGCCACGGCTAGACCGGGCTCTCGTTACACAGTCGCTTGGGCGGCATGGTCAGGGTCAGCGGCACGGGTTCGCGGCGCCGCCCGCCGTGCGAGTGGTCGCCCGCGGGACGAGGCTTGTCGCGCTCCCGGGCCAGGGCCGGCGCGCCATAACCCTGTACGCACTCCGGGTCGGGACCATCCATCGGCAGACCGGTGAAGAACTTCGCCGCCATGCACCCGCCCCGGCAGCTGTCGTAGTGCCCGCAGCTTCCGCAGGCACCCGCCGACTGCGGCTCACGCAGCTCACGGAACAGCGGAGCATTCTGCCAGACGTTGTTGAACCCACCGTCGGACAACACATTTCCGGCCAGGAAGCGATCGTGGATGGCGAACGGGCAGGCGTATACGTCGCCGACCGGGTCGATCAGGCACACCACCCGCCCCGCTCCGCACATGTTCAGGCCCGCCAGCGCGCCCGGCTCACCCAGCCCGGACAGGTGGAAGAACGAATCACCGGTCAGCACCCGCTCGCCCTTGGCGACCAACCATTGGTACAGCCGGACCTGCTGGTCGGCCGTCGGATGCAGCTCGTCCCAGACGTCGGCGCCACGACCGGACGGGCGCAGCCGGGTGATGCGCAGTGTTGCGCCGTAACGGCTTGCCAGCGCGGCGAATTCGTCGAGCTGGTCGACGTTGTGGCGGGTGACGACGACCGAGATCTTGGCGTCGGAGAACCCCGCGGCCGCGAGGTTCTCCAAGGCGCGGATGGCCATCGCGTAGGACCCCGGACCGCGGACGGCGTCGTTGACCTCGGCGGTCGCGCCGTCTAGCGAGATCTGCACGTCCACGTAGTCGCTGGCGGCCAGCCGGGCGGCGACCTCGGGAGTGATCCGTACACCGTTGGTCGAGAACTTCACGCCCACGTGGTGAGCCGTGGCGTAGTCCACCAGCTCCCAAAAGTCAGGGCGCACAGTCGGTTCGCCGCCACCGATGTTGACGTAGAACACCTGCATGCGCTCGAGCTCGTCGATGATGGCCTTGCAGTCCTGCGTGGACAGCTCACGCGGATCGCGCTTGCCCGACGACGACAAGCAGTGCACGCACGCCAAGTTGCACGCGTAGGTCAGCTCCCAGGTCAGGCAGATGGGTGCGTCCAACCCGTGCTCGAACTGCTCCACCAACCGTGGCACGGCGGTTGTTGTCATGCGGCCTCCTCCGGCGCGACGGGTACCAGCATCTTGGACCCGGCCAGCACGCCGAGCGCATGCAGGTACGGCCCGAGCTGAGCATCCTCGACGCCGGCGGCGCGCAGGGCGGCCCGGGCGTCGGGATGGTCGGCCAACGATTGCACCACCGCGAGGATGGTGCGGTTTTTCAGGAACGACAGTTTGCGGGTGCCGAAGTGATACAGCAGTGCCCCAAAGGGTTCCGGGCGCACCGCCACCTGCGGGTGCAACCGCCACGCGTCATCGGGGTTGAACTCGGCAGCGCCCGCCTGCGCGGGGGCGCTCACGATCAGTAGACCCCGCACATCCCGTCGATCGACACCTCTTCCACCAAGGTTTCGGTGACGAGCTCGGTGTCGGACTCGGTCTGCTGGTTCGGCTCCATAACGTCGCCTTTCGCTATCAAGGGCTCGACAAGTCGTGCCGATTTGGTCAGAATCTTGGACAGGATATGGCATCGAGTGCCTAAATGGAAGGGCGGGTTCCCATGGGCGAGCAGCCGAGGGTCGGCCGCCGTCGTTCCACGACCCCGCAACACATCACCGACGTCGCTCTGGGACTGTTCGCCGACCGCGGATTCGGCGAGGTCAGCGTCGACGACGTCGCGCAAGCCGCGGGTATCGCCCGCCGGACTGTGTTTCGCTACTACGCGTCGAAGAACGCAATTCCCTGGGGAGACTTCGACGCTCACCTGCAGCATTTGCGCGAGCTGCTTGGCCAGGTCGAACCGGGCATACCGCTCGGCGAGGCGCTGCGCGCCGCGCTGTTGTCGTTCAACACCTTTGACGAATCCGAGACGGTCCGGCATCGTCAGAGGATGCGGGTCATCCTGCAAACCGCGGAGCTACAGGCTTATTCGATCACGATGTATGCGGGGTGGCGCGAGGTCATCGCCGATTTCGTGGCCCGCCGAACCGGTGTCAAGACCACCGATCTGCAGCCCCAGACTGTCGCGTGGATGATGCTCGGGGTTGCGTTGAGCGCCTACGAGCACTGGCTGGACGACGAGTCCGTCTCGCTCCCGCAAGCGCTCGGCGACGCTTTCGACGTGGTCCGAGCCGGGCTGGACGCACTGGATCGGGCCGACCGATGAGTCCAGACGACGACAGCCGCCTGCTGCGGTCTCTTCGATTCCAAGGACAGGTTTGTACAGGCATGGGCTCGCCGATGTACGGCGACATACTGGCGCGGGTCGCCGCCGACGTCGAAGCGGGAGGAATCTTTGCCACGATCCTGGCCGGCCGCGAAAATGACTCTGGCCGATTGGCATTGCCGCTGCGACTGCTCGGTGGTCTGCACCGGCTGGTGCTCGACGGCCGCGAGCGGGCGTTGCGCCCCTGGTACCCGAGCACCGGCGGACGCTGGGACGATGCGGCGGCCTGGCCCCACATAGCCCAGGCCGCCGCCCAGCACGCCGGCCAGCTGCGCGCCGCCCTTAATCAGCCGCCGCAGACCAACGAGGTGGGCCGCTCGGCCGCGCTGATCGGAGGCCTGCTGATCCTGGCCGACGAATTCGGCTTGCCGATAAGCCTTTTCGAGATCGGGTGTAGCGCCGGGCTCAACCTGCGCGCCGACCGGTTCTGCTACCGCTACCCGGGCGGCCAATGGGGTCCGCCCGACTCGCCGGTGGTCATCGACGACGCATGGCTGGGCGAACTACCGCCCACGCCCGCCCTGCAGATCGTCGAACGTCACGGCTACGACATCGCGCCACTGGACGCCACCAGCCGCGACGGGGAGCTCACACTGCTGAGCTATGTCTGGCCCGATCAACCCGCACGGCTGGATCGGTTGCGCGGCGCCATCAACGTCGCCCGGCGAGTGCCCGCGCCGTTGGAGCAGCTCGATGCCGCCGACGCGGTACCGGGCATCGGCGTCGCCGCAGGCGAGTTGATCGTGCTCTGGCATTCGATTATGTGGCAGTACCTTTCGGCGAGCGAGCAGGACACCGTACTGGCCGAGATCGAGGCTTTGGGTGCGCAGGCCCGAGCCGACGCGCCCTTCGCCCACTTGACGTTGGAGCCGCACCGGCGAACGCCGGACGCACCAGTTGAGTTCGCGGTCCGCGTGCGCGTCTGGCCGGGCGGCGATGATCGGGTGCTCGGCACCTGCTCGCCGCATGGGCCCCCGGTCACCTGGGAATAGCGGCGGACAAGAACGGCTCGGCGATGGCCAGGAATCCGTCCGGGTCCGACGAGAATACGACGTGGCCGGTCGGCAGCACTTCCAGCCGCGATCCCGGGATTGCCGCGGCGGTGGCACGGGCGGCCAGACGCATTGGGGCGGCGGTGTCCTTTGACCCCCACACAACTAGGCACGGCGCGGTGATGCGGTCCGCTCGGGGGCGCAAGTTGTGTTCGGGCGCAGCGAAACTGCGCCACAACGAGGCGGTAAGGACAACTCCGTCGTGGGTCCGCGCACGGGCCACCGCGCGCTGCTGGACGGCGTGGTCGGTGTGGCTGGTCGCATGCATGTAACTGCGGATGGACAGCGGCAGGACTCGTTTCATCACCGCCGGCGTTCCCATCACTCGGCAATAGAACCTGACGGCCGGGTTCGAGACGAAGCCGCCGGTGTTGACCAACACCAGCCGTGAAACCCGTTGCGGGTCAGTGATTGCCAACCTGGCAGCGGCAAACCCGCCGACCGAGTTGCCGATGAATGCGGCCGGCGGTAGATCGAGCGTCGTGACGAAGTCGGCGAGGACATCGGCGAAGGAGGCCGCGGTCGGCTGATAGTTCGGCGCCGGCGCCGGCGAGTCGCCGTGGCCCGGCCAGTCGACGGCGATCACGCGGTGGTCCCGGGAGAGGCGCGGCGCGATCGCGTCGAAGTCGTGGCGGTCGTGCAGCGTCGCGTGCAGCAACACCACCAGCGGGCCCTCCCCCGTGTCGGTGTAGGCAACCGTTCCCACCCGCGTCTTAACCGTGTTGACCATCTCCGTGTCCTTTCATTGACCGACCGGTCAGTCAAAGGTAGCATCGGCCTCACGCCAAACTCAAGGAGTAACCAATGACCGCTCCCGCCGCCGACGCCCCGTTCGCCGACAAGATGGCGTACTACCGAACCCAGCACACCAGCCGCGGCGTCCGATTGGCCCACATGATCGGCGTGCCGGTAATCGCAGCCGCGATGCCGCTGCTGGTCGCCAAACCGCGTGCGGGAGTGCCAATGTTCCTCGGCGGGTGGCTCTTTCAAATCGCGGGACACCGTATTTTCGAACACAACATGCCGTCGACGCACAAGGGCTGGATCACCTATCAGCTCACCGGGGTGATCGACGTCTGCGAGCAGTACGGCGAGCTGCTTGCCCGACGCAGTCAGCGCAAAGCCGCACGGCGACCGGCGGTTAGAGTGCGTTCATGACCTCGACGCCACCCACCACGGCCAAGGGTGGCCGCAAAGAGGCGATGGCCAGAACCCGCGAGGCGCTGATCGATGCGGGCCTGCGACTGGCCGAGCAAACCGGCCTGACGGGGTTGAGTGTCAACCTGATCGTGCAGGAAGCCGGGGTGGCGAAAGGTACCTTCTTCCATCATTTCGGCGACCGCGGCTCGTATCTGCTTGCGCTGCACCGCGAATTCCACGAACGCTTGAACACCCAGATCCAGGCCGCCATCGCCGGCATGCCGCTGGGGCGCCGTCGTCTGGGCGCCGTCGCCAACACCTACCTCGACGGTTGCCTACGCGACCGCGGCGTGCGCGCGCTGCTGCTGGAAGCGCGCGCCGAACCCGCGGTCACCGAAGAGATCGGCCGCCGCAACCACGCCGGCGCCAAGCTGTGCGAGGCTGACTTCGCGGCGTTGAAACGGCCGCACCCCTACGAGAGCGCACAGCTGTGGGTCGGCATGCTGGCTGAGGCCGCGCTCATCGAACACCAGGCCGGCAAGGCACTTCCTGCTCTGCGCGAGGCTCTCGAGCAGTTCTTGAATTAACCCAATACCTCGGAAATCGGTGCCGCGGAGGCGATTTTGCCGCGGCTCTTCATGACCTTGCCGGTCATGCCACCGCCGACGACGCCGGCCACCACGCCGTCGCGCTCGTAGTAGGCGAGAAATTTGCGGCCGTCGTCCTCGACGACGTGCACGGTGTCGGTGGCGACCGGCTCCCCCAGGCACTGGATCTTGACGTCGTACTGGTCGCTCCAGAAATACGGCACGACGACGCTGGACGGCGCGTCCTGACCGAGCATCGCGGGCACGACAACCCGGGCCTGCTCGGCCACGTTGCTCCAATGTTCCACGCGCACTTGATGTCCCTTGGGATCCCGCCAGGAGGCGACATCGCCGAGCGCCCACACATTGGGCGCGCTGGTGCGTCCGGCCGCATCGCAGATCACGCCGTTGTCGACCTCGATGCCGCTGCCGTCGAGCCAGTCGGTCGCCGGCCGCGAGCCGATGCCGACCACGACCAGATCCGCGCTCAGCTCCGTGCCGTCGGTCAACTGCACGGCCTCGACGTGACCGGCGCCGCGAACCTCGGCCACCCCGAGGCCGGTGCGCACATCGACACCTTCGGCTCGGTGCAGCCGCGCCACCAGCTCGCCGATCTGCTCACCAAGAACCGCTGCCAGTGGCGCGGGCTGGGGCTCGACCAGGACAACGTCGACTCCGAGCCCGCGCAGACTCGCTGCCACCTCGCAGCCGATGAAGCCGGCGCCGACCACCACGGCACGCTGAGCTTCCGATGCGTGTCGACGCAGCGCGAGACTTTCGTCGAAGGAACGCAATACCCGGATGCCCTCCAGGTCGGGGAACGCTGGAATGCGCCGCGGCACCAGGCCGGTCGCGATGACGAGCTCGTCGTAACCGAGCGTCGAGCCGTCATCGAGGGTTATCGTCTGCGCCCCGGTGTCCAGGCCGGTGACCGCGGACCCTAGCCGCAACGTGATGTTCTGTTCGTCGTAGAACTCACGCGGCTTGAGCGTCGTGTCGTCGACTTCGCTGCGCAGCACCTCCTTGGACAGCGGAGGACGGTCGTAGGGCAAGTGGACCTCGTCGCTGACGATGGTGACGGAACCGGCAAAGCCCGCGCGGCGCAATTGCTCCGCGGTCCGGGTGGCGGCGAGTCCCCCGCCGACGATCAGTATTCCTTTGCTGTCTGCGCTACTGGTCACCTCGCGTTCATACACGATCGCAGTGGCGAATAGTCGCTCACCCCACGTGTTCGGCCCGCGACCGGTCAATGATGTTCGACAGCACCACGATGCTCTCGCTGCGCTCGATGTCGGCGCTGGTGCGGATCCGCTCGAGGGCGTCCTCCAGGTGCCTCATGTCGCGTGCGAGCACGTGCAGCATGGCGTCGGCGGTACCGGTCACCGTTGCGGCGCTGACGACCTCGGGAATGTCGATCCACGCGCGACGCAGTTCGTCGGGCGAAATCCGGCCATGGCAGTAGACCTGAACGTAAGCCTCTGTGTTCCAACCCATTGCGCTGCGATCGACGACGGTGGTGAAACCCCGGATCACGCCGCTGTCGAGCATCCGATCGACCCGCCGCTTGACCGCCGGGGCCGATAGGTTCACCCGCTCGCCGATTTCGGCGAAGGTCGCGCGGGCATGTTGGGCCATTTCCGCGAGAATCTGCTCGTCGATGTCGTTCAACCGGTCCACCACGCCTCCCGTCACAACAGATAGCCGCATTATCGCATCTCACGCAACAGATCAAGCGCACAGGAGCAATGTTCGGCGACCCATTGCGTCGCAAGCCTTCGATATCGTCGAATTATGACGATCTTCGCGGATCCGCCAGTATCGGCGACGGCGCCTCGGGCCGCCGCGGCGACCGACCGCCGCGCACGGATCCGGCATTACGCCATGACGCCTCCGCAGTTCTTCACCGTGGACTACGCGATCAACCCGTGGATGGACACCACCAACCCCGTCGACACCGCCGTCGCGCTCGCTCAATGGCAGCACCTGCGGGACACCTACCTACAGCTGGGCCACACGGTCGACTTGGTCGACCCGGTCCCTGGCCTGCCCGACATGGTGTACGCCGCCAACGGCGGGTTGATACTCAACGACACGGCAGTCGTTGCCCGGTTCAAATACCCTCAGCGCCAGGATGAATCGGTCGCCTACGCCGACTGGATGCGATCGCAGGGGTATGAGCCGGTGCAGACCCGTCACGTCAACGAGGGGCAGGGCGACCTGCTGCCGGTGGGCGAAAAGATCCTCGCCGGAACGGGTTTCCGGACCGATCCGCGGGCGCACTACGAGATCGCCGAGATCGTCGGCCGACCGGTCGTCAGCTTGCACCTGGTCGATCCGCGCTTCTACCACCTCGACACCGCGCTGAGCGTCCTCGACGACACCACCATCGCCTACTACCCGCCGGCGTTCTCCGAAAGCTCACGCGCGCAGCTGAAAACGTTGTTTCCCGACGCGATCGTGGTGGACAGCGCCGACGCCTACGCGTTCGGTTTGAACGCGGTATCGGATGGCCGCCATGTTGTGCACCCTCGCGCCGCAGTCGGATTCGCCGAGCAGTTGCGCTTGGCCGGCTTCGAGCCGATCGGGGTGGAGATGTCCGAGCTGCTCAAGGGCGGCGGATCCGTGAAATGCTGCACGCTGGAGGTGTATTCGTGACCGTCCTGGATACCGTCACTGCCGGGGGCGGTGACCCGACCGCGTCGGCGATCGCACTCGATCAGCGCTATGCGGCACACAACTATTCGCCGCTGCCGGTGGTGGCCGCCAGCGCCGAAGGGGCATGGATCACCGACGTCGAGGGACGCCGCTACCTGGATTGCCTGGCCGCATATTCGGCGGTGAACTTCGGGCATCGCAATCCCGAGATCATCGCGACCGCACACGCCCAGCTCGACCTCGTCACGCTGGTCAGCCGCGCGTTTCACGCCGAGCCGCTCGGCCGGTTCTGCGCGGCGCTTGCGACGCTGTGCGGCAAGGACATGGTGTTGCCAATGAACAGCGGCGCCGAAGCCGTCGAAAGCGCTCTCAAGGTCGCCCGCAAATGGGGTACCGACGTCAAGGGCGTTACCGAGGGACAGGCGAACATTGTGGTGGCCGACAACAACTTTCACGGCCGGACCATCAGCATCGTCAGCTTTTCATCCGACGAAACGGCCCGCGCCGGCTTCGGGCCGTTCACGCCCGGGTTCCGTTCGGTGCCGTTCGGCGACGCCGACGCGGTGGCCAAAGCGATCGACGAGCACACTGTCGCGGTGCTGCTAGAGCCGATCCAGGGCGAAGCCGGCGTCATCGTGCCACCGGATGACTTTCTGCCCGAAGTGCGGCAAATCTGCTGTGACTACAACGTTCTGATGATCGCCGACGAGATCCAGTCCGGTCTGGGCCGCACCGGGCGCACCTTCGCCTGCGATCACTGGGATGTGGTGCCCGACATCTACCTGCTTGGCAAGGCGCTGGGCGGCGGGGTGGTCCCCTTGTCGGCGGTAGTGGCCGACCGCGATGTGTTGGGGGTGCTGCACCCCGGTGAGCACGGTTCGACGTTCGGCGGCAACCCGTTGGCGGCGGCGATCGGCAGCACCGTGGTCTCGATGTTGGCTCGCGGTGAATTCCAGGACCGCGCAGCGCAGCTCGGCAGGCGGTTGCACTTGCGGCTCAAGGCGTTGATCGGTCACGGCGTGCTCGCGGTGCGCGGGCACGGTTTGTGGGCCGGCGTCGACATCGACCCGGCGCTCGGCACCGGCAAACAGCTGAGCCTGCGACTGGCCGAACGGGGCGTGCTCGTCAAGGACACCCACGGCTCGACGCTGCGCTTCGCACCACCGCTGGTGATCAGCGCATCGGAAATCGACTGGGCCGTCGACCGATTCGCCGAGACGCTGGCCGAGATGGCGAGCTAGTACTTCAACACTCCCTTGTCGACGGGGATCTGCGCGCCGGTCAAGGTTCCGGACCCGTCGCCGGCGAGGAAAGCCACGACGTCGGCGACCTCGTCTGCTCCCATAAAGCCATTGGGCTGCAGCAGCATTGGCCCGAAGCTGTGGATGTAGTGCGGATGCTGGCCGAATATCTGCATCATCAGTTCCGGTTCTATCATCGGCGTGTCCACCGAGTAGGGGTGGATCGAATTGACCCGGATGCCGAACTCGCTGAGCTCGATTGCCAGTGAGTTGGTCAGCGCGGTGAGCCCGTGCTTGGACGCCGAGTAGTGTCCGTTGCCCGGCGTGGCCTTCAGCCCAGCCGAGGAGCTGACGATGACGACGGAGCCGCCGTTACCGGCCTCGATCATCGCCGGCAGCGCCGCGCGCAGCGTGCGGAAGGTGCCGGTGAGGTTCACGCCGATGACGGTGTCCCACTGCTCGTCGGTGAGCTCCCAGATGCGTCCCCAGCTGAGCACCCCCGCGTTGGCGATCAGGATGTCGAGGCGGCCGAACTGCTCGACGCCGTCGGCCACCAGTTGCCGCAGCGCCGCATCGTCTCGAATGTCGACCTCGCGGGCCAAGACTTTGCGGCCCTCGGCTTCCACCGCCCGGACGGTCTCGGCGAGATCCTCCGGGGTGGCCGCGGCGTAGCCGATGCAGTCGGACACCGGCGCGCAGATGTCGAGGGCGACGATGTCGGCGCCCTCGCGCGCGAGCCGGATCGCGTGGGCCCGCCCCTGGCCACGCGCGGCGCCGGTGATGAAGGCCACCCGCCCTTGCAACGGTCCCGACACATTAGTCCCTTTCGCCGACTGCCGATCAGGCTAGCAGCGAAACTGAAACGTGTTCTAGCCGGTCAGATGTCGGCGATGATCTGCGCGCGTTTGCTGGCGTATTCCTCGCTGCTCAACGCGCCCGATTTGTGCAGCTCCTCCAAGTCCTGCAGTCGCTGAGCGACGGACTGCGCCGGCGGCGCGGCCACCCCGCCGGCAGCGGCGGGTGCGGGTTGCTGCGCACCGGCGCGCCGGACCACGTCCATGATCTGCTGGCGCACCACCGGGTAGTTGCGGATGTCGACCGTGCCGCTGAACGGCAGATTGTTGGCCTTGTAGATCTGCAGGATCTCCATCAGCGGACCGGCCTGTCCGCTCAGGTCGTAGGTTCTGTGGTCTTCGGTGCTAGTGAACTGTGCGGGCACCACACCGGCGATCAATGCGCTTGCCTGCCACTCGATCTCGTATTCGCGGGTGGTCGGATCCACCAGCACGACGAGCTTGCGCGACGTCACAATCGCCTGTTTGGAGAAGTCGACGGTCACTCGCTTTCGATCGTCGAACGCGATGCCCGGCCCGGTAATGCGCAGGTCGAGATTGATCACCGGATGGTCGTTGATGCGCATTCCGGTTTCGGCCAGGCCCATGATCTGCGCCGTGGCCAGCACCCCGGTCTGGTGCAGGTGAGCCATTTTGGCCGAGGACTGCGCGCCGCGATTGGCCAGCCACACCGCGATGACCACGTCGGCGATGGTGATCAGCAGGCCGACCCACAGCAGCCACGAGGTGTTGTCCCGGATCGACGAGGAGATAGAGGAGTCGATGGAATCGAACTGGTTACCCATCAGGCTGGGCAACACGAAGTAGGTGGCTAGGAAGATCGGGCCGACCAAACCGCCGCAAACCAGAACGATGAGTTGGGCCTTGAGATAGCGCGCAAGCATGACAGTTCCCGTCGTCGGCAGGTCGATCACGCGGGACAACGTGTCGCTGAGCGAGCAGAAGCATAACGCAAACGGCGCCCACCCTTCCGGGTGAGCGCCGCTGTGCTTGTGGAGCTACTTGATGATCTTGGTGACCCGGCCGGCGCCGACGGTGCGGCCACCCTCGCGGATCGCGAACCGCAGACCGTCGTCCATGGCGACGGGCTGGATCAGCTTCACCGTGATCTCGGTGTTGTCACCGGGCATCACCATCTCGGTGCCCTCCGGCAGCGTCACCACACCGGTCACGTCGGTGGTGCGGAAGTAGAACTGCGGACGGTAGTTGTTGAAGAACGGCGTGTGCCGGCCACCCTCGTCCTTGGACAGGATGTAGACCTGGCCCTCGAAGTCGGTGTGCGGCGTGGTGGTGCCCGGCTTGGTCACGACCTGACCGCGCTCGACGTCCTCGCGCTTGATACCACGCAGCAGCAGCCCGACGTTGTCGCCGGCCTGACCCTGGTCGAGCAGCTTGCGGAACATCTCCACACCGGTGACCGTGGTCTTGCTGCTGGTCGGCTTGATGCCGACGATCTCGACCTCTTCGTTGACGTTGATGACGCCACGCTCGACACGGCCGGTCACCACGGTGCCACGGCCGGTGATCGTGAACACGTCCTCGACGGGCATCAGGAACGGCAGCTCGGTCTCGCGGACCGGGTCCGGGATCGACTCGTCGACCGCGTCCATCAGCTCCTCGACGGACTTGACCCACTTGTCGTCGCCCTCAAGGGCTTTCAGCGCCGATACCCGGATCACCGGGGCGTCCTCGTCGAACTCCTGGGCGGCCAACAGCTCGCGGACCTCGAGCTCGACGAGCTCCAGGAGCTCCTCGTCGTCGACCATGTCGGCCTTGTTCAGGGCGACCAGGATGTAGGGCACGCCGACCTGGCGGGCCAGCAGCACGTGCTCGCGGGTCTGCGGCATCGGGCCGTCCGTGGCGGCGACCACCAGGATCGCGCCGTCCATCTGGGCGGCACCGGTGATCATGTTCTTGATGTAGTCGGCGTGACCCGGAGCGTCGACGTGCGCGTAGTGACGCTTCTCGGTCTGGTACTCCACGTGGGAGATGTTGATCGTGATACCACGCTGACGCTCTTCGGGCGCGTTGTCGATCTGGTCGAACGCACGCGACTCGTTGAGTGCGGGGTACTTGTCATGCAGGACCTTGGTGATAGCCGCGGTCAACGTGGTCTTGCCGTGGTCAACGTGACCAATGGTCCCAATGTTGACGTGCGGCTTCGTCCGCTCGAACTTCGCCTTCGCCACTTCTGTGTCCTCCTGGACTTGTTGGTGCTTGTTAAAGCAGTGTTGTTATTTCAGTTGTGCCGCGGTTGTGACCGGGCAAGGTTACTCCGACGCGCTCGTCACTCGCCCGTCGCCTTCGCTTCGGCCGATTGCTCGGCCGCCGGCCTCGTGAGTTGCACTCACTCGCCCGTCGCCTTCGCGATGATCTCCTTCGACACGTTCGCCGGCACTTCGGCGTAGTTGTCGAACACCATGGAGTAGTTCGCCCGGCCCTGGGTCTTCGACCGCAGGTCGCCGACGTAGCCGAACATCTCCGACAGCGGCACATGGGCTTTGACCACGCGCGCACCGCTGCGCTCCTCCATGGCCTGAATCTGGCCACGGCGGGAGTTCAGGTCGCCGATCACGTCACCCATGTAGTCCTCGGGCGTGGTGACCTCGACAGCCATGATGGGCTCCAGGATGACCGGCTGTGCTTGCTGCGCAGCCTTTTTCAGCACCTGGGAACCGGCGATCTTGAACGCCATTTCCGACGAGTCGACGTCGTGGTAGGCGCCGTCAAGCAGAGTGACCTTCAGGTTCACCAGCGGGTAGCCGGCCAGGACGCCGTACTGCATGGCGTCTTGGGCGCCGGCGTCCACCGACGGGATGTACTCCCGGGGGATGCGCCCACCGGTCACTTTGCTCTCGAACTCGTAGGTCGCGCCGTCCTCGCTGGTGAACGGCTCCAGCTTGATGATGACCTTGGCGAACTGGCCCGAGCCACCGGTCTGCTTCTTGTGGGTGAACTCGCAGTTGTCCACAACGCGGCGGATGGTCTCCTTGTAGGCCACCTGCGGCTTGCCGACGTTGGCCTCGACCTTGAACTCGCGGCGCATGCGGTCCACCAGGATGTCCAGGTGCAGCTCGCCCATGCCGCCGATCACGGTCTGGCCGGTCTCCTGGTCCAGGTGCACCTTGAAGGTGGGGTCCTCCTCGGCGAGCTTCTGGATCGACAGGCTCAGCTTCTCCTGGTCGCTCTTGGTCTTCGGCTCGATGGCCACCTCGATGACCGGGTCGGGGAACGTCATCGACTCCAGCACGATCTGCTGGTTCGGGTCACTTAACGTGTCACCCGTGGTGGTGTCCTTCAGCCCGATCACGGCGTAGATGTGGCCGGCCGACGCACGCTCGACCGGGTTCTCCTTGTTGGAGTGCATCTGGAACAGCTTGCCCAGCCGCTCCTTCTTGCCCTTGGTCGCGTTGATGACCTGGCTGCCCGAATCGACAGTGCCCGAGTACACCCGGACGTAGGTCAGCTTCCCGAAGAACGGGTGCGTGGCGACCTTGAACGCCAGCGCCGAGAACGGCTCGTCGGTCGACGGGTTGCGGACGATCAACTCGTCCTCTTTGCCCGGCACGTGGCCCTCGGCGGGCGGCACGTCCAGCGGCGACGGGAGGTAGTCGATGACCGCGTCCAGCATCGGCTGCACGCCCTTGTTCTTGAACGCGCTACCGCACAGCACCAGGTAGGCCTCAGAGCTGATGGTCAGCTTGCGCAGCGCACCCTTGATCTCCGCGACCGACAGTTCCTCGCCGCCGATGTACTTCTCCAGCAGCGCCTCATCGGTCTCGGCGACGGCCTCGAGCAGCTTGGTCCGGTACTCGTCCGCCTTCTCCTGCAGCTCGGCCGGGATGTCGATGGTGTCGTAGGTTTCGCCCAGCTTCGTCTCGCCGCGCCATACCTTGGCGTTCATCTCGACCAGGTCGACGACGCCCTCGAAGTCGCCCTCGGAGCCGACCGGCAGCTGGATCGGGATGACGTTCGCGCCCAACCGGTCTTCCATCGTCTTCACCGAGAAGTAGAAGTCGGCGCCGACCTTGTCCATCTTGTTGACGAAGCAGATGCGGGGAACGTCGTACTTGTCGGCCTGCCGCCAGACCTGTTCGGACTGCGGCTCGACACCTTCCTTGCCGTCGAACACCGCAACGGCGCCGTCCAGCACGCGCAGGCTGCGCTCCACCTCGACGGTGAAGTCGACGTGGCCCGGGGTGTCGATGATGTTGATCTGGTTGTCGTTCCAAAAGCAGGTGGTAGCGGCGGAGGTGATAGTGATCCCCCGCTCCTGCTCCTGCTCCATCCAGTCCATCGTGGCGGCGCCGTCGTGCACCTCACCGATCTTGTAGCTGATGCCGGTGTAGTAGAGGATGCGCTCCGTCGTCGTCGTCTTCCCGGCGTCGATGTGCGCCATGATGCCGATGTTGCGGACCTTGGTCAGGTCGGTCAGCACGTCCTTCTGTGCCACAGAAGTCTTCCCACTCTTTCGGTTACTTGTTCGTCTTCGTCGCTGTCAGGTTGCGCCGGCGCCGTCGCCGGCTT
>Ga0335075_10006524_pt1 | contig 18003 bp, 16 predicted proteins | sample Lox_Sample_24_FD_206723 | JGI IMG/M metagenome (GOLD analysis project Ga0335075, IMG submission 206723) | Soil microbial communities from Loxahatchee National Wildlife Refuge, Florida, United States - Lox_Sample_2.4 | ecosystem: Environmental > Terrestrial > Soil > Wetlands | place: USA...
GACTTGCAAGGTCAGCGAGTGCTTGGAATAGAGCATCCGCCCCGTCTCGTGGATAGGAGGCGACACGTTGAGAAAGGTGTCGTTCTAGATCTGGTAGCATTGGACTGCCCCCATTAGGCGCGGGACACTCAACTCTATATCCCAGTAGTTCATCGGCTTTAAGTATCTTCGCTCCGGAGGATCCTGTCTAGAGGGCTTGCCTCGCCGCAAGGCGCGAGGTTCTCCTATGGAACTACTCGGCCGGAGGGCGTAGAGCGTGGGCGGCTTCAGTTCGTGGTTAAGCTAAGGCTAAGCTCAGCTTAGGTTTTAACCTGCGGCTTCTTGGGCGGCGCCGTCCTGGGTGTTTGTTTGCGGCTTTTCTTCGGGATGGGGTAGCGAGGTGCCGGGCCGCTGGCGGTGCCTTTGGGGCGTCCCGGCCCGGGGCATCCTGGTTTGCCGACATGTGCCGGGGTGCCGACCTGGCGGCGGATGTTGGGAAATCCCTGCGGACCCGCCCTGGGGTGAGCGGCCGGCTCGGATCGGGTGGTTTCTCCCAGGGGCGGCGCAGGTCGGCGGCCAGCGGCCGGGCAATGAGGAGCTGGGCGCAGGCGGCCATAACCAGGCGGACCCATCGGTCAGCTTGGTCGGGGGTGCGGACCTTGGCGGCGGTGAGCCCGAGGCTGCCCTTGAGGAACCGGATGCGGTCCTTGCACCTGGCCCGCCTGCGGTGGCGGAGTTCCAGGTCGGCGAGCTGGCCGCGTTTCGCGTCGGTGGCGAAGGCGGTGAACCGGTGCCCGTCGATGTCGGTGAACCGCAGCTGCGCGCCGGGGTGCGGGCGCTCCTTGCGGATGATGACCCGCATCCCCGCAGGCCATGATGACAGGTCGAGCAGTCCGGTGATGTCCGCGACCCATGCGCCGTCCCTGACCTGGCCGTCGCCGTCATAGGCCGGGGTCCATGACCCGGCGGGGGCTTTCAAGATGGCGGCCTGCATGTCGTCGGTGATGGTCATGCCGGCGGAGTAGTGCAGCCGCCGGGACCGGGCGGTCAGCCAGGTCAGGAAGTCGCGGGTGCCGCCGCCGGAGTCGGCCCGGACCAGGACCCGGCCGCGCAGCCGCCGGGGCAGCTGCGCTAGGGCGAGCCGCGTGGCCTCGATGTGGCCGGCGGCGGTGTTCGACCCGGCGTTGCCCGGCCTGAGCTGGATGGCCAGCGGCTCGCCGTTCCCGCCGGCACCATAATCCGCCCGGGCGGTCATCGGGTGGAAGCCGAAGGTCTTCTTCCAGGTGGGAGCGGCCTGTTCCTTCTCCGAGTGCGCGGTCACGATGGTGGCGTCCAGGTCCACGATGACCGGTTCCTTGTCCGCGCCGGGCGCGCCGTCCCCGCTCAGCGCCCATGCCCGCTCCCGGGCCGCCGACCGCGCGGCCCGGATCGCCTTCAGCGCCCGCGGCAGATCGGCCGCCAGCGCCGCCACCAGCCGGGACACCACCGGGTCCGCCGTCGCCCGGAACCGTTCCACATCGCTCATGCCGATCCGTACGCCGCCCAGCGAATCAGCACCGCTACCGGGGCTACTGGCCGGATCGACCAGCCAGTGCAGCGAGGCATCGTTCCACGCGGCCGGATTGATCAGCCCTCGCTCGAGCACGCTCTGGTCGGCCAGGTCGGCGCGCCACAGCATGGAGACGTTCCCGGCGGCCTGCGCTGGCGTGCCGGGATACTTCAGGGCAGCGTTGAGGTCCGGTTCCTGTCGTGAATGCGCCAGGCTGATCCCGGGACTGCCGGATGGGGTGCCAGCAAGTCCCAGCGCCTGACGTGCGGCTGGGGGCATGCCCAGGCCGTTGGCGAAGGCCTCGAAAGTTGCAGCGGCCATCGGCGTGCGCTTGCGCCGCGCATACTCGCTCAGTCGGCCCTGGAGAATATCGGTCAGGTCCGCGATCTGGCCCTGCGTCAGGCCATGAGCATTAAGCACCGCGATGACCGTGCCAAGATCACGTTTCGCGCACGCATCAAGAACGTCTTGCCGTGCACAGGCGCGCTCCACGATCGCGCGCACCTCGGAAATAGCCATAACCACGGCGTGCTTCCCGTTCCCTTGGTCGCTCGCCAGCAGATGAGGTGATACGCATCAGACTGCCAGTACATGAGATGATACGGTCCGTAGTTGGACGCGGTTCACGCCGGAAGCGGCCGATTACCTGCAGCGCAGGCAACTGCACCTGCGAACATGCAGTGTCGATCGAAGAGGTAGGGGTCTCTCGCCGCCGCAGCTCTAAAACAGCCTCCACCCTCACGGTCGGCGGGCATCTTTCCTGGCAGATCTACTGAGAATGTCTTGCGGATATTGACCGTATACGGTAAGTATCCCGCTCGCCCGTCCGGGAATGGAGGATCCGGTCGAGCCGTGGGCTCCCGGAGATGGCGCAGCGTTCGTGTGTGGCCAAGAAATGTGCGGGCTGGCTACCGTTCTACTTCTTGAGTGGCCCGCTCGACTAGGCGCGTGGCCCAGCGATGGGCGTCGCGTGCTTTGCGGGCGGCGACGACGAGCACGCCGTAGTGGGCTTCGTCCTTGAGGTCAAGCAGCCGTAGCAGGGTGACTGCCAGTTCGGGGCCGTCGGGTGTGGCACGGCGGAGAAGGTCCGCGGCGCCGCGATGGTTATCGCCCCGGTGCCGGGATCGGAGCCGGGCGCAGCAGATGCTGTCGGAGGCGGCGATGCCGGCGAGCACGGCAAGTCCGGCCGAGACATTGAGATACTCGTCTCGGTCGCGTTCGTCCAGCACAAGGGCGGCGACCTCGAGGTAGGCGCGAGCAGTCCGCAGCCGGCTTCGTGCGTCGGCTGCTCCGCATTTTGCGGTGCGCGATGGCGATGGCATGGTTAGGCCGGTCCCGTTCGTGAGTTCTTCCAGGAGGTTTCGCCTGCGACCTGGATGGCGTCCCGGTCGATCTCGGTGAACAGCGGGGTACGCCGTCGGCGGTGATCGGCCCACTCGAACGCGGACATCTCCAGGACTTGTAGGGGATTGCCGGTCCACGCGGGGACGAGTTCGTGCAACTGCCCCACCTGTCGGGCCCATTTCGAGGCCTGCCGCGAAGTGAGCTGGTCGGCCATGAACTCTGACGCGTCCCCGGCGGTGACCTCGGTCAGGCCAGCCGGACTGCGGCGCGGATCGGTCTCCCCCGCCACCGGCGCACGGACTAGGAGCAGGTCGATGTCGCTGTGGACGTCGCCGTCGCCCCGTGCTGCCGAGCCGAACACGCACCCGTATACGGGCTTGGGGTTCCAGGCACCCAGCGTGCTCCGGAGCCGATCCCAGACAGTCAGCCGCAGCCCGGCGAGAGCATCGGCGACCGGTGCTGCTACATGATCTCGGTTAAGCTCATGAACGCGGTTCCGGCCCATCTCCGTTGCCCGGACGATCCCCTGCTCGACCAGGCGTGCCAGGCTTTTGCGGACACCAATCTCCGAACCGCGGGGCATCAGGGCGGCAACCTCGCCCACCGTCATGGGTTTGCCGGCCCCGGCGAGCACAGCCAGGACCGGCCCGTCGAGAGTGGCGGTCACCGCCCGGGTCGGATCAGTCAGGTCCACGATCTAAAAGTATACGAGATTATCTAATCAGAAAGCCTGGTATCTCTTAGGATAGGCCGGGCTGCCTGCCGCTGCCCAGGCCTGGTGCCCGTGTGACCTGCGGTCTAGTCGCGGAATGCCCTCCTTGTGAGTAGATCATTCAGTACCGGCGAGCGCTAATACACTCCCCATGGCTTGCCGCTGGTAGCGGCAGGTGCTGGCAGCGCCGCCGCCAAGCTGACCATCGCAGCCGGTACCGGGCGTCCTTCGCCGGGTCGATGCGTGTTCTCCGCCGGAATCCGCCCGGCGCGACTTCCGCAACGCCATGCAGGAAAGGCGACTGGACCGGCGGAGGTCGAGGTCGTCCTCGACCAGGGCCGACTTGAGGACGACCTGTCCGCAGCGACCGAGAGCGGCGGCCGGCGGGTCCGCCCCGGAGGGCGGCACTGCGAGCAGCGCCTCGGCAAAGGTCCCGTCCGGCCGCCTGGCCCCGCGGCGCTCCAGCACGCCCATCAGAAGGCATCCAACGCCGCGGAGCTTGGACGGATTCTAGGTGGTCCGGTTTCCTGTCACCTAGTGATGCCGCTACCAGCAGACTAAGATTCCCAGGTCGGCCTCAGGTCGAGGTCGTGGCCGGGTCGTCTCCGGCCGCGTCGGCGGGTGTGGCGCTGCGAGGAGGTAGTTCTCATTCCGGCCATCAACGGGCGCCTGGTGATCAGCCGTGCTGACATGGCTGCGCGCGGGGTGCCGCGGACCACGGTGGATGGCTGGTACCGGGACCGGGCCAGGACGGGGCATCCGGAGAAGGCCGGGCGGATCGGGCGGACGGATTACTGGTACGAGAATGAGTGGACTGCCTGGCATGAGAGGTATCTGCGGGGCAAGATCGAGTCGCTGACCCGGGTCGACCGGCGCGGCGACCCGGACGACCTGGTCGACGCCGCCGAAGCCGCCCGCATGCTGCGGTACGCCAGGCGCAATGTGATCCACGCCAACCGCCAACTGGGCTACTTCCCCGAACCTGACGCCTACGGGGCAACCAGCAAGGGCCGCCGTGCCCCGCTGTGGAAGCGGTCGACCGTGTGGGCCGTGGCCGACCGCCGCAAAGGCGTCGGAGGCGGCCACAAGCCGGGCACCCCGGGCGCCCCAGCCAAGCCGCACCCGTACGCGGGCGACGAGCGGCTCGCCCGCGTCCTTGCCGAGCTCCGCTCAGGCGTCCGGCTGTCATCGGCGGAACTCGCTGCCGAGTGGAACGTCAGCCAGCGCACAGCCGAGCGCATCATCCGCACGGCGCGAACTCTCCTCAAGGCCTGACCGCCCGCCCCGCGCAAACGGCAGGTGGCGACAGCTTGATGTCGGCAATTTGAAGCAGTAGCTTAGAGAATGTCGGACAGGCGGCAACCTGTCCGACACCTTTCAGCGCAACATCAGAACGAAGGGTGTGATTCATCGTGATCACAGCACCTCCAGTACGGCGGCGGCTCGTGGGCGAGGCGCTTCGCCGGTACCGGGAGAACCTGGGCTACACGCTTGATGACGCGGCCCGGGCGCTGGAATCTCGTGTTTCCGAGTTTCGCGGTGAGTGAGTTTCCCGGCTGGCAAACCCTAGGCGGCAGAAGGGATGTGCCAGGCGGACCCGGCCGTGGCGGCCGTTTCACCCGTTGGTGCCGGCGGTGATGTGCTCGAACAGCCCCGCGTGGATACGGGTGCGGACCCCTTTGGCCCAGGGCTCGTCCAGCTCGCCGGCGTTGAGGGCGGCCGCGTTGTTGAGCAGCATGCCGAAGGCGAGGAACGTCTTCACCGTGACCGGGTCAAGGCCTGTCGTGCCGGCGACCGTGTCCCACATGCGGGCGAGTCGCGTCCGTACCAGGTCGCGGACGTCGCTGTCGCCGCAGGCGGCAAAGCCCTGCAGTTGCAGCAGGAGCGTGGTGCGGTCCGCCAGCAGCTCGTAGTACTGCGCGCCCATCAGCGCCAGCGCGTCAAGGCCCCGGGCGCCGGCGGCGGCTTGCGCCATGCCGTCGCTGAAACGGTCGAAGGCCGCGCCGACCAGCTCCAGGAACAGCGCCTTCTTGGTCCCGAACATCCGGAACACGTAGGCCTGCGTGATGCCCGCCTCGCGGGCTATCGCCTCGGTCGACGCACCGTGCAGCCCGTGATCCGCGAACTCGCCCGCGGCGATCCCCAGCACCTGGGAGCGCCGTTCCGGTCCGCTCATACGCCCAGCCACAATGACCAGGTTACTACTTACTAACTGCTAACTGATACTTTAGCGCCGTGAGCGATGACATCTGGGCCAGCCTGGCCGGACAGTTCGCCGACGGGGCTTACGCCTCGGTGAAGGGGTACGTCCGCACCTACGTGATGCACCAGCACCTGCTGGCGCACCTGCCGCCTCCCCCGGCGCCGGTGCTCGACGTCGGGGGAGGCGCGGGCCACCAGTCGTTCCCGTTGGCCCAGGCCGGCTACGACGTGACGCTGCTTGACTCCTCGCCGGCGATGCTGGGCAAAGCCCGGCAGCGCCTGGCCCGGCTGCCCGCCGATGCCCGGCGACGGGTGACGCTCGTGGAGGCCGACGGCGAGAACGCCGACGAGGCGACGGGCGGCCGGCGCTTCGCCGGCGTGCTGTGCCACGGCGTACTCGGGTACCTTGAGGATCCCGGGCCGCTGGTCAGCCAGCTGTGCCGGTGCGCAGCCGTCGGCGGCGTCGTGTCGATCATGACGGGCAACGCCAAGGCGACGGCGGTGCAGCCGGCCCTGGAACGGCGCTGGGGCGACGCCCTGGCGGCGTTCGACACCGCAACCGGGATCGGGGTGCTGGGCGTGCGGGGGCGGGCCGACACGGTGGAGGAAGTCAGCGAGCTCCTGGAAAGCGGGGGCGTCGAGCCAGTGCGGTGGTACGGGGTGTGGCTGTTCGTCGACTGGCTCGAGTTCAGCGGGGCCGAGCTCGACCCGGGCGATTCGAAGCAGGTAGCGGCGACGGCCGCGGTCGAACTCGAAGCCAGCCGGCGAGACCCCTACCGCCAGCTCAGCCGCGTCTTTCATCTCGTGGGGCGCAAAGGCCCGGCCTGACGGGGCAACAGCAGCCAGGTGCTGAAGCCGGCCGCGCGTTCATGCCGTGCCGCCTGCCCGCCTCTACCGGAGCGTCGCAGCAGCCTGCGCCGCCCCGGTGACAACCGGGCTGGGACCGTGCCCCGGTGACAACAAGACCCCGGAGTGTCCGCTGATGCTGGCTCCTGAGAGGCTACCTATGCCGCCGCAGTGGCGGGACCTGCTGGAAGAGCTGGCGCCGGCGTTCGCGCGCCGCTCGACGCACCGCTTGTTCATGGCGCTGGCGTGCGGGCTGATCCTGGCCGACCGGGGCACGGTGACCGGGATGGCGGCCGCGGCGGGGATCGGGCAGCAGTGGCGGCGGGCGTGCTGGTTCTTCGCCGCCGCGAAATGGGATCCGGATGCCCTGGGCCTGGCGGTCGCGCGGCTGATCGTGAAATACCTGCTCAGTGACCATGATCCGCTGACCGTGGCGATCGACGGGACCTTCTTCCGGCGGTGGGGGAGGCGCGTTTTCCAGGCCCGGTGGGCCTATGACGGGGCCGCGCAGGGCGGGAAGAAGACCGCCTACGGCAACACCTGGGTGATCGCGGCGCTGGTCGTGAAGCTGCCGTGCTGCCCGTCGCCGGCGGCGCTGCCGGTGCTGTTCCGGCTGTGGCACGGCAAGGGCACCGCCTCCCAGCCCGAGCTCGCCGCCCGGCTGCTCAAAGTGCTGGCCGGGGCGTTCCCTGGCCGGGCGGTGCACGGCACCGGGGACTGCGCCTTCCACGGGGAATCCCTGGTCATCGAGGGGACGACGTGGACGACGCGGCTGCCGTCCAACGCGGTCCTGTCCGGGCCGAAGCCCCCGCCGACCGGGAACCGGGGCCGGCCGAGGGAGAAAGGAGACCGGATCGGCACCTGCGCCGACGCCGCGAAGACCGCCGGCTGGCAGGACACCGTCATCCGCGCCTACGGCAAAACCGGGCACGTGCAGGCCTCCAGCATGCCGGCGCTGTGACACGGCAGCTTCAAGTCCGCGCCCGGCCAGCTCGTCCTCATCCGCGAACCAGGCTCGGCCAAGCCCTATGACCTGGGCCCTGTTCACCCTCGACACCGAAGCCGGCCCCGAAACGATCGCCGAGCGGTACTCCTGGCGGTGGGCCATCGAGCCGTCCAACGCGACCGGGAAGCAGCTCACCGGCGCCGGCGACGCCTGCAACCGCACGGAGAAAGCCGTCGAGCGCACCGTCCCGTTCGCGTTCCTCACCCAGTCCCTGATGATCATCTGGTACGCCATCTCCTGCGACCCCGCCGCCGCGATCGTCGGCCGCCGCAGCCGCTGCCCCTGGTACCGGACCAAGGCCACCCCCGCGCCGGCCGACATGCACGCCGCCCTCCGCGACGACCTTCTCGCCGCCCGAATAAACAGCATCAGCCCAAGTCAGAACCACCCGGCACAAATCACCGACGGCACGTTGACCAGCAAGGCCGAGGCTGCCTAACTCAGAAACACGAGATTGCGGCGGGCGACTATGATTACCAACCTCGAACTACAGCGAGTCATCCCGTCGCCAAGCGGCGGGCTCCATTGCGGCAGCAGCGGCAGGAGGTGGGCGCCGGACCCGGAGGAATGGGTCATCCCGTCGCCAAGCGGCGGGCTCCATTGCGGCAGCAGCGGCAGCGTGCGGACCTTCGAGGAACTCACGACGGTCATCCCGTCGCCAAGCGGCGGGCCCCATTGCGGCCGTTGTCTACATGAAACAACTGCTCTCGGAAGAGGGCGGCGTCATCCCGTCGCCAAGCGGCGGGCTCCATTGCGGCAGGACATTCAGCTTCAGCTTGACGCATATCTAGAGCGTGTCATCCCGTCGCCAAGCGGCGGGCTCCATTGCGGCGCGATGACGACGAAGTAGCTGAACTCGCGGATATCGCGGCGGTCATCCCGTCGCCAAGCGGCGGGCTCCATTGCGGCGAATCCCGCTCGCGCCACGCGGTGGAGGGTCCGAAGGGTGTCATCCCGTCGCCAAGCGGCGGGCTCCATTGCGGCATCCCACGGCCACAACACCACGTCATACCGCCGCGGTGTCATCCCGTCGCCAAGCGGCGGGCTCCATTGCGGCGGAACCTCCTGGGAACTCACGGCCGCCGCTGACGATATGGTCATCCCGTCGCCAAGCGGCGGGCTCCATTGCGGCGCGGTGAACGAATTTTTCACGAACAGCGGCTCGTCGCTGTCATCCCGTCGCCAAGCGGCGGGCTCCATTGCGGCGGACTTCCTGCTCGGGCGGGATGCTTCAGCTGACCGTGTCGTCCCGCCGTTGAGCGGCGGGCTCCATTGCGGCTTTAGCGGCCGGGGCCCTTTTCGTCCCGGTCCGGGCGTCGTCCCGCCGTTGAGCGGCGGGCTCCATTGCGGCTCGCACACCGCGCCGGTAACGCCGGTTGCGTAGGTAGGTCGTCCCGCCGTTGAGCGGCGGGCTCCATTGCGGCGTCAGCATGTACGAGTCAGGGGAGCGTCGGCTCAACGTCATCCCGTCGCCAAGCGGCGGGCTCCATTGCGGCAACGGACCACCGAGGAGACGGCGCGAGCGCGCGGCAATATACGGGCTGTCAGATCGGGTTGTCAGTTCAGACACCAGCCTGACACCGGCCAGACAGCCCGAGGACTAATGATCCCGGGCGTTCGGTTTCGGGACCCGGCCTGGTATTGGTCTGCGTCAGGCAGCTGAGATGCGGTTACGCCATGAAACCGTCCCGGAACGGCTCACGGCAGGCAGGGAAACCCGCCGACGCGCTAATCGGAATCGGGGATACCCGTGCCCTTTTCAAGCTCGGCCGCACTGCGGCCTACGAGCTGGCGCGCCGTCCCGGTTTCCCCGCCCGGGTTGTCATCTCGGCGCGGTGCCACCGGTGGTGGGCAAGCGAGGTCGACGCCTTCGCCGTGGCACTTCGCGACCATCCAGCCCCTCAGCAGAACCGTGCTACCCGGAAAACACCCGCACCGCAAACCCCGGAATCTGCTGAAACACCGCTCCGGATCACCGGCCGGGTACGAGCAGCCCGCCGGAAGGGAACAGCATGACTTCCGCCGAAATCCTTGATCTGCCTGTTGGTGACCGCGAGGTCATCGAGATGAAATTCGGGATCACGGTGTACCCGCCGAAGGCCGACAGGGAGCCGTGGCGGGCGGTGTTCACGGAAAATGGCCGGCGGCGGTTCCGGCAGGCGTCGACTGAGGCCAGGCTGGCTATGAAGTTGGTGCGGGTGCAGGAGCGGCTTGCCGCGGATGCGGCGAGCATGGAGCGCCCGGGGACGGATCTGATCGCGCATTACCTTGACCCGGATCGGCTGCCGGTAGGGAAACGGTGGTCGCGCAAGCATGCGGACACGCAGCGGCGTTTGTGCGAGAGGTTCGCGGCGCCGGTGATCGCAGCGGTGACATGCCAGGACATCAAGGTCATGCACATGCAGCAGATCGTCAGCGCTGCTCCGACGGCGGAGGAGGGGGAGCGGCTGCACCGGTGCGTGTCGGCGCTGGTGACGGCGGGGATCAGGGGCGGGTACCTGGCGAACGCGCGGCTCAGGGAAGTGCACTGGCAGGCGGCCGGTCGGCCGGTGCCGGAGCCGGGGCCGCGGGTGCAGGGCGAGTCGGTGCTGTTCGTCGACCCGGCCGAGATCCCCTCCGACGCCGATGTCGCCAAGCTCGCGCAGGCCCTGGCGCTGGGGCGGCGCGGCAGGCTCGATGAGCTAACGGCCTGCACGGCGGCCTACAGCGGGCTGCGGAAAGGGGAGTTGTTCGCGCTGACGGTATTCCAGGTCGCTGTCGGCGAGCGGGTGATCACGGTGGACCGCAAGGTCGTCGAGGTCGGCGGGAGGCTGTACCTGGAGGCGCCGAAGGCCCGCAAGTACCGCTCCACGATCTACCCGGTCCGCACTCCCGAGGGGTATCCACTGGCGGAGAAGCTGGCCGCCCGTGCTGAGGCGGTGCGGGCGGAGATGAAGGCCGGGACTAACCCACCCGGATTGATGTTCCCCTCCCCGCGGGAGAAGTACTGGCGATCCTCCAACTTCGACCGCCGCGTGCTGGCGTCGGCGTACCAGGCGGCCGGATGGCGCGATGGCGACGGGAACGGGGACTGGACCTGGCACAGCTTGCGGCACGTGTTCTGCGTGACCGCCCTGTTCAGCTGGAAGCTGGAAGCCCGCGACGTGTCCGGCCTCGCCGGGCACGCCAACGTCCGCACCACCCTCGACATGTACGTCGGCACCACCGCCGGGACACTTGACCGCGCCCGCACCGCCACCCAGTGACGAATAGCTTGCCCGGTGGGTGCAGACAGGGCGAGGATCCTCGGCACGCCCGAGGATGGTGCGGGTGTCGTTTTTGGGAAGCCGCTGAGTCCTGCCTTTCATGCAGGTAATGACCGGGACCGTGAACGGACTATGCCGCAGCTGTTGCCAAGCGGATCCCACCTGGCGTACAGAGCAACAATTGCGCACGCCGGTCCTCTTGACGTCACGCAAGGCAGACTGATAATCACGTTGAGTATCAACGTGTAGGAGTTTATTTGGCATGACCACCGCTGACAGCGCGCATCCGATTGACCCGTACGCACTGCGCCCCTAGATATCCCTGCTGTTCCTGCAATGCGTAACCGGGCAGGAGGAACTGGCTTTGGATAAGCTATCTGGGCTCTTGAGGAAGGTGAGGGAACGCCGCGATCACGGCGCTAATATCCTAGTAGGAGCAGAGATTAGCGGTATCTCGGGGTTCTTGAGGCATGCCCCCGAAGCGCGCGGTGTGGATCAGATTAGCGGGCGTCCATTCACGGGGCCAGGCCGCGTAGCTTAATTACGTTGCGGCTGGGAGCGGGTAGTACTGGTGAGAGCCAGGGTTTGCCGCAGGTCATAGGCACAGTCGCGCCGTAGGTACCGGCTTCTTCCTGGCCGTTTGCTGTAAGGTGCCGAACAGCGCCAGGACATGATCGGGGTGCCACGATAGGTACTCCAGCCCGCGGAGGGATGTTCGGGCAGCCGGAGAACGGCAGCCGCTGTGTCACCAGGCTGGCGGCATGCCGGGCGGGCTGCCGCCTGGCTGGCCGGGCCCGGGTTCCCCGCTGCGGAGGAGGGGCCGCAGGCGGGCGGTGAGCAGGGCGGTGACTTGCGGGTCGGTGAGATCGGCCCAGTGCCGGGACCGCCAGGCGGCGAGCATCAGGAGCATGCCGAGGAAGCCGATCACCTCGGCGTCGATGCTGACCTCCGGGCGTAGCTGGTCGGCGGCCTGCTCGAACGCCCTGGTCAGCATGCGGCGGGCGGCGGCAGGGATCTCGCGGAGGTCGTCGAGGATGTCCGGGTAGCGGGCCGCTTCGCCGAGCCCGAACTGGAGCAGCTCAGGCCGGCCGGCCAGCTGGGACTGCAGCTCGGCCAGGCACCGCAGCAGGCCCCGCATCGCGGTCTGCGGGGTGGACGCGTCGATGGCCGACTCGTAGGCGTCCAGCGCCGCCGCGGGGTGGAACCGGCGCACTGCCTCGCGGGCCAGGGTGGCCTTGTCGCCGAAGTGCCGGAAGACCGTGACCTCGTTCACGCCGGCAGCGGCGGCGATGTCGCGGGTGGTGATCACGGCCATGCCCCGCTCGGCCGCCAGGGCCAGGAACGCCCGCAGGATCTTGTCCCGCGTTTCCTCACTCGTCACGGGGCCTAGGTTCCCACGCCGACGGCGATGGCGACGACCACGAGCGTGGCGGCCTGCAGGGCGGCGCGGGCCGCGGACCAGCGGGCGAACCGGGTCAGCAGCGGCGCCAGGGCAGCCGGGGTGTCCTCGGCCCGGCCGATCTTGAACATGGCCGGGGCGGCGCGCCCGGTGGCCGCGCTGTGCAGCACCGACAGCGCCGCGGCCGCCGCCAGCAGCCCGGTCACCGTCCCGCCGGCGCCCCGGCCCGCCGCGACGCCGAACGCGGCAGCCGTTAGCGCCGCGGCGCAGGTGCCCACGGCGGCGTAGAACCCGATGCCGTTGCCCAGGTCGGCGGACCGGGCGTAGCCCGCGTAGCCGACCGGCCCCATCCGCCGCCGCGCCGGAAGCTGGACGATCACCTTGTCCAGCGACAGCCCGGCCAGCATCCCGTCGGCCGCCAGGGCGGCCAGCGTCACCCCGGTCACGACACCATCCACCTCAGTCCTCCTGTAGCCTGTATGCATGCAAGTACTTGCACGCAATATTAGCGGAAGACGGTCATGATGACGCCACGGTCCGCGACCGGGGGCCTGTTGATCGCCACCGCGGCAGCCGGCGGGGTGATGGGCAGCCGCCACGCCGACCTGGCATCGGGCACATCCTCTGCCCGCTCGGCTACATCGGCCTGCGGTCCTCGCCGTCACCGCAGCGGTCCCCCGGTCAGCCCGCCTAAGGCCGTCCGGGGCTAGCTCCAGATATTTTCTTCGAGCCGTTGAGGAAGTCGTATGCGCAACCCCCTGACTAGCGCTTTCGCCAGGTACATCATGGAGGCGACCATCACCGAGGCCGACCTGGTCACTCCGGCCATGCGGCGGATCCGGCTGGAGACCGGCGGGCCGATCCCGTTCCCGTACTCCCCTGGCCAGCACGTGCGGATCCAGACCATCGACCCGTTCTCGCCGCGCGGCCTGCTGCGGCCCCTCGAGACGCTGCGCACCTACACGATCTGGCAGTACGAGCCCCAGGCGATCGAGCTGCTCGCCCACCTGTACCAGAGCGACGGCGGCGGCGTCGGGCTGCGGTGGGCGTCGGGGGCGCGTCCCGGCGACCGCGTGACGTTCTGGCGGCACCAGGGGGGTTTCTGCACCCGCGAGGACGCCGCGTACCACCTGTTCATCGGCGAGGAGACCGCGAGCGCTGCGTTCGCCCCGATGATCCGCGCGCTGGACGGCTCAGCGCGGGTGTACGGGGTGCTGGAGAGCGAATCACCCCAAGACGACATCCCCATGCCCCGCCCGCACGGCTTGCACCGCGTCCACCGCCACGGTACTTCGGCTCACTACTCCAAGACGCTCCTCGCCGGCGTGGCCGGCCTCGACCTGCCCGCCGAGCCCGGTGCCGCCTACATCGCCGGCGAGGCCAGGACGTGCCAGATGATCCGTGACCACCTCGTCCGCGACCGCCGGTGGCCCCGGACTTCGATCAAGGTGAAGCCGTTTTGGACCCCGGGAAAGCGCGGCCTGCACTGACAATGGGCAGCGATATGCTCCCGCCGGGCCCGAGCCCGGACAAGGCCCCGGTCCTGCCGGGATGCTGGCGGCTCGTGCCCGATGAGCCCGGCGTGGCCAGTGAGCAGCAAGGCGGCCTGGCGCTGCGGCTGCGGGCTGTGATAGAGGCGAAGGACGCGCAGATCACGGCGCTGGAGTCCAGGCTGGAGGCATCGCTGGAGCGGGGCGGCGGCTGGAGCTTAAGGTCGCGGAGCTGGAGCGCAGGCTCGGGATGGACAGCACGGATTCGGGGACTCCGTCATCGAAGGAGCGGATCGGGGCGAAGGAGGCGCGGCGGGCGCGGCGGCAGGAATCGGAGCGGGAGCGGCGGAAGGACCGCAAGCGGGGCGGGCAGCCCGGGCATCAGGGCAAGGGCCCGGCCCGGGATCCGGATCCAGGCGAGCGGAAGGCCGCGGAGCCTCCTGCGGAGTGCCGCCGCTGCAAGGCGGGCCTGGACGGCGCGGCGCTGGCCCCGGAGCCGCGCTGGGCGCAGGTCATCGACGTGGACGTGATCCGGAAGGTGACGGAGTGGGCGCTGCCTGGGCTGGTGTGCCCGTGCTGCGGGACGGTCACGTTCGCGGATCCGCCGCCCGGCGCACACGCGGGCGCGGTGTCCTACGGCATGGTGCTGAATGCCGCGGCGGTGCTGCTGGCCTGCTACGGGAACGTTCCGGCCGAGCGTGCCGCGCTCGTCATGGGCATGCTGCTGGGGGTGCCGGTCTCGGCCGGGTGGGTGGATAAGGCCGCGGCGCGGCTGGCGGCGCGGATCGGGGATGGCGGGTTCGAGGAGGCGATGACCGGGGCGCTGGCGGCCGAGGAGGTGCTGGCCGTCGACGAGACCCCGGTCAACGTGCTGGGCAAGGACGCCCCGCTGCCCGCGGCCCGGGAAGAGGAAGAGAAGGATCCGGAGGGGGAGAAAGCAGCGGCCGGCACGCCGCACGTGCTGATCGTCCGGACCCGACGGGCGGCTGACCTTCCTGCTGACCATCGCCTCACGGCGCAAGGCCGACGTCGCCAGCGGGATCCCGGGCCTGTTCACCGGATCGCTGATCACCGACGGCTACACCGGCTACCAGCACCTGCTCTCCAGGATCAGGGGCATCCAGCAATGCGCCGCTCACGTGATCCGCCGCTGCCGCGCCGTCACGAAGCTCGGCCCCGGCAGCCTGCAGTCCTGGGTCGGCGACATCATCACGATCTTGCGCGAGGCGCACCAGGCGGTGGACGAGGCACGCGCCCGCGGGAACACCGCGCTGGACCCGCAGCTGCTAGAGGACCTGCGGGAACGCTACGACCAGGCGGCCAAGACCGGGATCATCCACAACCGGCTGCGGGCCTGGCACGACGGGAACCACCCCGGCTACGCCCTCGGCTGCTGGCTGCGCGGCTACAAGGAACAGGTCTTCCTGTTCACCCGCGACTTCGCCGTGCCCTGGACCACCAACGTCTCAGAGCGCGGTGCCAAGGCCGCCAAGCGGCACCAGGCCGTGTCCGGGTACTGGCACAATCTCGCCACTCTCGCCCGCTGGTGCCGTATACGCAGCTACCTCAACACCGCAAGCGCCCACGGCCTCACAGCGCTCGACGCAATCCGCGACGCCCTCGCAGGAAAACCCTGGCTACCGCCACCCCCCGCCGCAGCCTGACACCAGATCACGGGACCCCGTGAATAGACATATTAGCGGCTTCATCCACAGAATCGAATCGAATCCCAGCTGGGCGACTCCAGGGGCTCACTATATCGACATTCGCCATTCGCTCAGCATCGTCCTCAGACGCGGCCAGATATTCGCTATCCACTGTGATTCATCGACGCGTGCCGTGCTGGCCAGGTGGCTCAAGCGCGAACCGCGTCCGCCGCTTCGCCAGGTCTCGCAGAACATAGTGCAAGGCGCCTTCCTGCGCGGCGAGGCGAAGGGCCTCTGGCTGCACGGCACTCACGTGAGAAGCGCCATCAGGCCCGACACCAAGCACATCACCGGCATGCGGGTACAGGACGCGCTCAGCCCCTGGAGGACAGTTCGTTTGCCATGGCTGCCGCGAGGGCCAGGATCCCGGACGACACAGGGCTGACCGCCCTGCTCGGAACCGTCGGAACCGTCCCCGCAAAGGCGTGGTATGGAACAGGCAGTCGCATGAACTGAACGAATTCATGACCGCCTCCACCGAGGCGCTAGAGCTCATCGAGGAGACCATCACAAGCGATGCGCCGCTCAACCGGCCCTTCCCTATATTGGCGGTTGAGTCATACGACCTGTCAGAGGTGCAGGGCGCATACGACATCCTCACCCTGGGCCCAGATGATCTTCCGACCAGCCCGGACGTAACGGAGGAGATGACCGAGGTCGCGGAAGTCCTCCAGCGCGCCAGCCTAACGGTCACAGGGCCGCCCGACTCCGCTGATTTCAAGCTCGAAGTCGGCATGGACGGGTCCTCCGCCGGGCCCTGCAGGCAACAGTCCGCATGAACGGCGACCACGTCGCCTTCAGCTTCGGATACTCTCCCGGCAGCGAGCCCACGAATCCCGGCCCTGTCCGGCAGGCTCTCGATGCGCTGGAGAACGATGACCTGTTTGCCGTCTACTACGACTCCGGGCACGTGGTGGGCCCAAACGGGATCTGGCACCGCAACACCAGCTCGGCGCCATTCCCCAACTGGAGATTCCATGACTTCTCCGGATTCGACATAGCCACGGAGAAACCAGGAAACACCCCAGCGCAAATACACTCCCGCGTCGGCTCCAGGAACGACAAGTCTCTCTTCGGCTGGGTCGCGCAGCACTACTCTTCTGGCTGGCTTGCATGCGACGACGGCCCGGGAGAGGTCGCGGATTTCGTGCACATCAGTCCGGACGCCGTCTTGAGCCTGATCCATGTCAAGGGCGCGCACAGCACATCCCGGACACGGACCGTCGCAGTAAGCGCATTCGAGATCGTCGCCAGCCAGGCAGCCAAGAACAGCCGCCGTCTCGATGACCTTGACATCCTCAGAGAGACCCTGATGATCGCGTTCACCGGACGAGCGGCATGGACCGACGGCAAGCGAGTTCCCGACCGCGCGGAGTTCCTGGAAGTACTCGGAAGCCTGATGCCCTCAGACAAGAAACAGGTCGTCATCGTGCAACCTCACGTCAGCGAGCCAATGTGCAAACGCATCAGAGCCAGCGCCAGCAGCCAGGGCAGTACGCGATCGCGGGAGCTATTCCGGCTGAGTACGCTGGAGACACTCCTGCACACCACGCGTGCCGCGGCAGTCGCAGTCGGAGCAGACCTGGAGGTCATCGGCAGCAGGTATTAAGACAGCCGCAGGGGCAGTCACCGGCCTGCCATCCACCGGGAAATCCGGGCCCTCTCGGACGAAACCGTGGTAGAGAGCCAGTAGTTCAGGCGATCTTGAGTTGTTCGTCGCCGAAGTCGGCGATGAGCTTGAGGGTGCCGCCGAGGGCAGCGACGAACCGGTTGAGGACATCCTGGGTGGAGACGTCGCCGCTTTCGATCTGGGAGACCCGGGCGACCGAGACACCCATCCGGGCGGCGACCTGCTCCTGGGTCATGCCGCGGCGCTTGCGCATCTCGGCCAGCCGCCAGCCGCGGGCATCGTCCAGCATCGCGGTGACGGCCGCGTCGAAGGCTTCCTGGCCGCCTGCCGTCTCGACAGCGCGCTCCAGGTGCCCGGAATCCCGCCAGCGGGACACGTTATTCATGGCCCGTCTCCTTCCTGCGCTCGGCAAGGTAATCGTCATACAACTGCTCGGCGCGGGGGATCGCGGTCCGGTACCACCTGTCCCACTGCCCTGACTTGTCCCCTGCCACTAGCAGGATCACCGACCGCCATGGGTCGAAGACCAGCAGGACCCGGATCTCGGATCGCCCGGTGGACGGTGGCCGGAGTTCCTTCATGTTGGCGATCCGCGAGGCGGTGATCGTGTCCACCAGCGGCCGTCCCTCGGCGGGGCCGTTGCGCTCCAGGACCAGGATGGCCTGGTTCACCAGCTGGTGGCTGGCCGGGTCGGACTCATACAGGTCGTCGAGGAAGGATTCGACCTCGGTGGTCATCAGGATTTCCCAGTCCGTAGGAGCCTCCCCTTCGCCTATACGCCCGAGCGCTGTACTTAAGAATATCCTTAACCTGGCCGGGATCAGTATCAACCCCTCGCGCCTTGGCGGTGTCCAGGGCTGGCGCCTGCCCCTTCATCGGCTGGCCGCACGGCCTG
>Ga0335075_10006526_pt1 | contig 18002 bp, 12 predicted proteins | sample Lox_Sample_24_FD_206723 | JGI IMG/M metagenome (GOLD analysis project Ga0335075, IMG submission 206723) | Soil microbial communities from Loxahatchee National Wildlife Refuge, Florida, United States - Lox_Sample_2.4 | ecosystem: Environmental > Terrestrial > Soil > Wetlands | place: USA...
CGAGCGGTCGCCGGGCGTGATCGCCCTGGTCTCCGTGGCCTCCACCATCGGGATCGGCGTCGGGTACCCGCTCGCCGGCCTGCTGACCGAGTTCGGCGGGGTGCGCGCCGCGTACGGGCTGGGCCTGGTCGTCACCGTGGTGGCGCTGCTCGCCGCGGTGCGCAGCATCCCGCCGCCGCCACCGGGCCGCGCCGCCCGAGTCGACGTGCCCGGCGCGGTGCTGCTGGCCGGCGGCCTGCTCGCGGTGCTCGTCGTGGTGAGCCAGACGAGCGTGTGGCGGCACCTGGCGATCGCCGTGCCGGTGACCGCGGGCGGCGTCGTGCTGCTCGCCGCCTGGGCAGCGCACGAGTTGCGCACGCCGGCCCCGCTCGTGGATATCCGGCTGCTCGGGCACCGGGCGGTGGCGTCCGCCAACGCCGCCATGCTCGTCGCGGGCATCGGCATGTACCTGCTGCTGACCCTCATCACCCGGTACGCGCAGACGCCGCATTCGGCCGGCTACGGTTTCGCGCTGACGACCTTCGCCGCCGGGCTCGTGCTGGTCCCGTTCTCGGTGTTCGGCTTCGTCGCGGGCAAGGTGACGTCGGCGGCGGGCACCCGGATTGGCGCGCCGGTGCTGCTGGCCGGGAGCGCGGTCGTGGTGCTGGCCGCGTTCGCGCTGTTCGCGGTCGCCCGGTCGGCTCTCGCCGAACTGCTGCTCGCGATGGCGATCCTCGGCTACGGCGTGGGCAGCTTCTCCGCCGCCATGCCGTCGGTCATCCTCGCGGTCACCCCGCACGGCGAGACGTCGAGCGCGATGAGCTTCAACCAGGTCGTGCGCAGCGTCGGATTCTCGCTCGGCAGCGCGATCGGCGGCCTGATCCTGGCCGCGGGCACCCCCGCGAGGGGCGTGTTCCCCGCGGACGGGGCCTACACCACGGCGGCGTGGACCGGCGCCGCGGTGATGGCCGCCGCGGCGCTGGCCAGCCTCATCCGGTGACCGGCGCGGCCGACCGGGTCTCGGGTCTGGCGTGCCGTTCCCGCTGGATCTCGTCCAGCGTCTTGCCCTCGTTGCGCGGCGCGAAGATGAAGCCGATCAGGCCGCTGAAGGCGACGAAGCCGGTCAGTATCCAGGCCAGCGTCGAGAACCCGTTCTTGGTGAGCGTCGGGACGTACAGGCTCCAGAAACCGAGCCCGATCCTGACCACGGCGAACATCAGCCCCTGCGCGGTGCTGCGCAGCAGCGTGGGGAAGAGCTCACCGCTCCACAGCTGGAAGAACGACTGCTGCCCGAAGCCGCCGCCGATCCCGCAGAGCAGCACGTAGCCGAGGGCGACGGGTTCGGTCAGGCGGAACAGGGACAGCAGCAGCATGCCGATCACCTGCAGCAGCGCGCCGGCGCCGAACAGGAGCTTCTGGTCCACCCGGTCCACCAGGCGCATGAAGATGAAGTAGATCGAGGCGATGCCGGCCGCGAAGCTCACGCACTGGATGGTCACGCTCATCGCCTGGCTCTCCGAGCCCACCGTGCGCAGGATGAAGGGCAGGAAGAACCCGTTCGTCCCGGCCCACAGGTTCCAGATCCCGTACATGCCGATGAGGAAGAGCATCGCGCCGACGTTGCGCCTGTTGAACAGTTCCCGCACGTGCCCGAACGACGTGACCGCCGCGTCGCCGGCCCGCGCGGCGCGCTCGCGGACGGCGCGCTCGGCCGCGACCCAGATCTCGGACTCCTTCATCCGGCGGCGGGCGAACCACAGGCAGAGTGCGAGCACGAACAGGTGGGCGAACACGATCCGGATGCCGAGTACGCCCAGCGGGGACAGTGCCAGGCTGAGCAGCAGCACGACAACCGGGCCGCAGTACCACAGGACCTGGGCGACGCCGCTGTGCTTCCCGCGCGCGCCGTCGGGCGCGAGCTCGGCGATCAGCGTCCAGGACGCCGGGACGTCGGCGCCCACGGCCAGGCCCGCGATCACGTAGCCGGCAAGCAGCATCCACGACGAGGCCGCGAAGATGATGAAAAGCAGCCCGAACGCGTAGAACAGCATGTCCCACTGGTAGATCTTCTTGCGGCCCAGCTTGTCGCAGAGCCTGCCGCCGATGAGAGCGCCGACGCCGGCCGAGATCGCGTTGGAGCTGATCGCCCCGATCAGCCCGACGTATGACGAGCTGAGGTGGAACATGGTGGTCCACAGCGTCAGCCCGGCGGCGCCTGCGACGATTGACCCCGCGTCGATGTAGTTGGCCAGGCCGGCCAGGATCGTGTTCTTCCAGTGCGCCCGGCTGCTCAGGTCCGTCGTCCGCGTGCTCTGATCCATACGGGACTTCCGTTCGTCGCTGCGTAAGTCCCCCGACTCTCCGCGTTTGCGGCATTGAAACCTTTCAAGCCGAAAACGGCACGGCGGCGATCCCTCTGGACGTCCGGGCCGCTCCGACGGTCTCAGCGAACGCTTGACGGCCGGATAAACCCCGGCCGTTTGCTGGTGTGTGTGATGCTCCAGTGCAAGGGGTACTGAAGCTGATACGACGAGGGGCGGTCTTACAGACGCGACGGCCGCAACCGTAATCCATGCTGCCGCCGCATTGGTTGTTTCGTTGTCCGGAACACAGGCGAAGTGCATCTCGATGACCGCCCGAGTGGCCGCGCCTGAGGTTAAGCCCCGGTGAGATGAGCCGATCACCGTTGCTGCCGAGGCCGGGATGGGCGCGATGAAGGAGCATGCACCAGCGGTCCGCTACGTGTCGGGGCGGGCGCAACCATCTCTTCGGGGGGAGAGCAGGAAATGACTGAACAGCCACCCAACACGACCACCGATTCCGGTATCCCGGTACCGAGTGATGAGCACGCGCTGACCGCCGGCCAGACGGGTCCGGTGCTGCTGCAAGACTTCTACCTGAATGAGAAGCTGGCGCACTTTGTGCGCGAGCGGATTCCCGATCGGGTGTACCACGTCAAGGGCGGCGGCGCCTTCGGTTACTTCGAGGTGACCGCAGACTGCGGCCAGTGGACCAAGGCGGCCTTCCTCAGCCAGGTGGGCAAGCGCACGCCGCTGTTCGTGCGCTTCTCGATCGTGGCGGCCGAGGAAGGCGCCCCGGACGCAGATCGTGACGTGCGCGGCTTCGCCGTGAAGCTCTACACCGAAGAGGGCAACTACGACATCGTTGGCAACAACACGCCGGTGTTCTTCGTACGCGACCCGATGAAGTTCCCTGACTTCATCCATTCCCAGGAACGCATGCCTGATACCGGCATGCGCAGCAACAACATGCAGTGGGACTTCTGGACCCTGTCCCCGGAGTCGGCGCACCAAGTGACGATGCTGATGAGCGATCGGGGGACCCCGCGCAGCTGGCGGCACATGCACGGGTATGCCAGCAGCACCTACCTGTGGGAGAACGCGGCGGGTGAGAAGTTCTGGGTCAAGTACCACTTCAAGACCGAGCAAGGCATCCAGAACATGACCGACGCCGAATCCAGGGCCATGCGCGCGGAAGACCTGGACTGCCACCGTCGCGACCTGTGGGAGGCGATCGCCCGCGACGACTACCCGGCCTGGCGGCTGGAGATGCAGATCATGCCGTTCGAGGACGCGGCGGGCTACCGCTTCAACCCGTTCGACCTGACCAAGGTCTGGCCGCAACGGGACTACCCGCCGATCCCGGTTGGCCGGATGGTCCTGGACCGCAACCCGGCGAACTTCTTCGCCGAGGTCACCCAGGTCGCCTTCGAGGTGTCGAACATGGTTCCGGGCATCGGGCCCAGCCCGGACCGGATGGTGCTGGGGCGGATGTTCGCCTACGGCGACTCGGCCCGCTACCGCATCGGTCCCAACTACGACCAGCTCCCGGTCAACCGCCCGGTCAGCGAGGTCCACAGCTACAGCAAAGACGGCCCGATGGCCTACCACCACAACGGAAACCAGGCCGTCTACGCACCCAACAGCTACCGCGGGCCCAAGGCTGACGCGCAGCGCTTCCAGGATCTGGGCTGGCCTGTGGCGGCCGCCGATATCGGGCGCACCGCCTACGAGGCGCACCAAGACGACGACGACTTCATCCAGCCCGGCACGCTCTACCGCAACGTGCTAACGCCAACCGATCAGGAGCACCTGGTCACCAACATCGCCTCGCACCTGCGGCAGGGAGTGGAGCGCTTCATCCAAGAACGGGCGGTCAACGAGTACTGGGCCAAGGTGGACCCCGACCTCGGCGCGCGCATCGCCCGCGAGCTTGGACTGGCCGCCCCGACGGCCGGGGACACGCAGGCGGCAGGAGTCCCGCGGCAACGCCCGGATACGGCTCCCTCGAAGACCCGGTAGCCGCCCTCGGCCTTGACCTGGCAATCGCCCACGACGGAGATCCGGCTCACCGGACGAGCACACCGACGGGCGACGCAGCGCACAGATCAGTTCCGCCAGCGGGACCGCGACCCAAGATCCTCAGCCAGGCAGATCCGAGCGGCAGACTGCCAAACGTTCACGATAGATGCTCACGGAATACGCAGACATGACCAGGCTCTCGCACCTGCGCACTGCCCGACTTCTACTGGGCTCCCTGGCAATTACCGGACCGGACTTGCGCCTGCAGCGACGACGAACTTCCGATCAGGTCATGGCAGGTAGACGATCACCTCCTGCTCTCTGGGCGCACCCGTTGCAGTATTAACAGAAGCCTGACTATCGAGGGGATCTTCACACCTTCTCCACATGTTCTGCAACTGGCCGACACAGGCTTCGTTTCGGCTTGAGTTCTCGGAATGCCCGCCTATCCGGGCGAAGACACGGGGAGAGGTACAAGGCCCAGGCAGGACATGGGCTTCTCATTCTCTGAAAAGTATGCGTCTGGCACTCAGGGGCCACGATATCGCGTCCGGGAGATCACGATGTTGAACCGCGCGTTAGCAGTCATCATGCTCACCTTGGGCTTGGCGGCCTGCCGGGGCGGCGGATCCAGCCCAGGTGGCATTACCATTCCGCAGTCGGACGGAACGCCGCCGGAGGCTACGCTTCAGGTCGCCGTCGCCGCTTCCGGAGGAGATAGCGCAGCGGTCAGCACCAACTCTGGCAATTCCCAGAACATGACCCTTCGCGTCAAGACCGGGGAGCTCAACCTGGCGGCATCCGCGAAAGATTCCGAGAGCGGCGTCCAGGACCTTGCCATCTGGCTTTCGGTGGAGGCCACCACTTGTGATGCGAGCACATGTGAGGTTTCGCAGGAGGAGGTAGGCGAACCGCTCTTCAGCAGTATCAGCCCGCAGAAAAAGGCTGGCGAGACCACCGCGGAATCGAGCATTCTTTTCCAGAGCCTGGATCTTACCCAGAAGATTCCGCAAACGCCTCCTGCGGCCGGGAACACGATTACGGTGCACCTGACCTTTTATGTCAAGGCCGTGAACTACCTCGGGAACTCCGTCAGGACACCTGACATCGAAGCCACGTTCCGCGAAAGCGCTTAGTTCCGATGAACACCGAAGGCCATGAGGACGTCGCGCGGACCGCCGGGATCCCGCTGCTGGCGGCGGCGTTCGGCCAGGACCGGCTGAGCCTGGACGCGCTGTACCTCGGCAACTGGCTGACCGACGTCAGCCAGGTGGTCGACCCGGTGGCGTACGCCATGGGATCAGCGAAGATCGGCGCGACCGGGGACTCGGTCGTCGACGACCTCAAGAAGACCGCCACCGATGTCATCGACCAGATAGTCCCGACGTTCTTCCGGCGCACGCCTGCGGGGAAGCCACTGGAGTCTCTCGAGAAGGACCTCGAGCAGGCCGCCAAGGACGCCAAGCAGGCGCTCCACCAGGCGCTGACCAATATCATCGGTGCGGCGGGCGGAGACGAGCGCGGCTCGCGGCTGGCGAAGTTCCTCCGGGATGCCTTCCTCGTCAAGGGATACTTCAAGTTCGTCCATCCGGGAGCGGGCGGAAGCCCCAGGATGGATCTCAACGGCTTCCTCACGGTCTTCGGCAAGCTCGGCGACGCGCCCGGCGCGTCCGGTGCCAGCCCCGCCGCCGACCTGCCCGGCCGGTTCACCCAGTACTACCCGCACGAGCACGTCGACCGCCCGGAACTGTTGCCGCCGCAGGACCCGCCGCTCTATGCCCCTGGGCGGCAAGACCCCGGAATCCCGTTCCGGGTCGCGCCGGGCAAGCGGGCCGGTACCCGGTCGCCGAACCGCAGCGAGCGGCTCGAGCCGGATCTGTACTCCTACCTGCGCGACGACCTGGAGATGACCGCGGGGCTGCTCGCCGAGGTCGACATCGCGATGCGTAAGGCACTCTCGTCGAGCTTCCGCGACGACGACCCGGCGTGGTACCTGACCCTGGCCAAGCTCGGTCATGCGCTGCACCAGGTCGAGGACTTCTTCGCCCACTCCAACTGGTGCGAGCTAGCGCACAAGCGACTCGGCCCGACCTACCTCGCCAGATCGTTCCCGCCGCAGGTCCGGATCGAGATGGTGGACCGGGCGTACACGACCTACGCCAAGCGACTAAAGCGGCAGCTCACGGTACCGTTGCCGGGCTGGCATCTGCATGAGGACGAGGGCTGGGTCGTCACGGGTTTCTTCGACTTCAAGGACACCCTGATCTCGTTGGCGCACGCATCGCATGACCTGTTCGGGTTGTTCGACGTCGGCGACCCGTACGCCGAGGGCTACGAGCTCTACCGCCAGGCCGCGGAGGCGGTCGAGGATCCGCGGACGGTCGAGTTCCAGGTCCAGCAGACTATGCGCCAGGCCCTGGACCTGCTCACCGACCCCAGGCGCGCGTTCGAGGACCCCGGCAACGAGGTGGCCGCGAAGCTGAAGAAGCAGTACGGCGGCGACGTCGACCGGATCCTGGCGCCGCACGTGGCCGAGGACGCTGCCCGGCAGATCCTGCAGCAGACGACGTTCCTCAAGCAGGCACCCTCCGTCATCCAGTCCACGTTCTTTGACGTGCTCGTTGAAGGATCCCGGGTGACGGCGGCGGCCGGCACGGCGTACAGCGTCTACCACGTCGTCAAAGAACTCACCGGGTTCTTCGGCGACCCCATCGGGTGGTTGCTCGAGTGGCTGCCGGACAAGGTGAAGGAGGTCGCCGTCGACGCGCTTAAGTTCTACGCACGGGAGAGGTTCTACGATGCCATCGGCGCGGGACGGATCGGATGCCACTCGCTGATGGCGAAGGACCACGGGCGGGAACCGTTCTTCAAACCCGCGAAGGAATGCGCGACGGCCGTCCACTGGTGGATCGTCACGACGCTGCTGCGCTGGAAGGACAAGCCCGAGTCGGGGTACGTCGACTGGCTGGAGCTCCTGGAGTACTTCCTGCGCAACCCGGGCGTGCCGAAGGCCGGTTCGGCCCGCGAGATCCGCGGCTGGGCTCAGGTGACCGTCGTCCACACGGTGCGCTGGAAGGAACAGCTCAAGGCGCAGGACCCCCGGTTCTCCCTCGAGGCGATGTACCGGCCGACCGCCATCCGGCCCGACCTGTTCACCTGGCGGTCTATCGCCGACGCCAACTTCAGCACCGCCGGGCTGCCGCTCGCCCGGGCGCAAGAGGCGATCAACACCATCCTGCGCAACAACGCCTGGGGCGTGCCGGTCACATCGCCGAATTACGCCTTCAAGGAGGGCCTGCGGATCCTCATCCCACAGCAGCGGCTCCGCGTCGTGTACCTCGTCGCCCCGACCGACGAGCCGATCTGGTTCCAGGCCGTGTTCGACAAGGGATGGCAGGTCTTCCGCGGCATCGAGGATCCCAAGGATCAGCAGTCACAGCCACCGCTCAAACACCACACCCCGGTGGAGATCCCGCTCAAGGACCTCGAGCGCATCATCCTCCAGGGCCGCAAGCTCCGCCGAGAGGCGCGCCAGGCGTACCGGCCGGCCCCGATGTCGGGGCCTGAGTGAGCCGGGGCCTGAGTCAGCCAGGTTCTTAGCCTTGGGAGGGATCAGCAATGGCAGCCGACGAGGTGTTCAGGTTCGTCAACGTCCGGCCGGTACGCCAGGCCCCGGACGACCGGGTGCGGAAGAACTTCACGTCCTACGGCCAGGGTAACCAGAAGTCGCCGTTCCAGCGCGCGGTCGAGGCCCTTCCAGCCGAAGGGGCCCGGGAGGCGGCCGTGGCGCTGGCCATCGCTGAACTCTCCCGGCCGGACAATACGGAGCAGGACCGCGCCACCCTGCACCAGGCGGCGGGGGAAGCCGCCGGAAAGGATACGGCGGCCCGCGCCCGCGAGGCCGCCGGGCGAGTACTGGGCCAGCGCCCGCTGGAATTCCTTGACGGAGAGCGGGGTAGGCGGCTAGCCGACGCCCTCTGGGATCGCTTCTACGCCCACACCCTGGCCCCCGAGATCAACCCGGAGGACCGGGAGCAAACCATGGCTGGGCTGCTGGACCTGCATTACCTGAGGCTCCTGGTGGATCAGCCCGACGACGATAAGCCGCTGACGCTGGACGAGCTGTTCCGGGTCCGGCCCACCCTTCCGCCCGCTGTCGTCCCGCCGGCCGGCCCGGGCGACGCCGGCTGGCGCCAGAAATACGTTGAGGCCGTCCAGGAGCGGGTGCGCGCGATCCACGGCCAGGTCGTTACGCTGAACGGGGCCATCACCGACCTGCAGAACACTGATCGCGTCTACCGGGAGACGCAGAAGCGCACCGTCGAGGCGTCGGTGCTCTCGCTGCGCCCGCCGACCGTCGAACTGACGGGAACGCTGGCCGGCCCGCTCCCCGCCCCGGCCCGCGTCCCGGAGGGCGGGGCCGGCGGCGCGCCGCCCGCCGACATCGAGGAGCGCTTCGTGATCGTCCCGAAGCGCCAGCCATGGGTGCTCGGGGAGTTCGGGGACGCCCACCTTAGCGCCGGCACGAAAGCGGTGCTTGGCGAACGCCGGGCGCTGCTGCAGGAGAGCGAGTACTCCACAGTGCTGGCCAGGCTGCGCGAGGAGCGGCACTCCCTGGTGCGCGACCTGCTTGCGGGCATCCCCAGCGGGGTGTTCTCGGTCGTCCGGAAGGCCAGCGAGTTCACGGAACTCGTCAAGGACGTCGCCCTCGACTACCCCATCGCCATCCTCCAGCCCGAGCTTCCGGTGCCCGGGTCCGCGGCGGCGCGCGGGATCACCCCGCTCGGCGTCGGGGATCTGCTGGTTGTCCGCCAGGACATCCAGCGCTACGAGGCCGGCGAGGTCGCGCACGTCGAGAACGTCCTGAAGTCCGAGCACATGAACCGCAGGAACTCCCGGCTGCGCGAGACTGAGGTCACGGACGTCACCGAGGTCGAGACCACCGACGAGTCCGAGAAGGACCTTCAGTCGACGGAGCGGTTCGAGCTGCAGAAGGAGGCGCAGAAGACCATCGAGAGCCAGATGAGCCTCGACGCCGGTCTCGCGGTCTCGGCCTCATACGGCCCGGTCTCCGTCACCGCGCACGCCGACTTCGCGCTCAGCCAGTCCACCTCGGAGGCCACCCGGACGGCGAGCACGTACGCCAAGCAGGTCACCGAGGAGTCCGTCTCGCGGATCCGACGGCGCACCAGGGAGGAGCAGACCCGCCGCACCCTCGAGCGATTCGAGGAGATCAACGAGCACGGCTTCGATAACACCGGCGGCGGCGCCGCGAACATCACCGGGATCTACCGCTGGCTCGACAAGTACTACCGGGCCCGGCTGGTGAACTACGGCCGCCGCCTCATGATCGAGTTCATCGTGCCTGAGCCGGCCGCGTTCTTCCTCTCTCAGGCCGGGAGCCAGCCGCTCAAGGGGGTCACGCTGACCAAGCCAGAGGAGCCGACGGTGTGGGGCCGCAAGCTCGCCCCTGACGACCTCGATCAGTGGAACTACACCAGCTGGATCGCGGCCTACAACGTCCAGGATGTGGAGAGCTACCCGGACGAGGTAATTAGTGTGGGCGCGGCGTTCGCGGAAGGCTCCGCAGACGGGAGCATGCTCCACTACGCGAAGACCTCGGAGAAGCTCGTCGTCCCCGACGGGTACGAGTGCGAGGACGTGTACGGGCAGTTCGGCTGGATGGGGCTCAGCGGCAAGAGCTACTTCGCCGAGTGCTACATCGCCGGGCAGAAGTGGGGCTCCGTCACCGCCACCGGCCTGCAGAGCATCATCCCGATCTCGGTCAAGGGATGGTTCACCGGCTTCCACGTCAACGTGGTCGCGGTCTGCCGCATCAAGCCGGAGACAATCGCCAAGTGGCAGGCGAAGACCTATCAGGCCATCATGAACGCCTACGAGCGGCAGCTGGCCGACTACAACGAGCAGGTAGCGGCCGCGCAGATCCAGGCCGGCGTCCAGATCGAGGGCCGTAACCCCGACCTCAACCGCAAGCTCGAGAAGGACGAGCTCAAGAAGGGCGTGCTCCGGCTGCTGACCAACGACTTCGCCGCGACCAGGGTCAGCGGGGCCTGGCGCTACGACGAGCAGTTCGACGCGATGCAGCCGAACGGCCCGTCGGGATGGCCGGAGTTCGACGTCGCCGAGGCGCTCACCGAGGGCCGGATCATCCAGTTCTTCGAGCAGGCCTTCGAGTGGGCCAACGTGACTTACCGCTTCTATCCCTACTTCTGGGGCCGGGAGTCGGTATGGCGCACGACCTTCCCGCTGACCGACCCTGACCCGCTCTTCGTCGACTTCCTGCGCGCCGGTTCGGCCCGGGTGGTCGTTCCCGTCCACCAAGCCTACGACGAGGCGGTCCTGCATTACCTGGCGACGAATGAGATTTGGAACGGCGGCACCCCACCCACCCTGCATGATCCGCTGTACATGTCCCTGGTCGACGAGCTGCGGGCCGACGCGGGCACGGACCTAGACGAGGTCACCGCGTGCTCCCCGGACGGAGGGGGCTCCTACCCGTGCCTGATGGACGAATGGGAGGTCAAGATACCCACGGAGCTCGTCTACCTGCAGCAGGACTCCACACTGCCCACTTTTCCATAGGCCACCGGTCGGTGCTGGGCAGCACGTGACGGCGTACTCACAAGTCGCCTCGGGAGCACGCGCCTTTCTGATACGGGCTAAATCAGTTTTTCCGCAGGTCAGCGATGCCGGTTGGCGGTGATCTCCTTGACAGGAGTTTATTTTCCGGCCGATCGCGTTCAGCCTCCGGCCGGGCGGCGGGACTTATACAGGTGAGGACGAGGACAAGGGCCGTGGGAGGCGCGGATGGACTGGGGCAGGCACACGGCCCTGGAGCGCGATTTTGACCGCTTCGCGGCCGAGGTGTCGGACCCGCTGCTGCGCACCGGCCACCTGATGACGGGGGATGCCAGCGCCGCCGAAGACCTGGTCCAGGAGACGCTGCTGAGGGTGGCGCGGCGGTGGAAACGGGTCCGGTTCATGGATCATCCGGCCGCTTATGCCCGCCGGGTCCTGGTCAACCTCGTGCTGCACGACGCCGGCCGCCGGTCCCGGCAGCGGGCCGAACTGTGGCCGGCCGGCGGCGCGGCCGAGCCTGCCGATGAGAGCGCGGCGCGGGCCCTGGCGGAGGTCGATGACCTGGCTGAGTTCCGCTGGGCGCTGGCTCAGCTGCCCGCGCGGCAGCGGGCCGTGCTGGTGCTGCGCTACTGGGCTGACCTGCCGGTCGCGGAGGTCGCTGACATGCTCGGCTGCTCGGAAGGGACGGTCACCAGCACCGCGTCCCGGGCGGCGGCCCGGCTGGCCGAGATCCTCGCTACGGCGCGCCGCCAGGTCGCCGAACCCACCGCTGCGCAACCACGAAAGGGACCGTCTGATGCCTACCGAAGAACTTGAGAACGCGCTGCGCAGCGCGCTCGCCAGGGCGGCTGCCGACATCCAGGACCCCGCGCAGGCGCGCCAGCGGCTGCTGCAGCGTGATTACCGGCCCGGACACGGTCACCGGAAGCTCGGTGCGGGCATCACCGCCGCCACGGCCGCCGCAGGAGTCGTGCTCGGCCTTGGCCTGACGGGGGCCTTCGGCCCGGCCGCGGTCTCCGGCACCGGCGCCATCCGGACCACGGCCTTCACGCTCGTCAAGCACGCCAACGGCACTGTGACCCTGACCATCCACCCGGGCGTGCTGCTGGAACCCGGCACCTTGCAGCGCGACCTGCAGCGAGACGGGATCCCGGCGAAGGTCACCACCGGCAGCTTCTGCTCCTCAGATCCCGCCCCGGCCGGCTTCAACCAGGTCGTGAACGCGGTCGTGCCAGGGCTCAAGGGAACGCCCATGACGGCGGACCCAACCCTGACGATCAACCCAGCGGCTATGCCGGCCGGCACCGAGCTGAGCTTCGGCTACTTCCAGCTTTCCGCGGGTCAGGAGACAGCGGCAGGGCTCATCGACACCAGCTCTTACACCTGCACCAGCACCGCGCCCACTACCCCGCCGGCCGGCGCGAGCGCCATAGAGATTCTCATCACCGGCAGGTCCTAACGATCGGCGCGCAGTGGCCGCAGCAATTAGCCGCATGCAAGCAAGCGAATAAATATACGAATCTCACGGCCGCTCATCGGCTACAGCGCACGCCCGCGAGCGACCGGCCGACGCGCAGAGCGAAGCCTCTTTGTGTCAAGGGCTGGCGGTGATTTATCCGCGTGCCTGTGGCGCTCTGTCTGTGGCTAGAGGACGTGCCGAGCGCATCAACGTTGTCGTTGGTGGTAATGACCCATAGCCGGGCGTACCCCTGCTGCCTGGCCAGCTGACCTGCCGCCGGTCCTGCTGTGCCTTGTGCGCCGCTGGCTGCGCTCGCAAGGCGCACAGCCGGCCGGCCGGTACGCGACCTTGCGGCATACCGGTCACCCGGACGGGCTGGCCGGCGCAACCCGCACGCTGCTTGACTGGGCCGCGCAGCAGCACCTGGCCTGGGACGTCACGTCCACGCCCGATAGAGAGCAGCGGGGCTGCCGCCTGGAGATCTACCACGACGAACCCGGCCAGGACATGAGCGAGGGGGAAACGGAGCTCGCATTCAGGCTCGCCGACTAGCCGCTGGCGCCACCTGCTCTCGGCGATGCTGATGTGCTCGGTGACCGGCGCTGCTCCGGGAAACGCGGAGGTAGCCTGCGCGAGAATAGTTGCCGAGTTGATGAATGGGCGCCGTGCTCGAAGCCGCCTCCTGGAGGCGGGAAACGCCGCTGCCACGTGAGCTGATGTGCCAGTTGCTCCTGGACGAGTCGCACCGCCATAGATCCTTCGCCGACGGCCGAGGCGACGCGCTTGATCGAGCCGCTGCGGACGTCGCCGACGGCGAAGACCCCGGCCATGCTGGTCTCGAGTGGCAGGCGCTCGAGTGCGGGAATGTCGTGGCCGGTGAGGATGAAGCCGGAGCGGTCGAGCGCCAGCATGCCTTTAAGCCAGTCCGTGTGCGGGTCGGCGCCGATGAATACGAATAGCGCGCGTGCGTCCAGTTCCCACCGAGTGCCACCGCGGCGGTCAGCGACCGTCAGCCCCCGCAGCTCGCCGTCGCCATTGAGCGCTACGACCTCGGTTTCAGTCATGACCTCAACATTAGGGTGGCGGACGATCTGGTCGATCAAGTAGCGCGACATCGTCGCTGCCAGGTCGCCGCCGCGCACAAGCACGTAGACGCGGCGGGCATGAACGGCCAGGAACAGCGCCGCCTGGCCGGCGGAGTTGCCGCCGCCGACGACAGCAACTGCCTGGCCGGAATGCATCGACGCCTCCGCGGGCGTGGCCGCGTAGTAGACGCCGATTCCCTCGAGCTCGCCGAGGCCGTCGAGACCGAGGTGGCGATAGCGGGCGCCGGTAGCGATAATGACGCAGCGGCCGCCGATCTCCGCGCCGGTGGCCAGGTGGACGACGTTCATGCCATCGTGTGGTTCGAGCCGGAGTGCCCTGGATGAGAGCGATATGCGGGCGCCGAACTTTTCCGCCTGCAGCGCGGCGCGGGCGGCCAGCTCGGCACCCGACAGGCCGGCGGGAAAGCCGAGGTAGTTCTCGATCCGGGTTGACGTGCCGGCCTGCCCGCCGACGGCCACGCTCTCGACTATCAGGGTCGACAGGCCCTCCGAGGCTCCGTACACCGAGGCCGCCAGGCCTGCCGGGCCGGCGCCGACGACAAGCAGATCGACGACTTCGGCTGGCTGAGGCGCGGGAGCGAAGCCGAGCACTCGCGCCAGCTCCGTGTTGGCCGGGTTCTTCAGGACATGCTGGCCCCAGATCACCACCGGCGTCTCCGCCGGCGCGACGGCGAACTCGCGCAGAAGGTTTTCGGCCGCGGCGTCATGCTCGACGTCGACCCAGCTGTGCGGGATCCGGTTGCGTGCGGCGAACTCCAGCAAGCGCCGCGAGTCGGTCGAGTAGCTCGAGCCGATGATCTTGGGCCCTAGGCGATCACCGATCAGCAGTGCCCGCCGCCGCAGGAGGGCGCGAAGGATGATCTCGCTCAGCGTCTCCTCGTTGGCGATCAGTTCACGCAGCTGCGCGGGCTTGATCTCGATCAGGCGCGTCGGCTCACGGGCGACCGCGGTGAAATAGGCGGCCTGGCCGGCGAGGAGGTTGTACTCGCCGACGAGCCGGCGCGGTCCGTGCTCGACGACGAGGCTCTCCTGTGCGCCGCCGTAGTCGGCGACAACGGCGATCCGCCCGTCGAGGACGACCAGAAGAGCGAAGTTCGCATCCTCCTGGCAGAAGAGCAGATCGCCAGCGTCGGCTGTACGTTCCCGGCCGAAGCGGCACAAGACCTTGATCTGCTCGTCGCTCAGCTCGGGGAACGCTCCGCTATCCTCGTCATCATCTATTGCGGCGTAGGCGACGGCCATCAGCGTTTGCCTCTGCTCATGCGGCAATCCACTCCTGAGACGCCGAGCCGGCCGGGGTCAGCCGGCGGGCTGGTGGGCGCCGCTGGTGCGCGGGGCGCCGAGCCCGCCAGCGGCGTGGTATCGAGGTATCTAACCTCGTAGAGGCGCTCGGTGAACTTCCAGCCGTCGCCGGTGCGCTGGTAGCGGTCGTGGTAGATGGCGTAATTCAGCCCTGACCAGCCGTCGCGAGTGCGTGCGAGTTCTTGGATGTAGGCGCGGCCGATCGCGGTGTCGCCGTCAAGCTGGATCGTGCCCGGGTGCGTGGTTTGCACAAAACAATCCCACTGAGTCTGCAGCCGCTCGCGTCCGGCACGGATCTCCTCCCGGCTGGAGAACTCGGCGGGGATGTTAGGCATCCGCAGCACGCCATCGTGCGTGAACAACGACGCGAGGCGGTCCCCGTCGCCCATCATCAGCGCGTCGGTGAACTCACCGCGCAGCGCCTCGATCTCAACGCGATCAGCGATGGCCTGAAGGTCGCTCATCGGTTTCCTCCTTGCATGTAGTGCGGTGCCTGTGCGACTGGCGGTCCCCTGGGGCGTTGTCAGCGCGACGGCTTCATCGCCATGAATGGGCAGCAGACGGGTCATGTGCTGCCGGTGGGCACTGTGGCGTATCGTGCAACTCGGCTCACCGCCGGGTGAACACGGCGTGGATGGTGAGGGTGTTGTTCATCGAGGTCATGCCCATCGGATTCCAGGTGAGGCCGAAGGCGGCCCGGCTGATGATGGCCTCAGCGTCGACCCAGATCTCCCCGTCGTCCCGGACGGACGCCGCGGCATAGAAGGACAGCGGCTGGGTACAGCCGCGCACGGTCAGCGAGCCGGTCACCGTGAGATCCTGACCAGAGGCCTGGATGCCGTCCGCGATGAAGGTGATGTCCGGATAGTTGGCGCTGTCGAAGAAGACAGCCGAACGCAGGTGCGTGTCGCGCCGGGTGTTCCTCGTGTCGATAGAGGCCGCGGCCACCGTGACGGTGCCGCTGACCTCGCCCTGGGGAGAGACGGTGCCCTTCCCGCTGACCTCGCGGAAAAAGCCGTTCACCCGGACCAGGCCCGCCACGCTCTTGTTGTTCAGCCGGACGCTGGACTTGCTCGGATCCAGGACCCATTCCCCGGCCAGTGCGCCGTCCTTCAGCAGAGCCTGCAGCGCTGGTGCGGTCGTCTGTGCTGGCGTTTCCTGCATGATTTTCTCCTTGTCACATCGACATGCATGTGAGGCGTCACCTACAGGACGGGCCGCGGGCGGAGGGCCTGCTGAGCCGGGATGCTGCGGAGCCTGATCCAGGTGGCCTGTTTTCAGGGGTGGCCGCGTTTACGCCTCGAACAGCACGGCGCTGCCGCAGCCATCGGCTGCGCTGACAATGATCCGGCCTTTGTATTCGCGGAATGGTATGCCGTTTTTCTCCAGGAGTGCGCGGACGCGACCCAGGTCAGCCACGGCGACGGTGAAGCCGACGAGCGATGGCACGGCGGGCGCGGCGCTGCCGGGCACGACGCTTTCGACTTGCTCCGGCGAAACCACGGTTACGCGCGACTCATCGCCAAAGCCGACTTCAAAGTGACCGTCGGCACTCTTGTAGTCGTAGCCGGTGTAGAGACTGTATTTCCTGGCGTACTGCTCGGGGTCGCTGGCGCAGACGATGGACTCGGTCACCAGGCGGGCACCGTTGGGGTGTTTCATGAAGCGTGGCTGCAGCACCAGCTCTGGTGTGAGGTGCTGGGCGATCTGCACCAGGCCTTCGGGATTGGCTTGTGGCGGGAACGAAAACGCCTCCGCTTTCATCATCTGCTGCCCGTCGGGTGTGTCGACATTGCGCTCGAATGGCTTGATGCTGGTGCATTCCACGCCCTGCGAGGTCAGCCGGTCGTGCAGCCCTGCGAGGTCGTCGGTGCCGAAGTGCATGACGTGCATGCCTTCGTACCGTGCCAGCGGCAGGTCAATGTTGTAGGGGCCGCGCTGCTCGGGCGTGGTCGTGTTCCACAGGCCGATATCGGTGTGCGCCAGTACTTCAAGGTAATTCTCCTCGAAGATGGCTGTCCGGTTGCCCGCGCCGAACGGCTCTGGCGCCATGCCTGGCGCGAGGCTGATCCGTGGCAGCGAGAGCGGCGTGAAGAAGAACCCGAGCTGCTCGTAGCGGGCGATCGTCTTGTCCATATCGTGCGTGATGAGCCCGACGTGATGAAAAACGGTGGCTTTCGCGGTCATTGTGCTTGTCCTTTCGCGTATTGAATATCGGCGAGCCGGTCCATGCCGGCCGGGTCGTTCGCTGCTGCGGAGGTTTGGTTGAACACCATGGTCGGGCGCCGCTGCGCGTCGTAGGCTGGCCAGGGCAGGTCCGGCGAAGGCTTCCCGTGACGCGCGAACGAGAGCCAGGCCGCGCGCATCGGGCGTGCCACGCTGTCCCTGCTGCCGTCGCCGGTGGCCAGGCCCTTGAGCATCGGTGCGCCCGCCCACGCCTTTGTCGTGTTGAAGACCAGGGGCAATTCGAGGCAGTGGCACGCGCCGAGCGGCGAGCCACTCGGCGCCCAGTCGAGCTGGTAGGCCCAGACGTCCGCGCCGAACTGTGCTGCCTGCGCGGCGAACTGCAATGACGGCCGCGCAAACGCGACATCGGTCATGGCATCGGCCAGGATGTCGGCCGGCTGTCCGCCGGGCCGACGCTGCCAGTGGCGCTGGGCGTGCAACGTGTCGAGCCTGGCATGCAAATAGGCGTCCACTTGCCCGCGGCTTGCCTCTTGCGCACGCGGATCGCCCGCGACGATTGCCCGCGCCTCATCGTGGTTGGTGCCGACGATAACGGCGACGTTCCCGTCGGCCGCTCCTTGTGCTGCGGCGCGAAGAAAGCCGTCCGGGTCAGCCAGCTCGTCCACGACCGGCATGAATGGCGGCTCTACCTGGCCGATCCGCGCGGTCTTCCTGGCAAGGGCGCCGGCTGCCTGCAGCAGGACCCCTGGCTCTACGGATTGCAGCTGCCTGGCGAGTTGCCCTTGCGGCAGCTGGCCGAGTCCCAGCACCTCCAGGTACTGTCGCGTCCACCCGGCGGCCTGCGCTTTTGAAAACGGGGCGACGCCGGCGGGCGCGCTTTCCAGTATCGCGTGCCTGAATAGCTTCCGGACTTCTGGCATGGCGAGCATGGACAGTGTCGAGTGCGCGCCGGCCGACTGCCCCATCAGCGTTATCTCGCCGGGGTCGCCGCCGAACGCTACGATGTGCGCTGCTACCCAGCGCATTGCCGCGATCATGTCTTGCAGG
>Ga0335075_10006528_pt1 | contig 17997 bp, 18 predicted proteins | sample Lox_Sample_24_FD_206723 | JGI IMG/M metagenome (GOLD analysis project Ga0335075, IMG submission 206723) | Soil microbial communities from Loxahatchee National Wildlife Refuge, Florida, United States - Lox_Sample_2.4 | ecosystem: Environmental > Terrestrial > Soil > Wetlands | place: USA...
GCTTCGCTTTTCCGCCCTACGCCGAGTGCGTCGGCCGGGGCGGGGTCGGCCAGGTCCAAGTGGCGGGTCTCGAACGGGGTCGGGTTGGCGCCGTATTGGGCGATGGTGACGCGAAGTCCTTGCCAGGTGGCGGGGTCCATCTGCTGGGGGACGATGCCGAGATCGACGCAGATGTCGAAGAGGATGGGGCCGATGTCGCGGTCGCGGTCCTCGGCGACGATCTCGGCGTACATTTGCTCCTCGGGGGTGGGGAGGCGGTCGAGGGAGGAATCGTGGGCCGGCCAGCCCGGTGGGAAGGTCCTCCATCCGATGGCGGGCGGGCGGCGTGGGCGGGGCCCACTCGCCGCGGGCCTGGTCTGCTTTGCGGCCCGATCCGGCACGGCGAGGGCGGGCAGGGAAGGGAAGCTTCTGCCGAGCCTGGCCTGGAGCGCGGCGGCGCGGAGCAGACCGCGGATCATGTAGATGGTGATGAGGGCGGGGTTGGTGGTGTCGAAGATGCGGGTGAGGACGGCAAACCAGGGGAGGGTCTTGGGGTCGTCGGTCTCGCGGAGCGTCTGGACGACGCTTCTGCCGTAGGCGATCAGGGTGTGGAGGAGGCGGAGGACCCTGCCGGCACTGGCGGAGTCGAGGCGCGCGGACACGGCCCGATGGGGATCGGGGTGCGGCGGCTCGGCTGGTGCGGTGGCGGGGTTGGGCATGGGTCGCATTAGAGCACGAAACGAGAACCTGGGCAAGAAGTTTTTCCTTCCGGGCGGAAGTTTATCAGAAGATGTGTCCTCGTGGCTTGCGGTGCGCGAGGCGCGCGTGGCGGACGATGGCGGGCAAAGAACGGATTATGCCAGGAGCCCGAAAGAATGATGCTCTACCGCCGTCGCCGGCGTGCTGGAACTGGCCGGAGATGGCCGGCACAAGGCCGGCCATGACGGGGTGGGGGCCGCGAGTGCCCGAGAGTCGGTCGTTCGGGCGGTCGGTACAATGCCTGACATCGTCACGCGTTGGCGACCCTACGTGGTTGCCTCCAGCAGCCGTCGGGCCTCGGGTGCCAGCGATGCGCCGGTGATTGGGTTGAGCACCGTGACCCCGGCAAACGAGTCGCCATCCGCCATGTCCTCTGTCAGGATGAACGAGCACCCGGCTTCCGCGGCCGTTGCCACCAACAGCGCGTCCCAGTAATACGCGCGACCGGCTGCCGCGGCGGCCAGGGCCGCACGAACCGCCGCCGGGGAGGCCGCCGCGCAGGGGAAAAGCGTCATCCAGTCCTCTGCCTGGGCGGCGGCATCGGAAGCGGGGACCAGGCGCTTCCGGATAGTCGCCGCGTAGAACTCGGAAACCGCCTGCAGGGTCAGCCAGCAGTCGCGCAACACCGCCTTCTCGATGATTTCATCCGCAACGATCCGCCGCTGTCCGGCCTGCCGGTCGACGCTGTAAACAAGAATGTTGGTGTCCAGCGTGAAGCGTTCACCGTTCATGCAGGGCGTCGCGGTCGATCCGTTCGGCGCCGATCGGCCAGCCGGCGGCCATGCGGGCCCGCGTCCGCGCCAGCGCAACCTGCTGGTCCGCCGACAACACGCGCTCTGTCCGGAACGGAACGAGCCGCGCGACCGGCTGACCGTTACGGGTGATGATGAACTCCGCCCCGCTCTCCACTTGGCGGACGCGGCGGGCGAAGCTCTGATTGGCCTGGCGCAGGCTGATGACTGTGCTCATGGACGGATGTAGCACGATATGTGCTACACCGTAAGATACCGTGCCGTCAGGTGTGCCTCGAAATCCGATGGGTCGAGTGGCTTTCCCGTGGCGGCGCGCAACAGCCCGTTGAAGTCGAGCAAACTGCCGAGGGCGTGTACCTTCTCGCGCAGCCAGCCAACCAACGGCGACAGGTCGCCTCGCGCCAACTTCGCGTCCAGCTCCGGCAAAGAGCGGCGCGCCGCCGCCATCAGTTGGGCCGCCGCCATCGCGCCCGAGGTATAGCTGGGAAAATAACCGAACGCGCCGTCGTACCAGTGGATGTCCTGCAGGCAGCCCCGCGCATCATCCGGCGGCGTGAGCCCCAGCAGGTCGCGGAACCCGTCGTTCCACGCACCCGGCAAGTCCGCCACCACAAGATCGCCGGCGATCAGCGCCTGCTCCAGCCGGAAGCGCAGGATGACGTGCGCCGGATAGGTCATTTCGTCTGCATCGACACGAATAAAGCCGCGCGAGACGCGCCGCCACAATCGGGCCAGGTTGTCCGCTCGATACGGCTGCGGGTCGCCGCCGAACGCGCGATGCAGTTCCGGGCCCAGCCAGCTCAGAAACGCATCGGACCGACATGCCTGCATCTCGACGATCAGCGATTGGCTCTCGTGTGCCGCCATGCCGGCCGCGTCGCCGACCGGCTGGCGCTGGTGCGCCACGGGCAGGCCGCGTTCGTAAAGTGCGTGCCCAGTCTCGTGTACCACCGCCAGCACCGCCTGGGTGAAATCGGCCTCGTCGTAGCGGGTGGTGATGCGCACGTCGGTCTGCGTCCCACCGGAGAAAGGATGCGCCGAGCGGTCGAGCCGTGCGTGGTCGAAATCGAGCCCGATACGCTCGGCGAGCTGCCGGCAGAGCGCTTCCTGGGCCGCCAGGGGGAACGGGCCGACGGGCGGCTCGGGCGTGGGCAGCCGCGCCTGACGTTCTTCCGCCTCGGGCAGCACGCGGCGAAGGAAGGCTTCGTAATCGGCGAACACCGGGGCGACATCGGCGGTGCGAACGCCACGCTGATGTCCGTCCATCAGCGCGTCGTACGGCGCAAGGCCGAGCGCTTCGCCGAGCGCCGTGGCCGCCTCGCGCGTCAGGTCAACGACCTTCGCGAGATCGCCGGCGACGAGGGCGAAATTGGAGCAACCGCGCGCCGTGCGCCACACTTTTTCGCAGGCGGAATTGGCGCGCGCCGACGCTTCGACCAGCGCCGACGGCACGGCGGTGGCGCGCGAATAGGCATGGCGCATGAGACGCAGGTTCGCCGCCCGCCACGGATCGGGGTCCTCGCCGGCGGCTTCTGCCTCGGCGAGATCCTGACCCACCTCCGGCCGGGTCAGCAGCCTGTGTCCCAACCCCGCCAACACCGCGAGCTGGTCCCCGCGCGCCGCGGCACCGCCCGGCGGCATCATCGCGGCCGCGTCCCAACCGAGCACGGACGACGCTTCGCCGATCGTTGCAATCCGGGCGAACAGAGCCGTCAGGCGCTCATAGGCTGCCATCTCGCAACACCTTTCTGGACCACGTCACGAACATCACCACGAGCACGCCTGCCAGCCCATACCAGGTCAGTGCGTATTGCAGGTGGTTGTTCGGCGGGCGAGGCAAGTGCTGAGCCGGAATGGGGTATTGGCCCGGAACCGTCGGACCCAGCGCGACCAGGCTGAATGGCGCGATCCGCTTCAGGCCGAGGGCCGCACCGATCGCGCGCGGGTCGAGCGTGTAGAACCGCCGCGCGCCCGGATCCGCCGGCGGGGTGAAAAGGCCCGGCTTGTCCGGTGCGCGGGCATAGCCGTCCACCGTGACCGGCGATGGCGGCCAGTCGATCGGGGCCGGCACGGAAGTGGGCACCCAGCCGCGGTCGACCAGCACGGTATCGGCGCCGTGCCGCTCGAGCGGCACGATAAGCTGGGCTCCGAGTTCAGGACCGGCCGGTGTGTCCTCGACCTCGGCGCCGTACAATACGGCGAGGTCCCGGCGGTAGCGGCCGGTTGCGCCGACTTTGGCGAACGGCGCCGGATGCGCGCCCAGGGGCACCGCCGGCGCGGCTGCGGCCTGGGCGATCTCGGCGAGAATGCCTTCCTTCCAGGCGAGGCGCTTTATCTGCCACGTACCGAGGCCGAGCAGGATCAGCAGCATGAACGTGGCCATCGCGGCCGGCCAGAGCAGCCGCCTCATGTTGTGTCCCACAAAGCTCGCCTCGCTGGTAGTCCTTCCGTCTCGGCTCGACGGGCGGCGTTGCGGGGCGGTAGTGGAATTCGACACAGAGGCCATTGAGGGTACCGAGATCGCCGAGAAACATTATGCAGCCCAACAGGATAGCAGAAGCGCCGCTGGCCGCGACTCAACAGCATTGCCCTGGAGGATGCCCTGCGACGGGTCGTTGTAAAAATAACCTCACCGATCTCTGTTTCTCTCGGCGGTTTCTGTGTCGATTCCAGACCGAAGCGGTCGGCGTCTGCCCGGGCATGGCACCCGCCGGCTCACAACCCCATCTCCGCCGCGCGGTGACGGTATTGCAGCGCCACCAGCGCGGCCTTGACCGGACGCATCAGCCCGATTGCGGCCGGCACCGTGACCAGCGGCCAGAGCACGACGTGCACCCAGAGCGGCGGGTTGAACGTGAATTCAACCCAGAAAGCCGCCGCGACCACCAGCGCCCCGAGTACCAGGATCACTCCGACGTTCGCGCCATCGCCGGCATCGTGGCCTTTGAGGTCGAGGTCGCAGACCGGACAGCGCTCGCGCACTGTCAGCACACCGTCGAACAGCTTTCCCTGCCCGCACCGGGGGCAGCGGCACTGGAGGGCCGCCGCTAGCAGCGACACCGACTCAGGGGCCGGCAACGACAGAGCTGGCGCCCCACCAATAGACGCAGGTGAACAGGAACAGCCACACCACATCGACGAAATGCCAGTACCATGCCGCCGCCTCGAAGCCGAAATGGCGCGTCGGCGTGAACTGCCCGGCTCTGGCCCGGAACCAGCAGACGGCCAGGAACGTGGTGCCGACGATGACGTGGAAGCCGTGAAAGCCGGTGGCCAGGAAGAAGACCGACGGATACACGCCGCCGCCCGAGAACTTGAACGGCGAATGGGTGTACTCCCAAAGCTGCGTGCAGGTGAACGCCACCCCGAGCACGATGGTCAGCCCGAGGCCGGTGAGCATCCCCTTGCGGTCGTCCTCGATCAGGCAGTGATGCGCCCAGGTGATCGTGGTGCCCGAGAGCAGCAGGATCATCGTCATCAGGATGGCGAAGTGGAACGGGTCGGGCGTGTGGATGTTTGGGGGCGGCCAGATCGGGTGGGCAAGCCCGGCGACGTTCTCGGGGAACAGAGCGAAGTTAAAGAATGACCAGAAGAAGGCGACGAAGAACATCACCTCGCTTGTGATGAAGAACAGCATGCCGTAACGAAGGCCTAGTCGCACGACCGGGGTGTATATCCCTGGGGTGCGGCTTTCGCGCACCACGTCGCGCCACCAGAGGAACATCACGGTGAAGACGATCAGTGCGCCGATCGTGATCACGATGTAGTCGCCGTAATGCGCGGCGAGGATGATGCCGAGCACGATCAGGAACCCGCCGAGCGCGCCGACGATCGGCCACGGGCTGGGATCGACCAGGTGGTACGGCTGCTTCAGGCCGGAACTCTCGATGATGGTGGCGCCGTGCGCGTGCTCGCTCATGCCTCGTGACCAGAATGCAGCGCCGGGGAAGCCGCCCCGGCCCGGAGTCGGGGCGCATCATCCGCAAAATGCCCCCTGGTTCAAGGGGCAGGGTCGCGGTGATCGAAAGTCGGGGATGCTTGGTGACGGGTCAGGATTGTCGCCGAAGCGGCGGCGCGCTCGGAGCGGCCTCTCCGAAAGGCAGAGTTATTGAGATGTCGTATTCTCGGGTGCCGTCGGGTGCGAGACGTGGGCGGTGTGACGAAGGTTCCTCATGCCGCCAGCAGACGGTGGTGCAAAAAATCAATGAAGGCCTTGAGCGCCAGCGGCAACTGGCGCCGACTGGGATAGTAGATATAGTAACCGTGAAAGGGCAGCGCCCAGTCCTCCAGTAGCGGCACCAAACGGCCTTGCGCGATAAAGTGCGCGATACGGTCTTCCGGCAAATAGGCGATCCCGATGCCCTCCCGAGCGGCGCGCGCAACGAGCTCGAAACTGCTAGTCACGATCGAGCCCTCCGGAGTCACTTCTACTTTCTCGCCGTCCTTCTCGAAATTCCAATGCAATACGGCACCGGTGGTCAGACGAAAGGGAATGCAGTTGTGCCGCTGCAGATCCATCGGCACCACCGGGTGCGGGTGGTGGGAAAGGTACTCCGGCGAGGCGACGGCGATCAGGCGGGACAGCGGCGAAACACGAACCGCGATCATATCCTGGGCGATCCGGTGGTATGGTCGGATGCCCGCGTCGAAATGACCGGCAACAATGTCGGTGACGCTGTCGTCAACGGTGATATCGAGTTTGATGTCCGAATAGGCAGCGTGAAACGCCCCGAGACTGGGACCGATCACCAGCCCCACTGCAACGCTGGACACATTCAGGCGCAGCGTGCCGGCGGGGCGATCGCGGAACGGGTTGACAGCCTCCATCGCCGAGTCGAGCTGTTCGAGCGCGGGTCTGATCTGCCCGAGCAAACGCTCGCCCGCTTCTGTCAGGGCGAGGCTACGCGTGGTCCGATTAAGCAGTCGCACGCCCAGCCGTTCCTCCAGGGTTCGCATGGTCTGGCTGAGCGCCGAGACCGAAACGCCCAACGCAACAGCAGCCTTGGCAAAACTGCCATGTTCAGCGATCGCAGCAAAGTTACTGAGCCCGGCGAAGTCGGTTCCTCGCATTGTCAATGCCTGTTCACGAACAAATCACGATCGACTGTTACACTCCGGCACCATCGCGATCGACATAGGCGCTGACTGGCTCGCATTCGACGCCTGCGTCGAAAACCACTGGTCTCAGAATGTAACAGACCGTATTATTTAGCGCAGACGAATGGGCCATTCATGCGGATGTGGCTACTTGAACATGAAGATCAAGTCCAATTTAGCCCCCGTCCATAAAGAGGAGCGTCGTTCATGAAAGTCCAGCTCTTGGCAACCATTGCCGCCGTAGCCGTCGTAGGAGGCTGCGCCTACGATCCGCCTCTCGCAGACGCGATCCCTCAGACGACGAACGAGTGCGTTCAGTCCGCTGGCGGGATCTGCACTGCTGACAAGTGGATGGCCGAGCGGGATCAAAACGCGGCGCGGTACTACGGGGAGACCCTGCAGCCGGCTCAGCCATCGCCGGCAACCGCGTCGGCTCGCCCGGCACAGCCCCCGAGTTGAACCGGAAACTCCGCATCTCGACAGTCGCCGGCGCCCTTCATCTTTAAGGCGTCGGCGTGCCTGTTACGTGCGGCGGTCGGATTCAGCTGGAATAGTCCGCCTGCCGATCAGAAGGCGGCGCTCGCCAGCGCGCTCCAGCGTTACACCGTGCCGAACTGCGATGATGGTGCCGCCCGTGCGCGTGTAGCTCGTGCCTCGTGACCAGGGTACAGCGCCGGGGAAGCCACCCCAGCCCGGAGTTGCGGCGCATCATCCGCAAAATGCCCCCTGGTTCAAGGGGCAGGGTCGATCAGGAAGGAGGTTTAAGGTCAGCCATCGCGGCAGGGCGGTGGCCCACAGTACCAGCGAAGCGGCGAACGGCTTCCGCGCCGACGTTGTCGTGGCACCGGACCACGACTGGCCGCTCCGACGGGAGATTTGCTTACATCCTTGGCATGAATGAGCAGAAACACGGCAGGTCATCGTGCCGGGTCACTTCGGCGCGCTACATCCACGGCTGTTTTGGCTGGAAATCGATCGCTGTTGATGATGCGGGAGAGCTTGGCACACGCATTGCTGGATATCCGTCCGGAAACGCTCCGCCGGGAGGCTGACGACCTGAACGAAAGGCATCGGCCCGCTTGGAGTTGAGTGATTGTTGCGTGGTCACAAGGTCGTTCATCCAACTCCACGGGTGCTGGTATCCCGACTGCCGTGCGGTATTGCCGTCGAAGTTCGCCGCCTATCGGCGTATCATTCCACTTTTAGAATCGGATCCTGGATCGTGCCGATATCATCGCGCGCGACCACGAGCGCGATCAGGCCTTGCGCGTAACGGCCGTGCCTGCGGCACCAACACGGGAGCATGAAAAATATGACTGGCTTCGGATGCAGACGGCTGGCCGCGGCGGCGGCACTTGGTGCGGCCGTATGGGCTCTGGCCATGCCGCCAGGCGCGCTGGCCGAGCCCCCGGACATCATCATCGGCGCTGTCTATCCGCTCAGCGGCAATGCCGCTCCGATCGGGCATGACGCTCAGATGGCGCTCGAGACGGAAGCCGACATCATCAATGGCCATGACAACATACCGATGTTGCTCGGCCAGGGTGGGGGTTTGCCCAGGTTGGGCGGCGCGAAGATCAAGCTGGTCTTCGCCGACAGCCAGAACAATCCGCAGATCGCCCGCACCGAGACCGAGCGGTTGATTACCCAGGACCACGTCATTGCCGTCATCGGCAGCTACACGAGTGCGACCGCGGTTACTATCAGCCAGATCTGCAACCGCTACCAGATCCCTTATATTTCAGCAGAAAATTCTGCTCCCAGCCTGAACCAGCAGGGTCTTGCCTGGTTCTTCCGACCCTCGCCGACCGACAACGACTTCTCGGCCGCGATGTTCGATTTCTTCCGCGGAATTGGTAAACAGACCGGGCGGCCTGTGCATACAGTTGCAATTATTCACGAAAACTCGGTGTTCGGTACGGACAGCTCGCGCATCCAGTCGGGCCTTGCGGCCAAGGCGGGCATCAAGGTGCTTGCCGACATCTCCTATCAGGCAAGCACTCCTTCGCTCTCGGTCGAGGCTGAACGGCTGAAGGCGGCGAACGCCGACGTGGTGCTGCCTTCCTCGTACACCAGCGATGCCATCCTGCTTATGCGAGCGATGCACGATGCCGGCTACACGCCGAAGGCGATTGTCGCGCAGGATGCCGGATTCATCGACCCGGCCTTCCTCAAGGCAGTTGGTCCGCTGGCCGAGGGCGTGATGACGCGGTCGAGCTTCGCCCTCGACGCCACCAAGACGCGTCCGGCAATTCCGAAAGTCAACGCGCTGGTCAAGGCCCATGACGACGGCAAAGACCTGACCGACATGACGGCGCGCGAGGTGACGGCGTTGCAGGTGCTCGCGGACGCCATCAACCGTGCCGGCTCGACCAAGAACACCGAATTGCAGGCGGCGCTCAAGGTGACCGACATACCGGGCAACCAGACCATCATGCCGTGGGTCGGGATCAAGTTCGATTCCACGGGCCAGAACACCGAAGGCAACCCGGTGATCCAGCAATATCAGCACGGCCAGTGGCACACCATTTTCCCGCTCGATGTTGCCACGGCGCCGGCGATCTGGAACGTCGGGGAGTGACGGTCGGGGCAGGGAGGGCGTGACCGCCGCGATCGTCCTCCAGGTGGCCATCGGCGGCCTGCTGATGGGGCTTATTTATGCGTTGGTGGCGGCGGGGCTGTCTCTTATCTTCGGGCTGATGGATGTGGTGAACTTTGCCCATGGCGAGCTTCTCATGCTCGCTATGTACGCGACGTTCACGATTCACCAGGCTCTGGGCCTCGACCCGCTGGTGCAACTGCCACTGATCGCGCTGCTGCTGTTCGGCGCCGGCGCGGCGATCTATCGCGGCCTGATTGCCCGCTCGCTCGCGGTGCGATTCAACACGGGCATGGTGCAGGTCTTTGTCACCTTCGGCCTGTCGATCTTTCTTGTTGGGGCCGCCCAACTGGTGTTCGGGAGTGATTTCCGCGCCATCAGCGATGGCGTCCTGAGCAACCGCACTGTCGCCATCGGCCAGGTCGTGCTGCCGCTGGCGCAGGTGGCGGCCGGGTTGATCTGCCTGCTGGCGTTTGCAGCACTGGTGCTGATATCGCGCACCGAATTTGGCCGCGCGCTGGAGGCGACGCGAGAGGACCGCGAGGCAGTCGCCCTGATCGGCATCGACCGCGACAAGGTCTTCAGCGTCGGCTGGGGCATCGGCGGTGCGGCGGTCGGAATCGCCGGGGTTATGCTGTCGAACTTTTACTATATCTCGCCGACAGTCGGCAGCAACTTCGCGCTTATCGCCTATGTGACGGTGGCACTTGGCGGTTTCGGGTCGCTGCCCGGGGCGCTGATCGCCGGTGTGCTGGTTGGGCTCGTGGAGGCGCTGACGGCGCTCGTCATGGACCCGTCGCTCAAGCAGGTGGGTATTTTCGCGATCTACGTCCTGGTCCTGATGTTTCGACCCCGTGGCTTGTTTGGACGGCTATGAGGCGGCCCGGCACTTCCAACGTCATTATCCGCCGTCGTCGGCGCGAGCTGGTCGTCGGCGCCATTCTGCTGGTGCTGTTCGTTCTGCTGCCGCTGCCGATCGGCAACACCTATCTGCGCGGGCTGATCGTGCTGACGCTGCTCTATGCGGGTCTGTCCCAGGGATGGAACATCCTTGGCGGGTACTGCGGCCAGATCTCGCTGGGCCATGCTCTGTATTTTGGTATTGGCGCCTATACGTCGGCCATGCTGTTCACCGTGCTGGGTGTTCCGCCGACGCTTGGCATGTTCGCCGGCGGAATACTGGCGGGACTGGCCGCGCTGCTGGTGGGGTGGCCCTGTTTCCGACTGAGCGGGCATTATTACGCGATCGCGACACTCGTTGTCGGCATGACGGCGCTGCTGCTGGTGCAGAATTGGGACTTCGTAAACGCGGCCATGGGGATTACGATTCCGTTCCGCGCCGACAGTTGGAGCGACCTTGAATTCCGCGTGGCGGTGCTGCCATTCCACTATGTGATGCTCGCCTATGCCGCGGTGGCGTGGCTGATTGCCTGGGTCGTCGAGGGTTCGCGCTGGGGGTTCTACTGGCGTGCGGTCAAGGACGATGCGACAGCGGCGCGCAGCCTGGCGGTGCGTGTTTTCCCAAGCAAGATGGCGGCCGCGGCGATCAGCGGTTTCATCACCGGCGTCGGCGGTGCGCTCTATTCGCAATATGTCGGCTTCATCGATCCCGACAGCACACTGGGCCTTTCGCTGTCCGTACTGATCGCGCTGCCGGCGGTGGTGGGGGGTGTCGGCACGCTGTGGGGTCCGCTGCTTGGCGCCGCGGTGCTGATCCCGGTGCAGCAATTATCGATCGCCTGGCTCGGCAGTGCCGGCAACGGCATCGATCTCATGATCTACGGCATGCTGATCATCGCCCTTGCGTTGGCGCGGCCGCAAGGGCTGGTCAGCCTGCTTGGCGTGCGCAGCCAGGCGGGAGGCGAGGTCGCGGAAAGTGCCTGACGCCATCCTCCAGGTCCGATCGGTAAGCAAATCGTTTGGCAGCGTGGCCGCGAACGTAGAAATCACGTTCGATGTCGCGCGCGGAGAGATCCTTGGCCTGATCGGGCCGAACGGTGCGGGCAAGAGCAGCCTGTTCAACAGCATTGCCGGCGCAGACACACCTGACAAAGGCGACATCCTGCTGGAGGGGCGCCGGATCTCCGGTCTGGGCCCGGTCGCCTGCACGCGACTCGGGATCGGTCGCACCTTCCAGGTAGTTCGCAGTTTCGATTCCATGACGGTGCTGGAGAACGTCATGGTCGGGGCCTTCGCGCGAGTCACACGCGCGCGCCACGCGATGGCGCGGGCCCTGGAGGTGATCGAATTCTGTGGTCTGGCCGGCCGCGCAGACGTACCCGCTCATGCGCTGACCCCGCCGGAGAAGCGCCGGCTCGAGGTCGCGCGCGCACTGGCGACACAGCCGCGCATCCTGCTGCTGGACGAGATGCTCACCGGACTGACGCCCACGGAAGCCCAGGCCGGCATGCAATTGGTGCGCGACGTGCGCGCCCGCGGTGTCACCATCGTCATGGTCGAGCACGTTATGGAGGTGCTGCTGCCTCTTATCGATCGTGCTGTGGTGCTGCATCTCGGCCGCAAGCTGCGGGAAGGAAGCCCCCAGGACATGGTGCGCGATCCGGAGGTGATCCGGGCCTATCTCGGTGAGCGCTACGTTGCCTGAGCCGCAGCCGCTGCTGCGCGTCCGCGGGCTGACGGCGGCCTATCGCGGCTTACGAGCGCTGCACGGCGTGGACCTCGATGTCATGACGAGCGAGATCGTCGCCGTGGTGGGTGCCAACGGTGCCGGTAAAAGCACGTTGCTGCGGTGCATCGCCGGGCAGATGGCGATCGGCGGCGAGGTGGCATTCGACGGCAAGACCCTGGCACGCGTGCCGGCGCATCAGGTCAACCGGATGGGCATCGGACTGGTGCCCGAGGGTCGCCGGCTGTTCCCCCGCCTGTCGGTCGAGGACAACCTGCGGCTGGGCGCGTATGCGAAGCGCGGACCCGACAGGTTTCGCCCGCTGGAATTCGTGTTCGAACTCTTCCCGCAACTGGCGGAACGCCTGTCGCAGCAGGCGCAGACGCTGTCCGGCGGCGAGCAACAGATGCTGGCGATCGGGCGTGCCCTGATGACGACGCCGCGGTTGCTGATGTTGGACGAACCGAGCCAAGGGATCATGCCACGCCTGGTCGATGACAAACTGGCCGCGGTGCAGCGGATACGCGGGCTCGGCGTGACGATCCTGATTGTCGAGCAGCGACTGAACGAGACGCTGGAGATCGCGGATCGTGCCTATGTGCTGCAGACCGGGCGAGTGGTCATGAGCGGTCCGGCGGCGGAGGTTGCGGGTGATCCTGAAGTGCGGCGTGCCTATCTTGGCATGTAATACCAAGCGCCCGAAAGAATGACGCTCTACCGCCGTGCTGGCGTGCCGGAACTGTCGGGAGATGGCCGGCACAAGGCCGGCCATGACGATGTTGAAGGCCGGCCATGACGCGCGGGCAGCGAGTGCCGGAGAGTCGATCGTTCGGGCGGTTGGTATTACGTGCCGACGATCACCTCGATCGGCCTTTCGGCATCGGTCACGGCCAGAGGCGCGGTGCCAGCCGCATCGCCATCAGCCTGTGCCGGAATGCTGTCGTTGCCGATGAACTCGACCGAACGCGCCCGAATCCGCCGCAACCCGCACCCGTTGGCCAGCAGATCGAACGGCAGTTTCGCGCCGTAAAGCAGGGCGGCACCGGGTCCGGTGTGGTCGAACAGCACCACCGAGAACCCCGGCTCGCCCGGCCGCGCCTCGGGTGCCAGCAGGTAACGCCCGCCGTACAGCCGGCCTTTGCTCACGATTACGCTGGCCGCCTCGGTCTCGGCGCCGTCCAGCCGCAGGCGCACCGGCAGGAAGCCGTAGCGGGCCAGCTCGCGGACGGTCTGCAGCACGTAGGCGGCGCGCCCGCAATGGCGTTTCAGCCGGGCCGACAACCGATGCACGACATGGGCGTCGAACCCCACGCCGAACATCTGGACGAACAACCGGGACCGCTCGGCGCCGCGCGCCAGCCCCGGCCAGATCGTCCGGGTCCGCCCGAAGGCCAGCGCCGAGGCCACCGCCGTCGGGGCGAACGGCAGGGCCAATTCATGCGCCAGCACATTCGCCGTCCCGAGCGGGATCACCCCGAGGCGGGCGCCGCTATCCATCAGCCCGTTCGCGACCTCGGCGATCGTCCCGTCGCCGCCCGCCGCCACCACCAACCCGGCGCCTCGGGACGCGGCGGCGCGGGCGAACGCCTCGGCATCGCCGGCGCGTTGGGTCTTTGCGACTTCGATGCGAATCCCGTTCGCCACCATGACGTCCAGCACGCGCCAAAGAAGCTGAGCCCGCCGCTGGCCGGCAACTGGGTTGAACACGATCAGCATGAGCGACGGCTACGAATCGGCGCGGTCAATCGGGACACAAGCGCCCCTTTTGCGGGCGGCGTGTGTCAGCGCGATGACGGTTCAGTGACGCAGAAATTACTTTCACTCGATCACGAAATATTTCCACCTGTCATCCAATCTTCACTGTTGCGACGCGGCCACACGCGTGTTGTGTGCCGCCGCGATGACCAACGCAAGCAAAACCGGCCTCCGACCGACGTATCGGAGCGTCTTCATCTCCGACACGCACCTCGGCACTCGCGGTTGCCGGAGCGATTTCCTGGCCAATTTCCTTAGCCGCACGACCTGTCATCACCTTTACTTGGTGGGCGACATCATCGACGGCTGGCGACTGCGCAAGTCCTGGTACTGGGACGAGCACCACGACGAGGTGCTGCGCCAGATCATCCGCCATGCCCGCGCCGGCACCTCTATCACCTATATCCCTGGCAACCACGACGAGATATTCCGTGCCTGGCTGCCGATGGGGCTGGAGATCGGCGGGATCAAGCTGCGCGCCGAAGCGGTGCACGTCACCGCCGCCGGGCGGCGGTTGCTGGTCACGCACGGCGACGAGTTCGACAGCGTGGTCCGCTATGCCAAGTTCCTCGCGCTGCTCGGCGACGGGGCGTACAACACGGCATTGACGCTCAACCGATGGTTCAACGCGATCCGCCGCCGGCTGGGCTATCCCTATTGGTCACTCTCGGCGTGGATGAAGCGGCAGGTGAAAGAGGCGGTGAAGGCGATTGACCGGTTCGAGAACGCGCTCGCCTCCGAAGCACGGAGGCGCGGCTTCGACGGCGTGGTCTGCGGGCACATCCACCACGCCGAGATGCGCGAGCTGTCGGGCGTGCTTTACATCAACGACGGCGACTGGGTGGAGAGCTGCACCGCCCTGGTCGAGCATCACGATGGGAGGTTGGAGCTGATCGATTGGGCCGCGCTCAACCGGCTGTCGTTCTTCGCCCCGCGCCAGACCAGGCTGCCGCAAGCTGCCTGACACCATATCCCCCATTGAGCTCCCCGGTTACGACGCGATGCTGCCGCCGGCGCCGTCGCATCGCATCCTGATCGTCACCGATGCGTGGTTCCCGCAGGTGAACGGCGTGGTGCGCACGCTCGCCACTGTGGCTGCGGAGCTGCGGGCGATGGGGCATGTCGTCGAGGTGATCGGCCCGGATCGCTTCCGCACCATCCCATGCCCGACCTATCCCGATATCCCGCTGTCTTTGCTGCCGCGGCGGCGGCTGGTCCGCATGATCGAGCAGTTTAATCCCGAAGCGCTGCACATCGCGACCGAAGGGCCGCTGGGCATGGCGGCGAGAAGCTGGGCAAAGCGCACGCGGTTTTCGTTCACGACCGCTTTCCACACGCGCTTCGCCGAATACATCAGGGCGCGCACCAGGGTTCCGGTGCGGCCGATCTATGCCTGGATGCGCCGCTTTCACGGCGCCGGGCGCGGCATGATGGTAGCGACCGAGAGCTTGCAGGACGAACTGATCGCGCGGGGGTTCCGCAACATCCTGCCGTGGTCTCGCGGCGTTGACCTCGACCTGTTCAAGCCGGAGCCTCGCGAGCAATGGGACCTGCCCCGACCGGTGTTCGTCTATGTGGGACGGGTCGCGGTCGAGAAGAACATCGGCGCCTTCCTCGACCTTGACCTGCCCGGCTCGAAGGTCGTGGTCGGCGGCGGACCGCAACTTGCCTCGCTGCGACGCGCCTATCCTGCCGTTCAGTTCACCGGGCCGCGTTATGGCGAAGCGCTCGCGCGGGCTTATGCCGGTTCGGACGTGTTCGTGTTTCCGAGCCTGACCGATACGTTCGGCCTGGTACTGCTGGAGGCGCTGGCCTGCGGCACGCCAGTCGCGGCGTTCCCGGTCACCGGACCGAAGGATGTGCTGGCCGGCGCGGCCGGCTTGGTGGGTGCGGTGAGCCCCGATCTGCGGGAGGCGGCGCTGCTGGCGTTGCGCGCCGACCGCGCCGCATGTCGGGCCCATGCCGAGCGGTTCAGTTGGCGCGCCTGCGCCGAGTTGTTTCTGTCGCACCTGGTGCCGATCGCGGCGGAGTAGTTGGGTTCGCCGTTTGGGGTGATGCTTCTCCGGTGGTGCTGGTCGCCGGGGGGATACAGAGGGCGACGAAGGTACGAAGATCACCAAATAGTTCTATAATGCTACGCGGCCGAAAGATTGACTCAGTCGTACGCCGTCATGGGGTGGCCGGCCGCGACGTGCGGGGTTCTATCCGGTCTGGCTCAGTACCGGGCTCGTGACGGCCTCGACAACCTCAGCTCCGCTCCGGTCGAAGCCTCGGTTCGAACGCAGCAATTGCTGCGTGTAAACATGCCGCACGTTGCCTGATGCCAGCGCCTCCGCCGAGGTGATTTCGATCAGCCCACCATCGCTCATCACGCCAATCCGATCGCAGAGATGCGCGATCACCGCCAGGTCATGACTCACCATCAGCATCGTCAGGCCGTGGTCGCGCCTCAGCCGCGCGAGCAAATTCAGAATCTCCGCCTGCACGGAAACATCGAGCGCCGACGTCGGTTCATCCAGCAACAGAATCCGCGGCTCGAGGATCAATGCCCGCGCGATCGCCACGCGTTGCCGCTGGCCGCCGGAAAGCTGATGCGGGTAGCGAAAGCGGTGCTCGCGCCCCAACCCCACCTCGACCAATGCGGAGGCAACACGGCGGTCGGCATGTCCCAGCCGGTGAATGGCAATCGGCATGCTCAGCGTCTGGTCCACGGTTTGGTTCGGGTGCAGGGAGCCGAACGGATCCTGGAACACCATCTGCACCATCTTGCGCGCGGCCCGGCTGCGGACGCGCGGCATGACCTGGCCCGCCAGCTCCACGCTGCCCTCGGCGTGCGTAATCAGCCCGGCGATCGCGCGCAGCACCGTGGATTTGCCGGAACCGGACTCGCCCACCAGGCCGAATGCGTCGCCCTCGTCGATTTGAAACGAAACGTCGCTGACCGCCTTGATCCGCCCGGCGCCGATCCCGTAGCTGACGCTAACGCGATCAATCACGATCACAGCGCCTCCTCCGCCCAGGCGGGGTCGCGTTGCAGTTGCGGCAGCTCGGCGCGCCGGCGTCCCAGTTCCGGTAGAGACGCCAACAGGCCGCGCGTGTAGGGGTGGCGGGCCTCGGCGAGCTCGCCGGCCATGCACGTTTCCACGACGCGACCTGCGTACATCACCAGCACGCGGTCGCAGAACGCGGAGACGAGATGAAGGTTGTGGCTGATCAGGATCAACCCCATGCCGCGCCGGCGCACCAGGTCGTCCATGATCGCCAGCACCTGCTCCTGCACGCCAACGTCCAGGGCCGAGGTCGGCTCATCTGCAATCAGCAGGTCCGGATCGGCGATCAGCATCATCGCGATCATCACGCGCTGGCCCATGCCGCCGGAGACCTGGTGCGGGTAGAGCGCGTAAACACGTTCCGGGTCGCGGATGCGCACAGCCTCGAGCATGTCCAGCGCCGCCATGCGCGCCTTCTTCATGCTGCTGCCGAAATGGCACCGGTGCGTCTCGGCGATCTGATGACCGACGCTCATCACCGGATCGAGCGAGTATTTGGGGTCCTGCAGCACCATGGCGATGCGTTTGCCGCGGAGCCGGCGGAAGCCACGTTCATTCAGCTTCAAGAGATCGATGTCTCCCAGCCGCATGACCTCGGCGGTGATGCGACCTGGCGCGGGCACCAGACCCATGATGGCGCGCCCCGTGGTTGACTTGCCTGAACCGGATTCGCCGACGATGCCGAGCCGCTCCCGCCCGAGCGTGAACGACACGTTGCGCACCGCGTGGGTGTCACCCTCGTCCCCGGGATAGACGACGCGCAGATTGCGCAGCGTCAGCAGCGGCGCTTCAGTCATGCCGAGCGGGCATCCGCCACGTCGCGCAAGCCGTCGCCGAGCAGGTTGAAGCCGAGACTAGCGATGAAGATGGCGAGTCCCGGAACCGTCGCCACCCACCACTGGTCCAGCAGCACATCGCGCCCGGTGGAAACCATCGCGCCCCATTCGGCTTGCGGCGGCTGCGCCCCAAGTCCCAAAAACCCAAGGCCGGCAGCCGTGAGAATCACACCGGCCATGTCGAGCGTCAGGCGAATGATGACAGACGGCAGGCAGAGCGGCAGGATCTGCGTGAGCAAGATGCGCAGGTGCGAGGCGCCCTGCAGCTCGGCGGCCTCGATGAATTCAGCGCGCCTCACCGTCAGCACCTCGGCACGAGCCAGGCGCGCATAGGGCGGCCACGTCGTCAGCGCGATGGCGATCACGGCGTTGTCGATCCCCGCCCCAAGCGCGGCCGCAAACGCGAACGCCAGCATCAGGCGCGGGAATGCCAGGAAGATGTCGGTGATGCGCATCAGGATCGAGTCGACCACGCCGCCAAAATAGCCGGCCGGAAGGCCGAGGCTGAGGCCGACCGGTACCACGATCAGCGAGACCAGAACCA
>Ga0335075_10006529_pt1 | contig 17997 bp, 10 predicted proteins | sample Lox_Sample_24_FD_206723 | JGI IMG/M metagenome (GOLD analysis project Ga0335075, IMG submission 206723) | Soil microbial communities from Loxahatchee National Wildlife Refuge, Florida, United States - Lox_Sample_2.4 | ecosystem: Environmental > Terrestrial > Soil > Wetlands | place: USA...
TCGGTAAAGGTGTCTACCTCCACCCGCGTCATGCCTCGCGCCATACCTAGACTTCGAGCTTTGCGTGTGAGGGAGCATACCTCCTGCAGGGGCGGCTCGCCTTGCATAATCACACAAGCTCTGTTGCGCAGTTCCGGTCGCAGGCGAAGCAACGCCTGTGCCGGAAACTCCTTTGCATAAAGACAAGCGTATATTTCGGAATGCTGTATCATCGCGCACCTGTCCAGGCGGTTTGGCTTTTCCAACGGGCGGCGTTCGCGTTCTGCGGCGGCTTGCGTAGAGAGACTACGTTTGTGGGTTTCTGCGTGAAGCGTCTGCGCTCGACCTGCAGACGATGTTCGATTCCCGTGAATACCTTCGCTTCGTCATCCCGCGGCTGGCCAGGCTCGAACCGTAGCAGTAGTTCACCGCTGCTCTTGGCGCAAGAATGTTGCGCAAGGAGAAGGAAGATAGCCTGCGTGCGCTCTGCCGCCGCGCGGTAGCGGAACCATGTGGCCAGCGGAATGCGGGAAGCATGCTCTGGCGCGATGCTTGCCATGTCGAGCACAATGGCGCTGAAGCCGCCTGCCTGCAAAAGCAAATCTGTGACACGGAGAGCCTGCTCGATGCGCGCCCACGGTTTGCTTATGTTTATGCGCAGCTTCGAGTGTGTTGCACCTGGCTTCGTCTGCGGAGCGATGATTTCCCGCTCTTTTCTCACTCCGCGCTGCGGCTCCGCGCAACGCGGCGCGATCGCTTCTGGCCCAAGCAGACCGCTTATTGCCTGGGGGAGCCCCCTGATCTCATTGCGTGGATGCCCTCCACAGCCACCGCCGTGCAAACCTTTCTTAGTGGATGCGGAAACGAGATATTTTTCGGATAGTGAGAACTTGTATTCGGCGGGTGGTTTCGTTGCGGCTTTAGAAACGCCACATCGCACCCACAGCAAATGCGCAAGCTGTATTCCTGCTGCTGCCGCCGATTCAGGTGAGAACGTATCGGAAACGTCAACCCACGCACAAACCCTGCCTGCGCGAGTGAGGTGGCACAGGAAAGAGAGCCCGACCGCCGTCCGACCGCTCGCTTCCGGGCCAACCATCTCGGTGACGGCGCCAACCGGCAGCCCTCCTTCGAGCAACGCATCGATCTCGCTCACCCCTGTTGGCACAACCGGACGAATCACTCGCGGTGGAGGGCCAAGCGCCGAGGGGATTTTGCGGGCTAGCTCCGCTTCAATCTGGAAACGGATTGTGGCAGCGGAAGGCATGATTTATCTTCGCCTTATTTTCGCCTAAACGTGCGCTTCCGCGTCAACCTCCCTGGTGCACTTAAAAGAGTGCAAACCGGATCTAAGTTACAGATTCTGAATGCCCAGAAAATATTGTTGGACGGGCAGGACCGGAGCACACGCCCCATCAACCAATGCTGCCGCTTTGCGAACAACGCCAACACGACCACTTGCAGATCGCCGGCCTGACTCTGCTGGATAACCAGCCGCTGCCGGCAAGCTTTTGACAGACAACGCAAACCTTAGCGAGTCTCAGCCAGTTGATGGGTGCAATCCACGCAGTGGGCGATAAGAAGAATATGGAAGCAATGCTGGGTACCGATCATCGACGGCAGCCGGTAACGCCAACGATTGAAGCTGAGTGCTTCGGGCAGGCGGCGCAGGGTTCGGTTCTGCTGCCGATTTTCACAGTGCAGCCCAATTGCTGTTCACCTCCCTTTAACGGCCACTGCCTGCTTCTTTGCTGTAAGAGTGCTGTCCGCTTCGGTAGACTGAAACTTGTTTTAGACATAGCTATCGCCGTCCGATAGGCTGAAACGATATACTCTCGAAAACCTAAAGGAATCATGGTCAGGTCTCACATTCGTTCCTCTCCACTATCGCTCACAGGTTTTGTCTGGAGAAACCTTTGGCGCCGACGGCTGAGGACGCTGCTGACGCTGTGCGGAATCGGAATGGCAATTGCCGCATTCGTTGGTCTTGTTGGCTTTTCAACTGCATTTGAAAGCGGATGGCTTCGAATCTATTCAAGTAGCGGTACCGATATTTCAGTGATTCAGCAGACCTTTTTGAATACCTCGTTGGATGAGTCCGCCGGAGCAACGCTGAACGCGCTGCCGTTTGTGGCCCAGGCGACGCCCGTCATATACAACATGATGGCCGTAACGACCGATGTGAATGCCCTGGTATATGGCTGGAAGGCGGATACCTACCAGTTTCAAGCACTGCAGATTCTCTCTGGCCGCCCTTTTCGCGACGGCCGGAACGAAGTCATGCTGGGCAGTGCGCTGGCCGACAATCTGAAGAAAAAAGTGGGCGACACCCTGGAGATTCAAAGCTCGCCCTTCACGGTATGCGCAATCTACCATGGCGGCTCGGCGCTGCAGGAGGATGCGGTGATTATGCCGCTGGACCAGTTGCAGGAGTTGAGCAGCCTGCAGGGCAAGGTTTCGACATTTGATGTGCGGTTGCGCCCGGCTCCGGCTGGAGAGTCCCAGGCGGACTATCTAAAACATGCGCAAACACAGATCGAAGCTGCGTTGCCGGGGCTGTGCGCAATTCCAGCAACCGAACGCGCCCATAACAATCAATTTGTTCAATTGGCGCACGCCTCTGCGTGGGGTACGTCGTCGATCGCGCTGCTCATCGGCATCCTCGGCATTGCCAACACAGTGGCCATGTCGGTGTACGAACGTACCCGTGAAATTGGCATCTTGCGGGCGCTTGGCTGGAGCCGAAGACAAGTGATGCTTCTCATCCAGCTTGAAGCGGCCGCTCTGGGACTGGGCGGAGGTTTTTGCGGAATCGCACTCGGATGGTGCGCTCTGCACCTGCTGGCTGCGCTGCCTCAAACCGCAAGCATCGTCTCGGCATCCCTTACCGCACCCTTTCTTGCCGAGGCGCTTGCCATATCCATGCTGGCCGGGCTCATTGCCGGGGCTTTGCCCGCCTGGCGTGCTTCGCAACTCTCTCCGATGGAGGCACTACGCTTTGACTAGCTCCATATTCGAATATCTTTTAACAATTCCTTGCTTGATCGCGGCACTGCTCGCGGCAGGCTTCTTGTATCAATGCCTGGGCGCGTATCTTGACTGCCGGCGTTATACAACTGAGGGCAGATGGGTCGACATCGGAGTCGGACGAAAACTTTATGTGATCGAAAAAGGATCGGGCGAAGCCACGGTGCTGTTTGAAGCCGGGATTGCAGCCACCAATCTGAACTGGTTTCACATCCAGGAGGCAGTTTCCCGGTTCGCCGCGACGGCGTCTTACGATCGTGGCGGCCTGGGGTGGAGCAGTCCATCCCGAACCCCGCGCACGCCCGGTAACCTTGCGTCTGAATTGCACGAATTGCTGTGGAGAGCGGGTCTCAAGCCACCCTTCATCCTGGTGGGTCACTCCTTCGGCGGGCTGGTGGTGCGACGGTATGCGCTGTTATACCCCGAAGAAGTGGTTGGCGTCGTGCTTGTTGACCCCATGCGGTGCGAGGAGTGGCCTCCGTTGCATCCGGCCAGGCAGGCAACGCTCGACCGTGGCTGTAAACTTTCCGGCTTCGCGATTCCGATTGCTCAATTGGGATTGGCCCGGCTTGCCGTAACCTCACTCCTTTGCCGCTCAGGACGAATCGCGGATCGTTTGGCGGGCGCAGCCGGCGAGGGGGGTATGCATGTGCTCGGGCGGATCAAAGGTGAGATGGACAAGATGCCGCGGCAGGTATGGCCGATCGTGGCCGCTCACTGGTCGCGGCCCAGCTACTACGCGGGAATGCGCAGCCATATTGCCGCGGTGCCTGACACAGTTCGGGAAATGCAGGATGCAGAGCCTATTCGCGGGATTCCCGTTTTGCTTCTCACCCCAGGCAAATCGTCGCCGCTTTCCGAAGATTCCCTGCAGAAAATCGGCGATACGGTGATACAAACGATCGCTTCTGCCAGCGCGCACTGGGTTCACCTGGACGAGCCGGAACTGGTCATTCAATCGATCCGGGACATGGTGATCACAGCTACAGGCTTAACCGTTGCTGCAAGTCAAACGGAGGTGCCGAGCGGAACAGCCTTCCCAGGCGTTGCGGTTGTTCCTGCTGAGGCAGCGGTCACCGTGGGTTGAGCGGCGTACTCTGGCACTCCTGCACCAGTTCTGTCACCGCTTGCGTAGCTTCGATTCCGCTCTGCACCGGACCGAGGTTCAGTATCTGCTCAATGAGATCGGTCGCGCGGCCAAGTCCATCCATCCTCTGGAAGGTGCTCTGCAGCTCCCGGGCTGCCTGGCGATATTTGGCATCCTGAAGGACCTGTAGCACTGCCTTGCGGAGCCTCGCCGCGTTGAGTTTGCGGAGCGGAACAACCACGCAAGCTCCACGCGCCTCAGCCCGCGCCGCTACTCCGGGTTGGTCGTGGGCCAGGGGCACGGCCACCAGCGGCACGCCTTCGCGGAGCGACTCAAGAACCGTGTTGATTCCGGCGTGTGTAATCACCAGTGCCGCCCGCTTGAGAATTTCAAGTTGAGGCGCATAGCGCACCACCAGCGGATCGCCGGCCAGCTTTCCCAAGCGTGCCGGATCGAGTCCGCCGCCCAGCGAAATCAATAATTGCAAGTCGAGTCCGGCGCAGGCCTCCGCAATCGTCCTGAAGATGCCTTCCGAACCATTTTGAAGAGTGCCCATTGACGCATAAATCAGTGGCCGTCCGTCGAGCCGCCTCCAGGGGAACTCTGCCGCCGCATGCCGCGCCGAGTGCACAAACGGCCCGGTATAATACAGCCTCTCTGGCTTCTCACCGGAGATGTCGAACTCCAGTGCTTCCGGCAACTGAGTAATACGCGCAAGACGCGACAGTGCGTCGTCGGAGCGCCTGAAAGGCTCTAATCCCCAGGCTCTGCGCTGCCGGTTCATGTCTCTGAAAATCGGAGCTGCCAGGCGCAAGAGCGCTTGAATCGCAATGCGATTTCGCAAGCGGCTAAGCCTGTTCTGTCCCCCCGGCCAGCCGAGCCAGAAAGGTGGAAACCGATCATCCTGAAGCAGAGGAGGAATCAGGGCGATTGAGATCCAGGGCAGGCCTAAATAATCTGCCACGTTTCCAGCCGAATCCACCTCGTCCACCAGCAGCGCCTCCACGTTGGCCTTGCGCACCGCCTGCGGTCCGTCGCGCCACACCATCCGCGCCGAGCTTCTCACTCGCTCCAACGTAAATCGAAGGGCTGCGAATCCGTCTAACCGTGCCAGTTGCTCGTCCAGTTTCTGTAGTGTGCCTGGCGGGTAATCGTTCATGCCGATCCGGTGAAACTCGAGACCCTCGGCCCGCACTCGCGCCTCAGTATCGGCAATCCCGAAGATCACCACTTCGTGACCTCGGCGTAGCAGGGAGCGCGACAGCGCGGTCATCGGGTTAAGATGACCGGTTGCCGGAAAACAAAATGCTCCCAATCTCGCCATGGCTCTCTTCGATCTTTTAAATTCAGCCGCAAATCGATATAGACAGGAAGCCTTCACGCGTATCGAAGTTCTGCTGCGCGCGCCGGTTCCAAATCTAGGAGAAGCTATATGGGATGATATTGCAATGACGGCCGGGTCGTTCCAAAATAAACAGACCTTCGTCCAGTTGGACTAGAATCTGCGGGTAAACTGCAACCGGCGAGCGGTCGAGCTTGGGTCGCGGCCCGAGTGGATGCGCGGCCTCTCAAAAATTGAACATCACCTGCAGATCGATGCTGCGATTTGCTGCAGGCGAGGAGAAGAATCCGCCGGCCAGCGCATTCGATTTGCCGAAAAGCGATGAACTGGCCACGCCGACCGGTTGTGCCAGGTTGACCTGGTTAAAAACATTGCGCGCCATAGCCGCGAGGGTGAGCGAATAGCGCCGCGATGCAGCTTGATCGAACCGCGGCGGACCGCCACTCCGGCTTAAGCCACCCGGGCCAAGGCCGCCTCCAGGAGGACCGCCGCCGCCAGGACCACCGCCCGGAGGCGGTCCACCGCCAGGGCCTCCGAATCCGCCATTCGAGTTCGCCGAACCGGTCAGCTTGGGACCGATGCCGAAACTCTTGCTGACGCGCGTATTCATGCTGAGTTGCGAAGGCCCGTTACCGTAGTTATACGGAATCCTCGGCGTAGTCGCTGCGGGATCGAGATCGAGGCTGCCGTAGCTGCTCTTAATCACATCTGTGCTGGCGGCGGTCGCGAAGGCGGGACGGTCGTTAAATTGGCCATCTCCATTCAGATCCTGTCCAACCGTGATGTTGAAGGGCTGGCCTGCATTCGCCACCAGCATGGGGCTGACAGAGATGCCGTAGGGTGCCTGGAGATTTCCGCCCATCAGAAAGCGATTGCGGACGTCGAAGTTGGCCCGGCCGTAATCGGCGCCCGGATCGAACTGGTCAGACGGGAAGTAGGTTGCACCCGAAGTATCAGCCTTAGCGGTGCCCAGCATATAGAAGCCGAAGAGTGAAACGCGGCGCGCCCGCACGGTGTAATTCACAATGAGCTGGTTCTGGTTGTACACACCACCGGACTGGAACTGATAGATGTTCTCGTTGATGCCGTTAGGCCGAGACCCGGTCTGAGTTGCCATGTTGTAGGTGCCGGGGAGAAAGGCGTTCACGTTATCGCTGAGATATTGATGCACGCCGCGCGAGTTGATGTATGTGGCGGACATGGTCGCGATTTTGCCGAACTGATGTTCAACGCTTGCCGCGGCCTGCATATTGACTGAAGCCTTCAGGTGCGGCGCGATCTCATAAATCGTGGGCGCAGCCGTGTCGAGCGTGGCAAGTGTGCCGGGCGCAGGTGCATCCTGATAGAAACTGGGGTTATTGACCACATATTGCTGTTGATTGACGCCGTTCTGGCGGATTGCGTCAAGCACATACGTCGATCCAAATCTGTCATAGAACCAGCCATAGCCGCCGCGGATTACGGTTTTGGCCTGCCTGCCTTTATGTGCTGGAGCCCACGCAAATGACACTCGCGGCGCCCAGTTGCTGTGGTCGCCGATGTGGTTCTGCGATTCGAAACGAAGACCGTAACTCAGCGTGAAATTAGGGCGCAGCTTGTAGTCATCCTGATAAAACACGCCTGCGTCAAAAAGACTCACGCTGGAGCCGACCTTACCCACGGTAACGTTATATTGCGAGGGAGTTTTCGCCGCGTAGTCTGCGAGCGAAGAATAGATGTATTCTCCGTTGAAGCCCGAATTCGAAGAGTTGGCATCGCGGGTCAGGCGAAGGCGTGCACCAAAGACTATGGCGTGCGGCCCCTGTGCAACCGTCGTGTCGTTTTCGAATTCGAAGCGGTCTTGATTGTCGCGGACTATGCCGGCGTTACTGCCGCCGCCGCTGAACGCCCCCTGCACCGTGATCGTGGGATCGGTGTTCTGCGCGATCTGGTTGTCGCGGTCGCGGATATATTGAAAGCGTGTCTCGTTAACTGCCTTGGCACTCAGCGTTTGCGTGTCGCTGATCTGCAGGCTGTTTTCGTAGTTTGACACATCGTAAGCCTGGCTCTCGAGGGCAAACTGAGAGACGCCGGAGTTGGTCTGCTTCTGCCGGTCGAGCATATAGCGAACAGTGAGCGTGTTCTTGTCGCCGAGTTGAAAGTCGAAACGCGGGCTTACATCGAGGCGGGATTGAGGATTTGAGACGGCCGCTGTGTAGTTGTACTGTTGTGAGTTGGAGTCGAGAAGGAGCGCATTGACGATGGAGTTCGATGCGTTGTCACGATAGAAAACACTGTTGAACCAGGATGTGCGCTTGCCGATGGAGCCGCCCACGCTGCCGGCTCCAAAGACGGTATAGTAAGAAGGCTCCTGGGTAACAAAAGGATTCAGCGAATTGAAGGCTGAGTCGTTGCCCATGATCATCGCATTGCCGTGAACCTTATCGGTGCCTGGCTTGGTGAGGATTTCGATGCGGCCATATCCGAGCTTGTCGTATTGCGCGGAAAATGGATTCTGATTGATGCGAATCTCGCGGATAGACGCCTTCGGCGGAAGCTGGCCGCCGGTAAATCCATCGATGTAGATTTGTGCCCCGCTGGGGCCGGCGGACGGGCCCGCGAGCGCGGTAAGTTCGTCCTGCAGCTCATCCGGATCGTCGGAGAGTGCATCGAGATCTTTGCCTTTGATCACGATGGAGTTGGCGTTGTTGTCGGCTTCGGTGCTCACACCTACCGCGTCGTCGGAGACTTCGACCTGCTGCTGCTCAACGGGAAGTTGCAATGCGACGTTTTGCTCAAGCATCTTTCCGGCAGCGATTTCAAGGCCGCCGACAGTCGCCGTAGCAAACCCCTTGGCGGTAACGGTAAGCGTGTAATTGCCGGCAGCCGCAGCGATGTGGAATGTGCCGTCGCGCCCGCTCGTGGCGGATTTTGAAGTGCCGTCCGCACCGCTGAGCACCACATGCGCCGAAGATACCACTGCACCGGAGGGATCGGTAACCGTTCCGCGCACTTCGGCAGTACCCTGACCCCACGCTGCAAGACTAGCCGTTAGCCAACCGAGGCAAATCAACAACCTGAAGATCCGTGAAACGCCAAACCGCCCCATAGCAACCTCGCTCCCGCATTGAACTGATTTCAGGAGAACGCGAGGCGAGGGTCGGTGCGGTCACATCGTGTAATGGAGTGTAAAGAGTTGTAACAACATGGTGACCATTTGTTACATTACTTGCGCACATGTCGACTCAGACAGGCGTAACCTTTGAAGGACGGACCTTTCAAATGGACGACATCCTCCTCATCGACGATGACGTGGAACTATGCTCGATGCTCACGGAGTATTTGGGCAAGAACGGTTTCCGCGTCACAACCGCGCACCGCGGTGACACCGGTTACAAGGTTGCGCTGCAGCGGCCGTGGTCGATGGTGCTTCTCGACGTCATGCTGCCGGGAATGGACGGCTTCGATGCCCTGAGGCGCATCCGTGCTGAGTCGACGGTGAATGTGCTGCTGCTCACCGCACGCGGCGAAGATGTGGATCGAATTGTCGGGCTGGAGATAGGAGCGGACGATTATCTTCCCAAGCCGTTCAATCCGCGCGAACTGCTGGCGCGGATGCGTGCGGTTCTGCGCCGCAACAGAATATCGCCGGATTCGCCTGCAACCGTGCTGCGCGTGGATGATCTCGAGCTGGATTCGGCCGCGCGTCGAGCGCGCAAGGGCGACGCCAACCTGGAGCTCACCGACGTGGAGTTTGGATTACTCGAAACGCTGATGCGTTCACCGGGAAAAGTCGTCGATCGCGAAGAACTTTCGCGCACAGTTTTGGGGCGGCAGTTCGATCCATTCGATCGCAGTCTGGACATGCACGTGAGCCGGCTGAGAAAGAAGCTCGCGAAAGACGGCGGTGACGATTCGGTGAGAACCATCCGAGGTGTGGGCTATCAGTTGGTGGTCGACCGCAACTTTACGCGGGAAGAGGACTGAAACGATGCGCGGCCTCTTTTTCAAGATCTTCATCATCTTTTGGATCGCGCAGAGCTTGATCTTTGTTATCTCAACGGCCCTGATCCTGGGTCACCGCTTTCCGCGTTCGTCCTCCATCTTAGATCCCGCGTTGTCGAGTGTTCGTCTTGAAGCCTCGCAGGCTCTTCACACGTTCGAAACCAACGGATGCACGGGTTTTGAGAGCTTTGCACAGGATCACCATGAGACGCTGGCGCTGGCAGATCGGACCGGGGCGGCAGTTTGTGGGCAATCTTTTCAAGATGCCTCCCAGCAGATCGGGACAACGGGAGAGATCTACGGCCGGAGCGTAGGAGGCGATACAATTTGGATCTTTCCGGTAAGCTCTGCTGACGGAAAAGTGTACCGGTTTCTGCTATCGGTCCACCATGAGCAACACTCGTGGTATGACAATCTGCTTCACTTCGCCTTTCCGCAGCTACCGGTGGCGATTGCCGTGGGCGGCCTGACAACGTTCGTCCTCGTGCTGGTGTTCACGAGGCCGCTGGCACGACTGCGCACGGCGGCGCGGCAACTCGCTCAAGGAAATCTGGCGGCTCGCGTGGACGAGCGATCGCGGACCGGAGCCGGTTTCAAGGGTGACGAATTCGACGCTTTGGTCCACGACTTCAACCACATGGCAGAGCGATTGCAGTCGCTCGTTGACGCACAGAAGCTGCTGCTGCGCGATGTTTCTCATGAATTGCGCTCGCCTCTGGCGCGGCTTAGCGTCGCACTCGAGCTATCGAAAGAAGATGCCGGCTCGGAGATGACCGTGCATCTGGACCGGATGGAACGTGAAACGGATCGGCTCAATAAACTCATCGGACAACTGCTGACGCTCTCTTCCATGGAAGCGGCGGAGGATTTGCGCAAACTGGAGCGTATCTCCTTAAAGCCGCTGCTCGAGGAGATTGTTCCGGATGCAAAATACGAGGCGCAAAAGCGCAATGCATCGATTGAGTTAGTGTGCGCATGCGATTGCGTCGTGAGCGGCAACCGCGAACTGATCTACCGCGCGCTTGAGAATATAACGCGAAACGCCATCCGCTACACCGCGGAAGGAACCACAGTTGAGATCACGGTGCAGAAAGACGGCAGCGAACGCGCCGCGCGGATAGAAGTCAACGATCGCGGTCCAGGAATTCCGGAGCCGGAGCTCGAATCGATTTTCCGCCCCTTCTATCGTGTGGATGCGGCGCGGAGCACGCAAACCGGCGGATTCGGCGTAGGCCTGGCCATCGCGGATCGCGCCATCAAGCTGCACAGCGGATCGATCCAAGCCTTTAACCGTGACGGCGGAGGAACTGTGATTCGAGTCACGCTGCCATTGGCTATTTAGATGAAGCGACAAATTTGGAGCCGCCGGGATTCCATCCAAAGATGAATACTGTTGCTCGTTATTAGGTGGTTGATTCTGCGGCTGCATCCGGTCATGCTCCAGCGCTATGGTTTGCGCGGTTGCAGTCATTCTGCGCCGCATCCGCAGGCAGCGCGGCGCTGTCTACGGGTGCGTTCACTACCCAAGATGATGGCGCAGGTATCGGTTCCAGTACATGATGAGGCCGGTGATGCTCAGGACCGCGAGGCTCACGCCGAGCAGGGACCAGAGAATTTTGATGGGCAGGCCCCACACCGTGCCGAAGTGCAGCGTGAACATCGACCAGAGAATCCAATCTCCGAGCGTGACGTTGCTGCCGTAGTGCCAGACGGTCAGCACGCGGGCACTGGAGGTTTCGATGGTGATGAGGTCGCGGTAGGCAAAGTTGCCGGGATCGCGCAGATCCATCTCAACGAAAACGGTAGGGTCGGTGAGCGAAGGATTGTAAATTCCGAAAAGCCGCCCATGTGGCGAGGCCCGCCGCGCAGCAGCAACGATGGCGGCAAGAGTCGGGGGCACTCCGGTGTGGGGCGCGAGCGGAGGCATGGGCGGCGACAGCATCGCGCGTACCGGGAACACGGTATTAATGGCCTTTTCCAAAGGCCCATACCAGGCAAAGTAGACACCGGAGATCGACCACCATGCGACGATCGCGAGCGTCCATATCCCGATCGCAAGATGCGCGTCGAAGTTGATGCGACGCCAGTGACTGCGCAGGCTGATTCGCAGTCCGCGGCTCCAGTTCCGGATGCCTGGCCACCAGAGAAAGAGCCCTGTGATAGACAGGAGAAGCAGAATTGCGGCGCCGACGCCATTTACCTGCTCCCCGTGTCCGCTGCCCAGCAGCAGGTAGAGGTGGAGGTCGTGCACCCAGTCCACCCAGGTGCGAGGTTGTGGAAGAATCGCTCCGCTGATCGGGTCCGCGATGAAATTTAGCTCTCGGTGCTGTGCGTCTGCAGCGCGAATCTGAAATGCGGGAACAGCGGGATAAGGAGTGACGAGAAGGCTTGCCGTGCAGCCGGGACACGCCTGCCGAAAGCTGCGCATCACCTCAGGGATCGGCGCAGTGCACAAGGGATTCCAGGCACTGAGGCCGCGGGGCAGTGTTGTGCCGGTTAGCTCGTTTTCAAAGACGAGAATAGAGCCGCTGAGCGCGATGACGACCACGTAGAGGGACAGCGCGATGCCGGCCCACAGATGAATCTGGAAGATCGCGCGGCGCAGCCAAAGCTGGCGCGGGCGATGAACCAGATTGTGGAGGAACGTCATCGGCGCGCCGCTCACTGGCTGGTGTGGGCATCGTACCAGCCGAGAATGCGCGTTAGCGAGTCGATCTGATGCCCACGCTCGGTGAAGATGTGCGGCTCGCGCGGGTATGTCACCATCTCCGCTTCTTTCCCCATGAATCGGAGGCCGTGATAGAACTCCTGCCCCTGGGAGGTGGGCACGCGCACGTCGGCTTCGCCATGAAGGACGAGCACCGGCGTATGGCAATGATCGAGATACCGCACGGGGGAGTGCAGATCGTAGACAGCCGGGTTGGCGGCCAGGGGCCCGAGGTAGCCTTGCGAAAAGCTGGGAGAAATATCGGTCGTAGTGGCCATGCTGAAGAGGTCGGTTACTCCGGCGCCCACCATTGCGGCCTTAAAGCGGTCGGTGTGCGTGACCGCCCAGGCAGTCATGAATCCGCCATAGCTCCAGCCGCCGATCACCATGCGGTTAGGATCGGCGATACCCTGCTGGATTAGATAATCCACGCCGGCCATAATGTCGGCGAAGTCGCCACCTCCCCAATCCTGATAGTTCGCTTCGGTGAATGCCGGACCCTGGCCGTCGGATCCGCGGGGATCGGGCAGCAGCACCACATATCCGTGAGAGGCGAGCAATGTGGCGTAGTTATACCAATTGCCGTTGAAGCCAACCGTCCAGGCCTCTTCAGGACCTCCATGCACATGCACCACAGTTTTGTAACGCGTGCCGGGCTGATAACCGGGCGGCAGGACGACCACACCGTAGATCGTACGATGGTCGTTCGGGTTCTTCCATGTGATCTCGCGCTGGGTTCCGATGTTCCATTGCGCTACCTGGGGATTCGAGCTGGTCACGGCCTGGCTCTTGCCGTCTTTCCAGATATAGACCTCAGATGGCATCGCCGGCGTATCGCCGAGGAAGGCCAGGGTTTGCCCGTCGCGGCTCGCGTCGAAGTCCTCCTCTGTATTGACCGAAATACCGTCGAGCGGTTTGACCGCAAGGGAAGCGGCGTCGACTTCGACCGACTCGGTGTGCGCGCCGATATATTCGCCGACGATGAGCCGATTGCCGGGGCCGGCCCAAAGCATGTGAGCGATAGTGCCGGGCATCTTGTCTTCAAGGCGGATGGTGCTGCCGTCGGAGAGCTTCTCGACGAAGTGCTCGTCCGTGATGCCGCGTTTGGTAAATCGGGAGAAGGCGATGCGGGATCCGTCGTGCGAGAAGGATGGCGAAGTGTAGCCGGAGCGCTCCTCGATTGTGCGCGTGATGGCTCCGGTCTTTGTGTCGAGGAGAACGACTTTGGAGACACGCCAATAATCGTCGATACGCGGCGTGGGAGAAACACGTGCGGCGATGAGCGAGCCATCCGGAGACCAGTCGATTGCGTCGACATTTAAATCCTGCGTGGTGAGCAGCCGCGCCTGGCGGGCTGCGATGTCGTAGATCCACAGGCGATCGTAGTGGTATTCGCGATCAATCAGATTCTGGTCGTTCTTTGCAGCTTTGCGGGCGCGTTCTTCAGGCGTATCGGTATCAGTACGGATGAAGGCGATGGATTTGCCGTCGGGCGACCACTTGAAGGAGCGGATTCCACCGGGCATGTTGGTGAGCGGCTCCGCTTCTCCGCCGTTGAGAGCAATCCACCAGAGCTGCATCGCGGGTTTGGCCGCAGTTGAATCGTCTTTCGCGGCGGTTTCGTCTTTTTTCGGAGGGGTTACGTCTTTGCGCTCGCTGCCGGGAGCCAGGGAGAAGTGGAATGGCGAAGTTTCACTTTCCGCAAGAGGATTGGGACGGTCGGAAAGGAATGCGATATGGGTGCCGTCGGGGGACCACTCCGGGGAGTCCTCGGCGGAAGCGCTGTAGGCAAAGGGGCGCGCAGTGCCGGGCGCGCTGGTAGAGGCAAGCCAGATATGCGCGTCGCGATGTTTCCCTGAGGCCACGGGCGTATCCAAGGTGTAGACAACGAGGCTGCCATCCGGAGAGATACGCGGGCTTTCGACACGCTTGAGGTTGGCAATGTCGGAGGGCTGAATCGTCGTCTTCTGCGCGTGAACCGTGAGCAGAAACACGCAAGCCAAAGATGCGATGGCGATGGGCAAGCTGCGGTGCGTTATGGTCTTGCGGCAGTGGAAGGGCAGAATCATCGAGAAGGCTCCATACAGTGTAGTTGCCAGGTGAGGAACTCAAGTTCGTTGGCGGTCTGCTCAACCTCGGCGCCGGCAGAGAGCGTTCCGGAGTGGCCGGATTTTGAGTCGTAGAGGAGCAGAATGGGCTTGCCGGAGCTGGTCGCGCTCTGCAGCATCGCTGTCATTTTGCGCGCATGGGAGGGATCGACCCGGGTATCGCCGTCTCCGGTGATGAAGAGCACGGCGGGATACCGCGTGCCTTTCACGACGTGATGATAGGGTGAGTAGGCGTACAGGACACGGAACTGGTTGGCATCTTCGACGGAGCCATACTCGCTGATCCACCAGCGGGCGATGGAAAAACGCTCGTAACGGATCATGTCGATGAGCGGATAGCGCCCGATGGCCGCCGCGAAGAGCTCAGGATGCTGGGTAATGGAGGCGGTGACGAGGAGGCCGCCGTTGCTCAGTCCCTGGATGGCGAGCCGCTCGGGACGGGTATAGTGATTGGCAAAGAGCCAGCGGGCGGCATTTGCGAAGTCGTCGAAGGAGTTCTGCTTGCGATCGAGTTCGCCGTCGCGATGCCAGGCCTCGCCAAATTCATTTCCGCCACGGATGTTGGCAACGGCATAGACCCCGCCGCGCTCGATCCAGACAGCTTCTTCCGCGGAAAAGGACGGCAGCTGCGCCCAGTTGAAGCCGCCATAGCCGTAGAGGAGAACGGGCAGATTGCCATCGGGCTTCACATCGCGGCGATGCGCAAGAAACATGGGGACACGCACTCCGCCTGTCGACGGATACCAGACCTGATCGATGGCGATGTCGTGCAAGGCTGCGGGAACCGCAGGCGCGGAGAGCGGCTCGACTGCGCCAGATGACCAGCGATAGAAGCCGGTTGGCGTATCGAACGAGGTATACGAGAAGCTCAACTGCGGTGAAGCGGGATCGGTGTCCAGTGTGTCGACCGCACCCACGCCGGGCAGCGGGATGGAAGGCTGGGGATGGCCGTCGAGCGTGTAGACCAGCAGCTCAGAGTGCGCGTTGTTCATGGCGTTGACGACGAGGCGGTTGCTGGTGAGCGCGATGGCTTCGATTGTGGCCTGGGGCAGCTCGGGCACCAATAACTTCCAGTATTTCTGCTGCGGGTGGTCAAGATCGGCCACGAAGACGCGGCCGCGGCCGGCCTGCCAGTTGGTCTCGACATACAGGGAATGGCCGAGGATCGATCCGTTGAAGGTGGCCGGCACGCCGGTGACGACCGGGACGAATGGCGCCGCGGTGCGAAGATCCTTCAGATAGAGGTCGGTGGCTCCCGATGCACCGTGCAGGACAGTTGTGAGGAGATAGCTGCCGTCGGGAGAGAGCGAGGCGCCCAGCAACTGCGTGGGATCAAGCTGCTGACCGAAGAGGACGATATCTTCGGCCAACGGATGGCCGAATCGGTGCTGGCATAACCGCGGGCCATCCTGGTCGAAGCGGATGTAGTAGACGCTGGAACGATCAGGGGCAATGGGCAGCGACCAGTAGAGATAGCGGGCCTCCGGCAGCGTGTCGGACTCCAGATCGCGGCCGGCGTCGACGTCGCGGAAGTGGATGCTGAGCTGATCGCGTCCGCCACGTCGCACTCCGTAAGCTATCAGGCGGCCATCGGGGGAGACGTTGAGCAGCTCGACCGTGTCGGCAGGATCACTGCCGATGCCGGAAGCGTCGATGAGCAGGCGGTCTTCACCGGAGGATCCTGCGCGAAGGAAAATGGACGCCTTCTGCTGGCCGGCGGGCTTTTTTTCGACGAAGCAGCGCTGATTGCGGCAGATGACGCGATGAGTCTCTTCGAGGTCTACCAGCTCACGTGTCTGGGCGCGGAGCGCTTCGATGCCAGATCGCGAGGAGAGAAGAGCAGCTGTGTATTGCTGCTCGGCCGCAATCCAGGCGCGAGTGTTGGCGCTGGAACCATCTTCCAGCCATTGATATGGATCGGAAATCTGCACTCCGTGGATCGTGTTGATAACGGGGATCACCTGCGAATGCGGAACGGGAGGAACCGACTGCGCGCAGGCAGAAGACAGCGCGGCGGCCGAGACGAAGGCAACGACAAGCAAGGTCCGGGAAGATGGGCGCCCGATCTCCATCATCATGCTCCTGCAAAGATGTAATTGGCTGGGCATGGAAACCAGGTGGGCCCATGAAACGCAACCAATATTGCATGTTACCCGACGTCGTAGGAGAGGCTGTACCGCGCGGGTCCGTCTTATGAAGGAACGGACCCGTAGCACCGCCTCTCTTAACGGAGCGAAAGAGCGGACTCAAAATCTCAGCTTGAGCGCGAACTGCAGCGAGCGCGGTGCGCCAATCTGGTAAAGGCTGCTGAAACCTCCGTCAGCGCCGCCACCGCCGAGGCTGGAGGCGAGGTCTTCAGACGAGATGCCGAAGTAGGTGTTGACGGCTCCGTAGCTGGTGAGAATGTTGCGGCCATCATTGACTCCGACGTCGCCGAACAACGGGTGGTTGAAGACGTTGAATGCTTCGGCGCGGAAGAGCAGGTCGACGTTATCGTGGATGGGGAAATCGCGGCGGAGCGCGATGTCTTCCTGCCAGACATCGAAACCGCGGAACACGTTGCGGCCAATGTTGCCCTGGGTGAAGCTGCTGGCTGGGGTGCTGAAGTGGGCGGGGTTAAAGCCCTTGCCCCCCGGACAATTCATGTTATTGTTGACGGCCGCGCACGCGGCGCCGGTGATATACAGAGGCTGACTGGGAACAACATTGGGGCGCTGATTGGCTGCAGTCTCGTTCCATTCCAGGCCGAAGGCGAAAACGCCGGTAGTGATGGTAAGAGGCGCGGCGCTGTTGGAACGGAACAGGCTGTCGAGGGCCCAGCCGTTGCTCACGTAGTGCAGCAAAGAGTTGCCCTCGTGAGTACCAGGCAACTCATAGGTAACGGCCGCGTTGAACGAGTTGCGGATATCGTAGTCCGAGTCACCGTAGTCGAGACCAGGGCTGTAAATGGTGTGGTAGGGAATCGGCAGTGCGACACTCGAGCCGTTGTCGAGCGCGTGCGACCAGGTGTAGCTTGCGAAAACCTGGAGGCTGTGCCAGGGGTTCTGCTTGAACTGCACCTGGAGCGCGTCGTAGTTGGAGTAGTCGTTGTTGGTCACAACGTCGAGATAACTGAAGTTCGCGATGCCGCCGCTCGTGACCGTGGGATACATGGCGGGTTGCAGCATTTCATTGCGCAGAAGGTCGCTGCCGTGATTGCCCACATACGTCATCTGCAGGCTGCGGCTGCTCCCCATGTTCTGCTGCAGCGAAAAGTTCCACTGGTACACCCTGGGATCGCGCAGGCTGGGGTCGAATGCGAAGACGAAGGTGTACGGCGGATTCATGGTGAAAGGGATGGGAGCGGCAGTAGCCTGGCTGAGAGGATAGGCCCCGGCAGCGCCGTAGAAATATTCAGAGCGGCCATAAGGGAAGCCGAGCGTGCCCTGTGCGCCTTGCTGGTCGCCCAGGCCGTAGAAGATGCCGCCGCCGCCGTGGAGAACGGTTTCCGCGCCCGGAGTCTGGTGGATAATGTACGCAAAACCGAGGCGGGGAGCGAAGTTCGCCTTGCTCGCCGACCACAGCGGCGTGCCTTTGGGAGCGATCGTCACGGTGGAGATGTCGGAGAGGCCGGTCACCGTGTAGAAGGGATGGCCACTGGCTTCAGAGGGCGGTGGATCGTAGTCCCAGCGCAGCCCGTAGTTCAGCGTGAGGCGGGGGATCACCTGCCAGGAATCCTGAGCGAAGAAAGAGACATCGTTGAAGACGGGCTTCAGTTCGGAGG
>Ga0335075_10006530_pt1 | contig 17997 bp, 13 predicted proteins | sample Lox_Sample_24_FD_206723 | JGI IMG/M metagenome (GOLD analysis project Ga0335075, IMG submission 206723) | Soil microbial communities from Loxahatchee National Wildlife Refuge, Florida, United States - Lox_Sample_2.4 | ecosystem: Environmental > Terrestrial > Soil > Wetlands | place: USA...
TCCGCGCTGGACTCGCGCACCACTTCCGACGAATAAAGAACTCGATTCATCTCGCGATTGCCGTCTTCTTCCTCCCCGCCGGATGAAGCCGCAAAAGACGAAAAATCGTGTTCGCCTTCGAATTCGCGTGCGGCGGCGGCCATCGCAGCTTCATCCAACGGATAAGGAACGTGCAACGCACGACGGTAGTCGAATGGCGACAGTACTGGCCCGCGGAAAATCCGGTACCGATAGGTTTTCGCCTGCGATTGCCACCTCGCGTGAAAGTCCGGACCGACCTCCTGCGCCGCGACGATCCGAATCGCGGCCGGCAGCAGTGCGTTCAGCGCGCGCTGAAATTCATGCGCATCTAAGCCCGAGCGCGTTTTGAAATGCGCTACCTGCCCGAGAGCGTGCACACCCGCGTCCGTGCGGCTTGCGCCGTGGATGACGATCTTCTCCTGCGTAATCTGGCTCGCGGCATCGGTCAGTTCCCCCTGAATCGTGGGAAGCCCCGGTTGGAATTGCCACCCGTGGAATGCGGAGCCGTCGTACGCAATTGTGAGTTTAATGGTTCTCATTCGATGCGGAATTATCTCACGGCCTGGAAGAAGAATTTCACGCCGGCCACCGGCACCCGTCCCGCACCCAAAATTCGGCCCGCAGCAACTGGTTCTCTTCTTTCGTCAACCCGCCTATACTGGTTTTGTATGCAATTGGGAAACGACGACCATCCCGAAAGCGTTCGAGCGCTCACGTACCAGGCGGCACCGCGACCGTGAGCCGCTCGATTTGGAGCGGCACTGCCGCAATTTGTATTCTCATCGGTTGCGCGCTGTTGGCGGCAGGATGTTCCCAGAGCACAAGTTCCGCAGAGCCCGACACAGTCAACTTCCTCATCGAATTGGCGCCGACCAATCTCGACCCTCGCATCGGAACCGACTCCATTTCTGAGCACCTGGACGGCCTTATCTTCGACAGCCTCGTCGGACACGACCAGCGCCTCAACATCGTTCCGGACTTAGCGAGGAAGTGGGAAACACCCGACCCTACGACCTATATATTTCATCTCAACGAAGGCGTGAAGTTCCACGATGGGCGGCCGCTCACTTCCGCAGACGTGAAGTACACCTTCGAGTCGATTCTAAACGGCACCGTAAAGACGGGGAAACTCGGATCGTTCCGCATCATTCAGTCGATTGACACGCCCGATCCGTACACGGTCGTGTTTCATCTGCGCGAGCCATATGCGTCGTTTCTATGGGACTTGAGCAAACCTGGAATCGGCATTGTGCCCTCCGGAGCAGGCCCCAACTTCGGACGGCACCCGGTCGGCACGGGGCCGTTTGAGTTCGTAAGCGCGACCACCGACGAGGACGTCCTTCTCGAGCGCAATCCGACGTATTTTGGCGGCGCGGCGGATATCGAACGCGTGCGCTTTAAAATTGTGCCGGACGCGATCGTTCGCGCGCTGGAACTTCGCAAGGGATCGGCCGACGTCAGCAACGTCAATTCGCTTCCGCCGGATACTGTGGTCGCACTGCAGAGCGATTCGGATCTTGTGGTGGACGATCAGGCAGGCACGAATCTGCAATACATCGCGATCAATTGCCAGGACCCGATTCTCTCTCACCGCGACGTTCGGCAGGCGCTTGCTTACGCCACGGACCGCGCATCTCTGATCAAGAACCTTGTACGTGGATTTGCGGTACCTGCCGACAGTGTGCTTCCCGCGAATCATTGGGCTTATGACACGAAGGTCAAGGATTACAGCTACGACCCGAACCAAGCGGACAAGCTGCTCGACGAAGCGGGATATAAGCGCGGCCCGGACGGTATACGCTTCCACATTACCCTCAAAACTTCGACCGACCAGTTCACGCGCCTTCTTGCGGCCGCGCTTGCAGCCGAATGGAAACAGGTGGGAGTGGCGCTCGACCTGCGCTCAAGCGAATTTGCGACCTTCTACTCCGATATTACGCACGGCAGCTTTCAGCTTTATACGCTGCAATTGATTGGCGGCAATAACGATCCGGACATTTTCGACTATTTGTTCAATTCGGGGAAAACGCCTCCGAACGGCGCGAATCGAGGGCACTACAGTAATCCGCAGCTCGACACATTACTCGATCAGGCGCGGGTGGAAATGAATCCTGACAAGCGCAAAGCGATCTTGTGGAAAATTCAGCAAACGCTGGCCGTCGACGAGCCGTACATCAACCTCTGGTATCGCGATAATGTGTGTGTCCATAACAAACGGCTCACAAACGTCGTCCTTCCGCCCGCGGGAAGCTTTGGCTTCCTCAATTTGGCGCGTTTGCAACCCCCAGAATCCGACACAGCCACGGGCCAGCACTAGGAGTACGTCGTGCCGGTCGCAATGGACGAATTTTGCTTCGAATGCTGGACTGTCAGGTCCGGATGGACTTCTAACTGTGTTCGGCCGGTGCCGGCGCGGCTGAGGCGAGTGGTTTACGGCGGTGCAAATCCTGAAGAGGCGCAACGTCAATTTCATGTCCCCGGAGCGCACTGATTCCGCGCGCGGCGGCATTCGCGGCCGATAGCGTTGTAATGCACGGGACGTTGTAGCGGATCGCGGCCCGGCGAATCGACTTTTCGTCGTAGAAAGATTCACGGCCGAGCGGGGTGTTGATGACGAGATTCACTTTCTGCGTTTTGATCAAATCCACGATGTTCGGCCGGCCTTCATTCACTTTGTAGACCGACTCTACTTCGATGCCCGACTCGCGCAGCGCAGCCGCCGTTCCCCGCGTCGCGATCAACTTCAATCCTGCGCCGAGGAGTTCTCGCACGAGCGGAGCAACGTGACGCTTGTCGCGATCGTTCACGCTGATAAAAACTGTTCCTTCGAGCGGCAAACGCTGTCCCGCTGCCAGTTGCGCCTTTGCAAATCCCAGGCCGAAGCTCGACGAAATGCCCATCACTTCCCCGGTCGAGCGCATCTCAGGCCCGAGAATCGTATCGACACCGCGGAATTTATTGAACGGGAAGACGGGCGACTTTACGGCGTAGAAGCCGCGAACAGAAAGCTCCTTTACGCCATCGGTTTGCACAGTCGGAAGGTTCAGTTCGCGCAGCTTGCGGCCTGTCATCAAGCGAGCGGCCACTTTGGCCAGCGGAACGCCCGTTGCCTTGCTGACGTAAGGGACCGTCCGCGACGCTCGTGGATTCACTTCCAGGACGTAGACTGTGTCGCGCTGAATCGCGTACTGAACGTTCATGAGCCCGATGACGTTCAGTGCTCGTGCGAGCCTTGCCGTGTATTCGCGGATGCGCTCTAGCACGATGTGCTTCAAAGTGACCGAGGGAAGCACGCACGACGAGTCGCCGGAATGGATCCCCGCCTCCTCGATGTGCTCCATGATCCCGCCGATCACGACATCTTCGCCATCAGCGAGTGCATCGACGTCAACTTCCGTCGCGTCCTCCAGAAATTTGTCGATCAGGATCGGGCGCATCGAACCCGCGCCGGCGAGCAAAGCGGCCTGCGCCACGTATTCACGCACCGTCTTCAAATCGTACGCAATCACCATCGCCCGCCCGCCGAGAACGTAACTTGGGCGCACCAGCACCGGCAGCCCAATTTCCGACGCGGCGCGAACGGCCTCTTCCGGATCGAGCGCGGTTGCGTTCCGCGGTTGCGGAATCTTCAGACTTTCGAGCAAATCGCCGAAACGCCGGCGGTCTTCCGCCAAATCGATCGACTCGGGCGCTGTCCCGATGATCTGCGCACCGTTGCGCTTCAGGTCGAGCGCAAGGTTCAGCGGCGTCTGCCCGCCAAATTGAACGATCACGCCCTGCGGCCTCTCCCGATCGAGGACCGCGAGCACATCTTCCAAAGTAAGCGGCTCGAAATAGAGGCGGTCGGACGTGTCGTAATCGGTCGAAACGGTTTCAGGATTGCAGTTCACCATCACCGTCTCGAAGCCGTCCTCTTTCAGCGCCAGCGCTGCGTGGCAACAGCAATAATCGAACTCGATTCCCTGCCCGATGCGGCTCGGCCCGCTGCCCAGGATCACGATCTTCGGCCGGTCTACCGCATCGGCTTCGTCCTCTTGCTCGTAGGTGGAATACAGGTAGGGCGTGAAAGATTCGAATTCCGCGGCGCACGTATCGACTCGCTTGAACACGGGTCGCACACCCAGCTCATGGCGCCGCGCGCGTACCTGGGCAGCCGTCGAGCCCCAAAGCTTCGCAAGCTCCTCATCGCTCGCGCCGGAGCGTTTCGCTTCAAGCATCTCGTCGGATGTCACAGTCGCTAACTCGGCCCGCGCCGTCCGCTTGTCGAGCGCAACCATGTCTTCGAGCTGCCGGATGAACCAAGGATCGATCTTCGTCAGCTCGCACACTTCACTTGCGGGCATGCCCCGTTCGAGCGCCTCAAAGAGCCAGTGAATGCGATCGGGCGCCGGGACGTGCAGGCGTTCGCGCAAGAGCGCTGTTGTGACTTCAGCGGGCGGACGCCAAGCGCTGCTCGGCTCAAGCGCCCGAATCCCCTTGCAGAGCGCCTCCTGGAAAGTGCGCCCGATGGCCATCACTTCCCCTACGGATTTCATTTGCGTCGTCAGCGTTGTGTCGCTGCCCGGAAATTTTTCGAATTGCCATTTTGGAATTTTGACGACCACATAATCGATCGTCGGCTCGAAGCACGACGGCGTCTTGCGCGTGATATCGTTGGGAACTTCATCGAGCGTCATGCCCACCGCAAGCTTCGCGGCGATTTTCGCAATAGGAAACCCGGTCGCCTTGCTCGCCAGCGCCGAACTGCGCGATACCCGAGGATTCATCTCGATCACTACCATGCGCCCGGTTTCGGGATCGACGGCGAACTGAATGTTCGATCCACCGGTCTCGACCCCGACCTCGCGAATGATCGCCGCGGCGGCGTCGCGCATCCGCTGGTATTCCTTGTCCGTGAGGGTCTGCGCCGGAGCAACCGTGATCGAGTCGCCCGTGTGAACGCCCATCGGGTCGAAGTTCTCGATCGAGCAGATGACGACGAAGTTGTCGCGAAAATCGCGCATTACCTCCAGCTCGAATTCCTTCCACCCGAGGACGGATTCCTCGATCAATGCCTGGTGTACGGGGCTCGCGTCCAGAGCGCGCGCGATCGCATCAACAAACTCTTCGTGGTTATAAGCGATCGATCCGCCCGTCCCGCCCAGTGTGAACGACGGCCGGATCACGATGGGATAGCCCATCTGATCCGCGATGGCAACAGCGGACGGCACATCGTTCACAACTTCCGATGCGGGAACTTCGAGGCCCACTTTGCGGCACGCGTCCTTGAACAGAAGCCGGTCCTCGGCAATCTTGATCGCGCGAAGCTGCGCCCCGATCAGTTTCACGCCGTACTTGTCGAGAATGCCCGATTCGGCAAGCTCGACAGCAAGATTCAAGCCGGTCTGCCCGCCAACTGTGGGCAGTACGGCATCCGGCCTTTCGGCCGCGATGATTGCTTCGAGATATTCCTTCGAGAGCGGCTCGACATACGTGCGGTCGGCGATTTCAGGATCGGTCATGATCGTCGCGGGATTCGAATTGACGAGAATGACTTCATAACCTTCTGCGCGCAGCGCCTTACACGCCTGCGTTCCCGAATAATCGAACTCGCACGCCTGCCCGATCACAATCGGTCCCGAGCCGATGATCAGGATTCGCTTTATGTCAGTTCGCTTCGGCATTTTGAATCTCGTTTGGTGCGGAATCCGCCGGAACGGAAAGGCGGGGTTTTAACCCCGCCGAAAATGCCACCGGTGCCACAAGGGCTTTAGCCCCTGAAGCCAATGGCCACGGATCTAATTTGAATTTCCCGACCGCCGACCCGTGCGCGTATCCTGTGGCCGTCGGCGCCAGTCGCGCCTTGATCGGATTGTCGTCAATGTACCTACAATGTGTTGCGTAGTCGTTCTGGTCTCGGATTTGATGTTCCGTGAATCCTTCATGCCAGACTGGAAAATGCATTCCCCGTGCCTTTCCAATTGCATGCGACGACCCGCCCTTGATCAGCTGGACAGCTCTTTCCAATGAAGTGTTATCGCCAGGAGTCAGGATTACGTGCAGATGATCCGGCATGAGGACGTGACGGTGAACCAGATAACTTCCCCCGTCCCGATAGTAGAACAGCGTCTCTCCGACAATGGATGCCATATCGGCATTCCGAAACAGCGATCGTCGCTGCCAAGTGTTCGTCGTGACAAAATATGTCGCGCCAGACCGAGTCCGATGCTTTGGCCGAGCCATTCGGCTTCAGGGGCTAAAGCCCTGTCTCCTTCCCTTTCTATCGCGGCGGGGTTAAAACCCGCCCTTCCCAAGTTGCTCTGCGACAGTGCGTTCACAGGTCTTTGGATCACCGACGAATTCCTATTCCTCTGTCGCACGCATCATCGTAATGAAATCGTCGAACAAATACCGCGCGTCGTGCGGCCCAGGCGAAGCTTCCGGATGATATTGCACGCTGAACAGCGGGAGCGACCGGTGCCGCATACCCTCGTTCGTCCCGTCGTTCAGATTCATGTGCGTGATTTCGATGTCGCTCGACGGCAACGACTCCGGATCGACGCAGAATCCGTGATTTTGTGCCGTGATTTCCACTTTCTCTGTGACCAGATTTTTCACCGGATGATTCGACCCGTGGTGCCCAAATTTCAGCTTGAACGTTTTCCCGCCGAGAGCGAGCCCGCAAAGCTGATGCCCCAGGCAGATTCCGAAGATCGGTGTGCGGCCGATCAACTTCCGAATATTCTGCACTGCGTACCCGATCGGCTCGGGATCGCCCGGCCCGTTCGACAGGAACACGCCATTCGGCTTCATTGCAAGTACGTCTTCCGCGCTCGTTTGCGCCGGTACGACCGTCACATCGCAACCGTGATCGACGAGCAACCGCAAAATGTTCTGCTTGATCCCAAAATCGTACGCAACCACTCGATGCCGCTGTTCTTCTTGCCGAGGCGCCGGCCCTTCGGCTTCCTTGAAATCGAGCTTGAGACTACCGCCTGCTCCGGCTCGGCTCCCTGCGCCCACAACAGCAGACGACGCAAGTGGCTCCGCCAAATCAATCGAGCCCTGCGACCATGCGTAGACTTTCGGCGACGTTACGCGGCTGGCAAGCTCCTGTCCTGCCATTGTGGGCAGCGCGCGAGCTTCCGCAACTAACTGCTCGGCAGGCGCGGCATCAGTGGATACGATTCCGCGCAGCGCGCCGACTTGCCGCAAATGCCGCACGAGGGCGCGCGTGTCAATATCCCAGATGACCGGCACGCGATGGCGCTCCAGATACTCCTGTGCCGATTCGCTCGACCGCCAGTTCGAAGCAATCGGCGAGAAATCGCGCACGATCAGCGCTTCGATATATGGCTTGACCGATTCCTGGTCTTCGGGATTAGCGCCGACATTGCCAATATGGGGATACGTCAGGCAGACGATCTGGCCCGCGTAGCTGGGATCGGTGAAGACTTCCTGATAGCCGGTGAGACTCGTATTGAAAACGACTTCGCCACCACGGCGGGTACGAGCGCCCGCCGCGCGTCCGTTAAAGACTCGCCCGTCTTCGAGCGCGAGTATCGCGCGAACTGCGGGGTCCTGCTGCAGGGTGATGTCCTCCAAAGTTTCTCATAAGCTGCCAAAGCCCACGCGGTAGAAGCCGACCCGGCACAGCGGGCAGGCTCTCACTTCGACGCTGCATTTACCGTGTCGCTCAACGTCAACGAGCCGAAGTGATCGACCGGCCAGTACGCAAACACAGCTTTACCGTAAATGAAGCGCCTCGGCACCGGTCCGAACACACGCGAGTCGTTCGAACTGTCGCGGTGGTCGCCCATAACGAAATACTCGTGCGGCGGAATCGTCAGCGGCCCGTAATTCGAATCGTCGAGATAGCTCTTCGGCACGTACTGTTCCGCCAATTCCGTGCCGTCGATGTACACATTCCCGGAACGAATTGCGATCGTTTCTCCTGGCAATCCGACGACGCGCTTGATAAACGACTTCGACCGGTCCAGAGGATACCAGAAAACGACAACGTCGCCACGTTCAATCGGCTCGAAGTGGTAGACGAACTTGTTGATGAAAATACGCTCCTGGTCCGAAAGCAACGGAGCCATGCTCGTGCCTTCCACTTTCACCGGCTGATACAGGAAGACGATGATGACCAGCGCCAATCCAAGCGCTACGGCCAGGTCGCGGGTCCAACTGCGAAGTTCTCGGCGCAACTGGCGGATGGGAGTACGATCCTGCGGATCGGTCAGGCCAGAATGTGGGCTATCCGACATTCGTCGCTCCACTATTTATAGCATGAGAATATGCGGCATCCAAAGCCGTCTCATTCCCGTAGTGGGTCAGTTTGAATTTTCTTGATCGTGACACAAGCAGTTAAAATTCACACTGACCACTACCCACATTCCGTTAGACGCGCACTTACCCGATCGGGGTGCTGCCGCTCGCGGACTGCCCTCCAATGGCATATTCAAGGACGGCGAGCGCGGTGATCACCGCCGTTTCGGCGCGCAGGATATTGTCGCCAAGCGAGGCCTCAACGAAACGCGCGGCACGCGCCGCCGCCAACTCGGCACCGGTCCAGCCCCCCTCAGGCCCGATTGCCATGGCAGCCTCCGCGGGTTCAGCATTCCGCAGCACTTCCCGTATGTGCGCCGTATTCGGGCGTTCGGACAGGAGAATTTTCAGTCTTTCCGTCGACTGTGCGAATGCTTCCGCGGGCCGGACTGCCTTCCGCAGAACGGGTCGATTCAATCGGCGGCATTGCTGCGCAGATTCAACCAGAATCCTTTCCCAGCGCGCGCGCCGCTTCTCGGCTGCAGCAAGTAAGGGTTTGTCGGTGCGCTCCGCGAGCAGAGGAGTGATTTCGCTCGCGCCCAACTCCGTTGCTTTCTCCAGCGACCATTCGAATCGGTCGAACTTTGTGATCGAGAGCAGTAGATGGATTCGAACTGCGGGCGAGCGCGCAGGAATTGGCTCTACAAGCTCGAACTCGATTTCGCTGCTCTGCGACTTCGATAACGCAACCCGGCTGATTCGCCCGAGCCATACAACTCTGCCGTCACTCAGCTCATACAACTGGCCCGACTCAGCGCGCAGCACGCGCCCGAGATGATCGGCACCATCGCCGCGAAGCAACGCGGAATTCGAATCGAAGTGGTCGACGAAGAAACGGCGACGCATGGGAGTCAGGAGATAAAGGAAGCAGAGGAAGTAGAAGAGAAACCCGCACTTTTCGCTTGCTTCAGCGCTATGGCCGCGCTTTTGTCCTCTCCTTCCTCTATTTCATTTACCTCCTCTATCTCGCCATCATCCGAAAATATCCTTCACCTTGTCGAAAAAGCTTGAACTGCGCTCGGTTGGCTTGTTCTCGACTTTCATCGTCTGGCCAAGCTCTTCCAGAATGCGGCGCTGCTCGCGCGAAACCTTTGATGGCGTTACGACGCGAATATTCACGTACAGATCGCCGCGCCCGCCATGCGGATTCGGCAATCCCTTCCCTTTCTGGCGAAAGATCTGCCCCGATTGCGTCCCATCGGGAATGTGCAATTCCTGCTCGCCATTCAACGTCGGAATTTTCACGGTCGTGCCCAGCGCCGCCTGCGGAAAGCTGACCGGAACAGTGCAATAGAGGTCGGCGCCGCGTCGTTCGAAAAACGGATGCTCCTTCACTTCAAGGAAAATGTAGAGATCACCCGCAGGTCCGCCATTGACGCCCGGTTCTCCCTGCCCCGCCATTCGCAGGCGCGTTCCTGAATCGACCCCCGCCGGAACTCCGACTTCGAGCGTTCGCTCTCGTTCGATGCGTCCTTGGCCGCGACACGTCGCGCACGCATCTTTGATCACCTGCCCAGCGCCGCCGCACGCCGGACAGGTCCGCGAAATCGCAAAGAATCCCTGCTGATATTGCACCTGGCCCCGTCCACGGCACGTCTGGCACGTCGACATTCCGGTTCCAGGCTTCGCGCCTGTTCCATGGCAGGCCTCGCAGACCTCGTGCCTCGAAATGGTGACCTTTGTCGCCACTCCCGCTGCTGCGTCTTCGAACGATAGGCTCATGTCGTAGCGAAGATCTGCGCCGCGCTGTCCACGCGAACGCCCGCGACGCCGCTGCCCGCCGCCAACTCCGCCGAATATGTCCTCGAACCCGAACAGATCGCCGAAAATGTCGCGGAAATCCTCGAAGATCGTCGCGTTGAAATCGGTCGGTTCGAATCCACGATTGCCCAATCCGGCGTGGCCATAGCGGTCGTAGATTTGCCGCTTTTGCGCGTCGGAAAGAACGGTGTAGGCCTCCGTCGCCTCGCGGAATTTCTCCTCCGCCTCGTGCTTATTTTCAGGATTGCGGTCGGGATGGTACTTCAATGCGAGCTTGCGATACGCGGACTTGATTTGATCGCCGGAAGCCCCGCGTTCCACGCCGAGAACTTCATAGTAATCGAGCTGGGTTGCCATTCTCTCTGTTTTTACCTCACGCCTTTTCTGTTTCCATTCAGTTGTAACGATTTGATGCGCGAAAATATTACGGCGCTTCGACCATCGCACAACCGCACATCGTCGGCCCGTGCGTGCCCCGGCCACGATGCGCTAGCTTGGTAACTCCCCTGTTAATTCTGGCCTGCCTGCCTTGACACCGGCTGCGCGGCCACGCGCACCATCGCCGGACGCAGTACGCGTCCGTGGAACGTGTACCCAGGCTGCAGCTCATCAATCACGTTGCCGTCGGGATGATCGTCCGTCTCCACGCGTTCGATCGCATGGTGCCGGTGCGGATCAAATTCCTTGCCGACCGCTTCGATACGAGTGAGCCCTTCCTTTGCAAGGGCATCCCAGAGTTGGCGCCGAATCAACTCGAAACCCGTGCGATATTCCGCATCCGCCGGCAAGTGGCGCGCGTCCAGAGCGCGATCGAAGGCGTCCAATACGGGAAGCAGGCGCTCGACCAACTGCTCGACGCCTCGATGGCGGTCCGCCTGACGTTCCTTTTCCACTCGCTTGCGATAATTCTCGAAGTCCGCTTGGCGGCGGACCAACGTGTTCATCACCTCGTCCCTCTCGGCACGAAGTTTTCGCAGTTGCTCTGCCAGCGGAGCTGCGTTCGCCGGCTCGTTGCCTGTGCCAACGGCAGCCGGATCGGACTCGGCGGCGCCGGCCGACCCAGCCTGAGGCCCACCCTCGAAAACAATTTCGGGTTTCTGCTTTTCAGCATCCGCGTGATGCTTCTTCGGATCTTGATCGGGTTTATGCGACGACACGGTTCAACTCCCCTCTGTATCGGAAAAAAACTGCGCCATGAACGCGACGGCCGTAATCACGCGCTCGTAATGCATGCGCATCGGCGCGACGATTCCCAACGTTCCCTGCCCCTGATCCTTTGACGCATATGACGAGGAAACCAGGGCCAAGTGCTTCCCTGCTTCGGAAATCTGCTCCAGGCCCAACTCAACGTGAAGCGGCTCCGGCGCCTCGATGCAACCGCTGAGCAAAGCAATCAGTCGATCCTTCTCTTCGATGGTTTCGAGCAGTTTCCGCAGATGATCCTGGTTCGCGAACTCAGGCGACGCCGCGATCTGGGCCGCCCCTTCGACGTAAATCTTCCGCTGGCTCGCCTCACCAATTACGACCGGATCACAAAGTGCGAGCGCATCATCGGCCAGTCGCCCGTACTGCTCCCGGTCGCGTTCCACCTGCGCGCGAAGATCGGTGCGCATCGCTTCCAGAGTCCACCCGGAATACTGGCGGCTCAAGTAATCCGACACGCGGTCGAGGTCTTCCTGGCGGAAACTTCGGTCCGGGCGGATCACCTTGTCACGCGTTGCCCCGCCCGGCGCAATGAGTACTACGACCACTCGATTGTCAGGCAGCAGCAGAAAGCGAATGTGCTCGACGGCGCTCTGCGCCAACGGCGGCGAGATCAGGATTCCCAAGCCACGCGATACGGCTGAAAGAATGTGGCTCGCGCGCTCCATCACGGCTTCCGGCGTCTCAGCGGACTCTAATTCGCGCCGGATCCAGTTCCGATCTTCCGGACGCGCCGTGTTCTGTGCCGCCACATTTTCCACAAAGAACCGGTAAGCCGAAGCCGTCGGTACCCTGCCAGCCGATGTATGTGGCTGATACAAATAGCCTTCTGCTTCCAGGTCCGCCATCACGTTCCGAACGGTCGCCGAGCTCAGCGGCTCGGGATGGCGCGCCGCGATACTTCGCGACGATACAGGGTCCCCGGTCTCGATATACTCGCGCACGACGTCCGTCAGAATTTGCTGATGCCGCTTTTGCTGTAAAGTGCTCATGCTCGACGATCAACCGCGCGAAACCACATGGAAGCTACGCACCTTAAAGAAAATTCTAGTCAGCGCGGGGAAAAGCGTCAACCTCGCCCAAACGATGCCTATATCGCGTTTCGAAACCCATCTGGCACAAGGGACCTGGCTGGCGGATGGATTGCTCAGTTCCTCTCACAGGTTGAAGAGTTCCTTCAATCGCTTCGTCTGGCCGCGCGCGACCGGAATTTCGGTCTGCCGCTTGTCGTTCATCTTCAGAATGTAGCTCGACTTGAACCAGGGGACGACTTCCTTGATGTGATTGATGTTCACTATAAACGAGCGGTGCGGCCGCCAGAAAAGCTCCGTATCCAGCGCAGCGGCTAGCTCCTCGACCGTCCGATAGTTCGAAACTCCCTCGGCGTCTTTCGCTGTCACCGTGATGCCGCTGTCATTCGCTCGGACAAAGATGATCTCGTCGGAATCGACCAGAATCATTCGCGACTGTGCCTTCACCAGAATTCTGGTGCGCTGCGGCTTCGAAGCGGGACTCGAAAGCTGGTCCACAAGAGATTCCAGTCGCTCAACTGCTGACGTGCCTGGCGCGTTCGCTTCGAGCAGTTTCTTGGCGCGTTGGATGGCTTTCGCGATGCGCGGCCGGTCGAACGGCTTAAGCACGTAATCGACCGCGTTCACGTCGAACGCCTGCAGTGCGTAATGGTCGTAGGCTGTGGCAAAAACGATTTGCGGCACTCGCAACTTGCGCTCCGCAAGCCGTTTAATGACACCAAAGCCATCGAGACCGGGCATGTGCACATCAAGAAACACCAAATCCGGATCGTGTTCCTTGATCAGCGCAACGGCTTCCAGGCCGTTCTTCCCCTGTGCGACTAAATTGATTTCGGGAAAGCTCTTCAGGACGAACGCCAGTTCGTCGCGGGCGGGGCGCTCGTCGTCGACGATGATGGTGTCGATCGGCATGGCGGGCCGACAAAAGTATAACCCAAGCAAAAGGCGCGGCGTTACGTTGAACCGACGGCCAAACCGGGGCAAGTGTGCCGGGGCTGAAGCCCCCGGCGCTACGTTGAACCTGGGGCAAAAGCAGGAGCAAAAAACGCCACCGAGAACCGCCATTAGGAATGGCGGGCAGGCGTAGGCACTACAAAAGCTCGCGTCTACGGTTGGAGGTGGTCCTTCGTTTTCGCGCGCTCGACGACGCCGTTCAGTACTCCGCCGGACAGCACGGCGATGCCTCCGAGCCAAAAGCAAAGCATCAGCACGATTACGCCGCTCAACGAACCATAGGTCGCCGTATAGTTGCCGGCAAAGTGGAGGTAGACGCGCACACCCACTAATACGAACAGCAACAGGAGGACTCCAGCGATCGCGCCCGGACTGATCCAGTGCCAGTTCCGCTGTTTCAGGTCGGGAGCGAAGTAATACGTGATCGCGAACGCCAACAATAGCAGTCCAACGGCGACAGGCCACTTGGCAAAGGTCCACGCCAGCCAGATTGCGTGCGGCAGAGCGAGGCGGCGGACAATTCCGGTGCCGATCACGGCGCAAAGCGTCGAGATTACGATCAGCAGTCCCATGCCGATCGTCAAAGCGATGGCCACAAAATATTGCTTAACGATCGAACGTGTTTCGTGAACTTTATAGGCGGCGTTGAGCGTATCCATGATCGCGCTCATCCCGTACGAGGCGGACCAGACGGATGCGACCATGCCCGCGGACATTTTCAGCGGACCGCCCGCCCGCAAAATCGCCCTGAAAGTCGTGATGATCAGCTGGTAAGCAACAGGTGGCAGAACGTCGGCGAATAATCGGAATAGGACGGCTCTGCCTTTGTCGGCAACACCGAAGACGCTGAGCGTGGCAATTATGCAGATCAGGAATGGGAACAGCGCGAGCAGGAAAAAATAGGCCAGCTGCGCGGCCCGCCCAAACACGTCGTCCGCGCGGATTTCAGTCCAAATCTCTTTGAGTAGTGATTTGATTGTCGATCTCACGGCTGCCAACTTCCGACTCGCTCAGGCTTCGCAGGTGGTTCTTGGCATGCGCTTCGGCGCCACTGTAGTTAGATTACCGGAAGAATCGGTGCGACCGTGAGCAATCGTCCCATGGTCGACTGGTCGGGCGCGGTAGAAAGCGAAGGTCTGCGATTACTTCAGGACGCGCCAGAGGCTGCTGTAATCGTCGGTCCAAAGCTGCGAAGCCGGTGCGTTTGCAGGAAGGATTTCGCCGGCTTGCTCGATTTGCGAGCGGCCAAGGAAGCCGTCGCGATTCCCTATAAGGATCCACGTGGAAGGATAGACGCCTTCGCCTACCAAGATCTGGTGATTGACGATTACCGCTTCCCTGCCGAGCGCGCTGGCCGCAGCCGCGACAACCGGCTCCAGATTCAAATATTGGTTCGAGACGTGAACGGCGAGCACGCCATCAGGTTTCAGATTCCGGAAATAAAGCTGAAATGCCTGGCGCGTCAGCAAATGCACGGGAATCGAATCTCCGGAAAAAGCGTCGACAACCAGGACATCGAAATCCTGCGGTTGCTCGCGTTCAAGAGAAAGGCGAGCGTCGCCTAATACGATACTGACCTTCGCAGGTGAGTCATGGAGAAATGTGAACTGCTGCTCGGCCACTTTCTCGACCAGCGGATTGATTTCGTAGAACGTGTACGAGTCGCCTGCTCGTCCGTAGGTCGCGATCGTTCCTATACCGAGGCCGATGGCGCCAACTCGCAATGGCCGGCCTTTCGCCGCGGTCCTAGCCGTAGCGTCTGTCGCGGCGGCTTTAACCAATCCGCCGTTCGCCTCGGCTCTAACCGGGCCGTCGCCCGCGGCCTGCAAAGCGATTCCGACACCAGAGCCCATGCCGTAGTAGGTGGTCGGCGCGCGACGAAGTGCCGGGCTCAGGAATTGCAGGCCGTGATCGATGGTGCCGTTCATCAGCTTGCGGAAGCGGAGATCCTGTTTTGGCGATTCGGCTGTGCCGGCGCTCGGCGGCGTGACGGTATCAGCATGGCCCGGCCCGTCATTTGGCTCGCCTAAGTCGATCACCCGCAGTTCGCCGTAAAAATTGCGCACCATAAGACGTGCGCCAGCGCCCTGCTCACGCGCCAGTACGAAAAGGCTGACGGTTGCGGCCGCGACAAGTCCAGCCACCCCGAGCCATCCCGGATTCAGGCGCTTGCCGTAAAACGGGCTTTGGGGATCGCGATAATGGACTATGAGAACGAGAACGGCGCATAGCGCGAGTCCGAGATGCAATTCGTAGTAGCCCGAAAAAATTGCCGGAGCGATGAGCGCAACGAAAACTGCCCCGAGAGCACCTCCAAGGGCGACCATCAGATAGAAACTCGTCAGATGTGCGGGCGCGGGCTTCAGCCGCTCCAGTTCTCCGTGGCAGAACATGCAGCAGACGAAAAAGCCCACGCAGAATAGCGCGATCATCACCTTCCACGGCAGACCGGCGAAAGAGGGCGCGAGCGCGTAGGCCATTCCTCCGATGGAGATGCCCAGCAGGCGGAGAAAAAGACCCCGCCGATACCAGCCGCGCCCGTCGAAGCAAAGAATGAAGCTCAGCAGGTACAAACTGAGCGGCAGAATCCACAGGAACGGGACCGAGGCGATGTTCTGCGTGATGTGATTCGTCACGGCAAGCAGCAGGGCTGAACTGCATGCCGCAACCGCCAGCCACAGAAGGCGCAACCCTGCAGGCACGCGTGAGACTTCCCCCGCACCGATACCTTGTTTAACTCCGAGGTCAGCCGGCGCCAGTTCGGGACTCGCGCCGTAATAGTGGTTCGAATCGTCTGCGATGCTTCGTTCGCTGCTGCGCAATGTAAGTGCAATCGCTGCGCACAGCGGAACCACCACAACGAATCCCGCCGACCAACCGAGCGGTTGATGCGAAGTGGAAGTCCACGGCTCGACCAGAATCGGGTAACTGATCAGCGCCAGCATCGAGCCGGCATTCGAGAGCGCATACAAACGATACGGCCGCGTGCCGGAGCGCGTTTTCGCATACCACGCTTGCAATAACGGACTCGTGGTCGAAAGGATAAAGAATGGGAGGCCGACAGTGGCACACAAGAGAAGAAGAATGCGAATTGCAGGATGTTCGGGGCCCGTCGGTTTCCATCGATCGCTCGGGACGATCCGAAGCGCCAGCAGACTGGCCAGCAGAAGAATCGCGTGTATCCGTCCTTGTACACCCAAGGCAAAGCGACGGGTTAGCACGTCTGCGTACCAATACCCCAACAGCAGAGCCGTCTGGAAGAAAACCAGACAGACGGCCCAAACCGCCGCAACGCCTCCAAACCACGGCAAAATCATCTTCGCGATAATTGGTTCGATTTCGAACAGCAATAGGGCGCTCGCAAAAATCGCGACGCCGTAGATAAAACGGCCGGGGCGCGAGTTGGAAATTACCGCGGAATCGGCCCGCGCGGTTTTCTGCAAAGAGGCACTCGGCGTGGCGGTCACGTCCGTACTGTGCCACAGCGCCTGACCGGCCCCAAATCGAATCGCGTCTCGACGAGCCAGATCTGTCCGCCGAGTCTCCCTTGCTCGTACTGGAGCCGATCAGTGCGCCGCGACGAATAATCCTCCGGTCGCCTACAGCGTGTTACCCTCCGATGCGTAGCTCAACTAGGGAGGCGTTATGAGTCGAATCGCTCAAATTGGTGTGTTAGCTCTTGCATGCGCGTGCGGATTGTTAGTTGGACGCGCGTGGAACTCGCCCGCGAGTCGCGTTTATGCGCAGGGGCCCGCTTCCTTGAACGGCGCCATGGCTCCGCAAGGCCGGTTTCAAATCGCGAGCGTCAATATCAATGGCGACCGCCCGGGGACGATAATGATCGACTCACAGGTGGGCCACGTCTACCTGCTCGCGACGGTGAAGGATAAAAACGGCAATGACACTGAGGCGTTCGAGCAAATTCCGATCAGTTCGTGCATGGACCTTACCTGTTCGGAATATAGCTCGCATCTGCATCCCGACCTGGATGCCGAAGGCGCACGCAAGGGCGAGTGAGAGGGTGGGTTGGTCACGTTCTTCTCAGGAAGATAGATCGCGCTCCGTGCTGCGGGTGTGGGTCCACAAACCGGTCGCGAGCCCGTTACACCGGTTCGGGAATCGGTTCGATGCGGCCGAGAAGGACGATATAAGCAGCGATACCGAGTGCAAGAAATGTGGCGGCAGCGATGAAAGCTCCGGCGAATGAATGCGTGAAAGCCACGATGTAGCCGGTGACGATCGGCGCTGCGATCGCGGCAAGTTGATTGCAGAAATTCAGCAAGCCGCCTAGCGCGCCGACGCTGCCCTTTGGCGCGATTAGTGACGGAACGGACCATCCCACGGCTGATGCTGCCGACAGTCCAGCCAAAGAAAGCGTGATCCATGCGACCGCGGTCCGGATTGTGTGCGCTTGCGCGGCACCGAAAAGACCCAAACCGAGAGACGTCCCAACAACCAATATTGTTTGCCGCACGCGGCTTGCGTCGCGGCCGCGGCAAATCAGCGCGTCGATCAGCCATCCGCCGATCGCGAATTCCACGAGCGCGCCGGTCAGCCACGGAATACTGGTGTAGATCACCGAATGCAGCAGATTGACGTGGAGCGACATATAAAGGTAGCTGGGCAACCAGCTCAATAACAGATAGAACGTATAGTTGTATGAGGCATACCCGAGGAGCAGGCCTCCCACTTTTTTCCGGCCCAGCAGGTATGCGAG
>Ga0335075_10006531_pt1 | contig 17996 bp, 8 predicted proteins | sample Lox_Sample_24_FD_206723 | JGI IMG/M metagenome (GOLD analysis project Ga0335075, IMG submission 206723) | Soil microbial communities from Loxahatchee National Wildlife Refuge, Florida, United States - Lox_Sample_2.4 | ecosystem: Environmental > Terrestrial > Soil > Wetlands | place: USA: Florida...
CGGCCTCGCCCGAAGCGATGATGTAGTCGGGGGGCGCGGGCAATCCGTGGCGCTCCATCGTCTCCTGAAACGCCAGCGCGCGGCGGTTGCCGACGTTGGTGGCGGGGCCGCGGATGTGGGCAATGCGCCGGCGGCCCTGCGCGATGAGGTGCTCGGTGGCAAGTTCGCCAACCCTGTAATCGTCAACTCCGACAAAATTGCACGCGTAACCGGGAAAGCTCCGGTCGAGCAGAATCAGGGGAACGCCGGTTTCGCTGATCTTATGCAAAGTTTCGGAACTTCTCTGACAGGAGGCGACAACGAAGCAATCGAGCCGGTGCGCAAGCATGTGCTCGATCTCTTCCTGTTCGAGGACGGGATCGCTCTCCGAAGAAGAGACGATGAGGAAGTAGTTTTTCTTGCGCAGAGCCGTCGAAAGAGCTTTGGCGATCTCGGAAAAGAAGGGATGAACGAGATCGGGAACAACCAGGCCGACCAGAAAACTACGTCCCGTGACCAGGCTGCGCGCCGTCAGGTTGGGTCGATAATTCATCTGCTTGACGCGGTCGAGGATCTTTTCCTTTGTCGCTTTTGCGACATCGGGCCGGTCCCGCAGTGCCTTCGAGACCGTAACAATCGACACGCCAAGTTCATTGGCGATGTCCTTGAGCCTGACGACCATACGGATAGTGTATATAAGATACCCCTGCATTGCCGAGAAGTTCAAGGCGGGGAGTTATCGATTTCGGCGCGCTCACACCATCCCGGCGAACATCCCCGGGACACCAAGATCGGCGGTCATTTGCAGATGAAAGTCGGAGGCGAGGAGGTACTCCCGGCGGAAGGGAGCACTCAGCCGTCGCGCCGTACCTGAACTTCGGCGCAGGTGCCTTCGCGAGCAGGAAGGACTCAGCCCGTTCAGGGAGTGAAGAAGGCATGACGGCAAGCAAGACACACCTGCTTCAAAAAGGCCGCCAAGGTCGAGCAGTTTGTGGATGGCTGGCGAAGGACCGGGATCAATGCACAGAATCATCCCAGTCCTCTACCAGGTCAAAACGTGATTCTGCCGCCCATCTGGATAATTCTCCCAAAGCCGAGCGAGGACGTAATCGTACCTGTGCTGGAGGGGATAAAGGATGCTTGCGACTTCGAGTATCCGTTCCCTACAACGAAATTGGTTGTCGGCGTTCCCAGTTCAGGGGTGTTGAAAGCATTCAAGGCTTCAAAGCGGATCTGGATGTTGAGGTTTTCAACCGTCTTGATGCTCTTGAAGATTGAGATGTCCGAGTTGTCGTATCCCGGTCCCTTGCAGGCTAAGGTTCGGGGAGCGTCTCCATAGGTGTCTGGAAGTGCCGGCGTGAAGGCCGTCAGGTTGAAGTAGGGGTTGCCTGCCGTATCGCGGGACCCTGGTTTTCCCGACTTACAGGGGTTGACGCCGGCTACGAGGTTCGGCCGCTGCGTAGTGCCGCCGACTCCGGTCGCTCCATAGGTGCCGCTGCTGTTCAAGTCGGTTTGGGTGATCGCGAGTGGAGAGCCGTTCTGCACGATCCACTCATCGTTCAACTGCCAACCGCCTACGGCGAGGTCCATCCAGCGGTTCATTCCGCCGAAGAACTGTTTCCCGCGGCCGACCGGCAGCTGGTAGCTGACCGCGGTCGTGAAGCGGTTGGGCATGTCGTTGATCGAGCGGGCATACTCGGCGCCGATATTATAGTTATCCTGCATGCCCGCGGTGCTGGAGTCAAGTGTGCTGGTCGAACCGTAGAGATTGTCCCAATTGGATGACCAAGTGTAGGTGGAGAGGAACGTAAGACCGTTGCTCATCTGCTTTTGCACCTTGAGATCGAGGGCGTTGTAGCGGTTCTTGCCATTGCTCTCAACCAGCGTGACGCCGCTGAACTGCGGATACGGGGTTAACAACGAGCCTAGCGCCAACTTCGAACTTGCAATATTTCCGGTGGACGGGTAGCCTCCCACTGTTGTGACGTAATAGGGGTTGGAAATCTTTCCCGCTAGATTCACGCCGGAGTTTGCGCCGGAGCCCGCGTAGGAAGCCATGACCGCATCCGGAACCTGGTCGACGCCGACGGACTGGCCCCAATTCCGCGCGTGCGCTCCAACGTAACCAACTTTCAGCGCGATTCCCCAGGGAAGTTGCTGCTCCACGTCCATAGAGTACTGATCGACAAATGGATAGCGCCGGCCGAAGGCCTGGGTTGTGACCGCCCCGCCCACCCCCGTCAAGGCGCCCAGTGTGTTTCCCGTGGGAGTCAGCAGGCCTGCGGAAAAAGGATTCGATAACCACGCGTTCGCGCCAACCTGGGAACTCGTCAACTGGTTGGCCTGCGTATTGGTGTACGCTGTGGTCTGGCTGTAGCCCGTCGAGTAGGGCGTCAGACTGACGCCGGCATAGAAGACCCCGGCGCCACCGCGGATCACCGTTCCATTCCTGATCTGGTAGGCAATTCCCGCGCGGGGATTGAACTTCAAGTGGCTCTCATTGCAACAGTGGGCGGGGTACCCACTGGCGCCCGCGAAAGCCAAGCCGCCTGTGGCCGTGGGAGCAGCTGAGCTCGGAAACGAATAGCTCACTGTGGGATCGAAGCCGACGTCATAGCGGTTGGAGGCCTCCGACTGGCCAAGCTCATACTCATAACGAAGACCGACGTTGAAGGTCAGCTTGGAGGTTGCGCGCACGTCATCCTGGACGTACAACGCGTCGTATTTCTCATTCATGACCAATCCAACCGCGTTGATGGTGACGGACGCCGCTGTTCCTGACGAGCCGGGCAAGCCCATAAGCAGGTCGGCGATTGAGTAAGGCGAATTCGACGACGCCTGACCGGTCCCGTCGCTGTACATGCCACTGAAGGTATACGCCCCATTTCCCCCACTGGCCGACGATACGGACTCATTCATCGATCGGAAGACATAGCCGCCCTTGAGAGTATGCCTTCCCATTGTCTTCACAATGCCCACGACAACGTTCTTTGAGGCGTTTACTGTGGGGCCCGACGTGGCGGCGCCAAGGGCGGTAGCATTATTGACGCTGGAGAGAGTGATCGTGGGAAAAGTCTTTGATTGGAGTTGGCTGACAAAGCCGGACGGGAAGCCGGCGCCGCCGAAACCCGCAGTCTGATCGAAACCGCTGCTGTATTGCAATGTGTCGCTGTAATAGCGGTTAAAGCCGTAGCCCACTGTTAAGACCATGGTGGGGCTGAGGGTGAAGACGTTGTTCACGGCCGTGGCGTCATTGAAACGGTGAATGACGCCGTCATTCTCCGCAAAGACGTGAAGAATACTGCCGTTAGGTTCCTGTGTGGCGAGATGGACGTACGACGCGGAGGCCGTCCACCACTTGGTAAATACGTGGTCCAGCTTGCCGCTGTACATGTCGGAGCGGGTTTTGAAGTCATCTGACCCGTTGAAGTTTGTGCCTTGACTGGCGGTTCCATAGTTTCCGCAATCGCTTGCCGACGTGGACGCAAGCCCGTTCGCATTGCAAGCCGGGAACTGGTTGACGATGTACTTGCCGATGGGGTTGATCAAGCCGGCGGGAATCACGTTGGAACCATATTCGTCGGCGAATGTGACCGTGCGTGCTCCATTGGTGAACGCGGCCGTGGGATCGTAGAGAGGGTAGGCCGAATCCGCGGAGAAATCCCCGTTCCGTTCCGCGGGCGTCGGCACATAATAGGAAGTTGTGGAACTGGTGTAGGGCTGCGCCTGACGGTAGCCTTCTTCAGTTACCCAGAAGAAGGTATTGTTCAGAGGCTTGAACTTGTGGCTGAACGGTAAAGGGCCTCCGAAGGCGCCGGCATAGAGATAGGTCGTGCTGTCAGGACGGGCGATCCCGACAAGGTTGTTTGCCCAGGTGTTGGCGGACCAGGGGGTCTGCCGGGTCTCACCATATAGGGTGCCGTGGTAAGTCGCCGAGCCCGATTTGAGCGTGGTATTGAAGACACCGCCGCCGCTTCGCCCGATTTCGGCGTCGTAAGTATCGGCTTGAACCTTCGAGTCGGCGATAGCCTCAAGCGACGGGATAAACGTTGCCCCGCCCGCCGATGTTGACACGGGAATCCCATCCACGACGTAGTTATTTGCCGCCGTGGCTCCGCCGGTTGAGCCAATGGGAGCACCGGCTACCGACACGCTGGTCGTGCCGCTCTGGTCCTCGGCGCGGACGAAGCGTGGGTCGCCGGTCGGAGTAACGTTGTTATCGAGCTTGTCGAAAACGAACGGATTGCGCCCGAGATTGGGCAGATCCTGCAGCTTCTGCTCGTCGAGGGCAAGGCCCTCCGAAGCCGACGCGGTGTCGATCAGCGGCGCCCCTCCCCCAGCAACAACGACTTCCTGGGTGACTTCCCCCGTCTTAAGAGATATGTCAATGGTTTGCGTGGCGCCGATTCCGACTACGATCTCCTTTTGTTGGTGTTCTTCAAAACCCGCGGCAGCAATAGAAACACTATAGGTGCCGGGATCGACGGCCGTGAAGAGATATTCACCGGCCTTGTTTGTAACCGAAGAGCGGGCGACATGGGTCTGCTCGTTTGTGAGAGTTACCGACGCATTCACCACTACCGCGCCTTGAGGATCGGAGACGAGACCTCGAACAGCACCATAATTGGTCTGTGCTGAAGCGGTCATGGAAATGTAGGCGGCGATCAACAGGCCAAGAAGCAGAGAGATTGTACGAAGCGAGAACAACTTCATGAAAGGCGCCTCCAGAGAAGTTGGGGGTCCCCCAAAGTGGGCGGGGAGACAGATACACCGGTGCGCGCAGCCACTGGAAACTGCACAACGTAGACGGAGATATCTACAACCAGAAGATCTTCGACAAGGAAGGAAGCCGGGCGGGAAATGTCTTCGGACGGAGAGAGGCAGTTCCGCGGACGCCGGTGTTGCCCCGAGCGGTAGCAAGTAAGGGGTTTTTCTACCTTACAGAGTGCAAAGCAACGAAGTCAATAGCTATAAGCAGAATTAATCGATTCCATCGCCGATAACTGAGTCGCCATGGAGCCCGTGGCAGCCCGACCGCGATGCTCGCCGAGATCAGCGTGATACTGAACGCCACACCGCCGCGAGGGAGCTACAAGGCCCCCTGGCGGCGTGGCGTCGCGCTCTGCGCCATGAGTATTCGCGTCAGAGGGGCGGCAGATCTCGGAAGCATCGACTGCATGAGATTACCGTCCCGGCAGCGAGGCGATGAGTTATACAGGCTGAGCGGCCAGATGCTTGCCTTCGAAGCGCGCCGTCTTCACCTTATCGCTGATCGCTTGCACGGCGCGTATACCGCTGAGAGCGGCTCCTTCCTGCCACCCCACAAGGTGGCTGGTATGATCGCCGGCGAAATAGATAGGTCCGTCAGGTGATGTAATGATGTCGTAGTCTTGATCCGAAAGGCGCCCGATCCAGGAGCCCTCATTCCACTTGATGTGGCGCCATCCGCAAAAGATTGGTTTCTCCAGATCTTTGCCGTGACCTGGATGGAGTTTCTCTATCTGGGCCCGCGATGCCTCGAATTTCTCTTGCATGGTCAGCTTGTCGAAACCCTGCGAAAATTCGTCCATATAACCGGAGACGACGATGCCGCGCTCGGACATAAGCCCGGCGCTCGGGTACCAGATCGGGCTCGGCCCCTGGCCAAGGAATGACAACCCGCCGTAGATGTTATAGTCGGTCTCCCAGAAGCGCCGCGATTCCCACGGAATCTTGAAGGAGGAGCGATACTGTGCCGTCTCGACGACCCTTCGGTGATCCGGATCCAAATCGGCCTTGACCTTGCGCAACAGCGTGAGTGGCATCGCGCAAACGGCATAGTCGGCGTCCACAATATGCGGCCTGCCTGCCTTTTCGTATGTGATGCGAACGCCCGTGGCGGTCTTCGCGATTTCGGTAACCGGTGCGGAGTAAGTGATTACGGTTCCGAGCGTGCGCGCAAAGGCAAGGCCAATTTGCTGCATGCCGTTGACCGGTTCAAGCATGGTCGCCTGCCAATCCCATGCTTCCTCGTATAGTTCGCCGCCCCAGAAGTTGCCGTCGAGCAGAGCATGCAGAGGAATCGGATCGTGGTCGACGATCATTGTCTGGGGTCCGGCACCGGGATAGCGCGATATGTCGGCTCGATCGCTGCCCGTGTACTTGCCCGTGGCGTCGAGGGGGCCATAAATCTTGAGAGCCTCAACGAGCCGCTCGCGATCGTCCTTGGTTATCTCCTGATCGAGTGCGCCGGCCGAGATGGCTTTGGAAAGCAGTTCGCTGATCTCGCCCCGGGTGTCGTTGATGACCTTGCGCTGCAGATAGGGCTTTCCTCCGTTGACCTTGTCGTTTTGGAGAAGCGTGGAGCGCGAAGTGTTGATCTCCACCTCAACCGGCACTTTCAGTTCCCGGCAGTAATTGAGCATTGTGAGGTGAACGGAAGGGAGGCGCGCCGGGCCCATATTCTGGTAGAGGCCCTCGCTCCAGGTAATCGGCTGGCGAGTTCCGTCTACGAACTCGACCACGTCGCCGTTTCTGGCGCTCCACTCGCGGCCCCCGATGCGATGTCTCGCTTCCAGGAGCGTGACCTCATACCCGAGTTTGCGGGCCTCGTAAGCCGTGGTAAGTCCCGCAACCCCGCCACCGAGAACCACGATCTTGACTCCCTTGCCCACTCCTGCCGGCGCGGTAACTGACATGGCGCTGGACTCGGCGAGTGGCAGCAGGCCAAGGCCCTGCATTGTGACAAAGGCAGCGCTCAAGCCTCCTGCCTGACCGACGCGCATCAGGAAATCGCGCCTAGTAAAACCCATGAATGTCCCCTTTCCGTTTGCAGAACGTTTGATGTGAATTGCGGGGCCAAGGCCCGGAGAATTGCGTCAAGCCAGACCGAAGTTATAGGCGAAGGGCTCCATGACAGGGATGATGGCAAGGGATTGTGTGTTCGAAGAACACTCTGCCGCCACCACGCAGGGGCGCAAGCCCTGTCTGCGGCATTGTTCGAGTATGACGGGTAGCGGAAAAACGGGTAACCAACAACCCGCGTCCACTTCGGATGGAGGACGGAAGCGTAATCTACAGGATAAATGAATCGCAAGGAGTAACTGCAACAAGGGCATACCAAACTGATCGATGAGTTTGAGAAGCCAGATAAGTAAAGCCATCCGGGCAGTGACTGAGGTTGTATCTCGCAATCAAACCCGCGGCGCCCAGCCAGGCTTCGCCAGGGCCGCGGATCTGACAGAGAATAAGTCAGGCATAGATTCCGCGGTCAAGCTCCGATGGGAGCAGGAGCTCGGACGGGGACTCATAGGCCGTCGTCTGGGACGATACTGGCATGTCCATGCATTTGACGAACGCGGTCTGGAACTTGGCCATTTCGTCGGCGGTGCCTACCGTGACCCGGACGTAGGTGGGCATCGCTTTCCAGGTGCGGCCGATGGCGACTTTCTCCTTCAGCATGCTCTCCATGAACTCACGGCCCGGCCGCTTGACATCGACCATGAAGAAGTTGGCCTGCGATCCCGGGACGTACTTATAACCGCTCTTGTCGAGGAATTCGAGCGTAGCCTCACGATTGTCGGTGTTGATCTTGCGCCGTGTGGGAACAAGACTGGGATCGCGGAGGCCAGCGCCTGCGCCCGCTGCGGCGAGTATTGAGACCGATGCGACGGTACGGAAACTGATTGGCGCAAGAGTCTGGAACCTGGCTAGCAGATCGGGACGGGCAAACGCGAAGCCGGCGCGGATTCCGGCCATACCATAGATCTTGGAGAACGTACGGAGCACAATGATGTCTTTGTCGGCGGCGACCTGGTCGATGACGGAATCATCGTTGGAAAAGTGGAAATAGGCCTCGTCGACGATTACGACCGAGCCGGCTGGCTTGTTCTGGAGCAGCCAGAGGATATCGGATCTCGGCGTCATGGTGCCAGTGGGGTTGTTAGGGTTGACGATGTAAAAGGCGCCGGCCTTCGGATCGGCAGCCAGCATTGCCTTCACGTCGTGCGCATAGTTGCTGGTTAGGGGAACCATCTTGAGCGGCGCTTTCATGGAGGCGGCGGCACGGGGTCCCTGCTCATAGCTGGGGTCAGCGCAGACTAGACCACGCTCAGGGCTGATATTGGACATGAGCGCCATGTCGAGCGGGCCGCTCGATCCGGGGTATAGCTCTACATAGCCAGGCTTGAGGTTGAACTGCTCGGAAATGGTGGTGAGAACCCCGCGGGCCACGCCGGTCTTGTCATAGCGGGCTCCGAGCTGGAAGGCATCTGCCATCGCGGTCCGGGCGACGTCTGCCGGCCCGAGCGGGTTCTCATTGGAGCTGATAATGACGGTGCCCGGAGGCAATTCGCGAAACCCGCCCATGCCCATGCGGCGGCGGTCTGGCATGGTGTCGGATGCTTTGGTGGCCGTTTGTGCAAGGCCGGGAAGAGTTGCGGCAACTGTAACCCCTGCGCCGAACAGACGCATGAAGTTACGGCGAGATACGATGTTGAAACGATCCAAACCCATCGAAACGTCTCCTCTCAGTGGTGAGTCCGATATGCTGAAGCTTGCATTGTACTTAACTGAAGTTTGTTCACAAGATCAGGTGGACACCGCAGAAGCCTTCGGTCCCCAGCCAGCTTAAGTTGCCAGTGCTTGCCGGTCGCCCTTGCATTTGGTGAGCCCGTAAATTGCTCCGACGCGTCGAAAGGCCCGGTGGCCCGCGGTGATTTCTCGGGGGAGCAATTTCGAGGAATCACGAACGATTTCCGGGACGAAGTGGGCGCAGTATTGCTGCGAGCGTACGAGCGGCTGGCAGGTTGCGTAAGACTGCGAGCAACGGGGCATGAGTGCACCATCGATAGGGCTCAAAAAGCCTCCTGGAGACTGCAGGTCCTCCGGCAACGCCAGAGAGACGGAGCTACTGGATGTGCGTCTGATACGGAGGTGCCAGATCGCGACAGGATTCCAAGTCAGGGAAGCTTCAACGTGGAAGGGTCGCGCGGGAATGAGCCTTCGAACGGGGAATGGCGCAGTCCATGAGCCGCGAAATCACCTCCGCTTGCATCATGCGAAGGTTTGTCCTACATTACTCACACAGCTAAATAAAAGTCAAGCACCTTTCACGGACTTCCCATACTTGATCGACCCTTTACTTACCGGAATGGCGGAGGCGCAGTCATGGAGCACCCAGTGGAGATGCACGAGGAAAGTAGCGACATCGAGTTATTGCATGAGATCGGAAGCCGCATGGCTGCTGCCGATTCCTTTCACCAGGTTCTGATCCGGATCATCGAGGTCGTCACAGAGGCTGTGCGGTGCGACTCGTGTTTCATTTATGTGCTCGATAAAAATAAGCTTGTTCTTCGCGCGTCCAAAAACCCGCACGCGGATGTAGTCGATCGTCTGGAGATCGAATTGGGCCAGGGAGTTACAGGATGGGTGGCTGAACACCAGAAGCCGGTGGCGCTTGCGGCGGAGGCGTGGACGGATTCGCGGTTCGCGCGCTTTGTGAACCTGCCCGAAGACCGCTTCGAGGCATTTCTGGCAGTGCCGATTCTTTGCCGGGGCAAGCTGGTTGGCGTGATCAATGTCCAGCACCGCGAGCCCCACAACCATTCACGCCGCGAAATTCGGCTGATTACGCTGATCGGGTATCTGGTCGGCGCCGAGGTGGAGATGGCGCGAATGGAGTCGGAGAAGTCGCTGCTTGCCGATCAGTTAGAGACGCGCAAGGTGATGGAACGCGCGAAAGGGCTTCTGCAAAAGGAGCTGAACATCGATGAAGAGGCCGCCTATTTGATCTTACAGAAACAGAGCCGGCAAAAGCGCAGGCCCATCAAGGAGATCGCCGAGGCGATCATCCTGATGGAGGACCTGCGCCGGGCAAAAAATCAGCCGGCGCGCTGAATAGGCTGAAGTCTCATTCACCTCCGCTGATGGCTACAGCCGAAAATGCGCCTCATGCCCGAAGATTTGATTGTTTCGTTATTGTGGCCGCCATCATTGACGATAGCCGTCAACGCGTGGCCATGACCGATGGTGAAGGTCAGCCGGCAGAAGAGTCCCTCACCCCGCCCGGTCACGATCATGCGTCCTCAACTCGCTGCGCGGCGTACCGCTACAAACGGCACTGCGGATCGGCTGGGAGACTCCGGAGGAAGGAGAGATCCGGAAGGCGCCGAGCCCTGCGCGCTCTGCAGCGCTATCTGCCGGAATATTCCGAGAGCCGCGGAACTGTTGGCCTGCATAGAGGCGAGTCCGAGTTCGACGCGGGGAAGATCCTCCTGAATAGGAATAGCGACAATGTCAGGGAACGCGCATTCGGCAATAGAAAGTGGAGCCAGCAGAACGCCTTTGTCGGCGGCCACGTATGCAAACTGCAAACTGCAGGATTGAGGGGTTTCGACGATATGCGGCTCGATTCCGAATGGCGCAAAGAGATTGTGCAGGAAGGGCTGATGGAAGCGGCAATCGCGCCGGCGCGAAGCGATCATGCCAACGTTTCTTAAATCGCGAATGGAAAGCATACGCTTCTGCGCCAGTGGGCTCTGGCGAGAGACCAGGGCCACCAGCGGTTCGCTGCAGATGGGGTCGAAGCGCATTCCCTGAACGGGCAGTTCGGGAACCATGAGAAGAGCTTCGACCTTGTCCTCCGGAAGGCGCGAGATTTGCTCCTCGGTTGTCAACTCGAGGATCTCCAGCTGAAAGTCGGGATGGATATGCGCCAGGGAGCGAATGAGTGCGGGGAGAACAACATACTGGCCAACCGGGCCGCAGCAAACCCGTAAAGACAGCCGCGAGGCGAGATGATTGAGATGATCCCTGGCGGCCTGCGCCATGGCCAGCATCTTTGCGGCGTAATCGCGAAAAGCAAATCCTGCATCGGTGAGGGAGACGCGGTGGCGGTTGCGATCGAAGAGACGGACGCCGAGTGCCTCTTCAAGTGACTTGATCTGAAAAGTGAGAGTGGGCTGACTGAGAAAAAGCGCGCGCGCCGCCTTCCCATAGTTAAGGGTGTCAGAAAGGACAACGAAGCATTGCAACTGCCTGATTCTGAAATCCAAATTACGACTCCTGTAAGGCGGACAGAAGCGCCGGAGGCTCTGTAGGTAACTCCGTATGTCAGGTCGAAACAGGCGCTTGCGAGGGCCGGGGAAGGGAATTTGCGACAGGATGTGGTTCGATAATCCCGTGAAATCCAGGGCCTGTCAATAGGGAAAATGATGCGGCACGGCCCAACGGAAAGTCGGCGAATACAGAAATAGCCAATCACGAAGATGAAATTTTCAATTAGACAGGCTGTAGAACGTTCGTTAACCTACAGAGAAAATCCCCAGCGAAGGGGAGCGCAGAGAGGATGAAGATACGCTCCCGGCGCTGATTTCGAAAGATCTCTCGGGCCGCCACCGTCGCCGAGCCCACCGGCCAACGTTCCAGAACTGAATCACGCCAGACGCCCGCCGACTTCCCCGGCAAGCTTGAGTAGTCGTGTGCCTCAACAGGGTTCATCGCTCTGCTCTGGGGCGAGGTGTCCCTGCATCGTCAGTCATGGCATGGCTAAGGGGCGTCGGCAACAAGGAAGTGCTACGGAGGCTTCGACGAAATGAGAATGTCTTGCAGGCTCGCAGTTCTCGTTGTTCTTTCCCTGGATGTGCTCGCAGCGAATGCTCAACAAACTGGCATTAACGGAATGGTGACGGACCCTTCGGGGGCTGTTGTAGTGGGTGCAACGGTGTTGGCCACAGCGGCGGGCGGCGCGACATTTACGGCCGTGACGAATGCGTCGGGCGGATACACAATGCCAGCGCTCAGTGCGGCCGACTACACGGTCACCGCAAGCGCCAACGGGTTCGGAAAGGTGGAGAAGAAGATCACGATTCTAGTGGGACAGATGGTAGCCGTAAACCTTAAGTTACCCCTGGCCAACGCAAACACGACGGTCGAAGTCGAGACGACGAGTCTTGCCATCGACACTACTTCCTCGGAGGTCGCCGGCAACGTGACGCCCAACGAAGTGCAGGATATGCCGGTGAATGGGCGAAATTATGTTGAGCTTTCCGCACTGGTGCCGGGCATTAAAGCTAACTCATTTGGAAACACCCCTGTTGCCTCTGGGCAGTCGACGAATGCAGGCGACGCCGAGACGGGTAAGTTTCAGATCACTCTGGACGGTCTGCAGTTTTCGCAGGACTCCGTGGGATCCTCTTTCGGCCAGCCCCACGTCTCACAAGATGCAATTTCGCAGTTTCAGATCATCACCAATCGGTTCGACGCGACGTCTGGGCGTTCGGCGGGAATCTACGTCAGCGTCCAGACAAAGACTGGCACCAACCAGATGCACGGAGGTGCATTTGGATATTTCCGTAACTCGTATTTCAATGCTTCCGATCCGATCGCCAAGAAGGTGCTGCCTTTCGCGGACGAGCAGTATGGGGGCACACTGGGCGGCCCGATCAGGAAAGACAAGCTATGGTACTTTGGATCGTATGAAGGTGAGCACCAGCCCAATACGGCAACGATCACCCCATACATCACGACCACCGCGGGCAGTCTGTTTACCCATCCCGTCGTGATAAAAAACAACGACTATCTCGGTCGCGTCGACTATCAGGCGGGTGCGAAAGATCACTTATTCCTGCGTGCAGACGGCTACACATCGTCTACGAGTTTTGTTGCTGGCGCCGATCCGAGCCAGTCTTATTCGTCGTCGGTGTCGGCGGCTGGGTATGTGTTCGACTGGAATCGCGACATCAACAACAATCTCATTAACGACATCCACGCCGGATTTCATTACTTTCAATTCCAGAATCTTCCCTTTTATGGCGATAACTCGATTGTGTTGACGCTGCCTGCGGCTACCGTGGGAGAGCCCTACAACGAGCCGGAGATCTTCAACCAGTACACGCAGCAGTATCGCGACGACCTGTTTTGGCTCAAAGGCAAGCACAGCTTCCGGATGGGCGGCGAATACCTGCGCACCTTTCATGGCGGCGCGTTTCCGCAGTATCTGCGTGGCGGCCTGACCACGTGTACGTCGGGAACCGCGGCGTCGCCGGCGCTCTATAACACGTTCTTTCCCAAGGGGACCCTCGATCCATCGTCATGGAACTATACCGCCATCGATAACTACTGCAGCAGTGAGATTTATACACAGGCGTTTGGCGGTTACAACATCGATATCGGTCGCAACATCATCGGGCTGTGGATTCAGGACGACTGGAAAACCCTTCCCCGACTGACCTTGAATCTTGGCTTGCGCTACGACAATGATCTCGGAGCTTATAACACCTCCTACGTTCCGACAGCGGGACTGCTGACACCGAACTCGAATCCAGATCTGAATTTCGGGCCGAGAGTCGGATTTTCCTACGACGTCTTCGGTAACGGCAGGACTTCACTCCGCGGCGGGGGCGGCATCTACTACGCCGATCAGGTGGCCAACGCGATCATCGACGAAGAGTTGTACAGCAGCACCAAGCGAGCCTTGCAGGCAACGCTGAGCGGATCGAATCTGAGCCTTCCAGCGCCATTTTCCGGGCAGGATCCTGCGGCGAACCCAGGCAACTACGTGAGTTCGCCGCAACCCGTGCTGCGCGGCGCCAAGACGCCCTACGCGTTCCAGGCTTCGTTGGGAATGGCGCAGGAGTTCGGGGCGAAAACGGTAGTGACCACGGACTTGGTGCACGAACGAGTGTATGACGACTGGATCGCGCTGAGCGGCAATCTGCTTGAGAATCCAGCCAATCCGGAACAGAACCTCAATCCGTCGACTGCGATGACAGCCGCGGTGTACGGCGAGCGCGTCTGCGGCAACGGCGGAATCACACTCGACACCCTCAATACGAGTACGCTTTCGACCGACGCACCCGGAGGCGCGGCGGCCAAGCAGGTATGCAACCAGTCCTTTGGCGGCGCGGTGCGGAATTTCGCCGTGTATCCAGGCGCGGGCATGATCTCGGATGCATTGCAAGTGGGTGTCAAGCACGCGGTAACAGCCGGGTTCACAGGCGCCATCGCCTACACTTGGGGACGCACGAAGAACTCCACAGGCGGTGCGTTCAGCTATCCCAATAAGCCATTCAAGGCAAACATTCAGCAGGAGTGGGCGAACGGAACAGACGACCAGCGCCACACACTGACTGTCAATGGGGAATTCCGATGGAAGTACGGGCTCTCGCTTTCGAGCCTCTACCACTTCGGATCGGGGTTGGCCTTCTCAACGTCGTCGGGTTCCACGGTGAATGGCTATGCCTCCAGCACGCGGACCTTCGCCGGGCCGGCGACCGGCGGCGTGAGTTCGGTTTCACAGCCGATTGCACCGGGGGCTACCTGCCCGGTCGCGCATTGCACTACAATCTACGCGCCACTTTCGAAGGCGTATTTCGACCAGGCATATGGGTACTGGATTCTCCAGAGGGACGCGTTCCGCGGGACGCCTTACAATCGTGTGGATGCGCGTCTGCAGGAGTCGGTTCCCATCAAGGAACGCTATCACGCCATCGTCGCGGTGGAGGCGTTCAATCTATTCAACCATGCGAACTACGGCAATTTTGCCACCACGGTTACAACCGGGACGGGCGCCAACGCGTACGGCCAACCAATCGCCTCGTCTGGTGCTCCATTCGAATATCAGGCGCGGTCGTTACAATTCATAGGCAGGTTCGAGTTCTAGTTCGCCTTCAACCCAGCGGCACAGCACCCCCCCCGCGCTGTGCCATTCATCGTTCGACAACCAGGTACGTATCGATGAGCAGCCGGCCGCAAGTCCTTCCCGCGCCGCAACCGGGAGGGTCGGGTTCTCTTGGGAGTGAGGAGTTCAATGGCAGTTACAAGACGTGAGTTCCTGCATGGCGTGGGACAGGCAGCAGGTTATCAGGCGGTATTTGTCACGATGCAGGCGCTGGGGTTGATGCCGGCAGGGACGGCCAGCGCATCGACCGTGGATCTGCCCCCGGAATCGGGCAAAGGGATACGGATTGCAATTCTGGGAGGCGGCATCGCCGGCTTGGTGGCTGCCTTCGAGATGGGCAAAGCGGGCTACGACTGCACGGTGCTCGAGGCCAGGGAACGGCCGGGCGGGCGGAACTGGACCATCCGCCGCGGAACGGAAGTGAAGTTTCTGGACGGCACGGTGCAGCATTGCGAGTACGACGAGGGACACTACCTGAACGCCGGCCCCGCGCGGCTGCCCTCCTTTCACACCACGATGCTGGGCTACTGCCGGGAACTCGGCGTGGAGCTGGAAGTGGAGGTCAACAACTCGCGAAGTTCACTGCTGCAGAACAGCAAGGCCTTCGACGGTCGGCCGATCGAACAGCGCGAGGCCGTCAATGATACGCGCGGGCACGTTTCGGCGCTGCTGGCCAAGGCCGTGAATCAGCACCTGCTCAACGGGACCATGGATGCTGGCGACACCGAGAAGATGATCGAATTCCTGCGCTTCTATGGGCCACTCGACGCGGATCTTCTGTACAAGGGCTCGGACCGCGCGGGCGTGAAGCAACTACCGGGCGCGGGTCCCCAGGAGGAGATACTCCGCGCGCCGCTGCCGATGGATGCGCTGCTCGACTCCGACTTCTGGCAGCCGATGATGTTCGCGGAGATCCTGGACATGCAGGCCACCATGTTCGAACCGGTGGGCGGCATGGACCGGATTCCCTACGCGTTCGCCAAACGGCTGGGCAGCGTAATCCGCTATAACTCTCCTGTGACCGAGATTCGCAAGACGGGCAGCGGCGTGCGGATAGGTTACACGAGCAACGGAGCCAGGCAGATGCTCGAAGCCGATTACTGCATCTGCGCGCTGCCGCTGACGATCCTTAAGAAGATTCCGAACGATTTTTCTCCGCAGGTGAAGGCAGCGATCGCAGGGGTCACTTACGACAGCGCGTTCAAGATCGGGTGGGAGAGCCCGCGCTTCTGGGAGACGCACGACAACATCTACGGCGGGCTATCGTTCCTGATCAACGACCCCATTCCGGTGGTCTGGTATCCGAGCTGGGGACTGTTTACGAAGCGCGGCGTGGTGATCTCCGGGTACTCGATCGAGAACGGCACGGCGTTCGGCAAGCTGCCCTCGATGGCCGCGAAGCTTGAGGCGTCTCGCAATGCGATGGAAAAGCTGCATCCGGGGTTTTCGCACCAGATGGAGAGGCCGGTGTATGTGTCGTGGGGCCAGATCCCGTGGAACGAGGGATCGTGGATCAGCCGCGGCCCGCGCGGAGGGTTCGACGAGGCCGACGCTGCGTTCTACGACGGTCCGTATAAAGTGATCACGCAGCCAGACGGCCCGTTCATCTTTGCAGGCGACCACACAGCGCGTGTGGGTGCATGGCAGGAGGGCGCGGCGCTGTCGGCGCACCGCGCTGCTTCGCTGGTTGCGGGCATGGTGAGCGCCAAAAAGGCATAGCCGGGCGAGAGATCGATTTGATCGCCACTCAGAGGTGGGCAAACCAAGTCTGAATCTCAACCCGGCGCCGTTCGGGCAGCAACAATCGCAACGGCGAGGAGCGCACTTCCCATGAAGTACTTTGAAGACGAAATCAAGCGGTTTGGCCAGCACCACCCGAGTCTTTTACACAGATGCATCTTGATCGTTGCTCCGGTGGCGATCGTCATTCTTTCGTGCCCTGCCGGCATGGCTCAGGGATGGCCGCCTGCCGGCGGGGAGGGGCCTTGCCGGGTTACGAAGGAGACGAATGTACCGGCGCGCATGAGAGACGGTGTTGTTTTGTACGCGGACGTCTATCGGCCGGTCACACCGGATCCCGTGCCCGTGATTCTGATGCGAACGCAGTACAACAAGAGCTCGGCACAGGTGCAGCCGTCGCGATTCCAGACCCCCGCCTGGTTCGCCTCTCACTGCTATATCGTGGTCATCCAGGATATTCGTGGGCAGTACGCTTCCAAAGGCACGTTCTATGAATACGCCAACGATCGCAATGACGGCTACGATTCGGTGGAATGGGCGGCTCACCTGCCCGGATCGAACGGTAAGGTCGGCATGTACGGATCCTCATACGTAGGCGCCACGCAATGGCTGGCCGCAACGGCAACTCCTCCGGCTCTGAAGACCATCGTCCCTTCCAATACAGCCTCCGACTATTACGACGGCTGGACCTATGAAGACGGAGCCTTCCGGCTGGCGTTCATTGAGGGCTGGATGATGGAAAGCATCGTTCGCTCCGCTGCCGCCAATCGCGGCGACATGAAACTGGCGGCAACCCTTGGCGAAGAGGGAAAAGATCTGGCCAAGTGGATGCACTTCACGCCCTACGACCAGCTTCCGCCCTTTCACCCTGGCGATCCCACTGTGGCCCCCTACTTCTTCGACGCCATCAAACACTCCTCAGACGATGCCTACTGGAAGAAGTTCAGTATTCAAACGAGGTACAGCAAGGTCGATGTTCCTGTACTCGCCTTCGAAGGGTGGTACGACGCATTTGTCAACGGTGCACTGCGCAACTTTGAAGGCATGCGCAAAGATGGCGGAGACGAAGAGGCGAGGACCGACCAGCGCATCGTCATCGGACCCTGGGAGCACCTCGGATGGGGGCGTCCCACCAGCCTCGTCAGCCCCCGATTGAAAGCGATCGGGCCTGTAGCCAACAGCCCGGTGAACGAACTGATGCTGGCCTGGTTCGATCACTTTTTGAAAGGCGAAGACAACGGCGTCAGCACCGGCCCGCGCGTCGATTACTTCGAGATGGGCGAAAACAAATGGCACACTGCAGCCGACTGGCCTATTCCCGGCACTCAATATGACAAGTGGTATCTGGTCAGCGGCGGTCACGCGGCCTCAGTCATGGGAGACGGCGCCCTCAGCGAGACGCCGCCCGGTGAGAAGGAGTCTGCCAATGCCGCGCCGCCGCCGCCCGCCGCCTCCGACGAATATGTTTACGATCCAGCGGACCCTGTTCCGAGCGTTGGCGGACACTCCTGCTGCCTCTGGCTATCTGGACCGCAGGGCCAGTTCGATCAGTCGGCCATTGAGCAGCGCAGTGACATTCTGGTCTATTCCAGCGCGCCTCTCACCAACCCCCTGGAAA
>Ga0335075_10006532_pt1 | contig 17992 bp, 16 predicted proteins | sample Lox_Sample_24_FD_206723 | JGI IMG/M metagenome (GOLD analysis project Ga0335075, IMG submission 206723) | Soil microbial communities from Loxahatchee National Wildlife Refuge, Florida, United States - Lox_Sample_2.4 | ecosystem: Environmental > Terrestrial > Soil > Wetlands | place: USA...
TGAGAATTCGAGTCAGTTCGCTCTGTTGTTGCGCAGTCAAAGTCAATTCGAGTTTTGGACGAGCCATGCCGAAGGTTGGCATGAAATCAAATAGTTAGCAAAGCCTTCTCTGCGACACTACACTAGGAGAAAACTGCGACCCAGAGAAAAAAGAGGTATTACGTATAATTCTAACAGGTCCCTGACGGACAGGTAAAGCACCCATCTCAACGGTGGCGAAATATCCCCGATCCACGTGCGCAATTGCCTCACGCCCATGTACCAGGGTCACACTTGTGGATAACATCGCGACCTTTTGCCAATGGCCGTTGGCGGTAGCAAGATATGCAACCACGGCATCATCAAATTGTCTGTCGGTGGCCATTTCTATTTTTCAACGTCTGGGGTCGGCGGATGTCGTCTTCGTGTCCACGGGCCGCCGACAAAATCACGCAATGCCTGCCAACCCGGTTCCAGGTCAGCTATCTCAATTACTGTTGGGTCACGGCGAACAATCTCCTCTAAGGCAACGAGCATAGCGTCAGCCGTCGAAGCGTCAGAACTGCCGATGAACTGCCAACCGTGGTCATCTTCATCGTGTGTCACCAACAATATCGGCTCGGAGCCATCCATGACCTGACGCATGGCAAACGTGGCACAATTTCGCGGTTGGTCGAACGGCCAATCTGTCGTGCTCTGATTCATGGATGCTCGTTGGGCTCAAGGCCGCGCAGGAATTGACTGGCTTTTCCATTCCGAGCGCAGGAGTCCAAACACCATATCATCCACCCATTCGCCTTTCCAAAACAAGCTTTGGCGGAAATGCGCTTCCTGGCGCATACCGATACTTCTCAGCAGGGCAATGGATGCCTCGTTGCGGGGATCGACCGATGCGAACACTCGGTGCTTGTTCAGCACTGTGAATACGTAGTCGAGCAAAGCGACCACCGCCGACGTGCCGACACCCTGGCGTTGGTGCGCAGGCGCAATGGTGAAGCCGATCTCGACCTGGTGGTCGTCGTGCGCCGGAAAGTACAAGCCGACATCGCCTAGAAGCGCGTCCGTAGCCGCTGATCGGACAGCCAACTGATACCAGGAGTCGCGCTGGTTAAACGGAGTCGATGCGTTGCGAACGATGAAGGCCAAGGCGTCGCTGACGGAATCGGGCAGCCATGACTGAAAACGCGCAACCTCAGAATCGGAATGGTAGCTGAACAGCGCTGGTGCATCGGCGGGGGTGAGGTCGTTGATCCGCAGGCGGTCAGTGAGGATGTCCGGCGTCATGATAAATCCTGTCTAGACCGAATTCTCGCAACATTTATGCTTTTGGGCAATATTCGACGTGATGCGCATCTCGGGAGGCTCAGTTCGGTCCTGGACATGGAGTGTGCGTTTGGGCCACTGCGGCAGATTATCGCCATGCGTAATCGGGGCGCCAACTCCAATCCACGCCGGCCCTGCCGCGGCTTCGCACGGTTTCAAGAGACTGTTCATCCTGCGTGCGAAATTCGTATCCGACATGCTGAACGGCATAAGTGTTGCTTACAGCTCAGTTCGGATCCGTTTCTAAATGAATAATGGCAACATTTCAACTTTCCTGGACGCAATTGATGCGACGTATCCGCCATATTATCTGGCCGTTATTCGGGAATTGGAGATCAAGCGCAAGGTGCGTGTTCGCTTTACTCCCGACGCTCTAAAGACCGATGGCGGAAACAGCACACAATTGCCAGTTGCAGTCAGTTTGCAGGAAGAGTCAGAAGGAAGAGGGTCTGTTGAGATACTGGCCCGGCCGCCGCGTCTTTTGAGAAACGGCCACGAAATCGAGTGGCGGTCCGCCCAACTGGCAGCGTGTTTGGCTCTTGGCGTTGAATTGGGAAAAGTCTTTTATCGCATCAGGACTCGATATGGGGCTGCACTGCCGGAGGAACTGGAAAAATATGTAAATGATTTTTCCGTACAAATTGCATTACGCGCAGGTTTGATTGCCTTTGAAAGTGCTTCGGTTATTGCATTTTTGAAAGATTTGGCAGTGGAACGGCCTGAAATATTGACCGAACGGTTCAAGGCGGAACTTTTCCAGGACGAGATCATCCCTTTTATGGTCCCGCGCAATGTTCTGACTCCTCACGCGCTTTATTTGATCACCAGGCACGCAAACCGGGCCAGCACACTATTGATTGGCCTGTTTAGTGAACTCAATATCTTTCAAAATGACTTTCTTCCGGAAGTTGCAGGGTTGGATTACATCGAACCTGCGTTTGCGCTCAGGCGATTGAACGGTTCTTCGCCCGGGACTTTTGTTTTGGCGCTAAAAAAGAAATCGGCAGTGTTCGCGCCTGCATTAAACAAAGTTCGTAAAGTTCTAATGGAGATTGTTGACCTTCGCGCAGAACGCCGTGAGTTCAAGGTGGGCCTGGAAAAAATCGCAACGAACGAAACTGCGGCCGAAAGAGCCAGGCGGGACCGAGTTGAGCGAAAAGCTCTTGAGCAAATCGAAAAGCGCCTGGGGCTTGAACCTGGACGCCTGACGGAGCTTGAATCAAAGGCGCCGGGATCTGTGGAAAAACTCCTCGAATCTACGGACATTTTGACCAGGAACAATGTCAAGGCGTCGGATTGACTTAAAACGTCCTGCCTGTCTCTCATCTCTCAATCTTTGTAGCCCTGCCATAAATGCAGTTGTGGCCGACCCACCCATTTATGTGGCCGCGATTATTGCCAATCTGAAACCGTCCGCCTCCGACGGCTTTGATGAGGTGCAGGTAATCACGCCCTCGAACTCTCACGAGTACAATGTCATCCGTACGAATCGTCGATGGATCGCACGGCTCAAGCGTAACCAAATCGCCGTTGTTGACTTTGCCGCGCATCGAGTGGCCACGTGGACGGATCTGAACCGTCTCACCTCGCCTCAATGCCTCAATTGCAAACTTGGCCCAACTCATGTGCTTTCAGGTCTGATTTCGAGAGCCTACGATAGCAACCGAGCACGGCACCCGGTAGCAGTGCCGGCGGTTCCAAGTATTAAAGCAGGTTCCATTTGCCGAATTAATGGCCAAAACGCCATCGAACGGCAAGGCCATTTCTTCCCCTTGCGCTTACAGTCCGCCGGGCTCCTTACCATGAACTGAATCGATAAAAACGACTCGGATGATTAGCCCACTGTGCGTCACTAAATGAGGAAGCGCCATTGCTGTCAAAGGTGTTCGTGCTCACTGGAATCCAAACAGGATTTGCTAAATTTGTGCAGGCCTGGATTACAACAGTCGCATTGGTTGGGCCGGTGATGCTGAAGCCGAATTGTCCGGCAGTGACGGAAGCATTTTGTGCCTGTGGATTCCACAACTCCGTTGTGACGTCGTCATACGTCGCAGCCCAACCGGTGGCTCCGGGCAAGTAATAGACAATGGTGCCAGGGTCATCATAGAAAACCCGTCCAATATTAGGCAGGGCGTTGCCCTCAAAATATACTGAGGCCAGGGCAGGCAAGCTTTCAAACGCGAAATCGCCGATTGTGGCAGCGCTGGCGGGTATGGTGACGCTGGTCAGGCTGATGCATTGGCTGAATGCCAACTCTCCTATGTTCGTGACACTGTAGGGAATGATGACATCGGCCAAGCTGATGCATTCGGAAAATGTCTGTTCCGGGATACTGGTGACACCCTTTGGGATGACGACACTGGCCAAGCTTGTGCATCCCAAAAAAGCGCCATATCCCATATTGGTAACGCTATTTGGAATGGTGATGTTGACCAGGTTGATGCAATCCGAAAACGCATAGTCCTGAAGATCTGTGACACTATTGGGGATGGTGTAACTGGCATTTGTCAGGCCGGGGGGATATTGGAGAAGCGTGTCTTGCGCCTTGTCAAACAGAACGCCGTTTAGGCTGCTGTAGGCCGGATTCGTGGAATTTACACAGATATTGGTCAGGCCAGTGCAATCGTAAAACGGAGTACCAACGATGTTAGTCAGGCTGCCAGGTATTGTGATTTTGGCCAAATTTGGGCAGTACCAAAACGCGTTCTCGGCATTGGTTACGACGCCCTCGGGGATGGTATAATCGGTATTCGTCAGCGCCGACGGGCATTCGAGCAAGGCATCTTGCGCCTTGTCAAACAAGATGCCATTTAGACTGGAGTAGTCCTGATTATCTACATCCACGGAGATGCTCGTCATGCTGGTACAGTCTAAAAATGCGTCCACTTCAATGTTGGTGACACTATCCGGAATGATAATGGTGCTCAGACTATTGCAGCCTTGAAACGCTCCCTGTCCGATACAGGTGACACTATCGGGCAACGTGAGGTTGGTCAGGCTGGCGCCCGCAAAAGCAAATTCCTCGATGTTGATGATGCTGTCAGGAAGGATGACATTCGTTAGGCTGGTACAGGAGGCAAAGGCGCTATCGTCAATACTCGTAACACCATTCGGTATAGTGATGCTGGTCAGGCTGGAACACTCTTCAAACGCATTTGTTCCAATACTGGTGACACTATCGGGAATCATGAAGTTGGTTAGGCTGCTGCATCCCGCAAAAGCAAATTCGCCAATGCTGATGATGCTGTCAGGAAGGATGGCATTCGTTAGGCTTGTGCAGCTGCAAAAGGATTCATCTCCAATGTTCGTAACACTGTTGGGTATAGTGACGCTGGTCAGGCTCGTATTTTCGAGAAACGCATAATCTCCAATACTGGTGACGTAATAGCCATTGATTGTATTTGGAATCACCACATTGCCGCTGGGGCCGGCGTAACCAGTGATGGTAATGGAGTTATCATTCAAAGTGTAAACAAGCTGCGCCTGGACGAGGCGTGGCAGGACAATGAGGAAGAGTAATGGCAGCCACTGAGCCATGCAAGCAAGCGAAGTATGCGAAAACCACCATTGCCCTTTCTTCTGAACGCACGTCACGGTAATAGTTTAAGCAGAAGATTTTGCGTGGTCAAGATTTCATTAACCCTCGCGATTTCCTATTGCGGAATGCGGAATGCCGATTGCGGAATGATCGGATTTTGAATACAGTCAACACTCAGAGCCGATAAAAATCTCTTTGCTTTAGATCTATGGGCCTATCCATTAATTTCGAATTCACCGCTGCCGCTGGTGTGACTGCAGCTCGCGCCGAAGAAATTGTCGCGTCGTGGCACGATCTGGCTATCAGCTTTGAGCGCGAAGGTTTCGTGGATAAAGTTTTGCCGATTGCGTCTGATCTGGAAACGCTGAATCGATTTGCCTGTGATTTTCTGATTCTGCCGGTTCCAGGCGAGGAGAACACAAGTACCGGCGTGGAAATCGTGCCAATGGCCGGCTGGATTTTTCTCATCAGCGTTGGCAAGGGCTGTGAACCGCTTCGACTTGGGTTGTGCCGGTATCCTGAAACAGTCCGCTATCACGGAAAAAAATTGCCAACGGATAAGCCGGCGCGCTGGCGAATATTCGGTTTCTGCAAAACGCAGTACGCCAGTGTTCACGGCTGGGAGCATTTCAAGCGTTGCCATTGCGCGGTGGTGCATTTGCTCGCGGCGTGCAGGATGCCGGATTTGGACGTGAATATCATGGATGAAGGCGCGTATTGGCCGGAGAGGTCGGTGTCAAAGCTGCGTGAGAATTTGGATCGCATGAACGGGTTGGTCGCGGCGACTGCCGGGGCGCTGAAAGATGCTGTCGGAGAGTCGTCGGATGCCGTGAAATCGCCGATTTTTGAGCACAAGAATTTCGAGCGGTTGGAAGCGCAAGGGGCGCCGCATGTGGGTGAGGCGGTGGAAGCGTTGCGGGCGGTGTTGAGGAAATAATTGGATTGGCAGCCGGGCGGATTCAGATTAGCGAGGTCTTTGTGGATACGCCACTCCGTGAACCATCGGAAACATCGAACATCGAACGCCGAATGTCGGACCACGTCGAAGCGTCAATCGCCATTTGAAAGTCTAACGACGTTCGAAAGCGGTGTCGCGCGGACTTGCCACCGCACTCCAAGACGGCAAGCGCAATGCGGAAGGTTCATGGTCGCAATGCGTGGGCAAAAGAATCGAAAGAGGGCGCCCCACGGACCGAAAGGTGATGGAAATGGTGCGGGTGGCGTTGAGGAAATAGTCCATAGATAATGCGGGCTTTCAGCCCTTGATCTGCTTTGCGGGCGATGTCCTGGGGCGCTGCCCCAGGCTGGTATAAAAACGCGCCGTTGGCGCTTCACTTACCCACGCACCAGCGAAACGTCCGCCTTTTCTCCAGGAACAGCGCCGAATCGATATTCGATTACCAGCGCGTCGACCATTATGCCATAGCTTGGAGAAACATGGCCTGGCCGCACAGACACTTGAACATTGTTGGAGAAGCGCACCGTCCATTGTTGTTTTGCTGATTGCAGCCGGAGGTTATGGGAACCTGTTTCGGTCGCCTGAATCCCGGGCGCTAAATGGAGGCGACCGCAGAATTCTTTTCCAGTCACATTACCGCCGGGAGTTTCAACGGTGTCGGCAATATCGCAACGGCCTTGCGCCAAATCGCAATGGATTTCACGCGTGACGCGCCATGGAGTGTAGGCGGTGTGATGGCCTCGAAATCGCACGGACTGCCCATCCGCCTGCCATAAGTCCACGACGGTGTGCGCGCGTTCCTGCATCCAGAACAGTTTGCGCGGATCGAATTCCTGTAGTTCGAGGTCGTCGAGTTGGAGGGTATTGTGGGAAGCGGTTGAGCGGAAGCGATTGCGGAGCGCGCCACTTGCGCCATAGACCATTGTGCCGGGATCTACGATGACGTCCTCGCCGCAATCGTGAAATTCAAAGGACAACTGATCGCAATGATTGTGCCCGCCGCCGGATAGCGGATGAATAACACCGGCGCGCACGATGAGGCTTGCGCCAGTGGTTTTCGCGATGGCAAATCCGCCGTCGCGGTAGAGCCCGGACTGGAGCGATTTTCCGATGGGCCGGCTGGCTGGCGGGGCTTTGCCGAGAAGCCATACGGTATCGGGCGCCTGGGCGGAGACGCCGGTCATGAGCGGGCTGATTCCGAGCCATGCGGCGCCGACGGCCAGGATATGGCGATGGTCGCGATATTCCTGATGGCCGTAGTTATGCAGAACGAGGACGCGGCCATTGTCGTTGTCGCCGATCTGCGGGGCGAGGCCGTTGGATTTGGTGTATAGGTCGATGTAGTGCAGGGTCCGTTGCAATTGCCGGCGCGATTCATCCGAAAGCGGACGGCCATTGCGTTCCAGCAGGATGAGGGACAGGATAGCGCATTCCAGGCTGAGGCGATTATAAGGAATACTGCCTTCGAAGCCGGCGCCGTCGGGAAGAAATTGAACGGTCAATTCCCGCGCGAATTCGTCCTGAACAAAGTCGAGCGCGCTTTGTCCGGCGGGATGCCCGGCAATTTCCATCCCGCCAAAGGCAAGACCGGCCAGGTCGCTCAGGTAATGGTTGTTTCGCGCGCCGGATGGAAAGACTTCCAACGCGTCGAGGATAAATTGCATGTGTTGGAGAATCGAAATCAGGCCGGTTTCACCGTAGTATACTGGTCTGCGCGGAGAATCCTCGAGCAGCCGGCACGCGCAGGTGATATTCGCCAGGCGCAAGCCGGCGACCATGGGGTTGGTCCAATTAACGCCGTAATAAAATGGATTTTGCCGATGCCAATCGTCCAGTTCATCGAACAGTTCTGTGGCGTAAATATCGCGCCCGGTGAGCAGTGAAGCTTCCGCGAGGGTGGGGAAGTGGAGGAGCGTTGACAGGTCCCACGGCATTTTAAGGTCGGCGGGACCGTCCACGGAGTACAGCGGGCCGTGAAAGACGGGCCCGGCGGGCGGAGCGGACTTGTGCCAGGTCGAAGCGGGGTAAACGACTTTGTTACTCCATTGTCTTCCGGATTTAAAGTCCCGTTGCCAGTCAATCTCCGGTCCCAGGGCAGTCAGGCCGCTTCCGAGTATGTCGAACTCGTGGCGCAGCAGGCGATCGGCGGTTTGAACGACGCCGGCCTTGTGGCCGGGACCCAGGCGTCTGATTCTGTCCAAACGCGCGGGAATGTCCTGAGGCGAGAAGAAAAACGCCCCGCGATTGGCCCGGTGCCAGGCGAGGCGGTCGGCGGGGGTTTTGTGGGACATCTCATCGAGAAGCTGTGCAATGTGGACGCTCAATTTGGCGCGGCGGGCGTCGCGCTCGAGGCCGATAGCAGCGCTTTCATAGGATGGAGATGGAGCGTCATCGGCAATGGCCGTGGTTAGCGATAGCGGACTGATGATGCCCGCTGTCACGGCGAGGGCGCCTGAACGTTTCAGGAAGGAGCGGCGGGAAAGAGGCGTTTTCAATTTCAAGTTCTCGGGGTTGAGGTCTTTAGCCACAGATTGGCACAGATGAAACACAAATTCAAAGTTTTAGCTAATTAGATTCGACGGATTGGATAAATCATGGGGAGCCTCCGTTCGATTTGTTTCACATGCATTGGGACCATGAATCCGCTTGTTGCGCCGCTGCACGCGGCGCTACACGGCGGTGGCAGCGCCACATGCGAACAGCGCCGTGTTCTACCACACCCCTGAAGAGCGGACACCGGGCATTTTGGGAATGAAACTTTTTAGTATTTCCATTGACACCGTTTGGCTGGCCTGCTTTGGTAATCCCAATTAGATGCTTAAATCTTATGGCAAGGCATTTTACTCCAGACGATCGGCATAATATCACTGATCCTTACGCGGATCCGCAACGCTGGGCTGAGTCGGTCAAGAAGGGCCGCATCGGCGATTTGTTTCTCACCAAGGCCGGTTTAGATGGACATGTTCAGCAGGTGCAACAGGAAATCAAGCGGATGGTGTCTGACAAGAATGTGGCGGCTAAAATGGAAGGAAAGACAGGCGCGGAAGTTGTCGATTTGATCACTGCCGTTGAAGCTGTCAAAAGCGCTGTAGTGAGTGCCGCCAAAGGCGCGACGTTCGACTTTCCGAAGTTCTCACTGGATTTTGGAACTCTCGCCGGGCCGTTATATATCGAACGCACAGGCGGCAAGGTATACCGCGATGGCAAGCCAGCATAGCTCGATCATCACTCCGCGGCTTGAACTGCGAGCCTTCGCGCCGATGGAGGCTGAAATCTTTGCTGCGTTGCTGAATGACCACCGGGTGACGCGATGGATGCCAACGGCTCCAAAAGGATTCACCGTCCAATTCGCGCAGAAGTTGATCGAGCAATCGATCAACGAATTTGACAGTAATATCGCGATCAACCTCGCAATACTTCGGCAGACTGATCGTTCAATTATCGGGGAAATCACACTGGACCTCCGAACATTTGAATTGGGCTTTTGGCTGGGCGCGGCGTTCTGGGGACACGGCTACGGAAGCGAGGCTGTGCGCGCCGTCACTCGAATGGCGCGGGAAAAATATCCCTTTGCAGTCATCCGCGCCTCAGTCCACCGGGGCAATTTGGCGTCCGCGCGCTTACTGGAAAATTGCGGTTTCCACTTTGCTGGACTTTGTTGGCGCGCCTCAACTTCTGGCCGGATCCCCTGGTTGGATTATCGGGGTTTTCAGGGTTGAGGTCTTTAGCCACAGATTGGCTCAGATGAAACGCAGATTCAAAGTTTTAGCTAATTAGATTCGACGGATTGGATGGATCATGGGGAGCGTACATTCGATTGTCTTCGCGCGATTGGGACCATGAATCCGCTTGTTGCGCCGCTGCACGCGGCGCTACACGGCGCAGCGCGCCGTGTTCTACCATACCCCTGAAGACTGAATGCGAGCATTTTGTTTTCTGGAATTTTTGGAATTTCGCCATAGACTTGCCCGCCATGAATAATCAATTTCGCACTGAATCCGATTCCATGGGCCCGATGCAGGTCCCCGCTGACGCCTATTACGGCGCCCAGACCGCCCGGGCCGTCGAAAATTTTCCCATCAGCCCTTTGCGCTTTCCCCGACAGTTTATTCGCGCGATGGGATTGATTAAAAAACATGCGGCAGCCGCGAACACGTCGCTCGATTTGCTGCCGCAAAATATTTCCAGCGCTGTGCAACAGGCCGCGCAGGAAGTGATCGAAGGAAAATGGGACGCGCAATTTGTCGTGGACATTTTTCAAACCGGCTCGGGCACTTCAACGAACATGAATGCGAACGAAGTGATTGCCAATCGCGCGTGCGAAATTTCCGGGGGCAAACGCGGCGACAAATCCGTGCACCCAAACGACCATGTCAACCGCGGCCAATCTTCGAATGACGTCATCCCGACGGCGATCCATCTGGCCGCGTTGGACGGCATTGTCCACACGCTGGTTCCGGCGCTGGAGGATCTGCGCGCGGCGCTGGACCGGAAGGCAAAGGAGTTTGACGCGGTTCTGAAAATCGGCCGAACGCATTTGCAGGATGCGACGCCCATCCGGCTGGGACAGGAATTTAGCGGTTATGCCAGCCAGATTGCCCATGGCATCGCCCGGATGAAGGGGCTCGAAAAACACCTCGGCGAATTGCCCCTGGGCGGCACCGCCGTTGGCACCGGCATCAACACGCACCTGGAATTTTCGCGGCGGACGATTGCCGGCATCGCCGCTGAAATCAAATTGGACCTGCGCGAGGCCGCAAATCATTTTGAGGCACAAGGCGCCATTGACGCGCTTGTGGAAGCGAGCGGCGCGCTCAAGACAGTAGCCGTGAGCCTGATAAAAATTGCCAATGACGTCCGCTGGCTCGGCTCCGGTCCGCGATGCGGCCTGGGCGAAATTAAACTGCCGGCCACGCAACCCGGTTCTTCCATTATGCCCGGCAAAGTCAACCCGGTGATGTGTGAAATGGTGATTCAAGTCGGCGCCCAGGTGATTGGAAACGACGCGGCGGTTGCGTTTGCGGGTACCTTTGGAAATTTTGAGTTAAATACAATGCTGCCCGTTGCGGCGCACAATTTGCTTCAAAGCATCGAATTGCTGACGAGCGCGAGCCGGGTATTCGCCCGGCGGTGCGTCGCTGGCCTGGAAGCTGATGCGCAAAAATGTGAGAGCAACATCGAAAAGAGCCTCGCCATGTGCACTTCTCTTGCCCCCGTCATCGGATATGACAAAGCGGCAAAGATTGCCAAAGTGGCGTACGAAAGCGGCCGCACCGTGCGTGAGGTCGCCCTGGAAACTTCGGGACTTGATAAGGGGAAAATTGCCGAACTTCTTGATGCCAGGAGCCAGACAGAGCCGGGGACGGGGGTGGGGATGGCTGCTGGGGGGTGATGGGGGGCTGGGGGAAACGTTGAACATCGAACACCGAACATTGAACGCCGAATGTTGGAGCACTTCGAGGCGTCCATTGCCATTTGAAAGTCCAGCGACGTCCGAAAGCGGTGTCGCGCGGACTTGCCACCGCACTCCAAGACGGCAAGCGCGGAATGGGCGGCCGGGAACATCGAACATCGAACGCAGAACATCGAACGCAGAATGTTGGGCCACTTCGAGGCGTCAATTGGCGTTTGAAAGTCCAGCGACGTTCGAAAGCGGTGTCGCGCCGACTTGCCACCGCACTCCAAGACGGCAAGCGCGGAGTGGACGGTCGGGAACATCGAACATCGAACGCAGAACATCGAACGCAGAATGTTGGGCCACTTCGAGGCGTCCATTGCCGTTTGAAAGTCCAGCGACGTTCGAAGGCGGTGTCGCGCGGACTTGCCACCGCACTCCAGGACGGCAAGCGCGGAGTGGACGGTCGGGAACATCGAACATCGAACGCAGAACATTGAACGCAGAATGTTGGGCCACTTCGAGGCGTCAATTGGCGTTTGAAAGTCCGGCGACGTTCGAAAGCGGTGTCGCGCGGACTTGCCACCGCACTCCAAGACGGCAAGCGCGGAGTGGACGGTTTATGGATTCTTTATGAGTGAGACGCGCCTGTCCGAACCGCAGACATCCTCCCCGCGTTCCGCATCGGGGGCAGAAAGCCCGGAGCGCGGCGGCTTTTATCTGTGGGTCATTGCGTTGGCGGGCGTCCTGGCGGTTCTTCTGCATGCGTCGTTGTTTGAGGGCAGGGGATTGGTTTCCTCGGACGGCATCTTCAACTTTCCGCCGTGGCTGGAAAGTAAAAGCCAGCCTTCCGATTCTCTGCTGGCGGACCAATACCTTGTCTTTATTCCGCAACACGAGTTTACCTATCGGGAGTTCATGCGGGGAGACTTTCCCTTGTGGAATCCGAATCTGGATTGCGGCATTCCGAATCTGGCCTCCATTGCAGGAGCGCTATTATATCCTATTAATCTGTTGCTGCTGCCTGTGGCCCCGTTTTACGCGGCTGGACTCGCGGCATTTTTGAAACTGTTTTTGGCCGGGCTTTTCACGATGCTTTACGTGCGGCTCCTTGGCGCGAGCAATGCCGGCGCGTTTCTGTCCGGCGTCGTATTCAGTTTAAGCGGATTCATGGTTTGCTGGCTTGGCCATCCCCATGTGAATTGTGCCCTGTGTCTGCCCGCTCTCCTGTATTTCATCGAACGGACATTTCAATTTGGGCGCAATCACGTGGAATCGCTGGCAAGCAAAACCTCGTTGCGCGTGTGGGCGTGCCTGGGCATCACTTTTGGTTGTCTCTTATTGGGTGGCCATCCGCCGACCATGATCCACGTCGCCGGTTTTGCAGGTATTTATTTTCTATTTCGGCTGACCGGACAATGGGATGACCAGGCTCTTGCACGGATTGGGCTGGCCGTGGCCGCTGTGGTGATTGGTTGTTTCCTTGCGGCGCCTGCGATATTGCCGTTTCTGGAATATTACCGTTACGGTTCTACGGATGCGTCTTCGATGGCGCTCAACCGGGCGGCGATTAAGTTACCGCTCAATACTTTGATTTTATGGTTGTGTCCGAAGCTGAACGGCACTGCCCTGGAGGGTCATGAAGATATCATGCTCTGGCTGGGCATCGGAAATCTGCTGCCGAATTTTGTGGAACGCTCGGGATACGTCGGGATATTGCCCTGGATGCTGGCGCTCTGCGGTGTGATTTTCAATCGAAACCGGCTGACCGTTTTCTTCGGGCTATCCATTGTCGTGTCTTTGCTGGCTGTTTATGGGATGCCGCCGTTCCCGGCGTTGTTTGAATCGGCGCCAATCATCAAAGACGCCAATCCGACGCGTCTGCTACTGATAGCCGGGTTTGGAGTGGCAGTACTGGCGGGATTGGGGTGGGACGGCTTTTACCGGCTCGAGAATAGTCGCAAGAGACTATGGGCCATGGCTGGATTCTGGCTGTTCATGGCGGTGGTTGCCCTGTGCTTTTGGGATAAGATCGAGCCGCGCTGGAAATACCTGGACGCCGCTTCCCGCGCGTATGTCGAGCCACAGTTCCTCATGATGGCGGGGAACGTGGTGGTGGCCGGGGCGTTGCTTTTGCCTTCGATAGGCGGGCAACGGGTGATGCGTTCAATCATCGGCGTGGGCTGGGTGACTCTGGACCTGCTGTCCTTTGGCATGGGAATAAACCCCACGATTTCTCATGATGACTATTATCCCGGAGCGCCGTCCATCGGATGGTTGCAACAGGACAAAACCAATTTCAGGATTCTCGGGCTTGGGACGGCTCTTGTGCCTGACACATCCGAACTGTACGGCATCAAAGACGCCCGCGGATACGACTTCATCTCGATAAAGCGCTATGAACAATTGATTGATGGAACTCCAGGCTTGCTCTTCTTTTACCGGGCGGCGGCGGCCCTTCCCAATGCGTTGCCAATGCTGGGGGTGAAATACGTGTTGAACTTCAATTCAGCGCCGCCGGCTCCGCCGCAGTTCGATTTGGTGTATTCGAATACGGTCACGATTTATCGCAATAGGCAGTTCCAAGGCCGGGCGATGACCGTCTTTGACTATTCCGTGGACAAGCCGGCGTCTATTCTGGTGACTATCCGCTCCGGATCATTCAATCCGCGACAATCTCTTCTATTGGAACAGGAGCCGACTGTTTCCGGACCACGCCTGTCAGGCCCCGAGGCATCAAAGGCGTTGGCTGAGTCCACGACCCGGATTGCGTCCGAAAAACCTGATGAATTGACTGTTGAAGCTTCAATGCCCCAGCCGGGTTTTCTCCTGCTCCTGGATACCTGGTACCCCGGCTGGAAAGCCACGGTTAACGGACTCAGTTCGCCGATATTGCGAGCCGATTACAATTTCCGTGCGGTCCGATTGCCAGCAGGGAAGTCGGTCGTTCAGTTCAGTTATCAGCCCGAAAGCTTTCGTTTGGGAATGGGGCTGTTTCTGGCGGGATTGGCGATTATAGGCGGGCTGGTGTTTGGGAGGTTTGAACCGTTTTTGAGTCGCTAATAGGGAGACGATCCCTTCCGGGTCAATCGCATGGCGCGTCGAGGCTGAACTGGATTTGAACATCGAACATCGAACGCCCAACATCGAACGCCGAATGTTGGGATGCGCGAACGGCCATTCGATGTTCAGCGTTCGATGTTCGATGTTCGGTGTTTTTGAATTTTCTTCAATACCCCTGCCGGACAAGCCACCAAACACCCACCATTAACGCGATGCAGACCAAGGACATGGACAGGGCCGGCAGCGCAAAGGCGATGACGCTCATCGCGATGCCTGCAAACAATGGGATCATTGCTTTTTGCTTCCAACCGTAGGCGCAATATCCCATCCCAACGGCGCCCCAAAACATTGAGGCCCATATAAAACTTTCAGACCAGGCACCCATCATTAAAATCTTAGAAAAAGATTGCCATTTTGGCTAGACGGAACGATATTAATTTGCAATCAGGCGATGTCAGCATGAGTAGCAGATTCTTCCGTCCAAATTTGGATCGCCAGGGCCGCATGGCCCGCGGGGTGATAGGGGCGATTTGTGTCATTGCAGGTGTCATTGTCGGCGGCGACGTCCTTTGGTGGGCCGGATTGATTCTGGTTGTCCCGGGCTTGTTTGCCATCTTCGAAGCCGTTTCCAACTGGTGCATCATGCGCGCCTGCGGTATTAAAACGAAGTTTTAGTGCCAGCAGGACAAGACGCGACCGGCCAAAAGTTTTTTTATTTAAATTCCCTTGACTTGATTTAAATTAGTTTGCTACATTCACCGCGTTCGAGACAGAAATAGCTGCGTAACCCTAAACACTATCGCCAACGAACCTGACGCGGAAGAGTTGTATCCACGCATTTCGGCCTTTCAAAATTCCGAATTGCGCGGGCTCCGCAAGTGCAAATCAAAAGTCCAAATATCTGAAAACACGCCGTGATATGATACGTCCAAGAAATCTCGTCCATCTCGCAATCGCTTCAACCTTCCTTACCTGGCTGCCGGCAACATTTGCACGGACCATAACCTTGAACCTGGAATTTACCAAACTCCAATACTCAGCCCTTAATCCCAATTATCCGGGCGACACGTATTACACAATTGGAGTGCTTGTTTCATCGGACAGCCAGCCTCTGACCTATGATGAGGTGGATTCGCCGGCGCCAAACACCTCATTTTCAGGGACGGAAACGGGTTACGGTGAATATCTTTTCAATGACATGGGATCAGCCCTGGCGAATGTGACCAACGGCGTATGGACTCTTACTGTCAATAAGGGCGATCCGTCCCAGCAACAGTACACATTTACCGTTTCGGTGAACGGGCTGACCAATGGGTCTTTTCCGCAGGTGCAGATTACGGAACCAGCCGACGGCAGCACCGGGGTTTCAACCAACACGGCGTTCACGTGGACAGGTCCTGACGATTGGGATGCGGCAGGGTTGCTGGACCACAGCCTGGACTATTCATTTTATGCGCCTGCAACGTTTTCACCTCCCGTCAACAGTTGGCAAAATCCGCCCAATCCGATTCTAGGGACAAATGAATTTGAGGTGACCTACACACTCAGCGCAACGCCCTGGGTCACCATTTCGACGCCGGTTGATAGCCAGAATCAACCGATTTCAAGCTGGATGTCCGGCGCAAATCTGAGCGATTTCGCGCAATCATTATTCGTGGCAACGACCAATCCGACGGCGACGGTCGTCGTGGGCGGACACACATTGTTCGCGCACTACGCCTTTACCAACGATTCGAGCACGTTCGACCTGGGCGATGATTCATCGCCGGCGGGAAACGGCATGAATGATAGCTACAGCTATTGGGGACCCGTCCACGTTGCCAGCGCCAATGCGGTCGTCAACGGAAGCGCCGTACAGTTTTTTGGAACCAGTTGTATGACACCTGATGACATCGTCCTGGCCAACTATGACAACCTGCTGGCCGGAAGTTTTAGCTTTTCAGCGTGGATAGAGACGACCGACTCCGTCGGCAATGATTCCGACGACGCGATTTCGGGCGCTTCCATTTTCTGGGCCTACGACGACCATAATGGCACCAACGATGCGATACCGCTGGCGATTACCGGTGACGACGCGGCATTTAGCGTCAGAGATCATTTGGGCAATACCACCACCATTCACTCGACCACCGCTGTAGATGACGGTGCTTATCACCTCGTTACGGTTACCCGCGACCAGGTCAGCGGCCTGATGTGCTTGTACGTGGACGGGCAGATCCAGGCCTCTACAGTCGGCCCAACAGATCCGCTTAACGGAAACAATTATTTCCTGTCCATAGGCGGCACGACTTTGTCCAGTTACACCGGCCTATTGGATGACATGCAGGTTTACTCAGGCGTATTGTCTGCGAGCGACGTGGCCGCCCTGTACGCAAATCCTGGCACTACAATCCCTGATACGGCTGCGCCCTCCGACGGCCTCGCGGCCCACTACGATTTTAGCGAAGGCACTGTGCTCGCGCCTGACGTGTCGGGCAATGGCAATAACATAGTCTTTGCCGGTGATTTCGGCGGCAACGGGCCGGTCATCAGCACCAACGCCATAGGAGAACTCGGCTCGGTCTATTTCGACGGCGGTAGTTTCCTGAGCGCCCCAACCAACCTGTTGACGACACTGGAGGGCGATTTCAGCATTTCGCTATGGCTCAATACGACGCAGGATGTCGATTATGCGGGAGATTTGGCCTACAACGGAGCCGGTGTCATTTCGGCATACATTCCCAACGAAGTCACCAACGACCTCGTGCCAATCGCGTTAACAGGAGGCCAGGTTGCTTTTAATACCGAATCCACCTATGACGATACATTGACTTCCATGGCCAGTGTCAACGACGGCTCATGGCACCATGTTGTCGTCTGCCGCAACCAATTGACCGGAGAAAAGGACATTTATGTGGATGGCGAACTCGATACCACGGATATCGATACAACGGTATTATTTAATGCGCCGCAACTATTGACGATAGGAGCCATCGCGGATGCCAGCAATCCAGACCCCGGGAGTCCGCAAAGTACCGGCTACAACGGTTACCAGGGCTATCTGGATGATATTGAAATCTACAATCGCGTATTGGGTTCGAACGACGTTGCTTTTCTGTATGCGCATCCAGGTATTACCGCCGGTGGAACGGTCACTGTGCTTCCGCCGTCTCCTGCATTGCTTGGCAACCTGAGCGTGGCAGCGGGAGGCATTGAATTTTCCTTCCAAACGATGTCGAGCTATTCATACACCGTCCAATCCACAACGAACCTGCTGACAGGTTCATGGATCAATCTGACCAATTTAGCCGGGGACGGCACTGTGAAGCAATTTACATTTCCGACGACGAACTCGCCCACGCAATTCTTCCGGGTGGAAACGCAGTAGCAGCCACTCAGCTCAAAATAATTCGCCTTGCGCAATTTGGATGGGTTCAACGGCCTGCGGCGACTCGAATCGCGGGTTGCTCATCTGCGTTGTAAGTTGCACATGTCGAGTTGACATTACCTTGTGCGCGACATTTGTCCATATCGGGTGTGTTCGGTGGCAGCGACCCGCCCGCGTAGACCGCGTGGAACATGAGCGGAACGAGGTCCGATTCCGCTTGTTGCGCCGCTGCACGCGGCACTGGACGCCGCAGCGCAGCGTCCCTACCAAGAACAGTGTTAACAGGCGCCGCAGCAGCCCGTGAAAGTGGTTGCGCTCGTGGGTGAGAGTCCCACCCGTCGAATTGGACGGTTCACGACGGAACGGTCC
>Ga0335075_10006533_pt1 | contig 17990 bp, 12 predicted proteins | sample Lox_Sample_24_FD_206723 | JGI IMG/M metagenome (GOLD analysis project Ga0335075, IMG submission 206723) | Soil microbial communities from Loxahatchee National Wildlife Refuge, Florida, United States - Lox_Sample_2.4 | ecosystem: Environmental > Terrestrial > Soil > Wetlands | place: USA...
GCCGACCCAGGACGTGCTGATCCGCGTCACGCCGGACGTGCGCGGCGACACCCACGAGAAGATCTCCACCGGCCAGGCGGACTCCAAGTTCGGCTTCGCGATGGCCCAGGCGGGAGAGGCGATCGCGCGCGTGCAGGCCACGGCGGGGCTCGCGCTGCAGGGCCTGCACGCGCACATCGGCTCGCAGCTGCTCGACCTGCAGCCGTTCCGCCGCGAGGCCGGCGAGCTGGCGAGGCTGGGAGAGTTCCCGGTGTGGGACCTGGGCGGCGGTCTCGGCGTCCGCTACACCGAGCAGCAGCCCGAGCCGCCGTCGATCGAGGAGTACGTCGGCGCGGTCGTCGCGGCGGCGCACGAGCACGGCATGGGCCCCGAGCGCACGCTGATGATCGAGCCCGGCCGCGCGCTGTGCGCCAACGCCGGCGTGACCCTGTACACGGTCGAGAGCGTCAAGCAAAACGTCTCGCGCTGGGTGGCCGTCGACGGCGGCATGTCCGACAACCTGCGCCCGATGCTCTACAGCGCCCGCTATGAGGCCCACGTGGCCGACCGCTTCGGCGGCTCCACCGCGTGCGTGCTCGCGGGCAAGCACTGCGAGTCCGGCGACGTGATCGTGCGCGACGCCGTGCTCGACGACCCCCGCCCGGGCGACGTGATCGTCACCCCCGCCACCGGCGCGTACGGCTTCGCGATGGCCAGCAACTACAACGGCGTGCCGCGTCCCCCGGTGGTGTTCTGCCGCGACGGCGACGCGCGCGTGGTGGTCAGGCGCGAGCGCTACGAGGACCTGGCCGCGCGCGATGTCCGCTGACGCTGGCGCCGGCGGCGCGACGGCCCGGGGGGATGGCGCGACGGCCCGCGCCGGCGACGCGGCGGGTGGGGGGACGGGTGGCGCTCCATTCCAGGTCGGCCTGCTCGGACACGGCACCGTAGGCGGCGCGTTCGCCAAGCTGCTCGAGGAACGCGCCGACGAGATCGAGCGCTTCAACGGCCGGCGGCCGGTGATCAGCGGCGTGCTCACGCGCACGCGCGGCGACTTCCAGGAGATCCTCGCCGGCGCCGACCTGCTGGTCGAGCTGATGGGGGGCATCGAACCCGCCCGCGAGCACCTGCTGACGGCGATGCGCGCGGGCAAGGACGTCGTCAGCGCCAACAAGCAGCTGCTCTCCCAGCACGGCGAGGAGCTGTTCGAGACCGCCCGCGAGCACGGCGTGCGGCTGCGTTTCGAGGCCGCCGTCGCCGGCGCCGTGCCGGTCGTGCGCGTGCTCGAGGAGTCGCTGTCGGCGACGCCGATCGAGCGCATCCACGGCATCGTCAACGGCACCACCAACTTCATCCTCACCGAGATGACCGCCGGCGCCAGCTACGCCGAGGCGCTCGCCCAGGCGCAGCGCAGCGGCTACGCGGAGGCCGACCCCAGCGACGACGTCTCCGGGCGCGACGCCGCCGCCAAGATGGCGATCCTCGCGCGCCTCGCGTTCGGCACGCCCGTGCACCTCGACGACGTGCACTACGAAGGCATCGAGCACCTGCACCGCGACGACATGCAGTACGCGCGCGAGCTGGGCCTCGGGCTGAAGCTGATCGGCACCGCCGAGCGTCTGGAGGGGGGCGTGTCCGTGCGCGTGTACCCCGCGTTCCTGTACGGCGGGCATCCGCTGGCGTCGGTGCTCGGCCCGTTCAACGCCGTCACCCTCGAATCCGAGGCCATCACCGAGATCACGCTCTCCGGCCCCGGCGCCGGCGGCCGCCAGACCGCCAACGCGGTGCTCGGCGACGTCGTCAGCGTGATGACCGGCGGCGCGCGCCCGCCCGCGCCGCCGCTGGCGCTGCCCTTGATCGAGGACGTCGCCAGCGCCTTCTACCTGCACCTCGACGTCGCCGATCACCCCGGCGTGCTCGCCGGCGTGACGCGCGCGCTCGGCGAGCAGGACGTGTCGATAAAGTCCGTCGTCCAGCGCGGGCTGGGCGAGAACGCGCGGCTGGTGATGGTCACCCATCCGGTGCTCGAGTCGAGCATGCGCGTCGCAGTGGAGCAGATCGGGACGTTCGACTTCGTGCGGTCGCCGCCGCGCTTCATCCGCGTGATCGAAGAGGAGTTCGTATGAGCGAGACCAGCGCCAGGCGCATGCCGAGGGTCGAAGGAGCGGCGTTCTCCGGCAGGCACGTGCCGCTGATCGAGCGCTACCACGAGCGCCTGCCGTTCGAGCCCGGCGACCCCCTCGTCAGCCTGCAGGAGGGCTCCACGCCGCTGCTGCGCGCGCCCGTGCTGTCGGAGATGGTCGGCGCGAGCGTGCGCCTGAAGCTCGAGGGCGCCAACCCCACGGGCTCGTTCAAGGACCGCGGCATGACGTGCGCGGTCTCCGCCGCCGTGCGCGAAGGCGCCAAGGCGGTGATCTGCGCGTCCACCGGCAACACCGCCGCGAGCGCCGCCGCGTACGCCGCGCGCGCGGGCATCACCTGCGCGGTGATCGTGCCCGAGGGCAAGATCGCGCAGGGCAAGCTCGCGCAGACGCTGATGCACGGCGCGCGCGTGATCGTGCTGGAAGGCAACTTCGACCAAGCGCTCACGCTCGTGCGCGAGCTGACCGACACGCACCCGATCGTGCTCGTCAACTCCGTCAACGAGTACCGCATCGAAGGCCAGAAGACCGCCGCGCTGGAGATCCACGAGAGCCTGGAGGGCGAGTGCGAAGCGCTGTGCATCCCCGTCGGCAACGCCGGCAACATCACCTCCTACTGGCGCGGCTTCCAGGAGGCCGGCGCCAGCCCGCGGCTGTTCGGCTTCCAGGCCGAGGGCGCCGCGCCGCTGGTGCTCGGCCACCCCGTCGAGCACCCGGAAACCGTCGCCAGCGCGATCCGCATCGGCAACCCCGTGCGCTGGGAGGACGCGATCGCCGCCGCGCGCGACTCGCGCGGCTCGATCCGCGCGGTCTCAGACGGCGAGATCCTCGCCGCCTTCAGGCTGCTCGCCTCCAAGGAAGGCATGTTCTGCGAGCCCGCCTCCGCCGCGTCGGTCGCCGGGCTGCTCAAGCACGGCGCCGACGGCGCCGAGCAGATCGTGTGCGTGCTCACCGGCCGCGGGCTCAAGGACCCCGAGACGGCGATCGCCCACAACGACGGCAAGGTGATCCCGTGCCCCGTGGAGATGGGGCCGCTCGAGGAAGCCGTGCTCGGTGACGCGTAGGCGCCTGGTGCGTGCGCCCGCGTCCTCGGCCAACCTGGGCCCCGGGTTCGACTGCATGGCCGCGGCGCTGTCGCTGAGGCTCGAAGTCGAGGTCGAGGAGACCGGGCAGTTCGCCGTGCGCACCGAGCTGCCGATCGCCAAGGGGCGCGAGAACCTGTGCGTGCGCGCGTTCGAGCGCCTGCACTCCGCCGAGGGCTTCACCTTCACGATCCGCTCGCAGATCCCGCTGTCGGGCGGCCTGGGCTCGAGCGCCGCGGCGATCGTCGCCGGGCTGATGGCCGCCGACCACCTGTTCGAGCTGGACGCCGACCTGCTGGCGCACGCCAGCGAGCTGGAGGGGCACCCCGACAACGTCGCCGCCGCGCTGCACGGCGGGTTCGTGATCCACGCCGACGGCCGCGCCGCGCGCTTCGACCCTCCCACCGGGCTGGAGGCGCTGGCGGTGGTCCCCGCCGAAGAGGTGCGAACGCGCGCCGCCCGCGCGCTGCTGCCCGAGCAGGTGCCGATGCGCGACGCGGTCTTCAACATCGCCCACGCCTCGCTGCTGACGCTCGGCCTGGCCAGGGGGGACTGGGACCTGCTCGCGCGCGGGCTGCACGACCGGCTGCACCAGCCCGCGCGCGCGAGCCTGTTCCCCCGCTCCTACGATCTCGCCGCGCGCGCGCACGAGCTGGGCGCGCTGGGAGCGACCATCTCGGGCGCCGGGCCCACCGTGCTGGTGTGGTGCTTCTACGAGCAGACCGGGGCGGTGGCCGCGGCGCTCGGCGATGAGATCGAGGGCTGGGCGAGCCTACTGCGCGTGCCCTTCGAGCAGCAGGGAGCCTACGTGGAGGCGCTCTGAGCGAGTTGCGCCAGCCGCTCGCTGGCGCCGTCCAGGCCCTCCAGGCGCGCGAGCACCTCAGCCGCGAGCGCGAGATAGTCGGCGCCGAGATCGGGCCGGTGGTCGAGGATCGAGCGCGCTCGCTCGGCCGATTCCGCATACGCGATCGAGCTGCGGATCACGGAATCGAACACCTGGCCGTCCCCGAAGCGCTCCTTCAGCGAGGCCAGCGCCTCGCGCGAGTGGACCGTGCGCATGTCCGCGAGGTTCAGCAGCACGCCCAGCAGCGTCAGGCGCGGGTTGAGGCTGTCGCGGGCCAGCTCCACCACCTCCATCGCCTGCTCGACGCCCTGCAGCGCGAAGTACTGGGCCTCGGCGGTGATCAGCGCGTAGTCCGCTGCGACCAGCGCGTTGACCGTCAGCAGGCCCAGCGAGGGCGGGCAGTCGATCAGGATCACGTCGTACTCCTCGCCGGCGCTCGCCAGCGCCCGGCGCAGCGTCAGCTCGCGACCCATCTTGCCGCCGAGCATCAGCTCCGCCTCCGCGAGGCTCAGGTTGGCGGGGATGATGTGCTCGTGGATCGCCTCGATCGCGTCCGAGCGGCCCGAGAGCACGTCCGCGATCGTCGGCTGCACGTCCGTGGGCAGGTCGAAGTAGTCCGACAGGTTGCCCTGCGGGTCCAGGTCGACCGCCAGCGTGCGCACGCCGCTGCGGCGCAGCACGTCCGTGAGCGTGCGCACCGCGGTCGTCTTGCCGGTGCCGCCCTTCTGCGAGAGCACAGCGATCGTGTGAGCCATGACACCGCGATACTACGCGGGAGGCGTCCCCTCCGGTGGCCCAGGCGTCAACCGATGCCCGGAACGGGCGCCTGCGCCACGCCCATGCCCACGCCCGCCTCGTCGGGGGCCACGCTCAGGAAGGCCAGGCGGTAGCGCCCCACGATGATCTCGTCGCCGTCCTGCAGCGCCTTGCCGTCGACGCGCGCGCCGTTGACGAACACCCCGTTGAGGCTGCGGTCGTCGAGCAGCCGCACACCGTCTGGGTGGCGCACGATCAGCGCGTGACGGCGCGAGACGGTCGGGTCGTCGAAGCGCACGTCCGCCGCGAGGCTGCGCCCCACGCGCGTCCACTCCCGCGTCAGCGGGAACGTCCGCACCTCATCGCCGTCTTCGAAGCACAGGTACTCGCCGGGCTGCTCTATCCGCTCCCTGGCTCGCGCCAGCTGTGCGTCCCAGTCCGGCGCGGGTGGCGCGAGCAGCGTGCCCTCGCCGCCGCCGGCGACCGGCTGCCCCGTGCCCGCCACGATCCGCTCCGTGCTGAACAGCGACGCCCGCGCGAACCTGCGCCCGCCGCACTCCGGGCAGCTGGGCAGCATGTCCGAGCCCTCGAGCGTGAGCGTGTAGTCGCAGCGGATGCAGCGGAACGAGCCGGTACCCACGAACGTGCCCGACGTAAGTGACTCCATGCTCTGCTGCTCCTCCCTCTGTCTTGCTGCCGGGAACCGCTGCCGGGGGGACGTGGCCTTCGATCGGGCGAAACTTGTGGCGATCATAACAAGATTGTCAAGCGGGGTCGAAGTTCTGGATGTCGGTATCCGAGCCCCGAGTGGATCGCGGCATCCCACCGCTGCCCGACGCTCGGTGGGGTGTCGTGCGGCTCCCTCGCTCGTCACTCCCCAACCTTGCAGCTACCCCGATCCACGACCGGTCAAACCGCCGTGCGACGGCTTTGGCGCACGCGCCGGGCGGCGCCGCCGCACGAGCCCCCGGCCCGGCAGGAAAGCGCCCGGGGGCGGCGAATCCCGTGCCCATGCCGTCGATCACCGCTCACGTCGAGCAGCTCGAGCGCCTGCTGCTGCACCGCGGCCTGGGCGCCCTGGAGAGCGACCGCCACCGTTGCGCGGACTGCGGGCGCACGCCGTTGACCGGGGAGCACGTGCACGTGTACGGCGGTCGCCAGCAGCGGATCGTGTGCGAGCTGTGCCGTGCCGCCCGCCACGACGCGCCCCTGTCGAGCGAGTTGGTCAGGCACTGCGAGCACGGCCACGCCGTGCGCCTCACCGCCCGCGCCGCATAAGGCTCCGGCGCCCGCCGCGCCGCGCCGTGGCCGCGCCGTGAGGGCGACGCGATCGCGCCTCCCCGGCGCTGGGGCGCCCCGCAACGCGCCGTGACCCAGCCGCAATACACTTGCGCGCGCAATGGACCCGCTGACGGTGTCGATAGTCGTCTCCGCCCCGCCCGAGCGGGTGTTCGACTACCTCCAGGACATCGCCAACCACCCGGAGTTCACCGACCACTACCTCGTCGACTGGCATTTGACGAGGATCGAGTCGGTGGGCACGGGGGCAGGCGCCCGCTTTCGCGTGAAGGCTCCCGGCAACCGCTTCAGCTGGGGCGACGTGACGTTCGCGGAGGTGCTGCGACCGCACCGCATCGTGGAGGTCGGGCGCATGGGCAAGAACAACCGCATCCGCACGCTCGGCGTCTACGATCTCGCGCCGGCCGCCGGCGACTGCACGCGCGTGCGCTTCACGTTGCAGACCCAGCCCGCCACGCTGAGCGACAGGCTGATGGAGGGGTTCGGCGCGCGCTCGTGGCTGCGCCGCAAGAACCGCAAGGCGATGCACCGGCTGCGCGGCATCCTCGAGACCGGCGAGGGTCGTGGGCAGCGCGTGACCGTCGCCGGCGGATAGACTGCCGCGTCGCATGTCCACCCGCCTGCGCAAGCTCTCGCTCGCCCTGCCGGCGTTGCTCGCCGTGCTTGCCGTCAGCGGATGCGGCGACTCCCACACGCGGGTGACAACGGGCACGTACGCCGGCGAGGCGGGCAAGGGCGCCCCGTATCTGTACGTCGGCCCGTTGATCTACGAGGTGCAGGTCTCGCGCGAGCTGAACCCGTTCAACCACGAAGACGCCACCTACCTTCAGGGCCTCACGCCCCAGCAGCTCAAGCTGGAACCCGGCCAGGAGTGGTTCGCGGTGTTCGTGCAGGTCTACAACGAGAACAAGCTGCCGTACCCCGCCGCGAGCAGCATCACGATCACCGACACGCAGAACAACACCTACTCGCCGATCGTCCCCAACCAGACCAACCCGTTCGTCTACCGCCCGTCCACGGTCCCGGGCCACGGCCAGCTGCCGATGCCGGGGACGATCGCAGACGACGACCCCGCCCAGGGCGCGATGCTGCTGTACAAGATCCAGATCGTCTCGCTGGACAACCGCCCGCTGGAGCTGAAGATCGTCGACCCCGACGACCCCACCGCAACCGCCTCCGCCGAGCTGGACGTCTGACTGACGGTGCCTCGTCGCCCCTGGCGGCGTCCTCGGTCGCTCGCGTGCAAAGCACGCCACGCTCCCTGCGTCCTTGCCAGGAACGACGATCCATCCGTCAGTCTTCAGCGTTCGGCCGCCAGTCCCGCTTCGATCACTTCGCGCGCCGCCGGCGCCGCCGTGGCGCCGCCGGCGCCGTCTTTGACGAGCATCACGCAAACGGCGATCCGCGGGTCGAGCGCCGGCGCGAACGCCGCGAACCAGGCGTCGGTGTTGGCCGCTTCGCTTTCAGCGTTGTGGCAGCCTTCCTTGCCTTCTTCGTGCGACTGCCCGACGCCCGTTTCGGATGCGCCCGAGGACGGGCACGCGCCGCCCACTTCCGAGGCGCTCTTCAGTTCCGCGGTGCCGGTCTTGCCGGCGACCGTCACGCCGGGGATCGCCGCGGAGGTGCCCGTGCCTTCGCGCACGACGCCGATCATCAGGCGTCTGACCGTGCGCGCCACCGACGGGCTCATCGCGCGCGCGCCCGGCGCGGCTTTCTCCGGCAGGAACGTCGGCTGCGGGCGCGCGCCGTCGTCGGCGACGGTCGCCGCCACCGTGGCCATCTCGAGCGGGCTCGCCAGCACCTGCCCCTGGCCGATCGCCGTCGAGCCCACGTCGAGTTCCCCCTGGATCTCGCCTGCCGCCGGCAGGGTGCTCTCGACCGCGCCGGGGACGCCCGAGGGGTGGTTGAAGCCGAAGCCTTCCGCCGTGGCCACCAGCCGCGAGGCTCCGAGCCTGACCCCCAGCGGGGTGAACACCGAGTTGCACGACACCGCGAACGCCAGTTCGAGCGTGCCGCCGCATTCCTCGCCGTTGGCGTTGTTCAGCCGCACGCCGTCGAGCGTGGCGTAGGTGGCGTAGGGGAAGACCGTATGAGGGGTGGCAATCTTCGCCGTCAGCACGCCCGTGACCGTGATCATCTTGAAGGTGGAGCCGGGCGGCTGCAGCGCGTCCAGCCCCAGCCCCGCCACCGCCAGGATCTGGCCGGTGGACGGCTGCATCGCGACGATGCCGCCCAGCTGGCCACCCAGCGCGGCGACCGCTGCACGCTGGATCGAGGGCGAGATCGAGGTGCGCAGCGGCGCCGCGGCGTGCGCGGTGGCGTGTGCGAGCACTCGACTGCGCCCCGCCGGCTGCGTGCTCGCGGCGAGCAGCTCGCCGCCTGCAACGCCGCGCAGCCGATCGTCCAGCGCCAGCTCGAGGCCGCTCAACCCCACGATCCCCTGGCTCGGAACCCCCTGTCCTTCGAGTGCCTGGCGGCGTGAGGCCGGCGGCGCCCCCACGCTGCCCACGACCGCTTCCGCGGCGGCGCCGAGCGGCGAGTCGGGCGTCGCTTCCCCGGACGCGAGCGCGCCGGCGGGTATCGCTTCGGCGAGCACGCTGCCGTCGCGTGCGAGCAGCGGCGCGCGCCGCGGCAGCGAGGTCTCGCGGCTGAGCAGCTCGCCCGGATGCAGCCCCGGGAACGCGAGCGAGCGCGACCACGCAACGCGCGGGCGCCCGTTCGCGCCGTCCACGATCGCCACGTCGAAGTCCAGCGACAGCGAGCCGAAGACGCGCGTGTCCACCCGCACGGGCACCGCCACCTCGTCGCCCGCGGCGCCCCGCGCCTTGCCCGTGACCCGCAGGTGTGTGGCCGTCGCGATCGTCAGGGCTTCGCGGTAGACGGCGGCGAATTCGCCGACCGCGATCGAGTGGCGCGCGGACTGGCTGATGTCGGCGTACATGGAGATGTATTCGTGGCGCGTCCATGCCCGCACGAAGCTGTAGGCCAGCGTGTTCGCCGGCGAACTCGAGCGGTTTGCACCGAGCAGCGCGCCCAGCGCGAACGCCAGCGCCGCCAGCACGAAGACGGGGCGCGCACGTCGCCGGCGCTGGTTGCGGCTTTCATTCACTGAGCTTGTAGAACATGACAGGTGACCCAGCTGGACTGGATAATTGTCGCGTTCGCGTTGCTGCTCGCGTTTCTCGGGTTCCGCCAGGGGTTCGTCGTGGGGGCGCTGTCGTTCTGCGGGTTCGCGATCGGGGCCGTGCTGGGGACGCGCTTGGGTCCGCTGCTGCTGCCCCAGGGCTCCGCCTCTCCGTACGCGCCCGCGTTCGGCCTGCTCGGCGCGCTGCTCGGCGGGGCGATCCTGGCGAGCGGGCTGGAGGGCCTGGGGTTCCGGCTGCGGCGCACGATCATGCTCCCCGGCCTGGGCCTGCTCGACGGGCTGCTCGGCGCGGCGCTCGGCGCGGCGCTTGCGCTGGGGATCGTGTGGATCGCCGCCGCGGTCGCCGCCCAGTCGCAGGGCGAGACCCGGCTGCGCGCCGACATCCAGCGCTCGGCGATCCTGCGCAAGCTCAACCAGGTGCTGCCGCCGTCCGGGCCGCTCCTCAACGCGCTCGCGCGCCTGGACCCGCTGCCGTCGATCAGCGGGCCGTCTCCCGACGTGGCCGCGCCCGAGCCGGCGATCGCCCGCACCGCGGGCGTCCGGCGGGCGGCGCGCTCGGTGGTGCGCGTGGACGGCACGGCGTGCGGCCTGGCGATCGAGGGCTCGGGATGGGTGGCGGCGCCGGACGTTGTGGTCACCAACGCACACGTGGTCGCCGGCGAGCAGGACACGACCGTGGAGGTCGACGGGGAATCGCCGAGCCTGCCCGCGCAGCCGATCGTGTTCGACCCCACCCACGACATCGCGGTGCTGCTGGTGCCCGACCTCGGGCTGCCGAGCCTCAGCCTCGCGCCCAGCTCTCCCGAGGGCGCCGCCGGGGCGATCATCGGCTATCCGGAGAACGGCCCGCTCAACGTGCAGCCCGCGAGGATCGGGCGCACGCAGACGGTGATCACGCAGAACGCCTACGGCCAGGGCCCGGTGTCGCGGCTGCTCACGCCGCTGCGCGGGCTCGTGCGGCCCGGCAACTCCGGCGGCCCGCTGGTCGACGTCGATGGACAGGTGCTCACGACCGTGTTCGCGGCGACCGTCGACAGCCACACCAGCGGCGGCTACGGCGTGGCCGACGAAACGGTGGCCGCCGAGCTGCGCGAAGCGCAGGCGCACGAGCGCGAAGGCGTCCAGGTCGGCACCGGTCCCTGCACCGGCGGGTGAGGCGCCCGCGCTCGGCGCGAGCACGGCAAAACGTCGGCGGGGGAAGCGAACGCTACGCTGACCGCCATGTCCAAGACGCTCCTGGTCGCCGAGAAGCCCTCCGTGGGGCAGGACCTGGCGCGCGTGCTGCCCGGGCCGTTCAAGAAGGGCGAGGGGTTTCTCGAGGGTCCCGAGCACGTGATCACGTGGGCGGTGGGGCACCTCGTGCAGCTCGCCGAACCGGAGGCCTACGACGCCAAATACAAGAGCTGGCGGATGGCCGACCTGCCGATCGTGCCCGACCGCTTCAAGCTGGAAGTGCGCGACGAGCGCTCGCGCAAGCAGATGTCGGTCGTCAGCAAGCAGCTCGGGCGCGACGACGTCGACGAGGTCGTCAACGCCTGCGACGCCGGTCGCGAGGGCGAGCTGATCTTCGCGTACCTGTACGAGAAGGCGAAGGGCAAGAAGCCCGTCAAACGCCTGTGGCTGAACTCGATGACGAGCGCGGCCATGAGGAGCGCGCTCGCCGCGCTGCGACCGGGGCAGGAGCTGGAGCTGCTCGAGCAGGCCGCCAGGTCGCGCTCGGAGGCCGACTGGATCGTCGGCATGAACGCCACGCGCGCGGCCACCATCCGCCTGCGCAGCTCCTTCGACGGCGCCGTCTCGCTCGGGCGCGTGCAGACGCCGACGCTGGCGATCGTCGCCCGTCGCGAGGAGGACATCAAGGCGTTCCAGCCCGAGCCCTACTGGCTGGTGGACGCCGTGTTCGTCGCGGGCCCCGCGAGCGGGGCGGGCGAGAGCGGCGAGCGGGTGTACGCCGGCCACTACCAGGCCCCCGCCGGCAGCCCCGGCAAGACCAAAGGCCCGCGCATCGCCAGCGAGCAGGAGGCGCAGGCGATCGTCGCGGCCTGCGCGGGCAGGCCGGGCACGATCACCAAGCTCGAGAAGAAAGAGCAGCGCGAGAAAGCGCCGATGCTGTACGACCTGACGACGCTGCAGCGCGAGGCCAACAACCGCTACGGCTTCTCCGCCAGGCGCACGCTCGCCGCGGCCCAGCGCCTCTACGAGGAGCACAAGGCGCTCACCTACCCGAGGACCAACTCGCGCTACCTGCCCAGCGACATGGTCGAGGAGATCAAGCCGATCGCCGAGCTCGTGGGCGCCCACGCCGAGTACCGCAAGGGCGCCCAGTACGTGACCGCCCTGGACGTGCTGCCGCTGGCGCGGGTGGTCAACGACGAGAAGGTCACCGACCACCACGCGATCATCCCCACGCGCGCCGAGCACAACCTCGAGAAGATGGGCACCGACGACAGGCGCGTGTACGACATGGCGGCGCGCCGCTTCCTCGCCGTGTTCCACCCCGAGGCGGTGTTCGAGAACACGCGCGTGGAGACGACCGTGGAGCCCGCGGCCGGCGCGGAGGGGGGTGCGCCCCAGGGGGCGCAGGCGGGGCACGTGTTTCGCACGCGCGGCAAGCTGCTGCTGGTGGCGGGCTGGCGCGGCGTGTACGACGAGCTGCCAAGCGACGCGAAGGCGCAGGAGGACGGGCGCACCACGGGGGCCGCAGGCGAGGAGGACGAGGTCACCGACCAGCAGCTCCCGCGGCTGAACGAGGGCGAGGCGGTGCAGACGCGCGAGGTGCAGAGCGTGCGCAAGGAAACCAAGCCGCCGCGGCGCTACAGCGATGCGTCGCTGCTCGGCGCGATGGAGACCGCGGGCAAGCTGGTCGACGACGACGAGCTGCGCGAGGCGATGAAGGACTCCGGGATCGGCACGCCCGCCACGCGCGCGGCGATCATCGAGCGGCTGATCACTGTCGGCTACCTCGAGCGCGACGGCCGCTCGCTGGTCGCCACCGAGAAGGGCCTGAACGTCGTCAGGCTGCTGGGCGAGCACGCGCTCACCTCTCCCAGCCTCACCGGCAGCTGGGAGCAGCGGCTCGGCAAGATCGAGCGCGGCGAGGACTCGCGCAAGCAGTTCATGGGCGACATCGCGGGCTTTGCGCGCGACACCGTCAAGGAGCTGGACGAGACGCTCAAAGACGTGCGCATCCCGCGCGCGCGCCTGGGGCCGTGCCCGGTGTGCGGTCACGAGATCGTCGAGAACCGCAAGGGCTATTCGTGCTGGGCTCGCGACGATCCGGGCTGCGGCTTCGTGATCTGGAAGTCAAAAGCCGGCAAGACGCTGCCGCTGGCGGTCGCCCGCGAGCTGATCCGCACCGGCTACACCGCGCAGGCGGTCACCGGCTTTCGCGGGCGCAGCGGGCGCAGCTTCCGCGCGCATCTGGCGCTCAGCCAGACGGAGGAGGGCAAATGGCGCGTGGAGTTCGACGAGGTGTGGGCGAGGGAGGGCGCCAAACCGCCCGAGGCCGAGGCGGAGGTGGAGAGCGCAGGCGCAGCGGCGCAGGCGGGCGAGGCCGTCGGGGCTCGCAGCGCCGCGTAGGCGGTGCCGCTGACGCTCATAACGGGGCCCGCCAACGCGGGCAAGGCGCAGGTGGTGATGGAGGCCGTGCGGCGCCACCTCGCCCACGGCGAGGAGCCGCTGCTGGTCGTTCCCACGCGCGCGGACGCCGAGCACTACCTGCGCGAGCTGGCCGGCACGACGGTCGCGAGCGGTGTGCGCGTGGAGCGTTTCGCCGGCCTGATCGCCGAGCTGGCGCGACGCGCCGGGGCGGGGGAGCAGGTCCTCTCCGGCGCGGCGCGCGAGCGCGTGCTCGCAGCGGTGGCCGCGCGCGGCGGCGTGCCCGGCTCCCCCGGCTTCGTCCGCGCGCTGGGGGAGCTGTTCGCGCAGCTGCGCCTGCAGCGGGTGACGCCCGCGCGCCTCCGCCAGGCCCTGTCGGCCTGGCGGCGCGCCGACGGCCCGCTGGCCGGGCACGGTCACGATCTCGCTCGTCTGTTCGCCGACTACTGCGACACGCTCGAACGGCTCGGCCGCGTGGACGGCGAGCAGCGCGCAATGAACGCCCTGGACACGTTGCGCGAGCGCCCTGCGCTGTGGGGTCGCTCGCCGGTGCTGTTCTACGGCTTCGACGACCTCACGCTGCTGCAGCTGGACGCGATCGAGACGCTCGCAAGGCTGGTGGACGCCGCCGTCACCGTGTCGCTGGCGTACGAGGCCGGGCGCGTCGCGTTCACGGGGCGCGCGCACAGCTTCCACGCGCTCGCGCCGCTGGCACGCGAGCACCGCCAGCTGCCGCCGCGCTCGGAGCACTACGCGCGGCGCTCGCGTGCCGCGCTCGCGCACGTCGAGCGCTCGCTGTTCGAGACCGACGCCCCCCGGCTCGCGCGCGAGCGGCTCGGCGGCGCGGTGCGCTTGCTCGAGGGAGGCGGCGAGCGCGCCGAGCTGGAGCTGGTGGCGAGCGAGATCGTGGCGCTGCTGGACCGCGGGATCGAGCCGGCGGAGATCGCGGTGGTCGTCCGTCGCGCGGGGCTGCCGCTGGAGCTGCTCGAAGAGGTCTTCGCCGCAGCGGGCGTGCCGTTCGCCGTGCGGCGGGCAACGCCGTTCGCCGACACAGCGATCGGCGGCGCGCTCGTCGGGCTGCTGCGCTGTGTGCCGGCAGCGCCGGACGCCGCGCCGCCCCGGGGAGCGCCGGCGGACGCCGCGCGGGCGCAGCCTCCGGCGGGCGAGCTGGCCGACCTGCTCGCGTGGCTGCGCGCTCCCGGCCTGCTCGAGCAGCCGGCGCTCGCCGACCGGCTGGAGCGCGTCGCGCGTCGCGCGGGAGCGCTGGACGCGGCGGCGGCGCGGGCGCTGTGGGAGCGGCGCAACTGGCCGCTGGAGACGATCGACCGGCTGCGCGAGGCGCAGGAGCGCGGCGCGGCGGCGCTGTGCGAGCGGGCCGCGCGCGAGCTGCACTGGCTGTTCTGCGCCCCCAGGCGCGCCGCCGCGCGCGTGCTGGAGGGCGATGAACGCGAGGACGCGGCCGCGCTCGCCGTCGGGCGCGGGGCGCTGGCGGAGCTGCGCGATCTCGCGCGCAGCGCTCCCGAGCTGGCGCCCGCACATGCGGCCGGGCTCGCCGACGCGCTCGCGCGCCTGGAGGTCGTCGGCGGGGAGCGCGAGGCAGCGCCCGTGGACGCCGTCGCGGTGCTCGACCCGCTGGCTCTGCGCGCCCGCAGGGTGCGCGTGCTGTTCGCATGTGGCCTGCAGGAAGGCGTGTTCCCCGCGCAAGCACGGCCGCAGCCGCTGCTGGGCGAGGAGGAGCGCAGGCGTGTGGCGGAGGTCTCGGGACTGCGGCTCGGCGAGCAGCAGGACGTGCTGGCGGCCGAGCGCTATCTGATCTACGCGGCGCTCTCGCGCCCGCACGAGCAGCTTTTCCTGAGCTGGCACGCGGCCGACGACGACGGCGAGCCGACGCCCCCCTCGCTGTTCGTGCAGGACGTGTGCGACCTGTTCGAGGAGGAGCTGATGCGCGGTCGCGCGCGCCGCGCGGTGGGCGCCGTCGACGCGAACCGCTCACGGGCCGCCGAGCCCGGTGGCGCCGCCCAGCCGCTGAGCGACGAGCGCCTGCTGGCGTGGCTGCGCGAGCGCGTGTGGTCGGCGTCCTCGCTGGAGAAGTGGATCGACTGTCCGGTGAGCTGGTTCGTCGAGCGCATGCTCGACCCCGTCCGCCTCGATCCGGACCCCGAGCCGCTCGCGCGCGGGGCGCTGGCGCACGCCGCGCTGAAGGACACGCTCGACGGGCTGCGGCGCGAGGCTGGCAGCGCGCGCCTGCACGCCGCCAGCCTCGCGCGCGCGCGCGAGCTGCTGACGGCGGCGCTTGACGACGACGGCGAGCGTCCGCTGTCGGTCGTCCGCGAGCGCGAGCTGGCGATGCGCCGGCGCCTGCGCGCGGACCTCGAGCGCTATCTGCGCCGCGCGGCCGAATGGGACAGCCCGCTGGAGCCGAGCGCCCTGGAGCTGGGCTTCGGCTTCGAGGACAGCGAACTGCCCGTGCTCGAGCTGGGAGACGGGGTCAGGCTGCGGGGACGGATCGACCGCGTCGACGTCGGCGAGGGCGGGCAGGCGGTGGTATACGACTACAAGGGCGGGCGGGCGCCGTCCGGCGCGAGGTGGATCAAGGACGCCGACCTGCAGGTGGCGCTGTACATGCACGCGGTCGAGCAGCTCCTGCGCCTGCACGCGGTCGGAGGGCTCTATCAGCCGCTCACCGGCGCCGATTTGCGCCCGCGCGGCGTGCTCGACGCCGACGCCGGCCTGGAGCTGGGCGGCGTCGGCACCGACGTCTGCGAGCACGCCGAGGTTCGCGCGCTGCTGGCCGAAGCCCTCGACCGCGCCCGCGCGGCCGCCGCCGAGGCGGGCCGCGGCGAGCTGCAGCCGAGACCGCACACGTGCGCGTACCGCGGCGGCTGCATGTACCCCGCGATCTGCCGCTGCGAGCGATGAGCGGCGCGCTCACGGACGAGCAGTCGCGCGCGGTCGCGCGCCGGAGCGAGCCGCTGCTGCTGTCGGCGGCGGCCGGCAGCGGCAAGACCACGGTGCTGGTCGAGCGCTTCGTGGCGGCCGTGCGCGAGGACGGCATCGCGCCCGCCAGGATCCTCGCGATCACGTTCACCGAGCGCGCCGCCGGCGAGCTGCGCAGCCGCGTGCGCGCGCGGCTGCTGGAGCTGGGCGAGCGCGAGGCCGCGCGCGACACCGAGGCCGCGCTCGTCGGCACCTTCCACGGCTTCTGCGCGCGCCTGCTGCGCGCGCAACCGCTCGCCGCCGGGCTCGACCCCGACTTCGAGATCGTCGACGAAGCGATCGCCGCGCGCCTGCGCGAGTTCGCCTTTCGGGCGGCTGCGCGAGACCTGCTCGTGGGGGGGCGCTCGCAGGCCGTGGACCTGCTCGCCGCGTACGGCGTCGATCGCGTCCGCGCGATGGTCGAGCAGGTCCACGCGGAAGGGCGCAGCCGTGGACAGCGCACGCCGCGGCTTCCAGCGGCCACCCTGCCCCAGCCCGCCGCCGACGGCGAGCGGGCCGCGCTCGATCGCGACGCGGCCGCCGCGTGCGCGCTGCTGGACGAGCTGCTGCTCGGCTACGGCGTCGCCTACGAGCGGCTCAAGCACAAGCGCGCGGCCGTGGACTTCGACGATCTGGAGCTGCTCGCGCGCGAGCTGCTGCTCGAGCGCGCCGGCGTGCGCGCGGCGTGGTCGGAGCGCTTCGAGCTGCTGATGGTGGACGAGTTCCAGGACACCAACGCCCGCCAGCTCGACATCCTCGCCGCGCTGGACCGCGGGAACCTGTTCACGGTGGGGGACGAATGGCAGTCCATCTACGGCTTCAGGCACGCCGACGTCGGCCTGTTCCGGGCGCGGCGCGAGCAGCTCGAGCGCCAGGGGGGGAGCCTGCGCCTGACGCACAACTTCCGCGCGCGTGCGCCGCTGCTGCGGGCCGTCAACGCCGTGTTCGCCGAGCGCTTCGCCGACTACACGCCATTGGTGGCCACGCGCCCGAGCGACGCCGGCGAGCCCCGGGTGGAGCTGCTGCTGAGCGACGTGCGGGGCTGGGATCGAAGCCAGCAGCTCGCCGAGGCGATCGCAGGGGGGTTGCCCCACGCGCAGCTGTGGCGCCAGGCGGAGGCGCGCCTGCTCGCGCAGCGCGTGGCCGAGCTCGTGCGCGGCGGCGACGCGCGCGCGGGCGAGGTCGCGGTGCTGCTGCGCGCGTCCGGAGACCTGGAGGTGTTCGAGCGCGCGCTGCAGCTGCAAGGGCTGCCCACGCTGGCCGCCGTCGGCGCGTTCTGGGGTCACCAGCAGATCGTCGACCTCGTCTGCTATCTGCGCGCGCTCGCCAATCCGCTGGACGAGCTGGCGCTGCACGGAGCGCTCGCCTCTCCGCTCGCCGGATGCTCGCGGGACTGCCTGGCGCTGCTCGCCGGCGCCGCGCGCGCCGCCGGCGCGGACTTGTGGCAGGCCGCGCTGGGAACGCTCGAGGACGATCGCATCGCGCTGGCGCCGAGCGATCGCGCGGCGCTGGCGAGCTTCTGCACGTGGCTGCGCGAGGAGCGCGCAGGCGCGCGCAGGCGCACGATCTCGCGGCTGATCGAGCGGGCCGTCGCCGCGCGCGGCTACCGCGAGCACGTGCTCGGGCTCGAGTGGGGCGAGCGGCGTCTGGCCAACGTCCACAAGCTGGTGCGCCTCGCGCGTCGCTTCGAGGCTAGCGAGGGGCGCGACCTGCGCGGCTTCCTCGACCACGTCCAGCGCCTGCAGGACGCGCTCGCCGTCGAGCCCCACGCGCCGGTCGAGGACGTGGAGTGCGACGCCGTGCGCCTGATGACGATCCATGCCGCCAAGGGGCTGGAGTTCCCGGTCGTGTGCATAGCCGACCTCGGGCGCCAGCCCAACGTGCACACTCCCGACCTGCTGGTCGAAGGCGCGCGCGTGGGCCTGCGCCTGGCACGCCTCGACGGCGAGCCCTCCAGCCCCGCGCTCGCCTACGAGGAGCTGTGCGAGCGGCGTCGCACGCGCGAAGCCGAGGAGGAGGACAGGATCGTGTACGTGGCGATGACGCGCGCCCGCGAGCGCCTGCTGCTGAGCGGCGCCGCCGACCTCGAGCGCTGGCCCGCCTGCCTGCCTGCCCGCACCCGACAGGGTGTACCCGCACGGGTGCACCCCGATAAGGGGTGTACCCGTCAG